>Ga0181554_1003000_pt1 | contig 14535 bp, 16 predicted proteins | sample 011ome_16_FD_145602 | JGI IMG/M metagenome (GOLD analysis project Ga0181554, IMG submission 145602) | Coastal salt marsh microbial communities from the Groves Creek Marsh, Skidaway Island, Georgia - 011503CT metaG (spades assembly) | ecosystem: Environmental > Aquatic > Marine > Intertidal zone... | reverse complement strand
CACGAGCTCTTTGCCGGTCCCTGACTCCCCATTGATCAACACGGTGATATGCGACCGCGCCAGCCGCGCAATGGCCCTGAAGACCTCCTGCATGGTCGGTGCGGCACCGATGATCTCCGGCGTCGCCTCCGGCATGGGGCTGGGCTCCCGCTCCAGTCGGAGATTTCGGGCTTGGGCACAGGCGCGCTGAACCCGATCCACCGCCTCGTCGACATCGAAGGGTTTTGGCAGATACTCGAATGCACCACCATGAAAGGCGGAAACCGCGCTCTCCAGATCGGAATGAGCGGTCATGATGATGACCGGCAGGTCGGGATAACGCTCTTGCAGCCGCTTCAGCAACGCCAAACCATCCATACCGGGCATTCGGATGTCGGTAATGATGGCCTCGGGCAGCGCATGACCCAGACTTTCCAATAACCCGTCCGCGCTGGAAAAGCTCCGGGTCTCGATGCCCGCTTTTTGCAAAGCCTTTTCAAGCACCCAGCGGATCGATCGGTCATCATCGACGATCCACACCTGATCTGCTTTAGTCATGACCCATCTCCAGAGGCAAAAAAATAGAAAAAACCGTGTGACCCGGCTCACTGGTGCATTCGATCAATCCACCATGCTGATTGATCAGTGATTGGGCAATCGAAAGACCCAAGCCGGTACCCTCGGCCCTCCCGGTAACCATGGGGTAAAAAATCTGGCCCATCAGGCCATCGGGAATGCCTGGCCCGTCATCCTCCACATCTATCTTCACTACGAGGCGGTTTCGTTTGTTGCCGATAGTTACCTGCCGGTGAATACGAGTGCGAATCAGAATGCGCCCCCGCACACCCACAGCCTGAGCGGCATTCCTGACAATATTCAAGATTGCCTGAATCAACAGATCGCCGTCTCCATTCACCTGAGGAATACTGGGGTCATAATCGCGCGCTATGGAAACGCCCACCGGGGCCTCCACCTGGACCAGCTGCCGTACCCGCTCCAGCACCCTGTGGATGTTTATCGGCTCCAACAAAAGAGGCTTGTTCGGACCCAGCATCCGATCGACCAATGACTGTAGGCGGTCAGACTCGTCCATAATGATTTGGGTATATTCGCGCAACTCCTCGCTGGCCAGTTCGCGCTGTAAAAGTTGGGCCGACCCCCGAATGCCGCCCAAGGGATTCTTGATTTCATGTGCCAGCCCACGCAAAAGCATGCGCGCGGCATTCTGCTGCGCCAGAATCTGCTCTTCCATGGAAATTCGGAGATGTCGATCCACCTGCTCTATTTGCACCAGCACGGCTTCAGATCTCTCCGTCTCCTTCTCCTGAATAGGAACGATAGTCAGATTGACCGTGATGGGATGCGCCGGCGTACCCAAGGCAAGGTTGCGCTTGGTAAGCGACTCCCCTTTGGTCAGTGCTCGCTTGAAATCTGACTCCATGGAGCGATCGCTGGAACCAAACAAGTCTTTGGCACGCCCCCCCATGGCTTGCCTCGCACTGACGGCAAACAGCATTTCCCCGGCAAGATTGATGTAAACCAATCGACAGCCCTGGTCGAACAACAGGACCGCATCGGTGAGATGGTCGAGTATTCGGGGGGAGATTGACGCAGAATCTTGGTAGTCCATAACAAGTACCAAGCAATTTGGGGGCCAGAAGATCGCGATGAATAGGATAAGGATGCTGAGTCAACCAGAAACCATGCATCCCTCATTACGCACCATATTGGGGCAACCAATAGGTTAAAAACAGCCCTATCTCGGGGCAACGAAAAACTGGACCCGCTACCTATTAACCGACAAACCCAATCAGGCCCTTTATGTGCAGATCCCGGAGTAGGTCAATCCCGAACTTCAACACCTTATCCGGCTCCTGATGCTTAAGCTCCTGAGCAATCATCAACAGATGCCCACGAACCGTGAGCCCGGGCGAATCATCAAATGACTTAAGCAGACTATATGAAACTTGGTTCAATTCCATGAACCGAACCATATCTTCCCGATTTCGATACACCACCAGAAAGCTCAGCGTGCCATCGGGAAATGCTGGCTTGAAATTGGGGCCTATACGATGCACCGGAAATCGATACACCAAAGGCCAAGCCAAGGGCGATAGAGAAACCGAAAGATCCAAAATAGACGTATTGAACGTACCGGAGGCCTCCGGCAGTTCTTCTTCGGATACGGCCAGAGCGAGTTCTACCCATTCGTAATGCGCCAGTTCAAGGAGAAAAGGCGGGTCGACCGCCTCACCTGACCATTCGCTGGATAGATATTCCAGAAACTCCTCAGCAATCCCTATGAACAATGGGGTTCTGCATTGGTGCAGACGAAAGAAATCTCGAATCAAGGCTCGCCAAGCCTGTTCTCCAACCACGCTCTTGGCTACCGGAAAAGCGGTAGCAATAAAATTTTCGATATTGTTGAAGAAGAGGTCACGGTAAGCGGCCATTCGCTGACTAGGAACATCGCTCGGTGGCGTGACGCCCTCCGGATCGCGGATGTAGGCTGCAAAGGCAGCTTGGGTACGCTGAAAATCGTACCGAAAATCAGGCATAACGGTGTGCCAATGGCGCATGCGCCAACTGAAGCCGCTTGATCTCGTCAATCTCCATCAACAATTCGGGTAAAGGGTAGATTGAAATCCCGCTCCAGCAGGGTTGGAATCACCCCGAAATTCGAATAAACCTGATCCAGCAAACGCCACACCGGATCGATTACGGCCGCCCCATGTGTGTCGATCAAAAAATTTTCGGCCTCGGCATAATGGCCTGCGACATGAAGGGCCACGATCCTTTCTGCCGGCAGAGAGTCAATAAAGGATGCAGCGTCATAGTTGTGGTTGACACTGTTGACGTAAACATTGTTGACATCAAGTAATAAGTCGCAGTCAGCCTCATCAAGCACAGCCAGGAGGAAATCTGATTCATCCAGCACTTTTCCGGGCGCCGCATAGTAGGAAATGTTCTCTATGGCGATACGACGCTCGAGGATCATCTGAGTCCGCCGAATACGTTCGGCGACGTAATGAACCGCATCCTCGGTGAAAGGGATCGGCATCAGGTCATAAAGATGACCCTCATCGGAGCAATAACTAAGATGTTCGCTGTAGCTGAAGATATGGTGAGTATCAAGAAACTTTTTAAGATCCTTGAGAAACACCTCATCAAGCGGAGCTGGGGAGCCGAGAGAGAGGGAAAGACCGTGACAGCAGAAGGGGTAGGATTCAGTTAGCGCACGGAATTGTCTGCCGAGCCGTCCACCGACCCGCATCCAGTTCTCCGGAGCAACCTCGTAGAAATCTACTTGAGCCGGTTTCAGTTCGGTGAGCGGGCCCAACAAGGCCCGCCTCAAACCTAACCCAGCGCCCGCAACCGTAAGTCGGCTGGACGACGGCATGACAACTGGGTTTTAACCGATTTACTTGCTCGGGGTAGCCGGAGCGGTAGCAGGCTGGCCCATATTCATTCCGGCACACTTCCCTTCCATCGCCTTGCTATCCTGCTCCGGCGTTTTCTTGGCCTGTTCCATCATGGCACCGCAGTTCATTTCGGGGCTCTGCATCTTTTGTCCACCGCATTTTCCTTCGCCGCAGACCATTTCCTTTGTTTCCTTGCCCGCTTCAGCCAATTGGACATAACCAGCCGCCAGGTCCTTGGCTGCAAAAGGGTTTTCGCTCGCTCCAGCGACTCCAACCAGAGAACCTGCGACAGCCGCACCCAGGACAGTGGAGAATTTATTCTTGCTCATTTAAGTGGTGATCCTCGATGTTTGTTGAACAATGGAGACTATATGCGGCATGAAAGGGCTTGCATCATAGAGGCAGCTTTTCGTTACGCCGCTCCTTGGAAGTCAGCGACTTTGTCAAGCATCGCAAAACCTAGAACATTTTCACACAGCCGCCTCTCTTGTGTACATTTAGAATTTTAGGAAACCTTGATCCCGCCTATGACCACCTTACACCAGATCGGATAATCCAAACCGTAAACCGTTCAGGTCAGCGGAAGCCCAGTTAATGAACCATCGAATGGAAACACCCAGCTTGTTAAGCTATGCTCTCAGCTAACGGAATCCTATCAACTGACCTGAGGACAGCTCATGTTTTGCCGTCATTGTGGAAGCGAGCTTAAGGAGAAAGCCGTGGTTTGCAGCAACTGCGGCGCCGGTGTTGAGGAAGGCGGCGAAACCCTCTCTGCGGTAACTCCGAAGTGGAGTTGGTTCACGATGTTCGTCACTGTCGGCATTCTTTTTATACTGCTGCTGGTCGCGATCATCGCCGGTCTTTAGCAAAAAAGACCGGCACATAGCGTCAAAAAAAGCGCTGCCATCAAATCTTGAACACACTTGCCCGGTAGTACTTGAGTTCCCCAATCGACTCATGAACATCGTCCAGCGCCCGATGCTTACTGACCTTCTTGATGCCTTCGGCCAGTTTCGGGGACCACCTCGCAACCAGCTCCTTGAGCGTAGAAACATCAAGATTGCGGTAGTGAAAGAACGCTTCCAGCCTGGGCATGCCAATAGCCATGAATCGGCGATCCTGGCAGATGCTGTTGCCGCACATGGGTGACGCGCCCGCGGGCACCCATCGGGTCAGAAAGTCCAGGGTAAGCTGTTCCGCATCGGCCTCACTGATGGAACTCTCCCTGACTCGGGTTATCAGACCAGAATCGCCGTGATGCTTCTGATTCCATTCATCCATAGCCATTAGCGTGGATTCGGGCTGGAAAACAGCCAATACAGGGCCCTCGGCCAAGACATTCAAGTCCTTGTCAGTAACCACGGTAGCGATCTCGATGATCTTGTCTTTGAGAGGGTCAAGACCGGTCATTTCCAGATCGATCCAAACCAGATTTTGCGTATTCTGTGACATATTAAATATTTAGGGCGCTTGAGGAAAAAACTGGGCATGATTCCCAACACTCCCTCAACTCCCCTGCCCCAAAAGACATAGATTGCCGAGGAAAATAACCATGAATGATTTTACTGCACTGTTCCTGTTCGCCGTAGCGGCGTCCTTTGGGGTCGAGTACTGGCTGTCCAGACGTCAATCCAACCACGTGAAATCTCATCGGGAAAAGGTGCCCGAGGCTTTTCACAATACCGTAAGCCCGGAAGCCCACCGCAAAGCCGCCGATTACACCATCGACAAAGGCCGTCTTAGCGACATCGATCGGGTGATTAGTGTGGCTGTGCTTTTGATGTTCACGATTGGCGGCGGCATCAATGCCATCGATAGCTGGTGGAATACTCTTGGGCTATCCCCACTGGCGACCGGCATTGGCTTGATCCTCACCACACTTCTGCTTACCCAACTCATTGATCTGCCACTGAGCCTATATCAAACCTTCATCATCGAGGAACGTTATGGCTTCAACCGTAACACTCTCGGACAATTCGCCAAAGATCTTGGATTACAAACAGTGCTGAGCTTTGTGATTGGCGCCCCCCTCTTGGCACTAATACTATGGGTAATGGATTCAACAGGACAATTCTGGTGGCTGCTGGCTTGGGCTATTCTGATGGGATTCTCGATCCTGATGAGTTGGGCCTACCCAACTTTCGTGGCGCCGCTTTTCAACCAATTCACTCCCCTGTCCGACGCGACACTGAAACAACGCATTGAAGCGCTGCTGGAACGCTGCGGCTTTCATAGCAAGGGCATCTTCGTCATGGATGGCTCAAGGCGGTCCGGCCACGGCAACGCCTATTTCACCGGCATCGGTGACAGCAAGCGGATAGTTTTCTTCGACACACTGGTGGACTCACTGGAACATGATGAACTTGAGGCTGTTCTTGCCCACGAATTGGGGCACTTCAAACGCCGCCACGTGATCAAGATGCTGGTCACCAGCTCCGGGATTAGCCTTGCAGGGTTCGCTTTACTGGGATGGATCAGCCGACAAGACTGGTTTTATGACGGACTGGGTGTACAGTCACACTCAAATGCTGTAGCGCTGCTTTTGTTCATGTTGGTGGCGCCCGTATTTACCGTGTTTCTCAAACCCCTAATGGCTTTTTTTCAGCGCCGATACGAGTTTGAAGCCGATGACTTCGCCGCCAGTCATACCGAGGCAAAACATCTCATCAGCGCACTGGTAAAACTGTACCGTGAAAATGCCAGCACTCTGACACCAGATCCCTTATATGCGGCGTTTCATTACAGCCACCCACCCGCCGCCATACGTATCGATAATCTGAACGGCAAATTGCCAACACAAACTGCATGATTCCCTCCACTCCCAGGAAGGAAGATGATCAACTGGCCGCTACTACTACCCCAGAGTTCTTGGAAGGACTCATCCTGAGCCACCTGGGACAAGCCCTGGCGGTAGAGGGTCCAGACAAACATGTAGTGCTCTGTCACACACGGCGACAACTTGGAACCGTAGCGGTTGGTGACCGGGTCCTCTGGTCGCCTCAGGATGGGGATTTAGGACGAGTCGAGAAGATTCTCCCCCGGACAAGCCTCCTGACCCGGCCCGCCCATGGCGGGCGGATTCGACCGGTGGCCGCAAACCTCGACCAAATAGTTGTCGTGGTAGCACCAGAACCCGAACCTGATTGGCTATTGGTGGATCAGTATGTCGCCGCCAGCGAACACCGATCTCTGGATGTCTGCATCGTCATCAACAAGGTTGACCGTTTAACAGAGCGTTCGGCCATCGAAGATACCTTGGCAATCTATCAGGCCATTGGCTATGTCTGCCACCTCGTTAGCGCGAGGACGGGGGAAGGTCTATCGGAACTGCGGAAAAGTCTCCAGCAACGCTGCAGCATGCTGACGGGTCAGTCAGGCGTAGGCAAGTCATCACTCACCAATGCGCTGCTACCGGGAAAAAATCTTCGGACCCGTGAACTGTCGGAGAAGGCCGGCCTCGGCAGGCATACGACCACGGCGGCCATGCTGTACCACCTGGCGGAGGGCGGCGATCTGATCGACAGCCCGGGTGTCGCGGTTTTTGGACTGGCAGAAATGAATGCCGCCGACCTGGCTTCGGGATACCGCGAGTTTCGTGAGCTCTTGCCTCAGTGTCAATTCAACGACTGCCGACACCTTCAGGACAAAGGTTGCGCCGTCCGCGAGGCGGTCACAGGAGGCCACATTAATGCTACCCGCTATGAAAGGTTCATCAAGCTCTTGGGCAAAATGCACCTCACCTGAGATCTAAAAGTTTATTGAGCTGACGAACAAAAGACGCTAAAAAGGCGTCTTTTGCCTTCTGGATAACCCGACTTAGCCCTGTTGCAACAAACTCCGAAGGTCGATCGTTGCGGCGTTAGCTCGTGCAATGTAATTGGCCAGTGTCAGCGAGTAGTTGGCAAACAGACCAAACCCGCTGCCATTCAGAATGACTGGACTCAAGTGGGATTCCTGACTGTTTTCAAGTTCCCTGACGATCTGCTGCAAAGAGACCAAAGCCGTCTTGTTGCCGAGGATGTCTCTGAAATCGAACTCGATGGCCTTCAATACCAGCATCGCCGCCCACGCATAACCCCGCGCCTCAAAGAAACGATCATCTAGCTTAAGCCAAGGCGTGCGGCCCAACTCGGTGTGGCGCTCCTCTGAACCCTCCGGCAACCGGTCGGCCGTACTGGCGCTCAGGCGGTTGGAGTAGTCTCCCAAGCGTTTCTCCAGAACCTCAAGATACTGACGAAGGTTGTCGGCACGGGCATAGAAATTGGCATCTCGCTTCCTCAGTCGCTCACGATAGGCCTCAAGCGACTCAATCCCCTTTTCGTATTCAGACTCAGAGGAGGGTAGCTGCCAGGATCGGTAATCGAAATAAAGAAAGGGCTCGCCTTTGGAAAGGTCAGGATCTTCTTGGGACTGGGTTTGCGAGCGGGCGATATTGTTACGCAGGGCAGTCGTAGCATCACGCAGGGCGATCAGCGCACCCAATTCCCAATTGGGAATATTGTCCAGCATGACGCTTGGCGGAAACACGTCGTTCATCAAAAAGCCACCCGGCTTGTGCAGCAGGGTATTGGCAATCTCAATAAGCGTCGTCGAATAGGTGTATCCCAAGGGCAATTCTTTGGGGTTCTGAACATTGGCAGCCTCTGCTGCCTCCTCGACGACATCGAATGGCTTGGGCTCACGACTCCAATACCAACCAAGAGCGTACAATATCAGGCAGATACCCAGGAGACCCCCAAGAACGCGAGCAAAAATGCGGTTTTCCAACAAAGATTGCAGACTAAATCCCTTTTTCTTTGGATCGGGATTCCGCATCTCGTTATCTGACGGGTCTGGTACTGACATTCTGGAAATCCTGTTGCGTGAGCTCTTGCTTGGGGGAGTATACAACAACGCCTTAGCCACCCCACCTGCAAAACCGGGGTAAGGAAAGACAAACTAAGCCTGTCACCACGCTCAGATGAGGCTTTTGGGGGTATAGAAAGGGGGGAGGATACAGAGGCAGCCCAAGCTGGACTGGATGGGGGGGGAGGTCGTCACCTGAACTGACTCTGCGGGATCATATTAGCCTAATTTTTGTAAATTTGCATTTTTTAATCTCGAGCCAAAAATACGCCATTTAGTGTGACCGAAACGACAAAAATCCAACTACTCGCTACGGGGCTTTACCTTCGGGCTTGGCTCGCTAGCGCGAGCACGAGGGTGGGTTCGATCGTATACGGTAGCAAGATGCTGAAAATCGAGGTGGGTATAAACTTGGGTCGTGGTGAGATTCGCGTGCCCAAGCAACTCCTGTACGGCCCGCAAATCGCCGCTTGACTCGAGGAGATGACTGGCAAAGGAATGTCGCAGCATGTGGGGATGGAGATGCGTGGGAATCCCCTGCTTTTTTTGCCAGCGCTCCAATCGCGCCTGCACGGTTCTCTGAGCGATGCGATCACCGCGACGACTCAGAAATAGCGCTGGCTCGGCAGCAGTAACGATTTGCTTTCGCGCTGATAGCCAGCGCTCAAGCACGTCCCTGGCGCACCTGCCAAATGGCACATGGCGCGACTTGCGACCCTTGCCTTGTCGCACAAGAATCGAACCGGCCGGCAGATCAAGGTCTGTCAAGTCCAACGATGTCAGTTCGCTAAGGCGCAGGCCAGACGAGTAAAAAAGCTCCCACATGGCGACATCGCGCAACTCCAGCACATCATCCACGGGAGCCTCTAGAAGCCCGATCATCTGGTCAACATCTAGCAGTTTCGGCAGGGTCTTGGCGGCTTTTGGCGCCCGGAGTCCAGCGGCGGGGTTGCGCTCCAACTCACCTTCCCGAATCAGAAAGTCGAAAAACCCGCGAATAGCGGAAAGCGCCCGCTGCAGGCTTCGACTGCCCAAACCATTGCGGTGACGGTCTGCCACATGATCACGGAGGTCAGCCGAATTTAGTCCAGACCAGGCAGCAATCTCTCGTTCACTGCAGAAAATTACCAACCGGCCAAGATCACGAGCATAGGCGTCCAGAGTGTGACTAGATAACTGCTGCTGAAAACGCAATCGATCCAGGTAAGTGTCGAGCCGGCGCCGGGCATAACTATCCAAGGCAGTCAGGACACAACATTTACAAGAGCAGACAATTTAGCAGCCAAGACTTCACTCATCTGCCGCAGAAACACAGATCCCATATCGGCATGGAAGCGATGGGCATCTCGACTGCCGATCGCAAAAATCCCGCGCAAGCCTGCGTGGCGCAATGCGGTGACGGCATAAGACTGGACAACTTCCGCGTCTTCTCCGAACAAAAAACTCACATGTTTAGCATCGGGTTTTCCGCAAAGAGGATTGCCCCCCTCAATGATATCTTCACACCATGCAGCATCCGGGCTATCCGTGCCCATGAACAGATTGGAAATTGCGCTTTCCTGTTGAGGCTCCAAGATACGAACGACGACAAAATCAGTCTGTAAGTATTGGTGCATACCCCAATCCAGGCTAGCCAGAACGTCTTCGACACTTTTAGCTTCCAAAAGAGTCAGGGTAAGTTGATGGATACGCTGATACAGAACATCGTTTTCACGAGCGATTTGAACCAGTTCATCCAGCTGCTTATGCAAGCGATGATTCTTTTCCCTCATCAAATCCAGTTGCCGGGCAACCAAGGAAACAGCGACCCCCGCTGGGTGCGGCACCGTCATCACTTCCAGGAGTGACAAATGATCCTGAAAAAAGCCCGGATGAGCCCGAAGGTATGCCTCAACCTCTTCTGGAGTAAAACTGGCCTTATCCAACTGCGGCGAAACTTGGGGGTTCATATTTCAATTATTCCATCAAAAACCGTTTTCGCCGGCCCCTTCATAAATAAAGGATGCCCTCGACCCTGCCATTCGATAATCAATGGCCCGCCAGGCAACTCCACGGAAACCGGACTCGCAAGCAATCCCTGCTCGATACCGACTACAGAGGCCGCACATGCTCCGCTGCCACAAGCCAGCGTCTCACCCGAGCCACGCTCAAATACTCGCAACCGGATATGGTGCTTATCAAGAACCTGCATGAAGCCGACATTCACTCGCTCCGGAAACAATGGGTGACTTTCCATGCGGGAACCCAATGACTCCACCGGAGCAGATTCGACATCATCAACCACCAGAACAGCATGCGGATTGCCCATGGAGACAGCCCCAAAGAAACATGTCTTGCCGTCGATATTAAGCGAATACAGCGGCTGTTCAGACTCAACCTTGAGTGGAATTTCCGCCGGCACATGACGCGGAACCCCCATATTGACCACCACCAGGCCCGAATCGGCATGCCGGAGCACCAACCGACCAGCATCCGTATCTACCTGAATTTCGTCCTTGCCAGACAAACCCTGATCACGTACGAACCGGGCAAAGCAGCGTACACCATTCCCGCATTGGGCGACTTCACTGCCGTCGGCATTGAATATTCGGTAACGAAAATCAGCATGCGCATGATGGGCTGACTCGACCAGCAAAACCTGATCACAGCCTACCCCAAAATGTCGATCAGCAATAAAGCGGATTTTCTCGGGTGATAGCTGAACTTTTTGCCGAACCGCATCGATCACGACAAAATCATTACCCAAGCCCTGCATCTTGGTAAATTTCAACAACATGAACTAATCCGGCAATACCCGTTCGCTTTGAAACACTTCGGCTACGGTTTCGCGAGGCCTGGCCAGGTGAGTCTTGGAGCCATCCACCAGGATTTCTGCCACCCGAGGGCGGGAGTTATAGTTGGAACTCATACAGAAACCATATGCGCCTGCCGAACGTACTGCCAGCAAATCCCCCTCTGCAATGGCGAGTTCACGGTCCTTCCCAAGAAAATCACCGGTTTCACAGACAGGCCCAACCACATCGTAACAGTGAGACTCTGCCTTATCATTGAACTGAACCGGAATAATGGCCTGCCATGCCTGATACAACGAGGGGCGTATCAGGTCGTTCATGGCTGCGTCAACAATGGCAAAACGCTTGGTCCCGTTAGACTTGAGATATTCCACCCTCGTCAGCAAGATACCCGCATTGCCGACTATGGCCCGGCCCGGCTCGATGAAAATTTCATAATCGAGACCCTGGAGCCGGCGTGACAGTACCCCTGCATAAGCGGCCGGCTCGGGGGGAGTTTCATCGTTGTAACAAATACCCAAGCCGCCACCTAGATCAAGATGCCGGATGAAAATACCCTCATCCCTCAGGCGCTCAGCGATGAGTAAGACACGATCAAGCGCATCGACAAAAGGTTCCAGCGATGTCAGCTGAGATCCGATATGACAATCGATTCCTACCACCTCGAGATGAGGCATCGCCGCCGCTCTCAGATAGTGAATCATCGCCTCATCCACATCGATGCCGAATTTGTTTTCTTTCAGCCCAGTTGAAATATAGGGGTGGGTCTGAGCATCGACATCGGGATTGACTCGCAGGGAAACGGCCGCCACGCGACCCAATTCCCCCGCGATACGATTCAACCGATCCAGTTCACCCGGCACTTCTACATTGAAACAACGGATGCCCACTTCCAGCGCTCGGCGCAATTCGTCCTCTCGCTTGCCCACCCCGGAGAAGACGATTTTCGAAGGCTCACCCCCGGCCGCGAGCACCCGCTCCAACTCACCAACGGAGACAATGTCAAAACCCGAACCAAGACGAGCCAGCACATTCAGTACAGCAAGATTGGAATTCGCCTTGACTGCGTAGCAAACCAGGTGGGGATGCAGTGAAAAGGCATTGTCGAAAGCATGCCAGTGACGCTCCAGCGTGGCCCGGGAATAAACGTAACATGGGGTGCCGAATTTCGCCGAAATGTCAGTCAGGGAGACGTCTTCGGCGTACAAAGACGACCCACGATAGTTGAAATGATCCATTAATTGGGCGCAGAGGGTTCTACTTGAGGGGCCTGAGGCGCGGGAACCTGCCTGGTTACCTGGGTCTTGCCCGACGACCGCGGCTCACGCCCCTCCATGTACAGGGGCCCTTTCTGGCCACAGCCAAACAGAAGAAAGGCAGTTATAAAGTGCCACACCGTTCGCTCAAGTCTTCTCATAACATCGGTGAATTAATCAAAAAATAAGCCGGCATTCTAATCGAAAACACCTCAGCCAGCCGGTCTCGACCTCAATGGTCTGACTATTTGCGAGCGTCAAGTGCGTTCTGGTAATACTTGTGAACAAGCTTCTCCTGATTTTCAAGTAGGAAATCAATGCTCGGCTCACACTTCATTGCCTTCTCCAAGGCCCTGCGGGTAGCTTCACGATGGATATTGAACAGCGCCTCATGATCAAGATCCGTAACCGTGGTAATACCGGGATTGAGCCAAACCGAGACGATAATCCCCAGATCGTTGGCCTTTTCCTTGGGAATAGTGCCGTTCCGCACCGCATCCAGCACACCATTGGCAATAGCGCCCTGCACGGTTCCCATCAGGATATTGGTATATGCGGTCGCCTTGACAGTAACCTTGCTGACCATCAAGGTGGCGGGGCGCACCATCATGTCCGTATTCATGAGTGCCAGAACCCGCGTATGCCCCTTCACCTGATCACCCATGAGATTGGCGAAGGCCGTGCCAAAAGGCCCGTCAAGTTCGCCAATGACCACCTCCGGCTCGGCTGCCGTAAAGGGTGGACCGCCGGCAACGAGTGCCTCCCCAGTCCGCATGATGATTCTCTCGCTCATTTTTATCTCCCATATTGATTGAATTAACGTCCTTCCCGATTATCCCGAGCACACCAAAGCGCCGCAACCCAGGCTGAATTATCAAAACGTCTGAGCAAAAGCATGGATGATAGAATCCCAAGGCAAATGGCGGCTCTAGGTCCCAAGCAAACCGGCTCTAACATCACCAAGCGAGTGCATTGATCGTGCTAGATATCATTAAACTGGGCGGCTGGATGATGGCCCCCATCATTGCCTGCTCCGTCGTCGCAACGGCCATCATCGGAGAACGGCTCTGGGCACTGAGAACCACGCGGATCATGCCGGCCGAACTCATCCCCCAGGTGTGGGATTTGCACAAGAATCAGAAACTGGATGCCGTAGCTCTGCGCAACATCAAAATCGGCTCCCCCTTGGGCGCCATTGTTGCCGCAGCACTCTCGAGCCAGAGAGAAGGGCGCGAGGCCATGAGAGAAAATGTAGAACAAGCTGGGCGTCAGGTGGTTCATGATCTGGAGCGCTACCTGAACACACTGGGGACCATTGCCTCAATCTCGCCCTATCTTGGTCTGCTTGGCAGCGTACTGGGCATGATGAAGGTCTTTGCAACCTTCTCTTCCGCGGGCAGCGATATTGCCAATCCCGCCCAACTCGCCGGCGGGATTTCCGAAATCCTCATTGCCACGGCCGCGGGTCTCACAGTGGCCATCCCTACCCTTACCTTCTACCGCTATTTTCAGGGCAAAGTGGCCGAGCTGACCGTGCGCATGGAGGAGGAAGCGGTGGAGCTGATTGGCGCGCTGAATCGCGATTCCTGACCGAAACCTCGCCATGAACTTCCGCCCCCGACACCGCGACGAACCCGAGCTTAACCTGATCCCGATGATCGACGTGCTCATCGTTTTGTTGATCTTTCTCCTGCTCACCACTACTTTCAGCCGCGAGGCCCAGCTGCACATCAGCCTGCCAGAGGCTCCAGGGACAGGAACGGGCCAGACGCCTACTCAAAGCGCTGGCCTTGAAATCGTCATTAGCCCTGAAGGCCAATATAGGATCAATCAGCGTGAGCTTACGGACAACCGGTTGGACACAGTGAAACAGGCACTGAAGGACGCAGCAGGGGAAAATCCCGACCCCCTGATCACCATCGACGCCGATCGCAATACGACACACCAATCGGTCATCACCGTCTTGGATGCCGCCGGACAGCTTGGCTATCAGCACATCAGCTTCGCGGCACAAAGCAGCCCCGGGCAATGATTCTCGCGTGAGCCTGAAACACTCCCTCCATTTATGGCTGCAGCGCCAGTGGTATGAGAACCCGGCTCCCAATCCCCTACTGACTGGTCTGGAAAAGATCTTTCTTAAATGCGTCAGGATCCGACAAACCGCCTATGCCGATGGTCGTAAATGGGTCAACCGCCTTCCCGTGCCAGTGATCGTTGTCGGCAATCTCACTGTTGGCGGCA
>Ga0181554_1002995_pt1 | contig 14547 bp, 9 predicted proteins | sample 011ome_16_FD_145602 | JGI IMG/M metagenome (GOLD analysis project Ga0181554, IMG submission 145602) | Coastal salt marsh microbial communities from the Groves Creek Marsh, Skidaway Island, Georgia - 011503CT metaG (spades assembly) | ecosystem: Environmental > Aquatic > Marine > Intertidal zone >... | reverse complement strand
GCTCGCTCGTGCCCTCGAAGAACCGCGGCGGCGGCGGCGTCGCCTTCGATACGTACTCCACGTAAAACCTCGAGACGTGCCTTATGGTCGTTCCATACAAAGCGATGTCGGGGTGGAGTTGAAAGGCGTCAGACGGAGTTGAAAGGCGCCGAGGGCGGGGATTGAAAGCGAGGGGTGGGCGGAGAGAGACGACGGGAAAAGTCCTTAAGGAACGGCGTTCACCACGCGAACGGGGTCGTATGGGAACCAGTGTATAGAACGCGCCTCAACATCGCCGCGAGGTACTCGTCGTCGCGCTCCACGCGGAACACGCGCACGCCGCGCGTCGCGGACTGCATCGCGAGCAGACCCGCGGTCGCGCCGGTCGCGAGCATCTCCAGAAGCAGCTGCGGCACGTGATACGCGGGCGGGGCGTCGTACGGCTCGCGGTCGATCACGACGTACTTCCCCGGCCGGGTTCGATGCCGCGCGAACGGGCTCGAATTTTTCACCTCCAGCACGAGCCGCTCCGTCGGCACGTCGCCGCTCGCGTCGTTCCCGATCGCGTCGTTCCCGATCGGCAGCGTGAGCATCCCGTCCGGCGACGCGCCCATCGGCGGGAGCGGCCCGACGTTCCACGCCGACGGGACGTCCGATCGATCGACGACGCACAGGCCGACTTCTTCGGCGACGGCGCTCGGGAAGTGAAGCATCAGACTCGCGACCGTGCCCGCCTCCTGCGCGCTGCCCCACGCCATGCGGACGCCGCCCTCGCCGCGCGTCGCCGCGCGGCGCGAGCGCGCGGCGCGTTGGAGCGACCACGGCGTGGCGGCGGCGCGGGCTACCCCCGCGTCTCGGCCGCCGCCAGAACCGCCGTTCCGAGGCTTCCCGCCGCGACCCCCCTTCCTCTTCCCTCGCCCTCGCCCTCTCCCTCCGCCGCCGCCGCTCGCGCTCGCGTCGTCGGTCGACGTTTCGTCTTCCAGCGGCGCCGCGGGTCCGGCGGCGGCGACCTCCTCGTTGTACGCGCGGACGACCTCCTCGTTGACCGCCGTCTCCGTCTCCGGCGGCGCCGACGACGGAAACTCCACGCGTTCCGTCCGCAGCCTGTGGTACGCCCCGACCGCGGGCCCGTGGCTCGCGTTCCGCGCGTTCATCCCGACCGCCGCGCACGTCCCTTCCTCGCAGAACCCGAGCGCCGCCTTCAGGAGCGCGGTCGTGAGCCGGCCGTCGTGCAGGGCGTCCCACAGCTCCGTCCCCTGGCGCACGAATCGATACGTCCGCTCGCCGCCGATGAGGACGCGGTCCACGGGCGGGAGCGCGACGAAGCGCGGGTGACGGCGGAGCTGGTCGTCGTGCGGCGCGAGCCAGTACAGGTTCGGCGTCTTTCCCCACGCGCCGACGTGCTTCATCTGGACGCAGCCGTCGGAGGCGTCGTCGGAGGCGTCGGCGTCGGAGGCGTCCATCGGGGTCGTCGACGTGGACGACGACGCGACGCGCGCGACGAAACGCTCCGGCTTCGGCCGGTGGCTCTCCGGCAGCGACAGCGGCGCCTCCCCGGGCTCGCGGCCTTTGCCGTACACCGCGACGCTCCGCGGGAGCATCGCGGCGGCGACGAGGGAGGGACGCGCGCGCGGACGAGTGTCGTGGTCGCGGGATCACCGACGAGTGAGTTTTTCTCACGAGTATATTGCATCGCGAAAACGTGGTCATCACAGCACTTATTCACTGATACGACGAGTCCTGACTCTGATACGTGTACCCGCCCGCGTCCGTCCCTTGCGACGGCCTCCCATCGCCAAAGTACGACCCCGCGTCCCGCCCGTGACCCTGCGACGGCGCCCCGTGCGCGCTCTGCGAGTCCCCCGCGAAGTTCGGGTACGCGTAGTCGCCGACGCCGACGCTCCCTTGCGAGAACCCGTCGCCGTCGAAACGCAAACCGTCCGGGTCGCCCTGGGACGACCCCGGACCCGTCCCCATCCCGCCGAAATGTCCGTGGCCGCTCCGCGCGCCGAAGTTGTGCCCCGGAGGACCCGGTCCCGCCGCGGGGATCGCGTACTGCCGCGAGTGCGACGCCGGCGCGGCGTACTTCCTCGGGTTCGACGCCGCGCCGCCGCGGTCCCGGAACCCCCCGCGGCCGCCGTCGCGGGACGGCCACCCGTCGCCGTCGTACGCGCCGGGCGCGGACGAGTGCGCCTCCATCGGTCGGAAGTCCGGGTTCGCCCCCGGGGGCGCGATGTAACTTCGCCCCGGGCGGTGCGACTTCGGCTTGCTCAGCGTCATCGCGCACTCTTTCAGCGCGTTGAGCGGACCCTCCACGAGGCACTCGCAATCGCGGAAGTGCTGCAGCAAGTCGTGGAACAGCGGCTGACGCGACAACACCTTCGGGTTGCCGAGGATGACCAGCCCCGACCGCGCGCGCGTCATCGCGACGTTGAGCCGCCGCGGGTCGTTCAAAAACCCGATCCCGGCCTTCTCGTTCGACCGCACGCACGACAGGATGATGAAATCCTTCTCGCGGCCCTGAAACGAGTCCACCGACGCGACTTGAATCTCGTTGTACAGCTGCTGTCGCAGCACCCCCGCGCGCGTCATGTGCTGCACGACGTACGCGCGCTGCCCTTCGTACGGCGTGACGACGCCGAGCGCCTCCGGGGCGACGCCCGCGCGCAGGAAGTGCGTCACGATCTTCTCCACGGAGACAGCCTCGGTGCGGTTGAGATACGACGTCCCGGACGCGGAGATCTCCTCCGCGCCCGTCATAGACCAGAACATCATCGGCGTCGACGGCTTCGGCCACGGAAAGTTGACGTGCGTCATCAATCGCTCCGCGGCGGCGACGCCGTTCTGCAGCGCGCCCTCGTAGAAGGTGTTCGACGGGAACTCGGACAAGCACGGGTGCATGCGGTACTGGACTTGCAGACGGATCGGCTGCACGCCGAGGAGGATGAGGCGCTCGAAGAGCGACTGCCCGAGCCCGGCGCGCGCGGCTTTTTTACACGCCACCACCGGGCCGAGCTGGCAGTGATCGCCGACCATGACGACCTGCTTCGCGCCCATGATGAGCGGGATCAGACACTCCGGCTCCGTCGCCTGCGTGCTCTCGTCCATCAGCACCTGACGGAAGCGGAAGTTCGCGAGACGCGGGTCACCCGCGCCGACGGCGGTGGTGCACACGACGTCCGCGCTCTGTAAAATTTCGCGCTCAGTCGCGCGCTTCAACGCGCGGTACTTCCTCTCGTCGTTCGACGACAGCTCCCCGAGCTCGTCCTTCAGCTGCTGTAGCTTCGCGAGCTCCGCGTGCTCGGGGGAGTCCAGATGTGCGACCTGGTAGTGCAGCGTGAGGTGCTCCACCGGGGACAGCACCGCCTCTCTGGACTTGGCGGCGACGCGTACCACTTTCAGGGTCGTTCCATACGAGCGAATGTCGGGGTGGAGTTGAAAGGCGTCAGTCGGAGTTGAAAGGCAACGCGGGCGGGGATTGAAAGCGAGGTGTGGGCGGTGAGAGATGCGCCGGCAAAAGTCCTTAAGAAACGGCGTTCACCACGCGAACGCGGTCGTATGGGGACCAGTGTATAGAACGCACCTTTCAACCCCGTCTGCTCGATCTTCTCCGCGAGTTGATCCACCGCGACGTTCGACGGCGCGCAGACGATCACCTGGCCTTGGTTCTGCTGCGCGAGGTGATACACGATCGTCGCGGACGTCACCGTCTTCCCCGTCCCGGGCGGGCCTTGGATGAGCGACAGCGGTCGCCGTAACACGCTCGCGACGGCGTTGACTTGCGAGTGGTTCAACTCGGGTAAATTCGGCGCCGACATCCGCTGCGGGAGCGTCGTTCTCAGCTCCTGCGGGTCGACGTCGTGCCCGAGGAGGAGGTGGTAGATGTACCCGGAGACGGAGGTTTCGTCGAGCGCGAACGCTTTCATCGCAGCCTGCATGCGATCGAACGACGTGCTCTTCCAGAGGAAATCCACGCTGAAGCCGGTGGAGTGTTCCACGGGCGCCTTGCCGCCGCCGCTTCGGAGCTCCAGCCCCACCTCTTCGTTCGCGGTGAACTTCAACACCGACCCGACGCCAACCCACGTGGTTCGCGTCCCGTCCGCGTTTGTACCCACGTGCCTCAGCTGCAGCTCGTCGCCGACCATCAGACGCGCCACCTCTTCGTCCGACGGAAACGTAAAGTACGCGACGCGTCGTTTGTTCAGTCCCACGTCCCACCGCACGACGAGCCCGTCCTTCGACTGCGACTCTTTCTGCTGCTTATCGTAGTCCGCCTCCATCTTCAACAGCGGCCCGAACACGTTCTGGTACTGATACGCGTCCGCGTACCGCAGCGCGACCGGCTGCGCCTCGTCGTCCTCCCCCGGCCCGCGCATGACGTCCTCCAGCGTGGCGTCGGGCGACGTCTTCCAGAGCTCCTCCAGCTTGCTCGCCTGAGGGTAATTCGAGGGTCCACACGAGCGATGATATCGGGGTGGAGTTGAAAGGCGTCAGAAGCGGAGTTGAAAGGCGTCGAGGTGTGTCGGGATTGAAAGCGAGGGACTCTGGGCGGAGAGATGCGCCGGGAGAGAAAGTCCTTAAGGATCGGCGTTCACCACGCCGACGCGGTCGTATGGGAACCAGTGTAAGGAATACGCGCCTGAGACGCGGTGAGCTGCCGCGCCCTGAGCGCGTCTTGCTCGCTCGGCGTCTTCACGAGCCACGGGAGAAACGTCTTGTCCGCGATCAGAGGCTGCCACTGCGTCAGGTCGAGGTTCATGTCTTTGAGCGCGGCGAGCTGCGCGTTGGCCCCCGCGCCGGATGCGCCGGATCCGCCCACTCCCGGCGCGTTCATCGCGGGATCTCTCGCGAGCAACACCACCACCTCCTCGTCCTTGCACGGCACGAACCCCAGCGTGAAGACGTTCCTTTGCCCGGTGAGATAGCACTCTAAGATCATCTCCCCGAGCGGGGAGTCGCGGTGGAGGCACACCTCCTTGTTCCTCGACCGCACGAGGTGGTACACGAGGCACGACGCCGGGAGCGTGTTGTGTCGCGAGTTGCAGAACCATTTGCCGGTCGCGACGCACTTGGCGACGCACGCGGGGTCTTGGATGCCGCAGTACGCGCACGCCCACTCCGCGACGGGCGCGTCGTCGTCGTCGTCGTCGTCCGAGGACGCGGGGGACGCCGCGGATGCGGCGGCGTCGCGAGGCGTCGAGTCGCGCATTCCGAGCGCGCCGAAATCGGCCGCCAGGCGATCGTCGGCGTCGACGCGCGCGTCGGCGTCGGCGTCGATCGCGGCGCCCGCGGCGGCGCCGTCGCCGGTGAAGTCCGGGTACGAGTACCCGTCGTCGCCGTCGGCGTCCACGACCCCGCCGTAGTCCTCGAACTGCGACATCGCGCGCGAGGTGAGGGGGTCACGCGCGCTCGACGCGGCGACAGATCTGCGGGATCGTTCGGGCGGCCTGCCGACTTCGTCGACGCGCGACGCGCTCCGGGATTTTGAGCGATTTTTTCGTGCTTTCGTACAACGTACGAAAGTACTTTCGTACTACTGTACTTTCGTACGAAAGTACTACAACGTACGTACGCGCCGGCGCCGCGTATAACTGTTTGCCTGTGCGACGACCTCGACGAGGCGGTGAAGGCGGGAGATTTTTTGAGCGCCTTCTCAAACAAGTCGCATTTTCTTCAAGCTTCCTTCTCCGGCGTCGCTCCGGCGAGTCACACCCCGACGCGCGCGGGTTCCGAACGCTTCACGCGGAAAGCCACTCCCGCGACACACGCGCGCGCGACTCGCGCCTCATGAGCGAACGCGAATGCTAAGTCTTTGGCGGCGACGAGAAGTCATCGAGCGAGTCACTAGTACAATGATGGCTGGAGCGCACTACGCGTCCGCCGCGCCCGCGGGCGTCGCGCGCGCGTCCTCGGTCGCGTCGTCCTCTCCCGCGACGACGGCGCGCGCGCTGCGCCGCCTCGCGCAGGGCGCGACCGCGCGCCGCGCGCCGCCGTGCCGCCCCGCGCCGATCGACGCGCTCGCGTTCAGCGCGCGGGCGACCGGAGGGTTCGGAGGCGCGCGCTTCGGCCACGCGGGCGGCCGCGACGCGCTTCCGCAAGGGAGGAAATTGATGCAGTCCTCGGCGATGGCGCAGCCGAGGGAGCTCGTGGACGACGACGGCGTCGACGACACGGGCGGACCGACGCGGATACAGCGGTTCAACGGGAACGAGCTCGACATCACGGTCTCGAACAACGGGTACTCGAGACGCGCGTACTTCTCCGGTGCGTCCCCGACCCTCCTCGTCCTCGCACTTCGCTCGTTCGCGCGCTCGACGCGACGCGAGAGATCTCCCGCCGCGATCGATCGTCGATCGTCGATCGTCGATCGTCGCGCGCGTCAGCCCGCGCGCTGACCCGATCTTCTCCCGCGACCCGACCCGACCCGCGCGAATGAATCCTCCTTCCCTCCCAGGCTACGACATGGACGTCGCGGACGATTCGAAGACGGAGAAGAAGACGAGCGATCTCGAGGGCGACAAGCCGGACAACCTCGCCGGTTTGATCGACGAGGTGCAAACGGTGGAGACCGTCGAGGAGGCGAAAAGAGTGCTCGGCGTGTTGATGAGCAACCTGGGCAGCGCGGACAGGCCGATCTACCACGCCGTGGACACCGAGGTGGCGGACATCGACGTCGCGGACCAGACCCCGGTCGGTCACGGCGTCGTGACGTGCTTCTCCGTGTTTTGCGGTCCGGACGTGGACTTCGCGCCGGGCGCGGGGGGCGGCGGCGGCGGCGGCGACGCGGCGGCGGCGGACGGGAAAGAGAACGACTCGGGCAACGGCAACGGCGACGGCGGCGGGGGAACGTCGACCGGCGCGAAGAGGAAGAGTCTCCTGTGGGTGGACACCCTCAAGCTCGGGGACGAGGGCTGGGCGATATTCAAGCCGTATTTCGAATCCCCGGACGCGAAAAAGGTGTGGCACAACTACAGCTTCGATCGTCACGTCATCGAGAACCACGGGGGAATCAAACTCGCGGGATTCGCCGCGGACACGATGCACATGGCGCGTCTGTGGAATTCGAACCGCAAGCTCGAGGGCGGGTACTCCCTCGAGGCGTTGACGTCCGACCCGAAGGTGATGTCCGAGGCGGGGGAGATGTTCAGCGAAGCCGGCGAGGAGTTGATCCGCTCGAAGAGAGGGATGAAGAAGATCTTCGGCAAGCCGAAGATTAAAAAGGACGGCACCCCCGGGAAGACGATCGAGCTCCCGCCGATCGACCAGATTCAAAACGATCCAGAACAGCGAGAGACGTGGATCGAGTACTCCGCGCTGGACGCGCAGGCGACGTGGTTTTTGCGCGAGAGCCTGGAGGCGAAGCTCCGGGGGATCTCCTGCGACGCGTGCCCGCGTCTGAGCGCCAAGCCGACGTTTCACGAGTGCGCGAACCTGTGGGAATTTTACACGACGTACCTCAGAGAGTTTGGCGAGGTTCTCACGGACATGGAATCCGCGGGGATGTTCGTGGATAAGAAGCACTTGGAGGGCGCGGAGAAGCAAGCGCTCGCGGACAAGAAAGTCGCGGAGGATTACTTCCGGAGGTGGGCGATGAAGATGTGCCCCGCTGCGGAGCACATGAACGTCGGAAGCGGCATCCAGGTTCGTCAGCTGCTCTTCGCCGGCGCGCGGAACAAGAGGCCGGACAAACCCGGCGTCGAGAAAGAGCGCGAGTTCGCGATGGTCTCCCCGGAGTGGACGGCGTGGGACGAGGGCGGAAGAGAGGGCAAAGCCCCGAAGAAGGGCGCGAAGTTTACGCTGCACGGGGTCACGAAGCGCGACCTGGCGGTGCCGGTGTACACCGCCACCGGCCTCCCCGCGGTGTCGTCCGTCGTGCTCAGGTCGCTCGCGGGGAGGCCCGGCGCGGCGAGGGAGATCGTGGACACCTGGGACGCCCTAACGGACGCGGAGAAGACCAACGACGCCCTCAAGAAGAGGTGCGGCGCCGCGTACGACGCGTTCGGCGGCGGGTACGACGGCGCCGAGGCGTGCGCCGCCGTGGACGCGCTCAACGACGTCGCCGCGATCGACACGCTCCTCTCGAACTTCATCATACCGCTGCAGAGCGATAACCTCCGCGGGAAAACCGGCAGGGTGCACACGGCGCTCAACATCAACACGGAGACGGGGCGCCTGTCCGCGCGCAGGCCGAGCCTTCAGAACCAGCCCGCGCTCGAGAAGGACCGGTACGGGATTCGAAAGGCGTTCACGTGCCGCCCGGGAAACATCCTCGTCGTCGCGGACTACGGCCAGCTCGAGCTCCGTCTGCTCGCGCACATGGCGGGGTGCGCGTCGATGCGCGAGGCGTTCGAGGCTGGGGGCGACTTTCACTCGCGGACCGCGATGGGGATGTATAAGGAGATTCGAGAGGCGATGGACGAGGGGAAGTGTCTTCTGGAGTACGGAAGCGAGGGGTACGACGAGGACGAGGCGAACCGCCCGGCGCTGGTGAAGGACATGTTCGCGTCGGAGAGGAGGAAGGCGAAAGTGTTGAACTTCTCCATCGCGTACGGGAAAACCGCGCACGGGCTCGCGAAAGATTTCGGCGTCTCCACGAAGGAGGCGGAGGACACGGTGAACTTGTGGTACAGCGACCGACCGGAGGTGAGGGCGTGGCAGGAGGTCCAACACGCGAACGCGACCAAGTTGGGGAAGGTGAGCACCCTGCTCGGGCGGCACCGGAACCTCCCGGAGGCGTCGTCCAGGGACGAGATGCGACGGCAGCACGCGTTGCGAGCGTCCATCAACACGCCGATCCAAGGAGGCGCCGCGGACATCGCGATGCTCGCGATGATGCAGATCCACCGATGCCCGCGTTTGAAAGAGATCGGGTACGAGCTTCTGATGCAGATCCACGACGAGGTCATCTTAGAAGGGCCGGAGGAGCACAAAGACGAGGCGCTCGCGCTCGTGAAAAGACACATGGAGAACCCGTTCAACGACCACGAGAACTTGTGCGACGTGGACCTGAACGTGGACGGGAACTACGCGAAGACGTGGTTCGAAGCGAAGTGATGCGCGAAGCGAATGTTGCGGGGCGGGGGCGGGCGGCGGGTGGTGAATGTTTCGCTCTTTCGGAGACGACGGACGACGCGGCGGAGACGTCGGAAGACGCGGCGGAGAGTGCCGCGTCGCGGAAAAAGGCGCGAAGCGCGCGGGCTCATCGCGGTTGGTTTTAACACGTTTCACACGCGCCGTATACGTCAGCTCGGAGCATCAAATTATTTACATCCTCTCACGTGCGACTATCATACACTATCATCCTCTCACATACCATACACTATCATACACTATCGCGGCTCGCCTCCACGCGCGCCGCGTCCCTCCCCTGCTAGTCGTGTTTTCCTAATAACCTTATGCGAAGGTATAAAAGAGATGATGGTCGCGCACACCCCGCTGAGCTCGGCGAGCTCCAACGCCTGTCTCGCCTGAAACACTTTAATCATCTCCAACCGCTGCTGAATATCGACAACCGAGGGCGCGAACGCCGCGTCAAAATGCGAGAACATCGCGTTCGCCGTCTCGCGCGCGTCGCGGGCGAACGCCGCCGCGATCCCCGCGTCGCCCTGACCGCGCGCGCCCTCGGCCGCGTTCGCTCCCGCGCTCGTCGCGTTTTCAGGCGCGTCGTCGAAACGCTCCATTTCCTCCATTTCCTCGTCTTCGTCCTCCTCCTCCTCGTCTTCGTCATCCTCCGGCTCGTTCCGCTCGAAATCGTCGAGGGCGTTTCTCGCGGGGTCGTCGCGATCGCGCGTCGCGCCGTCGCCGTCGCCGTCGTCCGCGTCGCCCCCGCGCGCGGGGCTCACGTCGTCCGGGGGGACGTTCACGACCTCCCACGGCGATTTCGCCCACAGCGCCTCTTCCCTCCCCCCGTCGTGTACTTCGTGCTCGTCGAGCGCGAGCGCCTCGATGGACGCGACGTCGCGCTTGCGGCGAAGGCGACGACGACGACGAACGCGCGTTTCGGCTTGATCTCCGCCGAGGCGCTCTTCGTCGTCGTCCGCGGCGGCGTCCGCGGCGTCCGCGGCGGCGGCGCGATGGTCCGCGCGCGCGCGTTCGGATTCGGGTACTTCGTCGACCACCAACGGGGGCGTCTCTGCCTCCTCCAGTTCCGGTTCGACGCGCGGCTTTTTCGCGACGACGTCCGCGTCCTTCGCGTCGGGGCGTGTCTCCGCTCGTCGCTTCCTCGGCGCCTGCTTCGTCCGCGGGGCCTTCCCGAGTTTCCACCTGACGCCGCAAGCGTTGCACAGCGTCTTCGGTCCGTCCGGGCCGTGCCTCCACATCGGCGTCTTTCGCGTTCGGCAGGTGCGGCACACCTTGGATTGCGCCCTCCGCTCGTTGCTTCCTCCGCGCCGGCGTCGGTCGCGGGGCAGCAGTCCCGGCGTCGGTTCCGGTTCTTGGTGTTCCGGTTCCGGTTCCCGATCTGGTTCCTGATCTGATTCCCGATCCGGCGTCGTGAATCGGATGTGTTGTTTAAACGTTCGCGCGGGCTCTTGCGGCGGCGCTCGCGCGCGGGGAGGCATCGTGACGCGTTCCTCCTCTTCTTTTTCCTCTCCGTCCTCGTCGCCGTCTTCTTCGTACGCTCCGCGTTCGCGCTCGCGCCCGTCGTCGTCCGCGTCCGCGTTCGCGACGTCGTCTTCGAACGCCCCCCCCCCCGCGTCCTCTTCCGCGTCCGCGTCAATCTCGATCGGATCGCGCGCGGTCCCGCTCGGCGCGGCGGTCTCGGCCGCGGTCTGCCACGACGACATCAGCTCCTCCTCGTCTTCGACGTCGCGGATATCGCGGCGAGGAGGGGCTTGGACGGCGCTCGCCCCCTCCACGCCGAGGGTGCCGGCGTCGACGTCGGCGACGACGACGCCGGACGCGCGCGTCGTCGCCTCGGTGACGGTGTCCGGCGGACAGCGATTCGCGGCGACCGCTGCGGTCACCTCGACGTCTCGGACGACAATCTCGACCACGTCATCGATCGCGGGGCTGCTACGCCTCGGCACCGGACTCGAGGCGCGCGCCGGCTTCGTCTTGGTCTTCGCGGGAGCCGCCGGCTTCAAATTTACCCCCCTCCGGAGCAGAGAGTGCGCCGTCTTGTCTGGGAAACCTTCGTCGGTCCATCGGTAGGGATCGTGACCTTCGTCGCCTTCGCCGACGACGACGCGCTCGACGAGACCGCGCGCGGCGTCTTGGGCGTAGAGTTGCGCGCGATCGGCGACGGCGTCGTCGTTCTCGGACCCCATCTCGCTGGATATCGCGCGCCTGACTGCGGTTTTCCACACATCGCGGTCTATCGCGGCGCGATCGTCGCGGCGCGGTCCCGACGTCGACGCCGTGCGGTCGAGGTGTTCGTCCGCGACTGCGCCGTCGATTCGTTCGTCGTCGTGCGCCCGTCGCGCGCGACAGCACCTCAAGGTGGCCTTCTCCCGCGGCATTCTCGCAAGTCTCCTCGTGCGGGGGTGCACACATTTGTTAGGAAAAAGCGCATCTTTAGGCGATCTTTTGGTTTTAGTTTCGCTCCGGTCCGAAAAAAGCGGCCGGTGCACCGGCACGAGACGAGACACTACCAGTGGAACTCGGGAGCGCGACCGCGGCGCGCTCAACCGTCGCTCGCTCCGCAGAGCCATCAGCGCGCGCGGGCGATGTTCGGCCCCGTCGGCGCGCGCGGGCGCGGGCGCGGCGGGCGCGGCGCCGCCGAGCGCAAGCCGCGAGCGTGGCAGATCGAGCAAACGCGAGGCAGCGACGACGACGACGACGACGACGAAGACCGCGGCGGCGGCGACGCGCGCGCGGTGCCGACGACGAGATCGCGCTCGCGCTCGCGCTCGCGCTCGCCGTCGCCGTCGCCGTCGCCGCCGCCCCCCGCGAGACAGCCGTCGCCGCCGCGACGGAAGCGATCCGACGTCTTCAAGAACCTGAACCCGCGCGCGCGCCTTCGCGTCGAGATCGACGGCGTCGACGTCGGCGCGCTCGTCTTGGAGCTCTTCGCCTCGGACGCGCCGCGGACGTGCGAAAACTTCCTTCGCCTGTGCGAGGGCCGCGATCGATCGACGCGAGCCGACTCGAACGCGGCGCTGGACTACGTCGGAAGCGTCTTCCACAGGATCATCCCGGGCTTCATGGCGCAGGGCGGGGACTTCGAGCGCGGCGACGGCACCGGCGGCGAGAGCGTGTTCGGACCGACGTTCGCGGACGAGTCGTTCTCGCGTCGGCACGACGCGAGAGGCGCGCTCGCCATGGCCAACTCGGGGAGACACACGAACGCGTCGCAGTTTTACGTCACGTTCGCGCCCGCGCCGCGCTTGGACGGAAAGCACGTCGTGTTCGGCAGGGTTACGAGCGGGTTTCACGTCCTGGACGCGCTCGAGCGCGTCGGGAGTAAGGCGCGTTCTATACACTGGTCCCCATACGACCCCGTCGGCGCGGTGAACGCCGATCCTTAAGGACTTTTCTCCCCGGCGCATCTCTCCGCCCACCCCACGGTTTCAATCCCCGCCCTCGGCGCCTTTCAACTTCAACTGACGCCTTTCAACTCCACCCCGACATTCGCTCGTATGGAACGACTCTAAGAGCGGGGAGCCGCGCGGAAGAGCGGTGGTCGTCGCCGCCGGCGCGATCGCGGACGACGACGAGGACGACGACGACGCGCCGCCGCCGCCGCCGCCCGTCGCGGACCCGCCGCGCCCGCCCGTCGCGAAGTCCCGCCTCTCGAGCGTGACGTTCGCGGACGGCACCACCGCAAGCGATGGCGCGCGGCGGCGCGACGAAGACGGGTCCCGACGGGAACCAAGCCCGAAGCGCATTCGCGGCGGCGGCAGCGCGGCGGCGTCGGCGGCGGCGTTGCGAGCGACGATCGACGCGCTCGCGGCGCGAACGCGCGCGCTCGAGGCGGACGTCGACGCGTGCGAGCTCGGCGGCGTCGGCGGCGGCGTCCGCGCGGTGGAGCGGCTGCTTTACGAGGCGCAGGTGGTGGAGGTGGCGCTCACGGACGTGGTCGTCGCCGTCGACGAGGGGGGCGTCGACGCGGAGGACGACGACGCCGAGTTGATGGACTTGCGAAGAGCCGCGCGCGCGCTCGCGGCGCGCGTGACGAGGGTGTCCACGACCGCGAGCGAGATCGCGTACGGGTCCGGGTCCGAGGACGAACTCGCCGGCGACGCGATCGAATAGCGCGACTGAGTAGCTCGTCGCGACGACGACGACGACGACGATCGAACTATAAGATAGCTAGCTTGGCCCCGCGCGTCGTCGCGTCATAGGGACCCTAATAAACTCTGACCCTCAATCGTTCGTTCGCGGCCGCGCGGGGGACGCGCGCCGGCGAAACGTGAACAACGCGACGCGTCCTTCCAACCCTCGCACCGCCTCCGTCATCGTCCCCTCGTCCGTCCCCGCGCGCACGACCAGCCCGTCCCCGCGCGCGAACGCTTCCCCGCCCGCCGCGCGCCACGCCTCCGCCTCCGGGTGCTCCTCTCGCGTCACGTGCCCCCCTTGATGCGTCTCGAGCGCCGACGCCTCGCCCGCGAAGACGTCGAGCGCGCGCGCCTCCGCGACGAGCCCGCGCTCTCCCGCGCGCTCACACAGCTCCGCGGCGAGCTCGCCGCGTCGGACCGCCAGCGCGACGTGCGCGGCCGCGCGAGGCGCGGTCGAGAGCCGTCGCGCGATGCACGCGGCGAGCGGCGCGGCGTGCGACGCGTCGTAGAGCAAGTCGCTTCCGAGGACGCAGTCGAAGACGTCGTCGTCGGCGAGTCTCGGGAGAGACGACAGCCACGCGTCGTCGCCGCCGACGCGCTTGTGCACGAAGTTCGTCGAAGAAGCGGTCGTCGAAGCGGCGCCGTCGTCGTCGGCGTCCAAGCGCGCCATGTCGTCCCTCCAGTCGAGAAACGCGACGCGCACGGTTTTTTTTTCGGATGTTTTTTCAGACGTCTCCGTCTGAGCCTCCTCGGCGGCGGCTTCGAACGCCGCGGCGCTGCGCTCGAGCGCCTTCAGCGCGCCCGGCGCGCCCTCGGTCAGCACCACCTCCCTCGCGCCGCACGCGGCGGCGGCGAGGCCGCACAGCCCGCACCCGGCGCCGAGCTCGAGCACGCGCCTCCCGCGCGCGTCGACCAGCCCGCCGTCTGCGTCTTCTTCTCCCTCCTCCTCGACGCCGTCGCCGCTCGACGCGTCGACCGCGTGCGCGAGCACCCTCGCCGCGCCCCATATCCGCCACGCGAGCCCGGCGTCGTTCCACGACGACTCGTGGACGTCCACGTCGACGCCCGCGCGTCGCAACCGCACGCGCTCCACCCCCGGCGCGCGCGTCGCCGCCGCGCCGCCCACCTGCGACCCGCCGACGGCGAGCAGCTCGATCGTCGCGCCGCCGTCGTCTCCGCCGTCGCATCGCGCGCTCGCGGCGACCGCGTCGCCGACGAGCTCCGCGAGCGCGTCGTCGCCGTCTCGTATCGCGCGGTTGAGCGCGCACAGGAGGACGGGCTCCGCGCCGTGCGCGCGCGCGAAGACCGCCGCGCGCGCGTCCGAGGCGACGCGTCGGCACAGGAGGATGAG
>Ga0181554_1002991_pt1 | contig 14565 bp, 12 predicted proteins | sample 011ome_16_FD_145602 | JGI IMG/M metagenome (GOLD analysis project Ga0181554, IMG submission 145602) | Coastal salt marsh microbial communities from the Groves Creek Marsh, Skidaway Island, Georgia - 011503CT metaG (spades assembly) | ecosystem: Environmental > Aquatic > Marine > Intertidal zone... | reverse complement strand
ATCCTTAAGGACTTTTGCATTCGTCTCTCTCCGCCCAACCCACGCTTTCAATCCCCGTCCTCGGCGCCTTTCAACTCCAACTGACGCCTTTCAACTCCACCCCGACGCGGGCGGAGAAGGCGATGGACGCGGGTCCACTGATTCTTCTTCCGTCCCAGTCCCAGTCCGCCGCGATGGAGGCCGCGGAGGAATCCGCGTGGGCGACGCTCCTCGTCGACGGTTTCTCGATCCCGTCGAGCGAGGAGCTGCTCGTCGGGGAAGACCTGCTGCCGGCGCGCTCGCCGCGCGCCGTGACGCCGTCGCGCACCGCGGCTGACCCGGCGGTCGGTTTCGACATGCCGCCCAATGAGCTCTTCCGCGACCAGTTCGAGTACTCGCTGAGCTTTTATTTCCCTTTCCCGTGCGACGTCGGTCGCGACGCGCCCGCGCCTTTCCCGGTCGTGGTGAGAGGGACGTTGCCGCCGCCGACGAGGTTGCGCGGAGTGAAGATAAAATTCCTTCGGTTCAAAATCGCGGGCGGCGAAGCCGCGAGAGTCATGAGCGTCCTGGAGCGCCTTTCGGAGAGCGATCTCGAGAGGGTTCGGTGCTCAGTGACGTTCGTGCACCGGTCCGGGAAAGCCTCCGCGACCGCGGTGGGCCTCGCGTGGAGCCCCGGGTGGATTAACCACGCGCTCGGGAGGACCGGGAGATCAACGGGGAGCGGGCACCCGCCCGGGGGGTCGCAGTTTTGCGACGGCGACGCCACATCGTTCCTCGATACGGACGTTCGCGACTACTTGCTCGACGTCGCGAACCGCGAGGAACAGGAAACGGCGACGCTCCCCGAGCGCCATCGCGAGCAATCACACACGCAGCTGCACGGCGTGCACGTCGCGGTCGATCGCTCGATACGCGTGACCGCCCTCGAGCACGCGTTTCACTGGATGCTGAGCATGGCGGAGTTCGAGTTGAGCTTCAAGTCGCTGAGAGACGCGGTCGGCGGCGCCTCCGACGTGGGTTTCGACGATTGGGAAGTGCACACGTGATCGTGATCGCGTTCGCGCGCGCGAGGCGAGGCGAGGCGAGGCTCGTTTAGATACTGCAGCTCAAACCTAGCGACGACAACATACAATAGTATTACACGCAGTAGCCGACGACGACGACACGACGCGCGACTATCGCGCGCGCGCTCTACGGCGAGTACCCCACCCCCGCGCTCATCAGGGGAAGTACTCCCTCGCGCGAAAACGCACCGCGCCGAGGTCGAACGCGAGCGCCCGCGCCGCCGCCGTCTCCACCCCCGGCTCGTTCACGACCGTGCACTCCACCTCGACGCCCCTCTCCGCGAGCGTCGCGATGAACGCGCACACGACGCCGTGCCCGTCCTCCCGTATCATATTCGCACTACTAGTATAAACGCCTCCGATTCCACCGTTACTAAGAGGATTAGGGGGACTATGTCGATGCCGACGCATGACCGCGGCGTACGCCGACGGGTCCTGCGCGACGAGGTCGACGGTGGCGGTGTTCACCCCCGCTTCCGCGAGCGCGGCGGCGACGTCGGGAGAAAAGAGACCACTCGTCATGACGCGGAACGGCACGCCGTGCCTGCGAGTGCGGACGGACGCGATTCGTCGGTCACGCACATGATAAGTTGTCAGAGCGGAGAGAAGGAACAGAACAGACGCGGACGCGCAGAACAGAAGACGCCGATGAGCTGCGAGCGCGAGCGACCGACGCGACGAACGAAGCGAAGCGAAGCGACGAACCTGCGCTCGCGAACCGTCGCGATCGTCTCCACGATCGTCTCCATTCGGAGTAAAGGCTCGCCGAGACCCGCGAACGTGACCCCGGGGTCGTTCTCGCCCATGCCGACGATGTCCAGACCGTCGTACGCGCGGTCGACGACCGCGGCGAGCTCGGTCGCGGACGGCTCCGCCGCGCCTTGGCCGCCGAGCGGGGAGAAATTCGACTCTCGCGACATTACGAACCCGGGGCCTCGAGACGCGACGACCGTCCGCGAGTTCGTCCTGTCCGTCAGCGCGAGGTACAGACCGCGGCCGACGGTGTACGCGACGCCCTTCCGCGCGGCGGCGGCGGCGGCGGCGGCCATGACGGACGGACGGAAAGCGAACGGCGTCGGAGGGTATGACGACGAGATGGCAAACTCGAGATCGCTTCATGAGTATATCGAGTACTGTCGGTAGTGGATGGATTTCAAACGCTCGCGGCGCTCGGCTGTCGACGGTCACCCTATCCCCCCTCTTCGCGGAGTTCCAACGCCGCGGCCGCGGCAACGAGCGTGTCCTCCGTGCTGCTCGGCCCCGCGCCGACGTCCCCTTTCACCGCCGCCGCCGCGGAGGCTTGAAGTTTTCTCACGCTCTCGCCCCCCGCCGCCGCCGCCGCCGCCGCCGCCGCCGCCGCCGCCGCGGCTTCGTCGTCCTCGCTCGCCCCCGCCGTCGCGCTCGACGCCATCGCGCCCTCCCCCCACCTCGTTAGGGCGTTCCGTTTCCTAACCTCGTGCCCGCGGAAGCTCGCCTGGATCCGAACCGCCGCGGCGAACTCTTCCTCGTCCCTGAGCGCCTTGCTCCTGGGGGAGTCGCCCCACACTTCGTACGCCTCCCCGTCGCTATCGGAGCCGCTGGGATCGCCGAGACGCCAGCTGTTCCGTCGGCTCCGAGGCGTGCCGACGAAATCGGGGAGGTCCGGCACGTCCCCGAAGTCGTCCTCGAAGTCGTCCTCGTCGTCCTCGTCCTCGGAGTCGTACGCCGTGGGCAACGCTCGCGGGGTGTGGTCCGCGAACTGCGACTTTGGAACTCCGCCGCCGAACCCGCCGCGTGCGCCCCCGCCCGCCGTTTCCGTCGCCGCGAACGCCGCGGGCGACGTCTTGTACCCGATGAACTTCGCCGCCGCCGACGGCGCGGGCGACGGGAAATCCCCCGCCTCCGGGCCGTACTCCTCCTCGTCGTCCTCGAACGACGGCAGCCCGCTCCGTCCGCCGACCGCGCCGACAGCGCCCCGCCGCCGCGCGCCGGCTGTACCGCCGCCGGCGCCCGTCGGTCGCGCCGCCGCCGGCGTCGACGCCTCCCCGCCTCCCCCCCACCCTCCGCCGTGCTTCCCCGGGGACGGCAGCGACGACGACGCGCCCGCGGGTCCGGCTGCTCGACGCCTCGACGACGACGACGCGTCGGTTCGCGCGGCGAACGGTCGCGCGGCGACCGCGGCGGCACCCGCGCGCGAGAGCCGGTCGCCGCGCGGCTGCGGTCGCGTCAACCCGCCTCCGCGGAGTCCGCCGCCGCCGCCGCCGCCGCCTCGCGGCGCTCCGATCGCGCTCGCGCCGGTGCCGCCGACGCCGAACCCGTGCCCGCCGAACCCGCCCGAACCCGCGCCGACGGACCCGCCGCCGCTTCGCGTGAGCGACGCGAGCCCCCCCCGCGGCGGCGCGACGCCGTCGAGTCCGGATTGTAACATCTGCAGCGAATTCGGGGTGGATCGTCGGACGCCCGCGGCGACCGCGCGCGCGGCAGCCTCCTCCACCCCCGGCGTGGACTCGCCCACCTCCGTGCACGCGATCCGGTGCGAGTGAAGACGCGACCTTTCGGACGCGTCTGTGTGGTGTTGACCTGCTCGTTGCGCGCCGGCGACGCGCGACGACGACGACGACGACGACGCGACCGCGCCGGCGCCGTACCTTTTAATCGTGAGCGCCTCGCGCTTCTTCCGCTGCTCCTCGAGGTACTCGCGCATGCGCGCGGACGCGCGCTTGGCGTCGCCGCCGTTGATCTTGTCGTTCACCTCCGCGAGGTGCTTCTCGAGCTCGCGCTTCCGCGGGTCCGTAGGCGGTCGCCGCGCGCCCTTCCTCTTCCCCGCCGCGGTGGGTATCTTCGCGGTGGGTCGCGGCGCCGCGGACGACGCGGTCGTCGCGGCAGCGGCGCTGGATTCGACCCCATCGTTTTCTCTCTCTCCGCGGGCGTCGTCGTCGCCGACGCCGCCGCCGCCGCCCGCGGCCGTCGCCGCGACCGGCGCCGCCGCCTCGGACGTCTCCTGGGGCGTCTCGCTCATCGCGCGCGCGAGGACCGCGCGTCGGGACCGCGCGAGCGGCGCGCGCGGTGACACTAGGTCAACCTTTCTCACGCGGTGTTAGTTCGGGCAAGACGATGCGATGACTCGATCTTCTGGCTCGATGCGATGACTCGATGAGCGCACGGTCGGACGACCTTCAAGCTTCAAACCGCCTGTCGGTGAGCTCATCGCTAAAACTTACTTGTATTTTCTTAAACCGTAGCCCCGCCCGCGCGTCCTACGTCGCCTCCGCGGACCTGCCCGCGTCTCCCTCGTCGCGCCTCTCCTCCGCCTCGCCCGCGCTGTCCTCGTCGCTGTCGTCGCTCACGACGCGTATCACCTTCACGCGAGACGCCGCGCCCGGTCGCTCTCTCGTCTTCTCCGCCGGTTTCGGCGCCGGCGTCGGCGTCGGCGTCGGCTTCGTCGACCAGTCGCCGTTCGACGCCGACGCCGCCGCCGAATGACGCGCCCCCGCGACGCTCGTCGGACTCGTGCTCGATCCGTTCAGCGACTTCAGCGGGCGGTTAAACCCCGGAAGCTGCACGTCCCCGACGTCCCCGCCCTTCTCTAACACTTTCTCAACCTCCCCGCGCAGCTTGACGAGGTCGATCACCGCCAGCCCGTTGGTCATCTCTGTGCGCGGCGCGGGGTGGGTTCAAACAGACCGCGGTCAGTCGTGAGACCGCTCGCTCGTCGGTCGAGCGCGGCGTCGTTGAAACCGAGCGCGGGGTGAAGAAGCGAAAGGAAAGAAAGAGAGTCCAGTCCGAGAGAGGCCGGCTTTGGTTCAGTCTCACCCGTGTCCTCCGGTATGGGGTCGTGGTCGCCGGCGTGCCACAGCGCCTCGCGTTGCGCGCAAAACACGCGCGTGCGCTCGGCGCCGTCGTAATCCTCCGCCCTGGGTCGAGCGAACGTCGGGGTGGAGTTGAAAGGCGTCAGACGGAGTTGAAAGGCATCGCGGTCGGGGATTGAAAGCGAGGGACCCTGGGCGGAGAGACACGCCGGCAAAAGTCCTTAAGGATCGGCGTTCACCACGCCGACGCGGTCGTATGGGGACCAGTGTGAGGACGCACTTGGGTATCCCTCTCGCTTTGCACCACTTCACAAAGTACGGATCGCGCTCTTCCTCGAGGTCGCGCTCGTATCGATCCCACGCGCCGACGGCGAACCGCCCGGCGCGCGGTTTCTCGCTCGCGCGCCAACCCCCGAACGCGGCCTCCGCCTTTTCGGCTTCGAGTCGCATCTTGCCCAAGAGCGTTTCCGTCGCGTCTCGCTCCGCGGCTTCGACCATTCGCTGCACGTGCGACTTGCGAGGCTCGGCGACGCGGTCGCCGCCGGCGTAGTCCGCGGCGTGCAGAAGGTTCGAATCACTGTTCGCGCGTCGAGTCGCCGCGGGGTCGAAGGACCGTTTGCGTTCCTTCGTCGGCGCGCCCGAGCCCAGCACGGGAAGTCGCGTCTCCGAGGCGCTCGCTGACTTTTTATCGCCGCCGAGGACGCCGCCGAGGAAGCCCTTCTTCAATCGGCCGCCGCCGCCGGCGGCGTCCGGGAGCGGCGGCTTCTCCGCGAGCTTGAGCGAGACGCCTTTGAAGCCTTTCCGTTCGAGCTGCGGATCGATCGGGCCGCCGACGTCCACCTTTGAAGGGCTGTTCGCCGCCGCCGCGGGTTCGGCGGGTTCGGCGGAGATTTCCCCCTCCGTCGCCGGTTCCGTCGCCGGTTCCGTCGCCGGTTCCGTCGCCGTCGTCGCGTCCGAGGCGGGGGTGGTCCCGTCGTCGTCCGCGTTCGCGGCGGCCGCGCTCGCGCCCTCGGCGTCTTTCGCGTCGGTCGACGTTTCGCCTTCCCGCGCCGCCCCCGCGGCCGCCGCCGGTTCGGGTTCGGGTTTTTTCTCCTCCTCCAACGTCGACGCCGCCATCTTCTTCGCCGCCTCCTCCGCCGCGGCGTTCTCCTCCTCGCCTTTCTTCTTCTTCGCCTCCTTCTCCTTCGCCGCGGTGTTATTAGCGGCGTTCTCCTCTTCGCGCGCGAGCCGCTTCGCGAGCTCGAGCGCCATCTCCGGCCCGTACTTCGGCAGCGACCCGTCGACGCCCGACCGTATGATCTCAGCGTCCACGTCCATCCCAATGTTTCGCCGGTGCGCTTCCTCTTCCAGGAGCTGGTTATGGAAAATCTGCCGCTGCTGAAGAAGCCGCAAGTGCATCTCCTTCTCCTTGCGCTCGATGTCCGCCTTCTTTCGCGCCTCCTCCGCGAGCGCGCGCTCGTGTTCTTTACGGCTCATCCGCGCCTTCGCCTTGGTCTGTTCGTCCAAAATTTTCGGCGGCGGCGGCAACCCCAAGCGCTTCCGCCGCATTCGCTCTTCCTCCTCCTTGCTCTTCCGGCTCCTCGAGCCCGCGCTGCTCCAGATCGTCTTCCCGGGAGACCCGCCGCCCTGTTTATTACCACTCGCGTTATTACCACTCCCGGTCGAGGACGCGCCGCTGAAAACGCCGCCGCCGTCGACGCGTCGCGCCGGGCGCTGCAGCGGGTGTGACGACTTTTTCCTCGACGGGCTCGCGCCGTCGTCGTCGCTCGCGCCGCTGTAGTACTCCATCATGTCGTCCTCGTCCTCGTCCTCGTCCCCGAAATCGTGTGCGTCCCTCTCCGCCGCGGCGTTGATGTCCACGAACCGCCTTCCGTCCCGCCCTCTCCTCGGCGCTCTCGGCGACCCCGCGCCGCCCGCGGCGACGTCCTCGCCCCGCCGCGTCGACGCCTCCATCTCGTCCTGCCGCGCGCACCGCAGCTTGTGCTTCACGAAGTTCGCGGCGTCCAAGTACCGCTTCCCGCAACTCCGGCACGTGAAGTACTCCTCGCCGTCGCCGACGGCTTTCCCGTGGACGTTCGCCCTGTGCCGCGCGAGCGCCGCCGCCGTGGCGAACCGCTTCGAACACGCGGCGCAGACGAACGGCATTCCAGCCTCGTGCGTCGCGACGTGCCGCGCGAGCGCGGGCGCGGACGCGAACACGCGGCCGCAGGTCTCGCACTCGTGACCGCCGCTGCGCTTGAGCCCGTCCCGCGGTCGACGACGCTCCACCATCTGCGGCGGTCGCGGCTGCGGCGGTTGCGGTCCGATCGATGCGGCTCGTGGTCCACCTCCGCCCGGCGGTCGCCCCGGGAGCCGCCGCCGCGCGGCGAAGCCGCCGGCGACGACGCCGCCGCGCGCGGCGGCCGCGGCGCCGCCGCCGTCGCCCCCGCGCGCGGGCTCGATCTCGCCGCCGCTGAGCGACCCGCGCGAGGACCCGCGCGAGCCCTGCGAACCCTGCCGCGAGCCCGCGCGCGACAGCGACGAGGCGTTCGAGGTTCGGCCGCTGCCGCCCCCGACGCCGCCGCCGACGCCGCCGTCGAGCGAGGACGACGATATCGAGTGCGTCGCGCCCGCCATGGCGTGGGTCATGAACCGTCGACGCGCGGGGTCCACGGTCGGGCGGCCTTGCCCGGGGTACTGCGGCGGCGGCGCGTTCGAGCCGCCCGTCTGCATCGTCGTGGAGAGCCTCGTTTCCTTCGTTGTTTTTTATCGATTCGAGCGCGACCGTTCGCGCCGCTCGCGACGCCGACGCCGACGCGCGCGGCGTTCTCCTCACGCCGCGCGCCTCCGCCGCCACGCCGCGCGTCTTCCTCGCTTCGCCTCGAGGTTCGCGCGCCGCCTTTCCGTGCCTCCTCGACGCCCCGAGAAGTGGCGTTGACTCCTCGAGTGCACGTGCTCGCACTGCCGCTGCCGCTGCCGGCCGGCCGACCGCGACGATCGCGACGAGCGCGAGCGTCGACTGCTGCGTGTTTGAAGCTGCTTCACGCGGCGCCGCAACATCACTCGACGACGCGCCTCGGTCCGCGCACACCGTCCTCTCCGTCCCAGAAACGATGAGCGCGTTCACCGCCTCCGCCGTCGCGCCCGCGCCCGCGCGCGCTCACGCGGCGCTCTCCTCCCGCCGCGCGTCCGTCGCGTCGCGCGTCGCGACGATGCCGCCTCGCTCCTCCGCTCGCGCCGGCCGACGCGCCAACGCGCGCGTCGTCGCCAAGGCTGGACCCTCCGGCGAGGTCGAGAAGGCGCGTCCGACGCATCCCTCGCGCGCGCGCTCCGTCTGATCGATCGATCGTGATCGCGATCGATCGCGCGGCGTCGTCGCGTCGCTCGACGTCGATCCCCGAACAGCGCTGACGGATAGAAAAAAGCGATCGTTCGATTTATCGCGCCCAAACCCTTTCCCTCGAGCGAGGGAACCCTCGTCGTCGCCGACTCGCCCCCGTCCCCAACCCGCGCGTCTCAACGACGCGACGAAACCCTAACGCTAACCCTACAGTTATCAAAACCTAACCCTACGACGAACGCATCACAGGTCGTCCTCGCGTACAGCGGCGGTCTGGACACATCCATCATCCTGAAGTGGCTCCAGGACACGTACGGCTGCGAGGTCGTGACGTTCACCGCGGACCTCGGCCAGGGCGAGGTGCGCGCCACGCGACGCCCCGTCCTTCCACGTCCACACGTTCTGCCACGTATACGCCACTTCATCACACGTTGGTTGACTCACCAATCGCAATCCTCCACGTCGTCGTCATCTTCACACGTGTCACCCCACGAACCAATAGGAGCTCGAGCCCGCGCGCGCCAAGGCGGAGCAGATGGGCGTCAAGGAGATTTACATCGACGACCTCCGCGAAGAGTTCGTGCGCGATTACGTCTTCCCGATGTTTCGCGCGAACGCGGTGTACGAGGGCGAGTATCTTCTCGGAACGTCCATCGCGCGCCCGCTCATCGCGAAGCGGCAGATCGAGATCGCGCGCGAGGTTGGCGCGGACGCGGTGTGCCACGGCGCCACGGGCAAGGGCAACGATCAGGCGCGTTCTGTCATCTCACGCCGGTCCCCGTGCGGCCGCGTCGGCGCGGTGAACGCCGATCCTTAAGGACTTTCTCTCCCGGCGCGCGTTTCTCTCCGCGCATCCCTCGCTCTCAACGCTCGACCTCGACGCCTTTCATCCACTCCATCTGACGCCTTTGAACGAACGCTTCTTCGATCAGGTGCGATTCGAGCTGGGCTACTACGGGCTCAAACCCGACGTGAAAGTGATCGCGCCGTGGCGCGAGTGGGACCTCAACTCGCGCACGAAGCTCATCGCGTACGCGGAAGAGGCTGGGATCCCGGTCGCGCAGAGCAAGCGTCAAGAGGCGCCGTACTCCATGGACGCAAACTTGCTGCACATCTCCTACGAAGGCAACGCGCTCGAGGATCCCATGGTGGGCTACACCGAGGATATCTTCACGCGTTCCGTCGCGCCCGAGGACGCGCCGGACGCGCCGACGTTCCTGGACATCGACTTCGAGGGCGGCGACCCGGTCGCGATCAACGGCGAGAGGATGTCCCCCGCGACGATGCTCACGGCGCTGAACAAGTACGGCGGCGACAACGGCATCGGCCGGCTCGACATCGTGGAGTCGCGGTTCGTTGGGATGAAATCCAGAGGGGTGTACGAGACCCCGGGCGGGACGATTCTCCTCCGCGCGCGCCGCGGCGTCGAGTCCGTGTGCCTCGACCGCGGAGAGATGCACCTGAAGGACGAGCTCATGCCGCGGTACGCGGAGCTCATCTACAACGGGTTCTGGTTCTCCCCGGAGCGGGAGATGCTTCAGGCGGCGATCGACACGTGCGCTAAGAACGTCAACGGGACGGTTCGCGTCAAGCTCTTCAAGGGCAACGTCGACGTCGTCGGCCGCGAGAGCGCGCAGACGTTGTACAACGCGAAGCTGTCGACGTTCGAGGAGGACGACGGCGCGTACGACCAGAAGGACGCCGCCGGGTTTATTAAGCTTCAGGCGCTTCGTTTGCGGACGCTCGGGACCCAGCGCGGGCCGCCGGCGTGAGAGACGACAGCGCGCGCGCGAGAGAGAGAGAGAGAGAGAGAGAGAGAGAGGGTGATGCGTGACGCGTCGGAGTTGGGGGTGGTATCGCGTCTTGGTGATTGGTATGAGAATGGAGATCGCATCGCGTTCGTTCGTTCGTTCGTCGTCGTTGAATCGTTCGTCGTCTCTTCGCGTCTTCGAGTCGCGCTCGATCCGTGGTTGGCAGTGCCAAAAGAGGTCAAAAGCCGCGCCGCGCGCCGCGGTCGACGACGCGACGTTCAAAAACGTAAGGTCTCAGCACTGACGTCGGTCGTCACCGCGCGTCGCGCGCTCGGGGGCGCGCGCACGCCCGAGGCCCCCTAGCTAGATGCCGCGCCGCGACAACGGCTTCCGCAGAGACGGCGCGCTGAGCCTCAACGCGCACCAGCTCGGCGGCGCGTCGCTGTACCTCGGCCTCGTGCTCGGGTTCTATCTCCTCCAGGCGCCAGCCATCGAGGACGCGACCGCGCGGCTCGCGTGCGAGATCGCGTTCGCGTGCGTCGCCGCCGTCGTCTGCGGCGCCTTCTTCCGCGCGGCGGCGATCGACCCCGCGGACGATACGCACGCTCTGGCGACGAAACCGGGGGACGTGATGCGTTGCGACTTGTGCGCGCACGCCGTGTCGCGAGGATCGAAGCACTGTCGATCGTGCGACAAGTGCGTCGCGCACTTTGACCACCACTGCCGATGGCTCAACAACTGCGTGGGGAGCAAGAACTACGCGCCGTTCTTCCTTCTCCTGTGCTCGACGTTGACGCTCACCGTCGCGCAGTTGTGCGCGGGGGCGTACCTGACGCACTGGGCCGTCACGGAGAAGGACGAGGCCGACGCGTTGCTGCGATCGAGTCGCTACCCGACGAAGATTAATCGAAATCATTTTCTCGCCGCCCTGGGGGTGTACCTCGCCGCGGGCGCGCTGCTGTGCTACGTCGTCGCCGACCTCTTCTTCTTCCACCTGCTGCTGATGAAGCGAGGGATCACGACGTACGATTACGTGCTGGGCGCGAGGGCGGCGGAGGAGGTGGAGGGCGGCGCGGGGGGGTCGGCGGCGAAGCCGCTGTCGTGTCTCTGTCTCCGTTGCGGCGGCGGCGGCGATAGAAAGCGCGTCGCGCCGGAGGATGAGGACGACGACGACGACGACGATTTAGACGGGACCGGGGGTCGAAGGAGGAGGAGGAGGAAGAAGAAGAGGGTGGAGATCTCGTGCTGGAAGCTGCTGTTCTCGAAGAACGCGGGCGGGAGGAGGGAGATTGGCGGCCGTGGCGGCGGCGGCGGCGGCGGAGGCGGAGGGTTCGGCGATATCGAAACCGCCGTCGTCGAGAGCGTGTCGTCTTCCGACGACGGGAGCGAGACGTATCGCGTCGGGCAGCCGCGGGTGAAGACGTGAGCGCGTCGTCGTCGTCGTCGTCGTCGTCGTCGTCGCGAGCGAGGGATAGAGCGCCCGCGTAGAGGTACGGTAGGCCAGCGCGAAGGTACATATTTATTGGGAGGTCGACAACAGAAAAGCTGGAGTCTGTTCGCGCGAAACCGAGCAGGCAGCACTCTCTTCGCGCGAAAACGCCGTGACCTTTACGACGCCGCGCGGTCGCATTCGACGCCGCGCGCGCCGCGCCGCGCGCGCTCCCGGAACTTTCCTCGAACGCGCGGGGACGTCCCCCCGCGCGCCGCGCGCGTCCGTCATCGACCGCGCGATTCGAAGCCGCGGCGAGGGTTCGGAGCGCGTCGATCGGTACTTTTACCTAATCTCTTAATCGTCCTAACGTCGCGTCGCCCCGCGGCGGAGGCGGAGATCGACACCGCGGCGGCGTCCGCGTCCCACGATGCGACGCAGCGCGTCCGGCGCGGGCGCGGGCGCGAGCGACGTCGACGACGCGTCCGCGGTCACGGTGACGCCCGCGCCGGACGCGCCCGGGGTCGAGGCGCAGGTGCGCGTGACGTGCCCCGATAAGACGGGCCTCGCCGCGGACATCGCGCGAACGCTCTTCGACTTTGGCCTGGTCACCGTGAAGGGCGACTTCGCGACGGACGGGAAGTGGGCGTTCGTGCTCGTGACCGTGAAGAAGCTGTCGGGGACGCACGCGCCGGGCGGCGGCGGCGGCGGAGGAGGAGGAGGCGGAGGAGGAGGAGGCGGAGGAGGAGGAGGTGGAGGAGGAGGAGAGGGAGGCGCGCACTACCATCATCATCATCATCATCACGGCGGCGGCGGCGGCGACAGCGTCAACTGGGACCTCCTCCGCCTGCGTCTCGAGAACCACTGCCCGACGATCAAAGCGAGCATCAGCACGCTGTCGTCGATGAACCTCGCCGCGCAGGACGATCCGGGCGGCGGCTCCTCCCCGGGTTTTCCTTCGTCCCGCTCGCCTTCGTCGCACGGCCTCGGCGACCCCTCAAGCGCGGGGGTCATCGAACCCAAGCCCGGGACGCTCTACATCCTCACCGTCGAAGTCGAAGACCGCGTCGGGCTGCTCCACGACGTCACCCAAGAGCTGTGGGCGTGCGAGCTCACCGTGCACCGCGCGCACATCTCGACGTCGCCCGCGGATCTCGCCGTGGATATGTTTTACATCACGGACGAACGGAACGAGTTACCGAACGAGCAACGCGTGGCGGAGATCAGCGCGAACGTTCGCGCGGTGCTGCGAGGGAAACGGCGGTCGATGGACGCGTCCGCGGCGGCGCTCGGGAACGTGCAGATATCGCCCGCGCCGCACTTCGTGTCCAAGACGCGCGGCGGGAACCGGCTTTTGGATCACTCGGGAACGGCGTTGGAAAAAGTGGAGACGGCGTCGGCGGCGCACTACAGCGAAGCCACGGTGACGGTGGATAACCTGATGTCGAAGGCGCACACGGTGTTTCAGATGCGCACGCGCGACCGGAAAGGGCTGCTCTACGACGTGCTGCGCGCGTCGAAGGATCTGAAAGTGCACATCTCGTACGCCAAGGTTGAGATGCGCGATAAAGGGCAGTGCGAGCTCGATCTCTTCGTCGCGCGGTGTACGAACATCAACGAGCAGCGGTACTTGTGCGCGCGGTATAAAGAGAACATCGAGCGCCCCGTCAGCGTGCAGATCAAGCCGTCGGGCGTGGACGAGATCACGACGGAGCTGCGCGTCATCGCGCCGCTGGACATCGCCGGGTTTACGCGGCCGCGGGTGTTACTGGACGTGACCGAGGCGTTGCGGCAGCTGAAGGTGATGGTGTTCAAGGCGGACATCGTGACGTCGGACGCGGTGGGCGGCGGCGGCGCGGAGGAGTACATGTTTCCGGGGATGGGCGGCGCGACGCGGCAGGAGGTGCATCGGTTTTTGCTCACGGACGAGCACGGGCAACCGATCGCGAGCGTGAAGGATCGGAAGCTGATTTGTAATCGCGTGTTGGGAGTGTTGTTGCAGTGATGACTGGACGGAGGCGACGACGTCGCGTCGGGCGAGGAAGGGAGGGAGTCGCGCGCGTGCAGTGCGCGTTTTCTCGCGTTGTATTTGTACTTTCAAGACATTCTTTCAGACGTAAGTAGGTTCGTTCGTTCACGCCGCGCGACGTCGGTTTAACCACTTCCAGTCGCGGACCAACTCTTCAACGTCGACGGGGTGTTCGGTCTGGCCGACCGTGAAGGTATCGCCGTTCGGGTCGATTGTAACGGGGACGCCGGACATCCTCGACGCCATCTGACCGATCTCACGAGCAACCTTCTTCTTCATTTCCGTCGCGTCCAACTCGATGCGCACTTTTTCGTCGTCGTCTTCCTTCGCCGGTTTCGGCGACGCGCGTGCGCGGCGGTCGCGCGGGGTCACGGAGAGGGTGACCATCGGACAGGCGTCATCGAACGCGAGTTTGCACGACGGCGTGATCTTCCGAGGGCACGTGAGCTTGTGCGAGTCGTCGTCGCGTTCGCTCAACCAGTGCGCGCGCTGGCAGTCTTTCGAGCAGTACAGAGTCACCAAGCAGTGTTGGCACGCCTTCACTCCCGGGCCGCCGCACCACGCGCACGACTTGAGTTTTTTCAGATCGTCTTCGATTTGGCGCCCTGGGGGCCAGTCATGCTGCCAGTCATACCCAAGGTACTTTTGTTTATACGTATCGACCAAAAACTTTATGAGATCTTTGGCGATTCGCAAGTTCCTAGGTGCGCCGCATCGCCCGTGAAGAAAACACAGTGCGAGGTGATGGATGGGATTCACTGGGTGATGAGGCGCGTCCGTGCAATCGACGAACGCATCCAAAAATCCATCCCCCAAAAATCCGTCGTCGATGCCGTAGCCGTCGATGATCGCTCGCATCTGCGCGCGTTTCACCTTGAAGAGCCCATACAAGCATGTGTCTAATACTGCAAACCCTTTACGCGCTATATCGTATCGAAGCGATCCTAACGGATACGGATTTAACTCTTCGCAGTCGATACGTACGCGTGTCCAGTCGATACGAGTACCTGCGGTAGACTTGAGGGCTTTGCGAATTTTGTAGAGCTCGTTTCCGTCGTCTTCGCCCCTCTTGTTTCCCGCAGCCTTCTCGAGGTAGCGCTGATGCTTCAGGATGTCCCTCGCGGGACCAACACCATCCCAATATACGTCCGCGAGGTAGAGCTGAGCATCGAACCAATCGAGCTCGTCCGCGGCTTTGTGAGCCCA
>Ga0181554_1002986_pt1 | contig 14589 bp, 7 predicted proteins | sample 011ome_16_FD_145602 | JGI IMG/M metagenome (GOLD analysis project Ga0181554, IMG submission 145602) | Coastal salt marsh microbial communities from the Groves Creek Marsh, Skidaway Island, Georgia - 011503CT metaG (spades assembly) | ecosystem: Environmental > Aquatic > Marine > Intertidal zone >... | reverse complement strand
GTGCGTACAAATGAACGACACGCACCCGACGTTAGCTGCGCCGGAATTGATGCGCTTGTTGATCGACGAGGAAGGTTTAACTTGGGAAAAGTCGTGGGAGATAACGAAGAAAACCGTTGCGTACACTAACCATACGGTCATGCCGGAAGCGTTGGAGAAGTGGCCGTTGGACTTGATGGAAGAATTGCTCCCGAGACACATGCAAATCATTAGGCAAATCGATCAAAAGTTCATGAACGATGTCAAGGAAGCGTTCAAGGGCAAGAAAGATGACAAGGAAATGGCCGCGTTCTTAAAAGCGACGACGATTTTGGAAAACGTCTACGCGGATTCCGTCGGCGGACCAAAGATGGGCGATACCATGGAAAAAGCCGAAGCGCCGCCGGCGACGGTCAGAATGGCCAACTTGTGCTGCATCGCCGGTTTGTCCATCAACGGCGTCGCGCAAATTCACTCCGATATCGTCAAAGCGTTCACGTTCAAAGAGTTTGCGGAAATCTACGGCTACAAGTTCCAAAACAAAACCAACGGCGTCACGCCGAGAAGATGGTTGGCCTTTTGCAACCCGGAGTTGAGCAAAGTCATCACGAAATGGGTCGGAAACACCGACGCCTGGATCACGGACACCGAAGTTTTGCGTAAGTTGATGGACAACGCGAAGAACCCTGAATTGCAAAAAGAGTGGAAGGAGGCCAAGCTCGCGCGCAAACAGATTTGCAAAGACTACATCAAGAAGACTACCGGTATCGACGTCCCGATCAACGCCATGTTTGACATCCAAGTCAAGAGAATCCACGAATACAAGAGACAATTGTTGAACATTCTCGGCATCATCTACAGATACAGACAAATCAAAGCTATGTCCAAGGAGGAAAGAGCGAAGGTTGTTCCGAGAGTGTGTGTCTTTGGCGGCAAAGCGTACGCCACGTACATCCAAGCGAAGAGAATCGTTCGTTTGGTCACCGCGGTCGGGGAAGTCGTCAACAACGATCCGGAAATCGGGGACTTGATGAAGGTTGTCTTCGTCCCGGATTACAACGTTTCCGTCGCGGAAACCTTGATCCCGGCCTCGGAGTTGTCCCAACACATCTCCACCGCCGGTACGGAAGCTTCGGGTACCTCGAACATGAAGTTTCAAATGAACGGCTGCTTGATCATCGGTACTTTGGACGGTGCGAACGTCGAAATCCGTGAGTGCGTCGGCGACGATCACTTTTTTTTGTTCGGTATCACCGAAGACGAAGTCGAACCGGCGAGAGAGGAAAGAGCCGCCGGGAAATTCGTAGCGCCGAAGACCTTCTTGGATACCATCGAGTACGTCCGATCGGGCGCGTTCGGTAAAAAGGGCGAATTCGAAGAACTCTTGGGTTCTTTGGAAGGTAACTCTGGTTTCGGCCAAGGCGATTACTTCTTGGTCGGTAAGGATTTCCAATCTTACATCGAGTGCCAAGATGAGGTTGACGAGGCTTACAGAAACCAAGAGGGCTGGACCGAGTCTTCCATCTTGTCCACGGCGACCTCGGGTAAGTTCAACTCGGACAGAACCATCGACCAATACGCCAAGGAAATCTGGGACATCAAGCCGTGCGTTGTGCCGTAATCCTTCTTTATGCTATTATGACGATTAATCGAGAGACTTATTATCATCGTTGAGATGAAAGCGGCGAGAGCAAAAAAGCGAGCGAGCGAGCGAGAAACACATAAGAAAGAGTACGAAATTTTTAATAAAACAAACGCGTCGTGTCGAATGTACCACAACGTGTAGTAAAGATAACGAATATTATATTATATATCAATATTAACGAGTCTCTCTTGAGTCTCTCTCTCTTTCTTCTGCTCTTTTCTCAACTCCTTCTATATATTACTTCTTCTTTTTATCGCCGCCAATCAGCGCTCGTTTCACCAGGTCGTATTTGCTACAAATCCCGTCGTGTTTCTTGCAAAAACTTTCCATCATGTCCCTGAGAGGCGTGCACCCTTTCTTGCACCGGACGACGCGTTTACACATCAGCGTGTTCAAAAAGTTTGGCTTTTCAATGCACCCTCTGAATCCATCTCTCCCGTTATCGCACCAGGCGCCTTTCTCCCTCGTGCACGCCACGCACGGTTTCGACCATTTTTTATGGCGTCCAAAGAGCACTTTTTCTTCTCCTTTTGAGGATGCTTTTTTTGAGGATGCCGCTGCTTCCACCCCCGAGTTTAAGGAGGAAAAAGAGGACGCGAAGAAGAAGACGAAAAAGAAGAGAAAGAGAGCAGTTTTTTTAAAAGCAGTGAAGGAGGGAAAGGATTGAAAACGTCGTCTCATTCTATCTGTGTTTTGTCTGTGTGTGTTTACTACTCTAACAATGACACAAAACAACTGAATAAAAAGGCAAGAGAGGAAAGAGAGAAAAATTCCCAAAACGAATTTTGATACCCTAAACACCCAAAAAGAGACACTGGACGACGCAAAAAACGTTCTTCGGCAGAAGAGAAGAGAGAGACGAAGAGGAAGACTCTTACACCTCTATTACTACTCTCGGATCACATAATGACGGCCACGATGGACGTTGATTCAGACGACGACGACGAGATCATCGCCGAGAGAGGTACGATTGCACATATTCTTATTTTTTCACGACGCGCGCGCGTGTGTTCTTCTTCTTTCTCTCTCATCACATTCGAGGACCGACGAAAGGAAAGGCGGCGATCTTTCTTGAGAGCGAAAACAACGGACACCAACACTTTTGGGCGAAACGAAATTCGAACGCTCTCTTCTGAGCTCGAAGGAACTTTGAGAATAACACGTTAAGACGGCTTCGTGCGAAAAGCATCTTCTTCTGTTTGTCTTCTTGACTTCTTCTTCTGGTAAAAGTCCTCTCGTGTGTACGCGGAAGAAAGAGAGAAGAAGAAGAAGAAGAAAGAATGTCTGTCTGTCTTCTTTCGTTTTTGGTTGTCGATCGACGTAAAACGTAAAACGACAGACAAAGAAGAAGAAGAAGAAGAGAAAAATTTGTTTTTTCATCTCTCTCTCTAAACTTTTGTTTTCGTAAAAGTGTTTTTATCATCGAGCGAATGATCGACATCATCATCAATCGTCGTCGTCAAAACTGACCTCACGTTACGTGCATTCTCATAAACACAGCTCGGAAATGGCAAAACCTGAACGCGAAACGGTACTCGGACAAGAGGAAGTTTGGGTACACGGAACCGGAGAAAGAACAGATGCCGCCGGAACACGTAAGGAAAATCTTGAAAGACCACGGCGACATGTCTTCGAGAAAGTTTCGGTCGGATAAGAGAGTATATTTAGGCGCTTTGAAGTTTATCCCGCACGCGGTGTATAAGTTGTTGGAAAATATGCCCATGCCGTGGGAACAAGTGAGACATTGCGAGGTGATTTACCACATCACCGGCGCGATTACTTTCGTCAACGAAACGCCGAGGGTGATTGAACCTATTTACATCGCGCAGTGGGGGACCATGTGGATTGCCATGAGAAGGGAAAAGAGAGACCGACGACATTTTAAACGCATGCGATTCCCGCCGTTTGACGACGAAGAACCGCCTTTAGATTACCAGGATAACTTGTTGGACGTGGACCCGTTGGAGGCGATCAATTTAGAGTTGGACGAAGACGACGAAGATCGACACGTGTGCGAATGGTTTTACGACCAAAAACCGTTGCGATGGGACTTGGATTTCGTCAACGGGAGTTCCTACAAAAAATGGCGGTTGCCTTTACCGGAAATGGCGACGCTGTATCGTTTAGCCGGTCAGTTATTGAGCGACTTGACGGACAAAAATTATTTTTACTTGTTCGATCACAAATCCTTCTTCACGGCGAAAGCGTTAGGGATGGCCATCCCGGGAGGTCCAAAGTTTGAACCGTTATTCAAAGATAGCGACGCGGCGGACGAAGACTGGAACGAGTTTAACGATATTAACAAGTTAATCATTAGATCGGCGATTCGAACGGAGTATAAAGTTGCGTTTCCGTACTTGTACAACAACCGACCGCGTAGGGTAGATTTGGCGACGTACCATTCACCGATGGTGATGTACATCAAAACCGAAGATCCAGATTTGCCGGCATATTATTTCGATCCTTTGATTCATCCAATCGCGTTTTATAAAAGTAGTAGCAGCGAAAAGAAGAAAGAAGAAGAAGAAGAAGAAGAGGATTGGAGCGAAGACGACGATTTCGCCTTGCCCGAGGAAGTCGAGCCGTTGTTGAAAGATTACGATTTGTACACGGAAAACACGACGAACGGTATCGCGTTATTGTTCGCACCTCGGCCGTTTAACTTGCGTTCGGGATACACGCGATCGTGCATCGACGTTCCGCTCGTCAACACTTGGTTTCACGAGCATTGCCCGAGTGGATACCCGGTCAAAGTGCGCGTTTCCTATCAAAAGTTGCTCAAGACATACGTCATGAACCAATTACACAAGAAACCACCGAGGCAAGTGAAACGTAAATCTCTGTTCAAAGCTTTGAAAAAGACAAAGTTTTTCCAGTGCACCGAGTTAGATTGGGTCGAAGCCGGTTTGCAAGTCTGCAGACAAGGCTACAACATGTTGAACTTGTTGATCCATCGCAAGAACTTGAACTATTTGCACTTGGATTATAACTTCAACTTGAAACCGGTGAAGACGTTGACGACAAAAGAACGTAAGAAGTCTCGATTCGGGAACGCGTTCCACTTAATGCGCGAGATTTTACGTTTGACGAAGCTTACCGTAGACGCGAACGTCCAGTATCGATTAGGTAACGTGGACGCGTTTCAATTGGCGGATGGTTTGCAATACATTTTCTCGCACGTTGGACAGTTGACTGGGATGTACCGATACAAATATCGTCTGATGCGCCAAATAAGAACGTGCAAGGATTTAAAGCACCTGATATACTATCGTTTCAACACCGGACCGGTCGGGAAAGGCCCAGGCGTTGGTTTCTGGGCGCCCATGTGGCGGGTCTGGATTTTCTTTTTACGCGGCATCGTCCCGCTTCTCGAACGATGGTTGGGTAACTTGTTAGCTAGACAGTTCGAAGGTAGAAATGCCAAAGGCATCGCGAAAACTGTCACGAAACAAAGAATTGAGTCTCATTTTGATCTAGAGTTACGAGCAGCTGTCATGCACGACATTCTCGATAGCATGCCGGAAGGCGTGAAGCAGAACAAAGCGAGAACGATTTTAGCGCATCTTTCCGAAGCCTGGCGAAGTTTCAAAGCGAACATTCCCTGGAAAGTCCCGGGCATGCCAGTTCCGATCGAAAACATGATTTTACGATACGTGAAGTCTAAAGCCGATTGGTGGACGAACGTTGCGCATTATAATCGCGAACGGATTCGCCGCGGCGCGACGGTGGACAAAACCGTCTGTAGGAAAAATTTAGGCCGATTGACCCGCTTGTGGTTAAAAGCAGAGCACGAACGTCAACACAATTACTTGAAGGATGGACCATACGTGACGCCAGAAGAAGCCGTGGCGATTTACACCACCACCGTGCACTGGTTGGAATCCCGAAAGTTCTCGCCGATCCCGTTCCCTCCGTTGTCGTATAAACACGATCGCAAGTTGTTGATTTTAGCTCTCGAACGATTGAAGGAAAATTATTCCTTAGCCGTTCGTTTGAATCAACAAGAGAGGGAAGAGTTGGGTTTAATCGAGCAAGCGTTCGATAACCCGCATGAAGCTTTATCGAGAATTAAACGACATTTGCTAACACAAAGAGCGTTTAAAGAGTGCAACATGGAGTTTATGGACATGTATTCGCACTTGATTCCGGTGTACGCGATTGAACCTTTGGAGAAGATCACGGATGCGTATCTGGATCAGTACATTTGGTACGAGTCCGATAAGAGGCACTTGTTCCCGAACTGGATTAAACCATCTGATACAGAGCCGCCTCCTTTGTTGGTGTATAAGTGGTGTCAAGGCATCAACAACTTGACCGATATCTGGGACACGAGCGAAGGCGAATGCGTCGTGATGTTGCAAACGAAATTTGAACGAATGTTCGAAAAAGTCGATTTGACCATGTTGAACCGCTTGTTGCGATTGATTGTCGATCATAATATTGCCGATTACTGCACCGCGAAGAATAACGTAATCATTGCGTATAAAGACATGTCGCATACGAACTCTTACGGGATGATTCGCGGGTTACAGTTTGCCTCGTTTTTGACGCAGTATTATGGTCTGGTTTTAGATTTGTTGGTGTTAGGTTTGACTCGAGCGTCGGAAATTGCTGGTCCACCGCAAATGCCGAACGAGTTTATTAGTTACCGAGACGTTCGAACGGAGACCAGACATCCGATTCGTTTATACTCTCGATACATCGATAAGCTTCACATCTTGTTCCGCTTCACCGCGGAAGAGGCGAAGGACTTGATTCAAAGATATCTCACCGAACATCCCGATCCGAACAACGAGAACATGGTAGGATATAACAACAAAAAGTGTTGGCCGAGAGACTCGAGGATGCGCTTGATGAAGCACGACGTAAACTTGGGACGAGCGGTGTTTTGGGACATGAAGAATCGTTTGCCGCGATCGTTGACGACGTTGGAGTGGGACAACGGGTTCTGCTCTGTGTTTTCAAAAGACAATCCGAACTTACTGTTTAACATGTGCGGATTCGAAGTGAGATTAATGCCAAAGATTCGCATGCAAACCGAGTATTTTGCACAAAAAGATGGCGTGTGGAACTTGCAAAACGAGGAGACGAAGGAAAGAACAGCGCAAGCGTTTTTGCGAGTCGACGACGAAGGTTTGAAAGCGTTCGAGAACAGAATTCGACAAGTCTTGATGTCCTCCGGGGCGACGACGTTCTCCAAGATTGCGAATAAATGGAACACGGCGTTGATTTCGTTGATGACGTACTATCGAGAAGCTGTGGTGCATACGCAAGAACTTTTGGACTTATTGGTCAAATGCGAGAACAAAATTCAAACTCGAATCAAGATTGGCTTGAACTCAAAGATGCCTTCGAGGTTTCCCCCAGTCGTCTTCTATTCACCTAAAGAGATTGGTGGGTTAGGAATGCTCTCTATGGGTCACATTTTGATCCCGCAATCGGATTTACGATATTCTGTCCAAACCGATTCAGGCGTCACGCACTTCCGTTCGGGCATGTCGCACGAGGAAGATCAGTTGATTCCGAACCTCTACAGATATCTGCAACCTTGGGAAGCTGAATTTACGGATTCGCAACGCGTTTGGGCTGAATACGCGTTGAAGAGGCAAGAAGCTCAAGCGCAAAATCGAAGATTGACGCTGGAAGATTTAGAAGACTCTTGGGATCGCGGCATTCCGAGAATCAATACGTTGTTTCAAAAAGATCGGCACACGTTAGCGTACGATAAAGGGTGGCGAGTTCGCGCGCACTTTAAAGAGAACCATTTGATGAAGATTAACCAGTTCTGGTGGACGCATCAAAGACACGACGGCAAACTGTGGAACTTGAACAATTATCGCACGGATGTCATTCAAGCCTTGGGCGGCGTAGAAGGTATTTTGGAACACACGCTGTTCAAAGGCACGTATTTCCCGACATGGGAAGGTCTATTTTGGGAAAAAGCGTCTGGTTTCGAAGACTCGATGAAGTTCAAGAAGCTCACCAACGCACAAAGGTCTGGTTTGAACCAAATTCCAAACCGTCGTTTCACATTGTGGTGGTCTCCGACGATTAACCGAGCGAACGTCTACGTCGGATTCCAAGTGCAGTTGGATTTGACTGGAATTTTCATGCACGGCAAAATTCCAACTTTAAAAATTTCTTTGGTTCAGATCTTCCGAGCGCACTTGTGGCAGAAGATACATGAATCGTTGGTCATGGACCTATGTCAAGTGTTCGATCAAGAGTTGGACGCTTTAGAGATTGAAACCGTGCAAAAAGAAACGATCCATCCGAGAAAGTCGTACAAAATGAATTCGTCGTGCGCGGACATTTTACTCTTTGCGTCGTATAAGTGGCAAATCTCCAAACCGTCCTTAATGGGCGACGTGAACGACCAGTTTGATCAAAAGTCGTCGAATAAGTTTTGGTTGGACGTCCAGTTGAGGTGGGGCGACTTTGATTCTCACGATATCGAACGATACACCCGCGCGAAGTTTCTCGATTACACGACGGACAACATGTCCATTTACCCGTCACCTACGGGCGTGATGATTGGCGTCGATTTGGCGTATAACTTACACGCTGCGTATGGTAACTGGTTTCCGGGATCAAAACCATTGATTCAACAAGCTATGGCGAAGATCATGAAGGCGAATCCGGCGTTGTATGTGCTCCGCGAGCGCGTAAGAAAAGGCTTACAGTTGTATTCCTCGGAACCGACGGAGCCGTATTTGAACTCTCAGAATTACGGCGAGTTGTTTTCAAATCAATGCATTTGGTTCATCGACGATACGAACGTCTACCGAGTCACGATTCATAAGACGTTTGAAGGGAACTTGACGACGAAACCAATCAACGGTGCCATATTTATCTTCAACCCGAGAACAGGTCAACTCTTTTTGAAAGTCATTCACACGTCCGTGTGGGCCGGTCAGAAGCGTTTAGGGCAGTTGGCTAAATGGAAAACCGCGGAGGAAGTTGCGGCATTAGTTCGATCTCTACCGGTCGAAGAGCAACCGAAACAAATCATCGTGACCAGAAAAGGCATGTTAGATCCTCTGGAAGTGCACTTGTTAGATTTTCCGAACATTGTCATCAAAGGAAGCGAGTTGCAAATGCCGTTTCAAGCGTGCATGAAAATCGAAAAATTTGGCGATTTGATTTTGAAAGCGACCGAGCCGCAGATGGTTTTATTCAACATCTACGACGATTGGTTGAAATCTATCAGTTCGTACACCGCGTTCTCTCGATTGATATTAATCTTGAGAGCGTTGCACGTGAACAACGACAAGACTAAGATGTTGTTGAAGCCGGACAAAACGATCATCACGCAGCCGCACCACGTGTGGCCAGATTTGACGGACGAACAGTGGATTAAAGTGGAAATCGCTCTCAAAGACTTAATCTTGGGCGATTACGCGAAGAAGAACAACGTCAACGTCTCCGCGTTGACGCAATCGGAAATCCGCGACATCATCTTGGGCGCCGAAATCACCCCGCCTTCGTTGCAACGCCAACAAATCGCGGAGATTGAGAAGCAAGCTGCGAACGAGGACGCGGCGCAGTTGCAAGCGGTGACGACGAAAACGACCAACGTGCACGGGGACGAGTTGATTGTTACAACGACGTCTCCGTACGAGCAATCTACGTTTGGTTCGAAAACCGATTGGAGAGTTCGCGCGATTTCAGCGTCGAATTTACACTTGCGCGTGAACCATATTTACGTCAACTCGGAAGACATCAAAGAGACTGGGTACACGTACGTCGTCCCGAAGAACGTTTTGAAGAAGTTCATCACCATTGCGGATTTGCGCACGCAAATCAGCGGCTACTTATACGGCGTCTCTCCTCCGGACAACCCGAACGTGAAGGAAATTCGTTGCGTGGTTATACCGCCGCAGTGGGGCAATCACGCGACGACGCATTTACCTACGCAGTCACCCGATCACGAGTATTTGAGAGATTTGGAACCGTTAGGGTGGATACACACGCAACCGAACGAAACGCCACACTTGCCGCCGCAGGATTGCGCCAAACACGCGCAAATCTTGGAGAAGAACTCCTCCTGGGACGGCGAAAAAGCCATCGTGGTCACGTGTTCCTTCACTCCCGGTTCGTGTTCGTTGACGGCGTACAAACTCACTCCAAAAGGCTACGAGTGGGGAAGACAACAAAAAGACCAAAACGTCGGCAACCCGCAAGGCTACCATCCTTCGCACTACGAAAAAGTCCAAATGCTTTTATCCGATCGTTTTTACGGCTATTACATGGTCCCAGATGGCCAACCTTGGAATTACAACTTCATGGGCGTGAAACATTCGGCGAGTATGAAATACGCGTTAAAGTTGGCCAATCCAAAGGAGTATTACCACGAGAGTCACCGACCGACGCACTTTCTCGATTTCGCCTCCGCGGACGACCAAGATTTGAAAACTTCTGGTGGAGCTAATACAAACGGTGGAGTGGAGAATGCGAACGTCACCGAAATCGATCGCGAGAATGTCTTTGAATAATAATACTATTAGTCTTATTGCAGATCTGAGAGCGCAGGAGAGAGCGTTCTTTTTCTAGAACAGACAATTGTAAAAAAATTCCTAGAAATTCCTTCATTCTTCGTCTCACGCATAAAAACTCGTTTATCATTAACTCTTCTTCTAAAGATAATACTAAAAGTAATAATGGGAGGACGAAGGAAAAATCCACATCCGAAAAGAGCGGAAAATGCGAGGACGGTTTTGAAGGAAGAGAAAGAAGAACCAAAGGTGTTGTGTTTGAAGATTCCTCCTCCTGTTGTGGACGACGATGATGATGAAGTCGTTGGGGAAGTCGAGATACAAGATGAGATTATACGAAAAGAAATGACGACTGCGACGAAGAAAGCGGCGAAGAGAAAGAGAGGGCAACACGAGTGCGGTGTTTGCGGGAGAATGTGTACTACACCATCACTATTGGCTACACACATGCGTATTCACACGAACGAGAAACCGTATGAATGCGATGTGTGTGAGAAGCGTTTTAGTCGAGCTGATAGTTTGAGAGACCACATGCGTATTCACACGAACGAGAAACCGTATGAATGTGATGTTTGCGATAAAGCTTTTCGTCAATATGGTCATTTGCAAACCCACATGCGTATTCACACGAACGAGAGGCCGTACGAGTGTGATGTGTGCGAGAAGCGTTTTCGTGAATCTGGTACTTTGCAAAGCCACATGCGCATTCACACGAACGAAAAACCGTACGAGTGCGATGTGTGCGAGAAGCGTTTTCGTCAATCTAGTGATTTGAGAAGCCACATGCGTATTCACACGAACGAGAAGCCGTACGAGTGTGATGTGTGCGATAAAGCTTTTCGTCATTCTAATGCTTTGAAAATCCACAAGCGTATTCACACGAACGAGAAGCCGTACGCATGTGCCGTCTGCGAGAAGCGTTTTAGTCGATCTGAAAGTTTGAAAAAGCACACACGTCGCTGGCACTAAGTAATAGCCAGGGGAAATTTCGAGCACAACAGATCGAGGAAAAAATAGAGAATTTCTGTCTTTGTAATGAAACACAACTCACTCACAACTCACGCACGCGCACACGCGCGACGAGAACAACACACAGCATCGTCATCGTCATCACGCGCATCGCAAAGAAAAGCATAACATATATTTTTATAGAGCACATAATAAAAACAAAAGAAGAAGAAAGAGATGGTGTCTCAATCAAACGTGGACCAAATCACAAAAGAACGCATCCAAACTGCGGCGTCGCCGTTGGGAAACAAGAAAGAAAAACCAAACCAGTTGAAGGAGACGAGAGTGAAACATAAACCAAAGTATCGAACGAAGATGACATTTCTGAATAAGATTCGATACAATAACGGCGTCGTTGGTTTGTTTTTTGGACGAAGAGTACGGTTTATTGCGTTTGGATTTGTTTTGGGGTATGGCTTAAGGTTTTGGCAAAACGCAGACGAAGCGGAGACGAAGAAGAAGGAAGAAGAAGAGAAGAAGAAGAAGAGAAAGAAGAAACCATTGTTACAAACGAGAGCGAAAATCACGGAACTTCCGGACGACGCGGATCCAGATTTCACGTTTGACTCCAAAGGGAACAAAATAGAACCGAAGATGAAAGCGAACGCGAAAGAGCAAAAAATGGTGTTGCTCGTTCGCGAAGATTTGAACATGAGTTCCGGGAAAGTCGCCGCGCAGTGTTCGCACGCCGCGGTTGGGTTATTCCAACGGTTAATAAGCGAAGAGTATCGCTCACACCCAACCGTTCAGAAAAATCTCAAAACGTGGATCGAGGAAGGGCAAAAGAAAGTATGTTTGTCCATCGCGAATGTGGAAATGTTGGAGGATTTAAGAGCGAGTTGTAGCATGAAACGCATCCCGTACTTTGTCGTCGAAGACGCCGGAAGGACGGAGGTGGCGCACGGCACAGAAACGGTCATGGCGATAGGACCGTGCGAGAACGAAGTGTTAGATCGCGTGACTGGAAAGTTACGCCTGTTCGATTCTTAATAAATTACTACATTTACAAATACAAAAATGACCATCGTCGCGCGCGCAACGCAACCCCTAATCTCATCAATTCACCGATGCTGAACAATCTTTTCCTCCGCGTTACACTGCGCCGTCACCGAATCTAGCAACAACACGGACGGGTTCCTCACCATCCTCTCCTTCGCGCATTCTTTCGCGTACTCCACGTCCACGCCACCGCCTACCCATTTCTTCTCCTCCAACTGCACCACCGCTCGCACGCGTCTCTCCACCTCCTCCTTCTCGAGCGTCAACAACGACGCGTGTTTGCTCACTTTCGATCCGTTAAACTCCGGTATGACTTTAAACAAAAACATCAACCGTTTGCACACGAGTTCTGCGTCTAGTTCTAAAATTTCCGGCACGTTCGAGACGGTCATTGGAATGTCTACGTTGTACCCTAGAAACGCGTGCAACCGTCTTACTTTGGCTTCGAGTAACGTTGGATTTCTAAACAAATGAGACGATTCATCAGACGACGACGACCTTTTCTCCGCGCATTTTTTGCTCGATCCAAAATGGTGCCAAAACCGAACGATGATTTTATCGTCGTCCGAGATGACTCCGTCGATGCCATCGCCGGCTGATTTTAATGTTATATTTCTTCTTTGTTGTTGTTGATGATGATATGATGCTGATGATGCTGACGATGATGATGATGAAGATGCGAGACTCCTCCTCTTGCTCCTCCTCCTATGACTAAAACTACTCCTGATCGAAACAGGACTGATCGTCGTTGTTCGCATCATCATCATACTACTACTAATACTACTACTAATGATAAATAGTATGAGCTTAAGTGTGATGAAGATGTGGAATCCTTTATCCCGTTTTAAGGTGACTTTTTGTGTCTGATGAAACGAAGATAAAATTCGAGGAAACGGTCGCTTTTACTTTCCTTCAAAAAAAAAAGAAATCGCATTTATTCGCGTTTAGTAAAGAAGAGAAAGCTTTGATTCATCAGAAGAGCAGAAAACGATACAAAAGCATCATGTCTTCTTCTGTTGCTACTGCTTATACTCTTGGGGTGAGGACGAGGGCGCAGAAAAGGCGGGTGGGCGAGAGAGATTTGTGGGATTTGATCGTGAATAACGACGATATAACTTTCATTCATATTCTTCCGAGATTGAATTCGAATGATATCAAATTCTTGTACGAGGTGAATACGGAGACGAGAGCGTTGGTGAAGAGATCATCTCGCGCGGGTGATTTGAAAGAGAAGTTTAAAGTGCACGAGATGTCGTCGATATCGACGTTGGAAGTCGCGTGGAAGAATAGGAAGAAGAAATCGTTGTGGCCGAGACACTGGACCGAAACATATTTCTGCTCGGAAGTTGCTAAAACGAATAAACTCGAGTTGCTCAAGTGGGCGCGAGAGGAGAAAAAGTGTGAGTGGGATGATAGGACGATTGATGCGGCCGCATATCAAGGTAATCTGGAAATGGTAAAGTATTGCGTTGCAAATGAGTGTCCTATTGATGAGATGGCGTGTGAATATGCTGCCATAGGAGGTCAACTCGAGATGCTCAAATACTTACACGAAGAAGGCAAAGTGCCTTGGACTTCGGGTACTGCCGAATGGGCGGCTGAAAGTGGTCATCTCCACATACTCGAATATCTTGTTGAGCGTAAGTATGATCAATATAACGAATGGGCGTGTGCGAATGCAGCCACGCACGGCCACTTGGACTGTTTGAAGTACTTACACGAAACCGCCAAAGCGCCTTGGGACTATAGGGCGGTACGCTACGCGCACGAGAACGAACACCCCGAATGTGTACAATACCTCCTCGACAACAACTGTCCTCTCCCAGAAGACTGGTCGTACGAAAATGGAGAGTTATACGCATCAGAATCAGAATCAGAATCAGAATAATTGCACAGGTCCTAAAGCTGCCCGCAACCTTGTGTAATAAAGAGAGAAAAGAGAGAGACACAAACAAAACACTTTACATTACTTTTGTGAATTTTTTCTCTCTTTTCTCTTCTTTGAAAAAAAATTTTGCCCTAAAACTCCTTCTTCAGAACAATTTTAGACCAAAAACACGAAGAGAGAGGTTTTGTCTTTCTTCTTTGTTGAAGAGCCGTCTCTCCCTCCCTCCTCCTCCTCTTTCTCCTCCTTTTCTCCTTTTCTCCTCCAAAATTCTTGTGGTTTCAAACAACAGAAGAATCAATTAAGAATGTCCTCCTCTGGCTTAGGAGGAGGTAAAAAGGTGAGAATGAAAAGAAGATCTCCGTGGAATTGGATTGGATTCATCTCTTCTCTGAATGGAGTCGATTTGCGTCAAAATGTTGTATATATATCTCCTTTTCTCTCTCTGTATTGCTCATACCATCATCGCGCAATACCGCCGATAGAAGTACTTTTATTCTCTTCTTCTGACCATCATCATCTTCTTTTCTTCTTAAACTCTTCTTTCCGTTATCCTCATCACATTTATATAGAAAAAA
>Ga0181554_1002985_pt1 | contig 14592 bp, 9 predicted proteins | sample 011ome_16_FD_145602 | JGI IMG/M metagenome (GOLD analysis project Ga0181554, IMG submission 145602) | Coastal salt marsh microbial communities from the Groves Creek Marsh, Skidaway Island, Georgia - 011503CT metaG (spades assembly) | ecosystem: Environmental > Aquatic > Marine > Intertidal zone >... | reverse complement strand
ATCAACATGGACATCAACATGGACATCAACATGGACATCAACATGGATATCAACATGGATATCAACATGGATATCAACATGGCCCACGTGGATATCTTTTACTGGTCGTCGCGACACGCTCGCATGGCAAAACGTATGGGTATTATTTGATGCCCCATTCGCCGTCGCCGGGCCGCGTCATTGCTCGCATCACCGCGCGACCGATCGATCGATCGTTCGTTCGGCGATGGTGATGACGGTGGCGATGCGCGGTGACGCGGTGGGGCGCGCGCGGGGCGTAGGGACGCATCGGGCGCGCGATCAACGTCGTCATCTGCAGTGGCTTCATCATCATCATCATCATCATCATCATCATCTTGAGCAAAAGGGTGCGAGCGTCGTGCGTGGGTCGTCTTTGATGGATGGCGTGACCGATGGTGACAGTGGCAGTGGTGGCAGTGGTGCGGCGGTGGTGGTGGCGATCGTGACGACGGCGTCGTGTCCGCATTGCGCGCGCGCGAAGAAGGCGCTCGCGAACGCGGGCGTGGCGTACGAAGAGATAAACGTCGATGATGCGCCGGCGTTGCGCGCGGCGAGCGCGGGAATTAGTGGTTTTCGGTCGGTGCCGCAAGTGTTCGTGGGTGGGGAGATTTTTGGTGGCGCGGATGACACGTGCGAGGGGTTGCGTACGGGGATGTTTATGGAGAAGGTTGAGGCGGCGTCGGGGAGCGGGACGCGAGGCGCGCCGCCAGCGTTGGAGGAGGCGTACGCCGCGCATAAGGCGGGGACGTTGAAAAAGACGACGACACCTGCTGCGGTGGGGCCATCGGCGCCGGCAACGGCGTCGACGACGTCTTGGTATTCGCCGACGGGGACGGCGAACGTCGCGGCGACAGCCAAGGCGATGGCGGACGGGTCGACGGGTGTCAAGCGCACGACCGTGCGTCGGTTCAATGGATTTACCGATGGATTGTTTCAAGTGATTAAAACGCATGATGGCGTGTTTACGGCAGAAGCTGCCGTGGAGTGGTTGATGGAGAATAAAAAGGCGTCGAGCGTCGACGCGGCGACGACTTTGGGCGCCAAAATGTTGGAGAATAAACTCATCGTCGATGTCGACGCGACGAACGCATTCGTAATGCCGTCGCCGTCACCACCGCCGTTATTTAGATTTCAAGCGGATGCCGCTGTGAATGGAAACGCACCGTTGAACGTGGCGTCCGTATACGTCGGCGAGGCTCGCGAGGCGAAAATCGTCGTCGAAGACGTGCGCCGTCGCATCCTGAAACTCTATGACGAATTTCTCTCCTCCGATGGACGCGCGGTGGATTACGACGGCATTCGCTCGAGCAATGGGTTTAAGGAATTCGTCAAGGCTTCGGAGGAGCTCCAGCGAGTGAATTTGAATGGGCTTTCCCGAGAGGAGCGCTTGGCCTTCTTCATCAACGTGTACAACGCTCTCGTCATTCACGGCACGTGCGTATTTGGGACGCCCAAAAACACCCTCGAACGGTTGAGTTTCTTTTCAAAAACGTCGTACAACATTGGTGGACACACGTACACGTGCGATGACATTGAGAATGGCGTGTTGCGCGGCAACCGTCCCGGCGCAGCGACGCTCGGCGCGCTTCTCGGCAACCCATCGCTTTCGCGCGGTCCATTCCGCGCGGGTGACCCGAGGCGGTACAACGTGGTGCTGCCCATGGATCCACGCATTCATTTCGCGCTCGTGTGCGGCGCCCGATCGTGCCCACCGATTCGCGTGTACACGAGTAAGGATATCGACCGCGAGCTTGAAGACGCCGCGTTTTCATTCTTTGAATCCGAAATCGACGTCGTCACGAACGAAAGCGGCGAAGCGGCGAGCGCAGCAGTGAGCAAAATTGTTGGTGAGTGGTACAAGTTTGATTTTGGCGCGAGCGATGCCGAGAGATTGCGATATGTATCGGCGTTTATGAAAGCGGGCACCGCGAAGGATGCGTTGATCAAGGCGCTCGATGACGGTAAAGATGTCCCGCTCACCACGCGCGCGTACGACTGGACGCTCAACGATGGGAAATAATTCATAATCACTCGATTGGTTCATTACACAATTGTTCATTAATAGCAGCAATAGCGCGTCTTTTCAGCGCTCAAAGAAGTACGTTCATTCTATTTGTAGTATACACGACGCATCGGTAATCACTTGTCCGCATCCGCCAACGCTCGCAACTTTGGCCGATCGCGCTTGTCAGCGATCCAATGACCCACCGACGATGACCCTTTCACCGGTGATGACATCGGCGTGCGTTTCATCTCCGTCTTTACGCGTTTTGCGCCATCCTTTGCGTCGTCTCCATCGTCCATTTTATTTTGGTTCTTCTTTTTATTCTTCCCCTTCTCCTCTCGCGATGTCCCATCCTGCGCCGCCTCAGCCGCCGCAGACGTGCCTGCACTATCACTCACCCCACAACTCTCGCGCAACCGCTCCGCATACACCCCAAACGCCTCGATTATATTCTCTAAAACATCCGCGTACGTCGCCTCGACGTCAATCACCTCGCCTCTCCACTCAATATCCCGCGCCCCGATGGACCCACCTAAATCCGCTCGCGCCCTCGCACCGGTGCCATCATCGTGCGCTAACACTCCGCTCACGTCTACGCGATGGTGTTCGAACGCAGCTTTCGTTTTCGCCACCATCGCGTCGGCGTCGCTCGCGAGCGTCACGCCGTACGCCGACCGGTAATGCCTCCGCGTGCGCTCTACATCCAGCGCCACCACGCGATGCGTCACCGCCGCACTCGACGACGACGATGACGCGACGTAGAGCACTAATCGCCCGGGCGCGCGTTCGATGACTCCGTACGCGAGCGCCTGCGCGGCGTCGCGCGCGGCGGTGCACCACATTACCGAGCACGAAATCTGCAATTCAAATGGCGTCGTTTCGACCACCCGCGCGCGAGTCCGAGGGTGCAACGGCGCGCGCGACGCGTCCAGTGATGTACGTCAGGCGACGCGCGACGGCGAACGCACGACGATGGATGACGATGCGCGCCGAGGACTGACGAATGCATCGATTGATGACGCCGAGAAAACAGTTACTCCATTCCAAATGAAGACTTGGACGACGCCTACGCGATAAGCGATGACGATGACGACGTCGAGGGCAACGATGATGCGAGTGCGCGCGTAGATGCGCCGGGCGCGCGAGAGGGCGACGGAGGTGCGGGCGCAGTGGCGGCGGATGTGGACGACGCGCGTCGGCGGCTGTCGCAACCATTCGTACCTCCAATGCGCGCGCCTACGCCCGCGCCTGCGCCTGCGCCGCCGCTGCCGACCAAGACCATCGAAGGCACTCCTATAATGGATGACGTGCGCGCGGCGGTGCGCGCACCGGCGCTTCAGAGCGGTGTGGTGAAGGCGCGCGCGCGCGCAGCTGCTCCGTTGACGTCGGCTCCATCGAAACGCGCGGCGAAAGAGGTCGATACCAAGGCGCCTTCTGCGACCGCTCCCGCGCCCGTGAGTGCGAAAACGAGTGACGATTCAATCGTGTTCAAGGTTCCCGGGAAGAAACCAACACCAGTGGCGACTAAACCGGCGGCGCAGATTGTGTTTCGGAAACCCGCGGCTCGAGCTCCGCCGAAATCGATGGCTTCTCCTCGTCCTCCGTCTCCTGTCATTGATGACGAAGAAGAAGATGCCGAGTTACAACTGTCGCCCGTTGAAGATTTTGACATAGAGGAAGAAGATGCCATGGCGCCAGTTGGTGAGATTAAACGCTCGCCATCGCCTGAATCAAAGGAGGAAGAGGAGGCGAGATTGAACGTCGCGCGCGCGCTCGTGAAACTGGAGGAATTGAAAACAGAAAGCGAAGAGCTCGTGCTGTCATCGACGGAGCTGTTGCTAAAGACGATTCAAAGCACGAATGATTACTTCTTGTTGTTCAATCCTAAGCTGTTTAGTGCGCTTCGTAAGTACAAGGAGGAGGCGCGGAAGATTTTAGACGAACACGGCGAGCGTTCCACCTTGGCCAACGCAGCGTGAGGTAAAAGAAGTGAAAGAATGCGACGCTACTGTAATGATACACCTTGTTTTGATTGCTACTGCTACTACCTAAATCCAAGTGTTTTAATATCTACGCTCTCGTACTTCAAAGACGGCGTTTTCGGCGACAGCGTTGGCGGCTTTGTACGCTCCGAAGTCGATTTGGCGCCGACAAACCAATCCAACACCCCCGACAGCACCTTTGTTTTCGACACGCCACCAAAAAATTCCGTGAGCTTGACTGTATTCACAGCTCGGTGCTTGAACGTCTTCGTGTCCAATACCGCAGTCGAAAGTAATTTAGCCCGCGTCAACGTTTTCACGTACGCGTCCACGGTTGTAGTGTCTTCCACGTTGAGCTGTTCAAAGAACTCAAGCGTGTTATAAGTGAACCTATCGATGACGTACACACCAATATCGGGGTCGGAGTGATGAGAAAATGAATTCTCTCCGAGCCCGCTCGAGCTCAAGGCTAAGATTCTCGGCGACGCAAAGGCTTTAGCCAAAGTCGACGCCTGACACGTCTCCGCGATGAAAAACACTTCATTATACCGATTCTTTGCATACATTTGAGCGAACGCATCCGCTAACTCTTGCGTACGCAGTTCAAGTTGATCCTGAAACTTTATGAACCCATCTCCACCGTGACCGGTGATGTATACGAGAATATTAGACGCGCCGTCGGTGAGCAACTTTTTACTCCGCGGCGTGCCTCGCGCGTGCTTATTCGTCAGCACTCGAATCACCGTCTCGGGCGTCACCTCTGTACCGCGATAATCCACCTCGATATCATCCCCATAGAGCTCTACCCCGCGATTGACGTCGTTATACATGCGTCCATGCTGCGGATTTCGAGCGTCGCACGCCGCGTCATCCGCGAGCATGAGCACCACGCGTGAGTCCGGAATCCCAAGCCTCTTCACCGTCCTATACATCGACAACGCGTTGGCACTGTGACGATAATTGAACCAGAACCTTGACGCGTCGATAATCACCGCCCACGTGTTCGTATTCTCCTCTACAGACGCCAGTGGTGGCGCATCTCTCGCGCGACCACTGCGCTCAAGCGGCGCATTCCACGCGAAAGCGTGCGCCTGACGCCACGCCAGCGCGAACCACACCACGAACGCGCGTCCACGACGCATCGCACGCGTGTGCGACGCCGTCACCGCGCGTCGCGTCGGCGAATGCCGCTGTGAGCCCGTCGCGCGCACCAACCGGATGCGCACCGATTCGCATCTTTTCCACGATATCGTCGTCGACGCGCATCTTTTCCACGATGTCACGACGCGCAACGACGGATACATGTTCATGTGTGCGTTTACACCCGGCGCGGGCGTCGGCGCGGGCGTGGAGCGCGCATGGGATCGCGTAGCCCAGCGGGTGATCGGAATTTGAAGCAATTATCAGAGATAATTCCGAGTGAATTGCCGCGCCATTATCCGGCGCGCAACTTTTGTTGACGGCCCGAACGGTTCTCGCGACGCACGACATCGCACGAACACAACGCATTCTTACGACGCGACACGCGAGACGTGACACGAACACCACTGTACGATGAGCGGCGCCCCGAAATTAGAGCGCGGCTTTACGCTGTTGAGCTTCATGAAGCGCGCCAAGGATGAAATCGAAGCCGAAGCCGAAGCCGAGGCTGCGTTGGTTGCCGCGCAAGAAAAAGTGGCGGAAATAAAAGTCTTGAAGCAATCCGCGTCGATCAAGTTGCTCGAGGTGTCGAAATCGGTGAAGAAGGTTGAAAAGGTTGAAAAGAAGTTGGAACGTAAGGCGAGCGTGGTGGCGCCCAAGCCAAAGGTTATCGAAGAGTTTCAAGAGGTGAGCACGAAGGCGAAGGATCTTTTGGAATCTGAACGCGAAGCTAAGGATGAATTCTTGGCGGCGGAAAAGTCAGAAGAGGAAGCGAGAGCAGCTTTAGCCGAAGCTGAGAAGAAGGCTGAGGAAGCGCGCACGCGCGCGGCGGAGAAGCGCGCACTCGAGGAAAAGAAGATTGCTGAAGAAGCCGCGGAGAAGGCGCGCCGGGAGCGCGAAGCGCGCGAAGAAGCCGCAAGAAAGGCTCACGAAGCGGCGGAGAAGGCTGCCGCTGAAGCCAAGAAGGCTGAAGAAGAGGCTGCGGCCGAAGCCAAGAAGGCTGAAGAGAAGGCTGCCGCTGAAGCCAAGAAGGCTGCGGAGAAGGCTGCCGCTGAAGCCAAGAAGGCTGAGGAAAAGGCTGCCGCTGAAGCCAAGAAGGCTGAGGAAAAGGCTGCCGCCGACGCCAAGAAGGCTGAGGAAAAGGCTGCTGAAGAAGCTAAAAATGCCCCGGCGCCAGCTCCGGCGCCGCCGGTAGTCGAATCCTCCAAGTCGTGCTTCTGCTTCTAATATGACCACTATTTATGACAAGACGCCGCGTCCACGAGTTCGTTGTTGTTGTAATTCAATACTAATCTCATGCATTTGATTGTCATCATTCGTTGTTGTTTTGTTGTTACAAGGAGAAGAATCGTTTCTTCTTGGAAGAATCGTTTTGTTTCTCTGCTTCTGTTTTGGGCGCAGGCGTCTTCTTCTTGCCGCCGAGCGCACCTAATACGCGCGCTGCGGCGTTCCCAGCCGGACTACTACTCGACGATGACGACGATACAGACTTCGCCGCCGCCGCCGCGGCGGCGTCTTCGCGCGCACGTTCGCGTTCCTTATCCTTTTTCGTCGTCTCAAATCCCGCCTTGGCCGCCGCGGCTCGAACCACCGCCTTGACCGCAAACTTCCCACCCTCTTGAATCGCCTTCGTCGCGCCTTGCGCAACCACCGGCGCCGCCGCACGCACAGCCGCCACACTCACCTTCCCCACGACATCCGCCGTGCCTCTCACCGCCGGATTCGACGCCACAGCTTCCGCGCGTTTGGATATCTCCCACGCCGCCACCGCCGTCGGAGGCTCTCGCGCCTCCATATCATCCAACATCTCATCCGTCGTCTTCACCATCCACCTCAAAACCCCCGCTGAATCTCTAAAATCAGGCACCGCAACATCACGTTCCACAACATCCATCGCGTTCACCCCGTACTCGTCGCTTTCGTCGCTCCCCAACGACGCAGTCGCGGCTTCGCGCAATATCCGCGCGCGGCTCGCCATCACTTTAGGCGGCTCAATGCTCGCACGCGCCGGCGCGTTCGCGGGTTTCACCTTGCGCTTAATCTTAATCAAAGGCGTGCCATCATCGAACGCCAGCGCCGCCGGCGGCGATTCGTGCGTGTCGCCGTCGTCCGCGTTGGATGTCGCGAGCGCTATCTCGTGTCCCACGCGTCGTCGGTGTCGTCGCCATCCGTGCGTCGTCGACGCCCCGCGCGCGCGGTGCGGCGCGACGAACGTGCGCGCGGTAGTCACGGTCGCCAACGACGCCATCGCGCGCGCTCGATCGCGCCCGCGGTTGCGGTGAACGAGAGTCAATCAATGGCGCAAAGGCGTGTCGCGTCATCATTCATTCATTCATTCATTCATCACCTTTGCGCCGTCGTCAGAGCTCGACGCGCGCAGCGCACCTCGACGCGACGCGCATCGTTGCACGGCGCCAATGTCGCACGACCCCGGCGCGCCGCCGGGCGAGCTCAAGGTGTACGTCGGCAAGCTCCCGGACGATGTGAGCGACGGCGTGCTCGAACACATCCTGCGCGAGCTCAGCGCTGCGAATGGCGCCGCCGCGCGCGCGCCGTCGTGGCGTCGCGTGCGCGATCCGACGACGAACGCGCCGAAACGGTTCGGGTTTGCGTCGTTTTATGATTGCGAGAGCGCGCTGCGGGCGATGCGGGTGTTGGATGGGCTCAGAGCGCGCGCGGGGGATGACGCGTTGGTGTGCAACGCGAATAGCGCGACTCGCGCGGCGACAGAGGCGTATTTGCGCACGCAAGATGCGAGTCTGGCGGCGAAGGCTATGGCAGAGGATGCACGCAAGGTGGAGGCGATTAAGAGGATGTTTAGTGAGCGTGCGGGGGAGGAAGAGGGGGAGATTGGCGGCGTCGAGGATGAGGCTGAGGATGGTCGAGTCGCACGTTTTGACGAGCGGCGCGAGGATGACGACGCGCCAGAGGCGGCGGGGGCGTCGATTGCGGGTGATGACAATGGTGCGTTGCGTGCGGTGCATGCGGTGGTGGATGGGTTACCGCCGCCGCCGCCGGCGGCGTCGGCGTCGGCATCGGCGTCGGCGCGCCAAGAGGAGCTCGACCGCGGAGGCCGACCACGGCGTTCCGGTTTGGGTGATGAATCAACGCCGTTACCCCCAGCGCCGCGGTTTCGTAGGCAAGAATACGAAGCAAATGAGCGCACTGAGCGGTTGTTTCGCGAGCGCGAGAAAGCGCTTGACGATTTAGTGCACGCGAATACGCGAGAACGCGCCAGACGGATGAAAATTGACAAGGAAAAGAAAGCCGAGCGGCGCAAGGCGTTGAAGCGCGATTTAGCGATTGATAGCGATGACAGCGCGAGCGGGCGCGACGAAGACGTAGTGCTTCCGTTGTGGGAACGTTCCGAGCGCGCGCGCGCGAGAAGGAAGCGATTTAGAGAATTGGAAATGGCGGACGACGCGGCGGACGCGGCGCTCGAAATTGAAGAGGCGGCGCGAAACGTCAGCGTCGAGGAGGATGACGATACCGTCGTCGTGCAGCGCAGCATCGACGTGCATGCAAGCGAGGGCGCTCACACGAACAGCAGAAGCCAAGGAAAGAGTGTTGGTGGTGCGCTTCCGCCGCTCGCGTCGGTGAGCGGATTCCAACCGCGCACGGGCGAGGCGCCCATGAAGATGCACACCGCGTTCGGGTTGACTGGCGTGAAGAAAAGCGGCTTAACCGCGGCGCTCAAACCCAAACAAACGGTGTTCAGCAACGCAGACGACGACGACGACGACGACGACGATAACGACAGAAAACCGCGGCGAGGACCGACGGATGCCAAAATCATCGCCGACGACGTCGCGTCTCTCATCCAGCGCGTTCCAACCGCCGAAGCCGACATCTTCGCCTACCCCATCGACTGGAACACATACACCTCAGCCCAAATCCACCGCACCGTGCGAAAATGGATCACAAAGAAAACCACAGAACTCTTGGGCGAAGAGGAACCCGCGCTCGTGGATTTCATCGCCGACAAGCTCGCGCGCGCTCCGGCGCCCGACGCCCTCGTCGCCGATCTCCTCCCCGTCCTCGACGCCGAGTCCAACGCCTTTGTTCTCAAGCTTTGGCGTTTGGTCATTTTCGAAATCCTCAAAGCACACCATGCGTAGCAGCAGCGATTTATTATGAGTAGCGTATGACACGTCGCGCGCGTCCCATACCCCACCTAGGGCTCGCACCTCCCGATCGCCATTCGCGCGCGCGCGACGCATCTCTCGACATGCTTCGCCGCGCATCGCAACGCGCACTCGCCGCACACGTGTCGCGCGTCGGCGCCGTCGCCGCGAATACCAGCGCGCGGGCGTATACCGCCGAGCGCACGCACGGTGCGTGATCAATCGATTCGTTTTTTTGTGTTCTGTGCGCGTTTTGACGCGCGCCCGTGGGCGCCACGCGTCGATGCCGCGCGCACGAGCGCCGCGGATGCGCGCGGCGAGCGATTGGTGTCACGGTGTCGTCGGATGCGCGCGATTTGAGCGCGCGCGTCGTGCGTGTTGGATGCAAAAACTGACTCGCTCGAGTGTCGTCGATCGTCCTTCATCGTAGGCGGTTTATCGGACGAAGATCGCATCTTTACCAATATTTATGGCCGACATGACTTGTCAATCAAAGGTGCGATGAAGCGTGGGGATTGGTATAACACCAAGGAGTTGGTGCAGATGGGTCCGGATTGGATCGTGAACGAGATGAAGGCGTCGGGGTTGCGCGGCAGAGGCGGCGCCGGGTTCCCGTCTGGTTTGAAGTGGTCATTCATGCCGAAAGTGAGCGATGGGCGACCGAGTTACTTGGTTGTGAACGCGGATGAAAGCGAGCCTGGGACGTGCAAGGATCGGGAAATCATGAGACACGATCCGCACAAGTTGTTGGAAGGGTGCTTGATTGCCGGGACGGCGATGCGCGCTCGGGCGGCGTACATTTACATTCGTGGCGAGTACGTGAACGAGCGATTGGCGCTCGAACGCGCGCTAGCGGAGTGCTACGCGGCTGGATTTTTAGGCAAGAATGCGTGCGGGAGTGGCGTTGATTTTGATGTCAACATTCACTACGGCGCCGGGGCGTACATTTGCGGCGAGGAGACGGCGTTGATTGAATCACTCGAAGGCAAGCAAGGCAAACCCAGACTTAAGCCGCCATTCCCCGCCAACGTTGGCTTGTACGGCTGTCCGACAACAGTGACGAACGTCGAAACTGTCGCCGTGGCGCCGACGATTTTGCGTCGTGGCGCTGAATGGTTTGCTAGCTTTGGTCGTAAAAATAACGCTGGCACCAAGTTGTTTTGCATCTCTGGTCACGTCAACAACCCGTGCACGGTTGAAGAAGAGATGTCCATTCCTTTGCGTGACCTCATCGAAAAGCACTGCGGAGGCGTGCGTGGTGGCTGGGATAACCTCTTAGCCGTCATTCCTGGTGGTTCATCTGTGCCCATGTTGACGAAGAAGGTGTGCGACGACGTCTTGATGGATTTTGACTCGCTCAAGGCGGAGGGAAGTGGTTTAGGCACCGCCGCCGTCATCGTCATGGATAAATCTACTGATGTCGTGGACGCCATTGCGCGATTGGCTTACTTTTACAAGCACGAATCGTGCGGCCAATGCACGCCGTGCCGCGAGGGTACTTCGTGGATGTACCAAATCATGGAGCGGTTGAAACGCGGCGACGCGCGATTGGAGGAAATCGACATGTTGCAGGAGATAACAAAGCAGATTGAAGGGCACACGATATGTGCACTCGGAGATGCCAGCGCATGGCCAATCCAAGGTCTGCTAAAAAATTTCTCTTCCGAAATCAGAGAAAGAATTACTTCCCGCAACTCGGGAGAGACAGCGGGAAAGATTGCGGCGTAAACATTGATAGAGCGCGACGCTCAACTTTCTTCAACCTTTTTATCCGTACGTCAATGTAAAATTACAACAGAAACATCTACAATTATCAACACCGCACCACCTGCTCAACGAACACAAAGACAACATGCGGCGTCAGAAGTGACGACTCGAGCGCGAGTGCGCGAACACATCCCCGAAAAAGCAAAAAAATGTCCATTCAATCCCGCGCCTCCGCGCGCGTTTCGTGACTTATCAAAGCCACCGCGCACACGAAGACTCATTCACGCACTCGAAAGTGCGTTTGACGTTCTCGAATGGTATGCCGAGCGCCCAAACGCGACGGTTCAACGTCAAAACGACGTCAAGAGGTGTCTCGAGGGCGCATTCGATCATTCATGTCCCACGAGTGTAACGCACCGACGCGTGAGATTAAGCGCGTCGGTAGCTGACTGACTCGTGGATATCTACGTTCGTGACGACGGGCGCGCGAGGCACGAAGGCTACGTACCTGTGGTGACATCGAACGCACCACGGGGTTGATGATGCCCGTGGCGAGGCGGCGTGTGAGGCTGTGCGAGCAGCAAAAAATCAAGTCTACAGAATTTCTTGGGCTCGCATCGGGAACTCTGAGCAACGCGCGATGACATCTTCAGCTCTCGGCGATGGGAGGTCTCAGTGCGAAAAGTACGGGTACGTTTTCCTACCCGATTGATGGTGACCAATATTTGTGAGTGGTAACGCCAACGCGACGCGGGACGCGACCAGCGCGAAGAATGAAGCGACACGGTAGTAGTGTTATTTTACGAGTAGTGATGATAATTACACGAGAGCAAACAGATGATGGTACCGGTTGTAGCCTATGAAGATCAACGTCGACTATTTTTCGTGAACATCCAAGTCGATGTTGACGCCGCGCGCCGCGAGTTGTTGCTCGAGACGTTCTCGCGCGGAGAGGGTTTCTTCGCTTTGCTTGGCGATAATCTTGGCGCGCTCGGATTCCGAGAGCTCGGCTAAGGGGTCGAAGTTTGAAGATGGCATGCTATAGTAGATCTTCATGTCTTCGTTGTATCCAGTGGCGGCGGATTTTGTTGTCGTCGGCGGCGATTCTGCGGCTTTGTCGTCATTGTCAGCCTTGTTGGACAGCTTGACGCCGCCGCCGGAAATAACGCACGACGAAGATTCACCGGCGCACCCCAACCTCTCGAGTTCCTCATCAGTTGGCGCCTCGGGCGCGTGCGCAATGTAGTGTCGCGAGCCACCCTTCATGGAGATGGACCGTTCGCCCGTGTGCGACAATCCCACAAAGCGCGCGTCGCCATCGAGGCGACGGTGCGCCATGGTGCCAAGGATTTCGCCCGCATCGTTGGTGATGTTTGAGCTAAATCCAGAATAATCCACCGCAGAGGCGCAGATTTCGTACACGTGGCCAAACTTGAAGAATTCTTCATTCGCCTTGACGGGTAAATGGCCGTCGAGCGCCGGATCCTCATTATTTGTGAGCACAATGTGCGTCGATTCGTGCGTCTCGGCGCTCGTGACGTTGAAGAGCTGATGACCGTACTTGAGTCTGTACTCCGATCCGGTAGGATTGTACAAGAAGGACGGTTTGGCGCACAACTTGCTGCCATCGGGGCATGACGGCGCCGCGTTTAACCACGCTTGCGCGTGTTGCGTCGTGCACCATCCTGTCTTATGCTCGTCACTCATGTGCGTAATGTCGCGAATTTGCGTCACCAACATATTCGCTTGCCCCACAGTTGCGGAGACAACGCTGTGCGTCTTGAGCTGTAAATAAGGCATGACAGTTTTGCGCGTACCGGTGCTCGAAGGCGTGTGCGCGACGCCGACGGTGAATTGAGGCGTCACCGTAATCTCACCGTAATCATCGCGTTGTAACACTGGATCGACCGCGTAGTGACCATCAGAACACACGAAATCGACGTCAGAGATGCTCAGGTCTTCCGCCGTGCGCTCAACGCTGCCATCGATGTTGGTGTATCGGTTCTTGACGTGGAAGCCGGTGATGCACGCCTTGGGATTTTGGCACTCGAACTTGACAGACGTCGCCGAGGGGATGTCCAAACCACATCTCGTGGCTGGCGTGCCATCCGTGGACATGGCGATGACGTCGTCACCTTCGCGGCGAATGTACAGTGAGCGATAATGTTTGTCGAAATTGACGTTGCACTGTTCGGCGCTGAAATCAAACTCGGCGTGCTTGGGGAACACTTCGTGCTCACCCGTGCCCAAGTCTGTGGCTTTCGTGCCTTTTTCGCAATGACCCTTCATGCCGTACAACTTTCCGTTGTGTTTGTATAACGTCACCTTTGTCATGCACTTGTTTTTCTCTTCGCATTGGAAAAATCCACCAGATTCGTCGTACGAATGTTCGGCGGGGAAATCTGGCTCGAGACCGACGGGACGCTTGCGGAAAAACGTGTTGTCAAAATCGTGACCGTTGAGAGCGTCGTCCAATCGATCTTCGAGTTCCTTGATACGTTGTTTCAATGAATCGATTTTCTCTTCGTACGCCGCATCTTCTTTCGCGTCTTTTGCTTCATGGTCAGCCTCCTTTTTGTTCTCCTTGAGCTTTTCAAGCGTCGACGGCACGTCAAACTTCTTCACAATGTCACTCAAAGGCTTGTCAGTGGCTTCAGCAAGGGCGACGCGGAGTTCTTTTAAGGTGGCAACCATCGCCGCGGTAGCTTCATCCTCCGCGGCTTCGCGCTTGTCTTCGTGTTCTTCCTGTCTGTCTTCACGCGCCTCCTTGTTCTTCTTCTCCTTGGCGTTGTCGTCTTCAATGCGTTCTTGCCTGTCCTCGACAGCTTCGCGTCGCTTTCGCTGATGATCCGAGAGGTCCTCGGCGTTATCTTCGACGCGCTTTTTCGCCTTTATTATGTTTTCTTTGACGCGTTCTTCCTTCTCGATTTGCTTTTTGAGCGCGTCGATGTTGGCTTCAATAATGTGCGGCGTCAATTTTCTCTCGTCGTCTTCATCTGTCGTCTTCTTGGCGTCATCACCCTTGGCGAGTTGAGCGGTGTCATCATTCTCGTTGAGAGCGTCGTCCAATCGATCTTCGAGTTCCTTGATACGTTGTTTCAATGAATCGATTTTCTCTTCGTACGCCGCATCTTCTTTCGCGTCTTTTGCTTCATGGTCAGCCTCCTTTTTGTTCTCCTTGAGCTTTTCAAGCGTCGACGGCACGTCAAACTTCTTCACAATGTCACTCAAAGGCTTGTCAGTGGCTTCAGCAAGGGCGACGCGGAGTTCTTTTAAGGTGGCAACCATCGCCGCGGTAGCTTCATCCTCCGCGGCTTCGCGCTTGTCTTCGTGTTCTTCCTGTCTGTCTTCACGCGCCTCCTTGTTCTTCTTCTCCTTGGCGTTGTCGTCTTCAATGCGTTCTTGCCTGTCCTCGACAGCTTCGCGTCGCTTTCGCTGATGATCCGAGAGGTCCTCGGCGTTATCTTCGACGCGCTTTTTCGCCTTTATTATGTTTTCTTTGACGCGTTCTTCCTTCTCGATTTGCTTTTTGAGCGCGTCGATGTTGGCTTCAATAATGTGCGGCGTCAATTTTCTCTCGTCGTCTTCATCTGTCGTCTTCTTGGCGTCATCA
>Ga0181554_1002984_pt1 | contig 14593 bp, 7 predicted proteins | sample 011ome_16_FD_145602 | JGI IMG/M metagenome (GOLD analysis project Ga0181554, IMG submission 145602) | Coastal salt marsh microbial communities from the Groves Creek Marsh, Skidaway Island, Georgia - 011503CT metaG (spades assembly) | ecosystem: Environmental > Aquatic > Marine > Intertidal zone >... | reverse complement strand
GTGGGGGGGGGGGGGGGGGGGGGGGGGGGGTGGGGGGGGGGGGGGGGGGGGGGGGGGGGGGGGGGGGGGGGGGGGGGGAGCGGACGCGGGGAGGACGGCGGCGACGGGGACGCGCGTCGGCGGTGTACTACAGTATTTTAAACGGGATTCATTCAGGGTCGTTCTATACAAGCGAATGGCGGGGTGGAGTTCAAAGGCGTCAGAAGCGGAGTTGAAAGGCGCCGAGGACGGGGATTGAAAGCGGGGGGTGGGCGCAGAGAGACGCCGGGAAAAGTCCTTAAGGATCGGCGTTCACCACGCCAACGCGGTCGTATGGGAACCAGTGTATAGAACGACCCTCATTCATCATCCGTCGCCGTTCGCCTCCCTCGCCACGCTACTTCTCCTTCTTCTTCTTCTCGCCGCCGCCGCCGCCGCCGCTCGGGACGTCTACCTCCCTCCCGCTCAACAGCTTAAACAGCCGCGTCTTATCCCGCAGCTCCCCGTGACGCAAGCTCAGCACGTGCTGCTTCTCTGGCCCGCCCGTCAGCTCCAACGGCACGAACATCGCGCGCGCCATCTCGTGCAGCGCGTCTTCGCTCGCGTCTCGTAACGGCGGGACGATGGACGTTACGTCCACGTCTTCGTTCACCCTGTTCCCCCAAAAGTCGAGCGTGCTTATCCTCACCCCCGGTCGCGCCGGGTCCTTCCACACGAGAGAGAGTTCCCCGACGAACCGTTCGGCGTAAAATTGCAACGCGTACGACGACGCCGCGGTGCCGACGAGGACGCCGCCCACCGCGGCCATCGTCCCGGCGCTCAGCGGGTCGTCGTTCAGGTACGCGACGAGCGGGACGATCGCCGCGGAGGAGCCCATCAGCTGGAACACCTTGAAGCGGACGAGCGCGCGGAACGTCAGGAGCCACGGGCCTCGGTACAGGACGCGCGTCTCGAGTCCGTCGGACGGCGACGGCCGGCCGACGCTCGTCTTCGTCGCGGGCGTCGTCGTCTGGTCGCTCGAGCTCGAGCCCGCCGCGGAGGACGAGAACGACGACGACGACGACGCGGCGGAGGAGGGGGAGGACCCCGCCGTCGGGGTCCATCGCGGCGCGGCGGACGCGGCGGCGAACCCGCGCGATGCGTCGAGGACGGCGCCGCGATCGATCGGACGCCGGCGTCGGTCGCGATCGTCGTCGTCCGCTCGGTGGCGGCCGCCGCCGAGCCGGGAGCTCATCGCGGGGGACGCGCGCGCGAGCGCGGGGGACGCGCGACGCGACGCGAGCGCCGCGGCGGCGGCGACGCCGCGGGAGACGACGCGCGACCGCGACGTCATCGGCGGCGCGCGTCCGCGGCGCGCGCGGAACTGGACGCGACGACAGGACTTTCGATCTCGCCGTCACTCGCTAATCATCAGTCCCGCGAGCGCGAGCGGAGGTAAGCCCCGGGCGCGATGGCGTCGTCGCTCGCGCGCGCGGCCTCGCGCGCCACCGCCGGACCGCGCGCCGCGGTCCCGCGCGCGCCGGCGTCCCCGTCCCCGTCCCCGTCCCCGTCGGCACCGCGAAGAAGCGTCCGCGTCGGAGCCACCGACGCGGGCGCGACCGACGACGCGACGGGCGAGGCGTGGGTTCCCGCGCGTCGCGAAGCGCTCGCGAGCGACGTCGTGCGCGCGATGTTCGAACGCGACGCCGCGCTCGAGCCGCGCCTGCGTCGGATACCGCTCCCGCCCTCGCGCGTCCCGAGGTCGTTGACGCGGATGACAAACGCGGCGTCGGGAGAGGGCGGGCGCGCGTCGTCGTCGGGGTCCGGCAGCGGCAACCCCTTCCGCGACGCGACGCACCCGCGACGGCTGCGCGTGCCCGACTACGAGAACGCGCTCGCGGACGGGTGCGAGCTCACGCCGACGCCGCGCGCGGACGGCGCGCGACGGATGCGCTGCGGCGCCGCGAACGCGTACGTCGCCGAGCTGTTCCGACGCGCCGCGCGCTGTTCCGACGACGAAAAGAACGGCGACGGCGAAACGCGACTGTCGCGATACGACCTGTTCCACGCGCACGTGTTCGTTCGCGCGAGCGGCGGGCGCGGAGGCGTCGTCGGCCTCCTCATGCACGCGCTCGAGTACCCGCGGTACGACGACGCGGACTTCCCGTTCGCTCTGGGGAACTGTCAGCGCGGTTCGGACGTCGCGTTCGCGCCCGCGGCGGCGGCCGGGAGAAATATATTATGGACCGCGGACGCGGCGGGGCGGTGCGCGTTCGCGCGTCTCGACACGAGCGAGACGTCGCCGCTGCGCGGGCTCCTCACCGTGCCCGCGCTGCACACGACGTACGAGGGCGATTTCGGGGACGCGGTCCTCGGGGATCTGCTGTACTTCGACGGGGTCGCGGACGGTCGGAAGCCGAAGCATTCGGTGTTCGCTTTCCCGCGGTGATAGTCTGGTAGTCACGTCTTAGCCCCGACGGACGCGGGAGCGCGCGCGTCGACCGGAAAGGATGCTCGTAGTTCGTAGCCCTAGTAGAGATTCTTTCACGTCGTGATGATCGATGAAAGCACCGCTAGCTCGCCCCAGACTTCAGTCCACCATCGCCTCCCTCCACACCCCTCCCTCCCGAGAAAAAGAAAAAGAAATTAACCGTGATCCCCTCCTTGTCGCTCTCGCGCGCGCGCTCGCCTCGACCTCTGCGCTCATCACTCGCTCCCGACGGCGTCCATCAAAAATCGAAACGCCGGATTCTCGCGCATCGCCTCCGGCGGCTCCACGACGCTCAGATCGATCGAAGACATCGTCCCCGAGATGTCGTCGATCGTGAAGTGAATCGACGAGTCGTCGTCCAGCAAAAACGAGTTGGACATGTTCGTGTTCTGGTCCTTCATCATCAGCTCCTTCATCGCCACGAGCACCTCCTGCGACACCGTCTCCGTGCCGTACTTGTCGTCCCAGTACATCGTGGATATCCGGTACAGCTGCTGGATGGAGAGCACGGGGCACAGCTCCAGGGTGATCTCGTTCAGCGTCTTCTTCGGCTTTTGGTGAATCACGAGGAGCTGCACAGCCTGGCGGATGTACCGGAGCTCCTCCCACGCGTTCCCGGTGTGGTCTTTGCTCTCGATGAGCCAATTCTCCAGCTCCGCGAGGCCCGTCTTGATGTACTCGCCGTTGCTGAACGAGCAGCACTCGCGGCGGAGTAAGAGCGCGTTGAACAGCTGGACGTTGATGAAGCAAAAGATTTGCGTGAAAAACTTCCGGACGAGAAACGTCGGGACGTGGTTCGCCTTCATCACCGCGAGGAGGTCGTCGAGGCAGTCCAGGATCGTCCTCCAGTGCGTCCCCAACTGCGGGCCGAGCTGGTTCGCGGTGGGACTCCTCGGCGCGCCATGTCCGCCGCCGTGGCCGCCTCTTCGCGACGACGCGTCGCCGCCTGATCCGCCGCGCAGCCGCGGCGCTTGGATGCACGACCCGAGCTGCGGCGTGATCTCGCGCTTGACGTTGTCGCGCAGGAACCCGTAAATTTTCTCGACAAACGCGGTGAGCTGCTGCTTGAACAAGAACGCGGGGTACTTGGCGTCCACCTGTCGCACGCCCGGGATGCCGACGGGCTCGCCCCCGTCCTTGCCCGCGCTGTTACTCGCGGGCGACGACCGCAGGCGGCTGTTGAACCGCTCGAATATCCCGACGCCGGCGCTGCGTCGCCGCGCGCTCCCGAGCCCGCCCCCCGACGTCTTGAGCGTCCGCTGCAGCAGATGCAGCAGCGTGAACGTGTTCGAGAGCCAGTACGTCAGCTTCGCGTTGTCGTCCGTCGCCACCTCCACGGCCGCGGACATGTTGCCCATGATCCTGTCGAACAGTCCGGTGCGCTCGAGCTCGAACACGCGCCAGTGCAGCAGCGACCGGAACGCGACGCACGCGAGAATCGGCGTCCCGCCGCTGAAGGCCATTCCATACGAGCGAAAGTCGGGGTGGAGTTCATAGGCGTCAGATGGAGTTGAAAGGCGTCGAGGACGGGGATTGAAAGCGGGGGACCCTGGGCGGAGAGAGACGACGGCAAACGTCCTTAAGGAACGGCGTCCACCACGCCAACGCGGTCGTATGGGGACCAGTGTATAGAACGCGCCTGAAGCCGACGTCGGAGGCTCGGTCGATCACCTCGAGGAGGACGTCGTGCTCCGCGCTCGCGCGCGCGTTCGCGAGCGACGCGCGCTTCGCGTCCAGTTCCGCCTGCTGTCGCTCGATGTCGCGCTCCGTGCCGGCGCTGGGCGGGGTGAGCCCGGTGACGCTGTCCGGCGTCGGCGGCGATAAGCCGCCGTCGACGCCCGCGCCCGCCGCGAGAGTCGTCTTGGGGCCAGTCGGGGTCTTCATGTTGTCCGCCGCCTTCATGGACGTCATCGCCATGACGTTCTCCTTGGCGATCTGTTTCAAGCGCGCGTTCTCGTTCTCGAGCATCATCACGCGCTCTCGAAGCGCTCTGTTGTCCTCGTCGGACGCCTTCAGACGCGCGGCGAGGGTTTCGACGTTTTCCTTCTCCGCCGCCAGCGCCGCCGCGGCGTTCGCCTTGGACGTCTCCAGCGCCCTCGCCGTCTCCTCCGCGGACGCGCGCAGGGCGTCGAGCGCCGCGGACGTCGCCGCCGCCTCCGCGACGCGCGCAGCCTCCGTGGCCTCGGCTTCCGCTCTCGCGGCTTCGACGCGCTCGAGCGCGGCTTGCTCCTCCGCGACGCGACGCGCTTCCCTCGCCGCCGCCGTCGCCGCCGCCTCCATCGCCGCGCGCATCTCCTCCATCGCCGCCGCGTGCTCGGCCGCTTCCTTCTCGCGCTTCGCTTCCATCTCCATCAGGCGTCTGTGCTCGAGCTCCGCTTTCACGCGTTCGAGCTCCAGGCGTTTCTCGAGCTCGCTCTTCGCCTTTTGCAGCGCCCCGGTCTCGCGTTGCTCGTGCCTGCGCCTGCGAAGCTCCCGCCCCGCGGCTTTCTTCCTCCACGCGCACTGGAACGTCACGGACGCCTTCTTACGCCTGACGTACGCCTCCCTCTGCGCGCACATGCGCACGTGCGCTTGAATCTTCGTCGCGGCGACGTGCTGGCGGTGCACGCGGTACCGCGCGCGCTGCGCGGCTCCGCGCGCGTGCGCTTGAATCCGCACCGTCGCCGACCGCAACGCGTGAAATTTGCGCACCGCGATGGCGCACCGCGCGCGGGCTTGGCACCTCGTCGCCGCGTTCGTGAGGCGGATGTGATTCGCGAGCCTGCGCGCGAGCATCCCGCGCGTCCACCGCGCGACGCAGTTCGCCGCGGCTTTCGTCGCGAGGAACGCTTTCCGTTTCTGTCCTCTCCGGACAAACTTTTGGACAAAGGCGGCGGCGTCGTTGAGCGCTTTGTGCCTGATCACGTCGAGGACAGCCATCTGTCCGGCGCGGAGGAACACCTTCGTCTTCCCCATCTGCCACGACGACAACCCGGCGTCGGCTAAGATGCTCGTGATGACGTCCACCTCGAGACCGGGCTTGAACAGCGCGTCCTTGTCCTTCGCGAGTAATCCGAACCGGTCCAGGAATTCCTCGACGGGTTTTCGCGACGGGTACCCCGCGCACGATATCCGAACCGCCTCCAACACGCCGCCGCACCTCAGCTGGTGCAAGACGTTCGCGTTCTCGAACACCATCGGCTTGTTCAGCTGGTTGGGTTTGATGCATCGGATGTAGTGCGGGCTCGTCTGGTTCAGCTTCGCCATGAGCTCCGCGAGCTGCGTCTTGAACCCGGCGGCGATGGATGAAAACTTCATCGCGTTTTTCCCCCGCCCGCCGCCCCCCGCCGCTTTCAACGCCGCGTCTGCTTTGACGTCGAAAATACCCACGAGCAGTTCCATCCCGCTCGAGGCGAGGAGCGACTGGTGCTCCGCGACGACGAAATCTTTGTTCTTCTCGATGAAGTGATCGCTCTCGTACGTCACCTCGCCGGCGTAGTGCGTCAACGTGAACGCGGTGACGCTTCGTTTGGGCTTTTTAAACCTCGGGTTGTCGCTCAACCCGGCGTAGAGCTTCTGCGAGAGCTGCTCGTGCGTCGTCGTCGGGAACATGCACGCCTCGTCCAGCATGGTTATGATGCCCGGCGGGTTGGACTTCTTCTCGATGAGGTCCAGCACGTCCTGGTTGTCCACGAACTCGATGTACGACCAGTCGATCGCCTCGCGTTCGTACTCCTCTTGTTCCATCTTGAAGACGTGCTGGTTGAAGTGCTGCTGGAGCTTCTCGTTCGCGAGGTTGATGCAAAACTGCTCGAACGAGTTCGTCTTGAACGACTCGAAGCCGTATATGTCGAGCACGCCGATGAAGCACTCCGAGCTCGCGTCCTGCCCGATGCTGACGTTGATGCGCGCCACGAGCCAATCGAACAGACGCGAGTACAGCGTCTTAGCGAGCGAATCTCTCGAGTTGAGCGCCGCGTGCACGTCCAGCGGCTTCGTGATCGCGCCATCCGGCGTCGCGATCGTCCGCGTCTTCAGCGCCTTCTCGAGCCGCGACGCGTCCACCATCATCACCGCCGCGGCGTCCTCGAGCGCGGTCGCGGACGCGGCGTCCTTGAGCTCGCACCCGTCGTCGGAGGCGCCGTCGATCGGTTTGAAGTCGACGTTGCCAAGATGGAGGATCCCCGCGATGACGCGCATCACCGCGTCTTGTTCGCGCTTCTCGATCCCGACGACGTCCATCGCGCGCCTCGTCGCGGCGTACTCCGTCGCGTTGTCCACGCCGTCTAACGTCGCGCAGCTGCTCTGGTTCGTGTAGTGGTAGTCCGCGGGGGTTTTCAGACGCAGCGTCGCGCGCTCGTCGTCCGACGCGCCGTCCAGGAGTTGGTAAAAGACGTGAAAGTTTCGCTCCGGGTCGTCGACGTTGACGATCCGCGAGCGCTCGAGCAAGTACGTCCGGATCGCCGCGCCGGAGATTCGGTCGTGCTTATCGAACTGAATCTCGATGAACTTCCCGAACCGCGACGAGTTGTCGTTTCGCACCGTCTTCGCGTTTCCGAACGCCTCCAAGAGCGGGTTGGACTCCAAGACTTGCTGCTCCACCGGCCTCGCGTGGTCGAATTCGACGTCGCCGTCGCCGCCGGTCTCGCCGCCGTCCGCGTCCGCGCACCTTCCCCCCATGTGCGCGAGGTACTGCATGATCTGCTTCGCCGTCTCCGTCTTCCCCGCGCCGGACTCGCCGCTGACTAGGATGCTCTGCGACGCCTTCTCTTTGGACATGGCGCGAAACGCCGCCTCCGCGACGGCGAAGACGTGCGGGGACAGCTCCCCGAGCTGCGTCCCTCGGTACTGGTCCATCATGTGGTGGTCGTACAGGTGCGGGATTCGCTGGAACGGGTTAACCTGGGGATCGAGGACACGAGACGGGGACGCGGGGGGGACGAGGCGTTAGTCGGTCGGTCGGCGAGGGGGTTCGATCGATCGGGAGACGAGAAAGCAGAAGAGACGGAAACTTTGCCGTTGGAGGGAAAAACGGGGACGGCGAGGGCGCGCGCGACGCCGCCGCGGGGACGCGCCGCGATGAGAATCGACCCGGTGTACGTGTAGATCTCGTCCAGGCCGTATCGGTTCCCGAGGTTGTGCAGCACCCCAGGCTCGTGGAGGTAATTCAGCTTCACCATGTCCTCGCGGTCTTCCCTCTCCTGGAGGTTGCACTCGCGGACGCGGATCGTCCGCGTCGCCGCCTCCGCGCTCTTCGCGCCCGCGACGTGGACGACCGCGTCGTCGCCGTCCACGGACGTCACCGTGGCGGACACCCACGCTTCGTCCGCGTCGGGGACCCATACTTTGACCCCCGCCGCGATGGCGTTCGCCGCGGCTTCGGTCATCGCGCGGCGTGCGGGGACGCGGACGCGCGGCGAGCTGTCCCGTCTCGAGTCCCGGCCGTTTGAAGGAGAGATTTGACGTTCGAGATCTCCTCCCGCGCGACCGACGAGACGACGCGACGAACGCGCGGGATGCCGCCGCGGGAACCGAGCGCGAGTTCGCTCGCGCGTGTCGAACGCGCGTTCTCGACCGCGGGGAACGCTCTCGCGTCGAAGCGAGGCGCCGTGCGAAGCGTCCGCGGTTGTGGCGCGTCAACAGCGGAAGCTCCGAAGAGAGCAAGAGGCACTCGACAGCCGGCGAGTCGCGTGATTTGGGCGCGCCAGTCTGTCGCATTTTTTGTCCCCCTCTACAGTACGCGCATAGCACGGCACTCGCACCCGCGCGCGGCGCGTCATCATGGCGTCCCAGAGCTCGCACCTCGGGGCGTACCGGAACTTGACGGACAAGTTCATCAAGATGCGCGATAAAGCGCGTCGGGGAGACGGTGCGACCCCGCCCGCGCGACGCCCCGCCGCGACGTCGCGACGCGCGCGTCTCGCTCGTTCGTTTCACCCCGAAAAACTCCTCGTTTTCTGTGACGCGAACGAACCCTTCCTCGGCGGGATCTGACGTCGCCCCCGTCGTCCAACCCCCCGCAGCGCTCCGCGACGACTCGGAGATCGATCACAGGAGGGAAGCCGCGTCGACGCGCCTGTTAGAGGCTGCGATCGAGAGCAGCAGCAGCATGGGCGCGGGCGGCGGGGACGTCGCCATCGACATCCCGGACGGCCGCGGCGGTCGCGGCGGCCGCGGCGCGTCGCTCCCTCCCGCGTGGGTCGACTTCAGCGAGGAAGCGTCCGGGGACATCGCGAGGATCAAAGAGAAGATCAAAGAGCTCGCCGCCGCGCACGCCAAGGCGTTGTTACCCACGTTCGACGAGATGGGAGGCGCGGACGACCACGTCGTCGAGATGGTGACGCAAGACGCGACGCGGCTTTTTAAACGTTGCGAAGGGCGTCTGCAGAGGCTGTCCGCCCCGGGCGTGTGCACGACGCGCGAGGACGCGACGATCGTGAAGAACGTGCAGAGGAAGCTCGCGGTGGAGCTCCAAGCGCTGTCGATGGAGTTTCGAAAGATGCAGCGGAGTTACCTCGCGCGGCTCAAGTCGCAGCAGGACCGCGGCCCGGGCGCGAGGGGCGTGGACGACGTCTTCGGGTTCGTCGACGCCGCGGGAGGGAGTGGGAGTGGGAGTGGCGGGGGGGGTTGGGGGGACGAGTCCGCGCAGGATCAAGACATGGGGTTCACGGACGTGCAGCTGCAGAGGGTGGACAGGAGCGAGGCGATGTCCTTCGAACGCGACCAGGAGGTTATGAAGATTTTGGAATCCGTCAACGACTTGTCCAACGTCATGAAGGACCTGTCCGTGTTGATCATCGACCAGGGGAGCATCTTGGACCGGATCGACTACAACTGCGAGCAGGTCGCGATGACCGTGGACGACGGGCGGAAGCAGCTCATAAAAGCGGAGACGCATCAGAAGAACTCGCGGATGATCATCTGCATCTACTTCCTCATGGTCATGTGCGGGATCATGACGCTCGTCGTCGTGTTTCAGAAGATGTAGACAGGATGTGACGACGCGAAGCGACGACGTGACGCGACGCGATGCCTTTTTAGCAGTCGTCGTGTCATCGCGACGTACGTAGCAGAGCGTTAATTATAGTAGGTGTGAATGGATCGTATACACAACGCACACATCAATGCAGGATGGTCTCGGATAATACGCCGGGACCGCGCGCGGCTTAATACACCGCGTTCTGAGCGACAAATGCGGGGGAAGGTCTACTTGCCCCCATCTGCGGAGCCGTTGATAGTTTGGATGCTGGAAGGTCGCGGATAACACGCCGGGACCGCGCGGCGTGTCACACCGCGTTCTGAGCGTCCGCGAACGGGTCGAGCGGGACGCCGTTGCGCCCCCGACCGTCCGACCTCTTGTCCCTCTTCTTCTTCTTCTTCATCTCGGCCTCGTCCTGGCTCGGCGAATCGTCCGGGGAGGACCTCCACTCCTCTCGCACGGGCTTCAGCGCGGACGGGGGCATGTTCAGGACGACGTCCCCTCCCGCTCCCGCAGAGGACGACGTGGGGACGGGTTGAATCCCCATCTGCGCGAACACGCTCGCCGCCCTCAGGCTCTCGCCGCGGCTTCCTTTCGAGTGTTGCGAACTCCCGTAGTCGCTCTCGGACTCGCTCTCGACGGGCTGGTTGTTGATGAACACCCGCGATATTTTCGCACCTTTGACGCTGTCGTCCGGACCGACGTCCGCGACGCCCCCCGCGGCGCCCTCCATGACTTCGCTCAGCGCCATCGCAAACTTCGCGGCGTCGCCGGCTCTCACGCGCATCTCCATCGAGTGCTCCGCCCCGCTCGCCGTCTTGAACTTAAACACCGTCGTCTGGAACTCCGTGTACGACCTTCCGCCGTGCTGGGACTGGTCCAGGCCTTTGACTTCGTCGTCCAGGTTCACCCGCAGACCGATCTGTCGTTTGATGACGTACAGCACGATCGAGCACGTGACGACGACCCACGAGACTTGCGCGAGCAAAAACACGAAATTCGACCCGAGAATCGCGCCCGAGTTGGCGCACCCCATGAACAACCCGCACGGGGTCTCGCCGTCGTCGACGTACGAGTCGTACTTCGTGAGGTACGCCCGAGACGACGTGAACAGCGAGGCGGCGAGGAGCCCCCACACGCCGCCGCCGAGGTGCACGGGCACGGCGTCCACGACGTCGTCCACCTTGAACTTGTGAAGTAAAATTTTCGAAGCCGTCGGATACACGATCCCGGCGACCGACCCGACGATCACCGCGTAGTGCGGCTCGATCAGACCCGCGCTGCCGGATATGGACACGAGCCCGCACAGGATCCCGTTGTTCATACGTCGCGGTTCGAGCTTCTGATGCTTCGCGTACGAGTCCATGAGCATCGTCACCGCGCCGCCAAACGCGGCGGCGATGGTCGTGTTCACCGCGGACCGCCCCGCTAAGACCCCCTTACCGCCGGATAACGACGTCGAAGCGACGCAGTTGAAGCCGTACCAGCAGAACCACATGATGTACGTCCCGAGGGTCTGGAACACCGGACTCTGATACGGCATCTCCACGAGGTGGTTTCCGTTGAACCGCCCGACGCGCGGGCCGACAGCGACGCACGCGAGAAGCGCCGCGAGGCCGCCGGTGACGTGCACGACCGCGCTCCCGGCGTAGTCCACGACCCCGGAGGAGAACAGGAGGCCGTTGGACTTAGACCTCATCGCGGACGCCCACCCATCGTCGCTCCACGCCCAGTGCGCGACCACGGGGTAGATGAAACCGGTGATGCACGCGCCGTAGACGGCGTACGCTTTGAATCGGAACCTCTCCGCGACGGCGCCGGAGACGATCGTGGTCGCCGTCGCCGCGAACGCGAACGCGTACACGAACTTGGCGTAGTTCACGCCTCGGAGCGCTTCCGCGTCGTCGGAGCGGTCGCTGCCGTGGAACGCGCGGGACTGCAGCGCGAACGCGGTGCCGCCGATGAAGGACGAGTTCCCTCCGTAGAGAAACGCGTACCCGACGAGGTAGAAGCACACGGTGGAGAACGAGACGTCCATGAGGTTCTTGAACAGGATGTTCTTCGTGTTGCGGATGGAGACTGCGGGTTGGTTTTTGTGGCGGTGGGGGGTGGGCGGGGGGGGAGGGGAGGGAGTGGGTGAGGGGGCGCGCGGCCGGGCGGGGGGGAAACCAAAAGCGAGACGACGAGCGAAATTCTTTCGGGGAAGTTGCGGCGAAGTCGCGGGTGCGGCCGTCGCGCGCGGCGCGAGGCGCGGAGAACGCGGGTTCGAGGACGCACCGCTTCCGACCTCGAGCAAGGAGAACCCCGCTTGCATGAAAAACACGAGGGAGGCGCCGTAGATGATGAACATCGTGTCCTGAGTCGAGAGAGGGGCGCGAGGAGGGGGCGGCGTCAGCGACAAGGCGGGCGAGGGGGGACGGGGATCGGTCGTGTCCGCCGCAATTTATGCGAGGTGCGGCGCGGCGAGCGAGATCGCGCCGCCGCGCGCGCTTCGCGCGGGATTTGGCACGAGGAGGCGGGCATCCGCGCACCAGCGCGTCATCGTACGTCATCACGACCGTCGCGGAGAAGCGCGCGCGTTCTCACGTCCGCGCGCGCCGCAGATCCGCCCGGTTGTTAAAGCGCGTGTAGAAGATGATTTTCTCTCCGACAAAGCGCTTCGACGTCAACGCGGCACACCGCCCGCGGGGCGTCGTCTTCGGTTCACGTCTCGAAGACTCGAAACGGCCGACGTGCGCGCGTTCGTCGCACAGATTCCGCCGCCGTGCGCGCTGCGCGACCGGGTGTGACGCGGTCACGCGACGCGCGACGTGTTTGTCTTGACCTGACGGGGACGAAAAACCTAATAGCAGGTCTCGCGAGCAGCGCTGTCAAAAGCAGACTGGTCGCCATACGATTTTTCAGAGGAGGGGTCGCGAGAATCTGATTTTTCGAGAATCTAATTTTTTTCACCGAACTCACCGAGCCGCCTCCACGTGTAACTATCTCGGACCGGAAAAAACAGTTATTTCAAGATGCCTCCCCGCAGACGCCGTCGGCGACGAGGACCAAACGCCCGATCTCCGCGCCGCCCTCCTTCCGCGCGCGCACGTCACGCACCCTCGCGCACCCCTAAGCTCGTCCAATCCAGATCTTCGTTCCCCGAGATGTCCAGGTGCGTCAGCGCCCTCCCCGTGATCAATCCCACGGGCACGGGCCCCGAGAGCCGGTTCCGAGAGAGGTCCAGACGCGTCAGCCGCTCCCCGAGCGCGGCGACGTCGCCGGAGAGCTCGCCGCTGAGGTCGTTGTCGCTCAGGTCTAACTCCCGGAGCGAGCGCGAGTGCGCGAGCTGATCGCAAGGGATCGTCCCGGTGAGCTTGTTCCCGCGCAAAGAGAGCGTTCGGAGGTGTTTCAGCCCCGCGAGCGACGGCGGGACGGCGCCGACGAGCGCGTTGTTGCTCGCGTCGAAATCCGTCAACGACGCCATCGCTCGAACGTCGACGTCCCCCTCGCTCGGTATCGCCCCGCTCAGCGCGTTCCCGCTCACGTTCACGACCCGCACTTTCGTGAGACCCATGAGGCCGTCCGGGAGGGTGCCGTTGAGCGCGTTCCCGCTCAAGTCGACGCGCCGGAGGCCGCTGTCTCTCGGGAACAACGCGTCGGGAATCGCACCCGTCAGTTTGTTACGCGCGTACGACAGCACCCTCAGGGTCGTTCCATACGAAGCGATGTCGGGGTGGAGTTGAAAGGCGTCAGTTGAAGTTCAAAGGCGTCGAGGGTGGGGTTTGAAAGCGAGGGGTGGGCGGAGAGACACGCCGGGCAAAGTCCTTAAGGATCGGCGTTCACCTCGCCGACGCGGTCGTATGGGGACCAGTGTATAGGACGCACCTCAAGCTCCGCGGCGGCGCGCGATTCGGGATCGTCCCCGTCAGCGCGTTCCCGGACACGTCCCATATCGCGAGCGAGCCCGACCGCGACGGCGCCGCGGGAGGCTCGCCGTCGAAATTGTTCTCGGACGCGTCGAACAGACGCATCGTCGACGCGGCGCCGCGAGCGTCCAGCGCCGCGCCGCACCGCTCGAGACCGCCGCGGATGCGGTTCTTGGACGCGGATAACACCTCGAGGGACGGCGCGCCGCAGAGACGGTGCGGGAGTTCGCCGCTGAGCCCGTTGTGCGACACGTTAAGCATGCGGAGGTTGCTCAGACGGCCGAGGTCCGCTGGCAACGCGCCGATGAACGCGTTGGCGCTCAGGTCAGCCTGCGTCAAGCCCGCCGCGCCGCCGAGTTCTTTCGGGAGCTTCCCGTTCACGGCGTTTCCTTTAAGTAGGAGGACTTTCAGCTTCGTCATCGACCCGAATGCGGAAGAAACGCTCCCTCGAAGAGCGTTATCCCGCAAGTCCAAATTCCTGAGCTTGTGCAAACGCGCGAGCGTCTGCGGCAGCGGCCCGGCGAGGCCGTTGTCGCGAAGCTCCAACGAAAGCACCCCGAACGGGTCGCTCCTTCGCAAGCACGTCACCCCCTCCCACGCGCAGTGCGTCTCTCGCGAGAGCCACCCGCGCTGGCGGTACCACCGGCTCCCCTCCGTGGTTCGATACAAGTCCGTCAGCACCATGCGCTCGACGCGTCTCGTCTCCGCGACTTGGTCGACGTCGAACGCGTCGACGTCGAACGCGAGGTCCTCGTCGTCGGGGCCGTCCCAGCCCCACATCGCGGGTTTCGCGCGAGCGCCTCCCGTCCCCGTCCCCGTCCCCGTCCCCGTCCCCGTCGCTCCCGCCGCGCCGCCGCGAGCGTTCCGGCGCGACGCGTCGCCGCCGACGTCGCCGTCGTCGTCGTCGCGCGCGTTCTCGCCGCGCTTCGCTCGGCACCGCCGCGCGTCGTCGCCGCCGTCACCCGCGTCGCACCGCGCGTCGTCGTCGTCGTCGCGAGCGGCGCCCGCGGCTTCTCCTAATATCATCGGCTCTCCCGTCGCGTCCGTGGGCACCCTCGGGCGTTTTTCCATCTCCTCGCGGTCAGTCGGCGCGCCGCTGAAGTCCCGCAACTCTTGCTCCTCCTCCGCGACCCTTCGGACGGTGTCTTTGACTAAGAACGTCGCCGCGTCCGCGCCGTTGGCGTCGTCGGCTTTCGAGAGCAATATCGCCTCGTGCTGGCACCGCTCGTGCAGGAGCTGCTTCAGCGCGCTCGACGCCTCCGCGTGCGTCATGTCGAT
>Ga0181554_1002983_pt1 | contig 14595 bp, 12 predicted proteins | sample 011ome_16_FD_145602 | JGI IMG/M metagenome (GOLD analysis project Ga0181554, IMG submission 145602) | Coastal salt marsh microbial communities from the Groves Creek Marsh, Skidaway Island, Georgia - 011503CT metaG (spades assembly) | ecosystem: Environmental > Aquatic > Marine > Intertidal zone... | reverse complement strand
ACGACGACGACGACGACGACGACGACGACGACGACGACGACGACGACGACGACGACGACGACGACGACGACGAAGAGAGGCATCATCACGACGCGGCGGGAGGGACTAGACGGACGAACGTAACCTTAGCGACGGAGGAACGCTCATCATCGCGCTCGGTTAAGAATGCTGCGACGCGCTCGTCGCTTGGCTCTAAAATAACTTACCCTCGCGCGCACTAGTCATCCCGCGGCCGCTGCCGCGCTTTGAACGACGCCATCCTGAGCGCCTCCTTGATCTGCGCGTTCTTCGGGTCCAACCTCTCCGCCGCCTCGAGCGCGACCGCGGCTTCGCCGAACCTCGACAACGCGTGCAGCGACAGCCCTCTCCTGAGGGTCGAGGGTCCACACGAAGCGAATTCGGGGTGGAGTTGAAAGGCGTCGGTTGGAGTTGAAAGGCGTCGATGGCGGGGATGGATTAAAACCGTGGTGTGGGCGGAGAGATGCGCCGGGAGAGAAAGTCCTTAAGGATCGGCGTTCACCACGCGAACGCGGTCGTATGGGGACCAGTGTGAGGAGAACGCGCCTGAAGTGCCCCTTCACGAACTCCGGCGCCGCCCTCACGCACGTCTCCGCGTCCGCCAACGCCTTCTCGTGCTCGCCCATCTTCAGAAAGCACGCGCTCCGGTTCGCGAGCGCGACGTGGTGCGCCGGATTTAACTCCAGCGCGCTCGTGTAGTGCGCCGCGGCCTGGGGGTAATCGCCCTCTTTGAACGACACGTTGCCGCGTTCTTTTCTCGTCTCGGCGCGGCCGAGCGCGGTGTCCACCTGACGGTCGAGGGTCCGATCGAAAGGCGTCAGGCGATGGAGTCGAAAGGCGTCGAGGTCGAGCGTTGAAAGGGCCCCGGAGAGAAACGCGACGCGATCGACCCCGGGAGAGAAAGTCAGTTCTCATGCGACGTAGGACGCGCCTCGATCGGCGCGCCCGCCGCCTCCGCGCGCGCCGCCGCCTCGTCCCCCGCCGCCGCGAGCTCTCTCCGCCGCGCCGCCATCTCGCGCCGCGTCGTCGGGTACTCGTCCTTCCCGCGGACGACGCGTTCGGTGACGAGGACGGCATCGACGATGCGCGTCACGTGCTGCGGGACGTCTCCGTTTTTGGCATCCGCCGCCGCCAGCCGCGCGTCGAAGACGCCCTCCGCGGACTTGTCGGGGTGGAGTTGAAAGGCGTCAGTTGAAGTTGAAAGGCGTCGAGGGCGGGGATTGAAAGCGAGGTGTGGGCGGAGAGATGCGCCGGGAAAAGTCCTTAAGGATCGGCGTCCACCTCGCCAACGCGGTCGTATGGGGACCAGTGTATAGAACGCACCTCCGCCGCGACGAGGTCGACGACGACGGGGGGCTCTCCCTCTCCCTCTCCCTCTCCCTCTCCTTCTCCTTCCCCGCGCGCGAGCGATAGGTTCAGGAACCCGTCGCACGTCGCGTGGACGACCGCGCCGAAAAACGTCCTATTCGCGTACGTTACGGTCGCGTCCTTCATCCCGTCCAGCTGCACCGTCGCGATCGGCGCCTCGCAGCGCAGCGTCAGCGCGTCGCATCCCCACGCCTCGAGATGCTCCGTCACGACCGCGCATCTCACGGTCACGACGCACCGCGCGCACGCCTCCACGAACACCTTCGCGACGCGGACGTCCGACTCCAGGACGTACTCGCAGTCGGTCGCGTTGCGGACGTGTATCGCGTTCGCGCCCGGGGCGAGATCGGACGATCGGAGCGTCGTTCGAACGCCGACGTCGCCGTCGCCGACGAAGTGCTTCGCGCTGAGCGTCGCGCGCTCGTTCGCGTGCCAGGACGCTTTCGCGGCGCGGAGGGCGTCGCGCTTCGCGAGGTCCGCGGCCTCCGCGGGGCCGGTGAGGGGTGGCGGCGCCATGACCGACCGCGCGCGGCGCGCGACGTGCGACTGACCAAGACGCACTTCGAGCTCATCAGGTTGAAAAAGGGCGTCGGTAACGGCGTAGTACGTTTTGTATGAGATTTAGTCAGAAATCACTCTCGTCCATTTCAACTATTTTTCCTTTCAGCGTTGATCGATGTATCGATCAAACAAAATAATTCATCGCGAGTTTTTCATGGTTGCGAGCCCTTTCACCTGTTCTGTTCGTCGTGCGAAGCGAAGCGCGTGGGAATAAAAAGAGCCGCGGAAGATCGACCGATCGGTCGGTCGTCGGGGACTTAAGAGAACGTCTTCTGGCTGCCGGACGCCGCGCGCTTCTCGCGGCACGCGTCGTTCTTCTCCTTCTTCGCCGCGGCCTTGCCGGGGTTCGCCTTGGCCCTGATGCGTCGAGCGCGAGCGAGGGAGGGAGCGCGTCAGCGCGCCCGGGGGGAGGAAATCTTCGCTCAAAACGCGTCGATTCGGGGGACGTGATCGGCGACCGATCGACGTCGACGCGCGCGCGATCGAGACGGGCGCGCACTTGTTCTCGTTCTTGATCTTCTTCTTCTCGGCGTCGGTGAGCTTGTCCTTCTTCGCGGCGGCTTTAGGGGGCATGGTGAAGCGTGTGCGAGGGATTGTGGGCGGCATCTTAGGTCTGAGAAAAAAATAGGTCAAAAACCGACGCGAGCGCGTCGTTAAAAAAAAACGAAATTTCGCCATCAGCTCCGCACTAAATACTCATAGGTCCCTCAACTAATGATACACTACGCCGAGACGAAGTCTCGACGGGCACTTCTTGTCAGCTCCAAATCTCGGAAGCGTCCGGACTTTTCATATTCATAAAGCGCGAGCGCTTCGGAGGACCGCCGCGGCTCCACACGCCCTCGCGCGCGGCCGTGTCGACGCGCCCCGCCGCGAGAAGACTCGACTCGCGAACAACTCCGCTCGCCTCGCCGCTCGCGCGAAAAGAGCGCGCGCGCGTTCTCGACGAGAGCAGAAGCGCGTCGACGTCGTCCGTCTTCCGAGCGAGCGAGAATATCGTAAGATGTCGTCCTTCTTCGAGCGCGTCAGGCAGTCGCTCGGGCACGGCGGCGACCGCGCGAGGGCGGCGCTGACCGCGGCCGCGCACGCGGTGGACGACACGATCCGACGACGCGGGCTCAGACCCCTGAGCTTCGAAGAAGCGGTGCGCGGCCGGCGCGCGGAATCGCGCCTTCGCTCCAGATCTCGTCGAGTCAACAACGCAACGCGACGTTATCAGAAACGCCACCGCCACCCACGATCGACGCGCTCCCCTCCCACCTCCCCTCCCCCTCCCGTCGACAGATGACGCGCGTGGAGACTGCCGCGCGCGAGTGCCCGCCCGAGGAACGCCCCGCGATGCTCCGACGCTGGCTCGCGGCGCTGCGCGCGCGCGAGCCCGCGGCCGCGTCGGACGGAGGTCGGTCGCCCTCCTCGCCGTCCACGCCTCCGTCCACGCCTCCCGCGACGGCGTCGGCCGGCGGCGGCGCGGACGTCGCGACGTCGCCGACGTCCGCGGGGGGCGAGTGGGCCTCGCTATCGCTCGCCGCGGCGGAGCGGAGGGACGCCGCGCGCGCGGGCGGGGAGCAGGACGCCGCTCGGGTCGGGGGGCTCGTCGACCGCGCGGACGACCGGGTGTACGCGTCGACGTTCGACGACGACGGCGACGGCGCCGACGACGACGTCGACGACGACGACGGCGGCGGAGGCGAAAAAAAAACGCTTCGCGCCCAGCCGTTAATCTTCCGCGACGTGCTGCTGCGGAGCCGCGCGCTCGAGTCCCTCGCGACGTCGTACGCGATGCGGGCGCCCGCGGACGCGGTCGAGACGTCGTTGCTCACCGAGGTGTTCGCGTCGCTGTGCGCGGGCGGCGAGCGCGTCGCGGCGGCGCTCGCGAGAGGGGTGATCGAGGCGCGTCCTGTTGCGTGCGCCGGTCCCCCCGCGACCGCGTTCGCGCCGCGCGCGCCGTTCCTTGAGGACATGCCTTTTCTGACTTTTCTTCCCGCGCGCGCTTCGTTTCTCGATTCGATCCCGACGCACCGCGACGCCTCGCGACTCCATCTGACGCGCCCCGAACTCCGCCGCCCCGACGCGACGTCGCTTCGCGCGGGAAAACCGCCCGCAGATTTCAGCCGCGACGTCGAAGCACGCGGCGACGGTGCAGCTGAGGTGCGTTCTATACACTGGTCCCCATACGACCACGTTGGCGTGGTGAACGCCGTTCCTTAAGGACTTTTGCCGGCGTCTCTCTGCGCCCACCCCTCGCTTTCAATCCCCGCCCTCGACGCCTTTCAACTCCGCTTCTGACGCCTTTCAACTCCACCCCGACGTTCGCTCGTATGGAACGACCCTCAGCGACGACGCCCTGTGCGCGATGCTCGCGGACGCGGTGACGTCCGCGAAGTGTTGCGATCGCGAGGAGATCCTGAAGCGGCGCGAGGAGATGCTCGCGAGGGCCCTGGCGGAGCGGGAAGCGGAGGAGGAGGAGGAGGAGGAGGAGGAGGAGGAAGGCGGCGTCGGCGTCGGCGGCGGCGGCGGGGAGGGCGCGGCGTCGGAGACGTCCGCGTCCGCGTCCGTCGCGTCCGCGGGCTCCGGAAGCCGAAAAAGCGCCGCCGCCGCGCGAGCCGCCGCGATCGCCCCGAGGGCGGCGATTTCTGGATCCATGAAAACGCAGCGCGCGGTGGACCTGACGCGCGAGCTCCACGCCGCCGCCGCCGCGCGCGTCGCGTCGCTTCGGCTTCGGTCGTCGCCGTCGCCGCCGTCGCCGCCGCCGTCGTCGTCGACCGCCGCCGCGGGTGAACCTTCGCCTTCCGACCACCAGACGACGACCGCCGTCGCGCTCGAGACTCTCCGCGACGCGCGCGAGACGCTCGCGAAGGCGACGACGGACGTCGACGCGCTGTCGATAGACGCCGCCGCGCGCCTCGAGTCCGCGACGGCGTTCAGAGAGGTCAAGTCGAGAGAACTTCGCGCCGCGGAGGCGGCGGTGACGTCGGAGCTTCAGACGCTCGAGACGCGGAAAGCCGAGCTCGAGGCCGAGCTCGCGGTCGTGAGCGCGAAGGTCAACGAGACGTCCGCGCGCGCGTCGATCACCACGGAGGAGCGCGCGGCGTTCGAGGCGAGCAACGACGCGATTCGCTCCGCGCTCGCGGTGAAGGCGCGGGATCTCGAGGCGAGAAGATGCGAGTACGAGGCGGAAGCCGCCGTCGTCGCGGCGTGCGCGTCCACGCTGGACGCGGTCGCGAGGATAGTAACGGGCGCTCTGAAGGCGTTACTTTCAGACGCGGAGGACGACGAAGCGTGCGCGAAGCGGAGGTTCTCGGACGCGGTGCGCGCGCACGTGGATTCGCAGTGCGTCGCGATGCGTCTGTGCTTGGAGCGCGTGACGTTTTGTTCGCGCGAGCTCCAAGAGATTGCCGAGAAGAAGAACCGCGCGCGCGAGCTCGGGCTCGGCGCGGACGTCCAGTCCGAGTTTATCGCCGCCGCGCGCGCGATCGAGCGCACGTACGTCGAGGCCGAGGAAGCTTTGAAGTCGATCGCGACGGAGGCGATGAACTTGCGGCACCGCGCTGACGTCATCGTTCCCGCGGCGACGAGAGGGGTAGCGGCGGCGGCGGCGCCGGGGGACGAGCCCGGGGCGTTGACGGAGCCGTTTGAGGCCGTGGACGCGCTGCGGGCGACGTTTGAAGCGCTCGCGCGGCCGACGTTCGCCGACGTCGGGGACGTGGACGTCGACGCGGAGGACGCGACCGACGGCGGCGAGGAAGAGGAAGAGGAAGAGGGCGGGGACGACGACGACGACGAGGAGGAGGACGCGACGGCGACGGCGGCGGCCGGCGTCGACGACGACGACGCAGAATCTGAACCGACGCCGGAACCTGAAGCGACGCCGCCGCCGCCGCCGCCGCCGCTCGAACCCCCGCGCGAACCGACGGAAGAGCCCGAACCGGAACCGGAGACCCCGGACGAGCCGGAGGAAGAGGAACCCCCGGACGAGGTCCCGGAGGCGGAGGACCCGCGAGCCGAACCCGAGGAGCCGGACCAGCCCGAAAAAGAGACGCCGCCGCCGCCGGAAGAGACGGACGACAACGACGAAGACGACGACGACGACGACGACGACGACGACGACGACGACGACGACGACGAGTGGCCGACGACGGAGGAGGGTCTCACCGTGGACGACACCGAGACGTGGCCGGAGGCGTCCGCGGAGGAGAAGCGAGCGTGAGCGCGACCGAGAACACTGCCAGTGTGTACTTCTGACGAACGACGAAATCATCCCGACGACGACAGGATGAAAAGTAAAAAATGAAAACTCGAGTCTCGCGTCGTCCGCGTCCCGAGTCGGTGTGCGCATTCCGACGGGCGCGACCGCCATGGTGCGCGTCGTCAACCACGCCGCGACGATGCTCGACCAGGCGCTGCGCGGCTGCGCGGACGCGCAGCACGCGTCTGCGGCGCTGACGAAGCACGTCCGCGGCGCGAAGAACGCGATCAACACCCCGGCGTTCTCCGCGGGCGCGTCCTCGTCTTCTGTGATGCTTCGCGCGAAAGCCACGACACGACGTTGATTCCCCCCGGGGCCCCGTCCCGACCCGAGACCGCGCGACGCGTCGCCCGCCCGCGCGCTGACGCCGTCATCTCCACACCCCCCTCCACCGCGCCCCGCAGCGATCATCGAGGCGAAGCAGCGCGCGAAGGACCTCGCGGGACTCGCGCGCGCGGTCGAGACCGCGGTCGCCGCGGCCGTCGCGGGTGAGTGAGCACCCCCCGATGCGTTCATCCGTCGATCGATTCGCTGACGTTCGTTCGTTCGCGCGTTCGTCCGCCGTCCGTCCCGACGTCATCGCGCGCGACCGCGACCGCGACCGTGACCGTGCCGTACCCCCCGTGTACTACACCGCGCGCGCAGAGTCCGTCGTCGCGGCGGAGAGAGCGCGAGGCGGCCCGCCCGCGGCGAAGATGGCCTCCGCGCTCGTGCGCATCGCCTCCCCGGCGTCCTCCCCGTCCAAGACGGCCAGAAAAACCAAAGCGATCCGCGGCCGCGACGACGACGACGACGACGGCGCCCTAACGCTGCCGATGACGGCGTTATACGACGAGAACGATCCGTACGCGTCGCCGCCGGTGAAGAGCGTGGGTCGCGCGCCGGGGAAGCCGATGACCGAGGCGAAGGTGCAGACGTTGACCGTCTACCTTGTCCGGCCGCGCGCGGCGGCGGCGGAGGTGAGACTGCTTCCCATACGACCGCGTTCGCGTGGTGCACGCCGTTCCTTAAGGACTTTTCCCGTCGTCACTCTTCACCCGCGCTTCCCTTTCAACGTTTGACCGGCAAGACGTTCGACTGACCGATCGCTTCACCCACGCAGGCGGCGGGAAAGGACGCCGCAACGGACCCGGAGACGCCCGCGGCGTTCGCGCGGCCGCTGTCGTCGCGCCGACCGAAACCGACGCCGTTCACGTTCAAGCGCGTCGCGAACGATCCGGACGGCGCCGCCGCGCTCGGGGAGCTGTTCCCTCGCATCGCGGACGCGCTTCGAATGGCGACGCCCGTGTCGGGCGTGTACGGGTACGGCGACGAAAAGAAGAAACGGTCGGTGTGCGACTTCACGCACGGGGAGACGGTGGTCGCGAGGACCGCGGGGGATAAGTCGTACGCGACGACGACGACGACGACGACTGCGGCGAAGAAGGCGGGTCCTCCTGTGTTTAAATCGCCCGGGTTTGGGGCGTTACAAAGGCCAACCTCGGCGCGACGAACGGCGATCGACGCGCTCGCGGCGCCGTCGCCGCGGAAATCGCGCGCGGTGATCACCCTCCAGCCGACCTCGCGCGGCGGCGACCCCGGCGGCGGCGAGAAGAAATCGATGAAGCGATGGCCCGTGCTCACGTGCGTCATCCCGTCCTGCTGCGAGTCCCTCGCGGACGCGTACGAACGCGTCAGCGACGTGATTCTCCTCTCAGGCCGAGCGTCGACGCGCGTCCAAAAACTCTACGACGCCGCCGGGAAACCGATCGAGAGCCTGGAACAACTCGCGGACGGCGAGCTGATCCTGTACCGGTGCGCCGCGCAGGTCGACCCCGGGTCGACGCGCGCGAGAGACCACGAGCCGAGGCTGCGGACGCGCGAGCGCGAGCGACGGCGCGCGGCGTCGTTGGCGGAGCCGAGAGCCGGCGCGGGCGGCGGCGCCGCCGCCGCCGCCGGCGCGGGATTCTTCGAGGTGACCGTCGACCGCGTCGCCTCCGCGGGCGGCGGCGCCGGCGCCGCGGCGTCGTCCGCGTCGTCGACGGCGCCCATCGCGCTGCGCGTCCCGGACGCCGTCCACGGCTGGAGCCTCCGCACGCTCAAGAAGAAGATGGCGCGCGCGGCGAAGCTCGCGAGCGACGAAGAGATCGTCGCGATTTGGATCGAGGACGTCGGCGGCCAAGAGCTCGAGTTCGCGTCGCAACTGGTGCGGGACCAGCGGTTGGTGTACGCGTGCGAGGGCGACGCGTTACCGCCGGGGATCGAGATCAAGAGCGCGGCGACGGCGAGGGAGAAGAACGGCGGCGGCGGCGGCGGCGGCTCGGAGAAGTACATGACGCCGGCGGAGATCGCCGAGAAGCGCATCGAGCGCACGAAACCGTCCGCAGCCTCGCGGCCGTCTTCGAGCCGACGACTCGGGTACGAGCCGCCGCCGCCGCTCCCGGAGGACCTCCGCGAGCTCGGGTGGACGGACCGCGTGCCGTATCAGCCGAGACCGCGCCGCCCGCTGAGCGCGCCCCCGGCGTCGTACAAGAAGAAGCGGGCTGAGGCGGCGCGGCGCGCGGCGGCGGGTGTCGCGGCGTCGACGGCTGGAACCGGCGACAGCGGCGACGGCGGCGGCGACGGAGGGGCGTGGGCCGGCGTCACGGACGGCGCGCGCGAGGACGCCGACGACGAAGCGGAGGCGCTCGCCGCGAGCGTCGCCGCGAGCGTGCGAGCGGACGCGGCGGCGGCGGACGCGGCGGCGGCGGCGGACGCGTATTTAAACCTCGACGACGGGCGATGACCGTCGGTGTTATGCAGACCTCGACGCGCTAGCTAGCACACTCTACTAACTCACTTGCAACGCGCGCCCCTTGCTCGTGGCTTGCCTCACCCCCGCCTCGATGAGCGTCTTCTCTGCCTCTAAGACGTCGTGCCGGAACTGCATGCGGATGCTCGGGACGTTCGTGCGCTTGATGTCGTTCCCCGCGGCGCCGGAGAGCCAGTACGTGTCGGAGACCCAGTGCCTTTTGTCCTCGTGCGGGAAATCGGAGTTTAAGACTGAGTTCCGCGCGATCTCGCACAGATCCGCGGCGGACATCTTCCACACCTGCGCGGCGACGGAGTACTCCTCCACGAGCGGCTCCTTCGTCATGTGTATCTGCAGCGGGTCGTCCGTGGAGAGCGCCACCTTTAACCCCCGCGCGAAGAAAATCGGAAACGGGTTGCGGTGGTAATCCAGAAACAGCGAGTTATTCGACAGCGGCGAGAGGTTCAGCCCGATCTGCGTGAGATAGTAGAGGTACTGCAGCACCGGCGATTTCCGTAAGTTGATCCCGTGCGCGATATTCTTCGTGAGAAGGAACGCCGCGGCGAGGTGGTCGATGTCCCCAGCCTCGCCCGCGTGCGGCCGGAACGAGATCGTGTTCAATCCCTTCCGCTCGCGAAGTCGGTTGAGCGTGTACAAATTCGCGTAGACGTAGTACGCGTAGTACGAAAACGCCGGGTTGTGCGGGACGTCCCACTCCTCCGGCGTGCGCATGTGCTTCGACGGCCGGCGCTCGGGTTTGGACTCGTCGTCGACCATGTCGAACCCGACGATGAGCTGCAGGAAGTGATGCAGCGCCGGGTGCGAGCTCGGGTCCACGGTGACCTCGAACAGCGGTCGAAAGATGTTGTCGAGCATCTGCTGAAAGTTCTGAATCGTCCCTTGGCCGCGGTAGATGTTGTACAGACGAGGGAGCTGAATGAGCCACACGACGTTCTTGCTGTATATCCGGTTGTTCAGAACCCACGACGCGAGGGTGTCCCACTCGACCATTCGTCGGCCGTAGATGGAGATTCTGTACTCCGCCATCGCGTATTTGTTCGCCTCCAAGTCGTTCACGACTTCCTTCGTGATCTCCGCTAGGAACCGCCCGCGGATGAGGTTGTCTTGTTTGATGAACACTTCCCTCAGGCGCGACTGCCCGCACGGGTTGTACTTCAGGTTGAACCGGTCGAACCTGTGGAACGTGTTCTTGTCCGCGTGCATGTCGAGCGTGTCCACGTTGAGGTCGTACCCGCTTATCCCTATGGACTCGAACACCTCGCGAAGATTGAGGAATTTTCCGTCGCGGTAAATTACCTGCTCGTGCGGCTCCCGCTTGAGCTTGCTCTTTATGAACCGCAGCAAGTGCTTCTGGTTCATGCACGCGCTGTGGTGGACGTGCGTGTCCACCTTGCGGACGTTGTAAAAGTCTCTGTGCGGGGCTTCCTTCTGCGCGAGGAACTCGCGGTCCGCGTTTAACATCACGTGCAGCGAAAACTTTTGCTCCGTGAGCAAGAGCCGCTTGTGGCAAAACGTCTTCGAAGGGCCGTAGGAGTGCACCCGCAGCACCGCGTGCATGTCGTGGAAAAACTCCGTCGCGCTCGGCGGGTGCGCGAACGCCAACGTCCTGCGCGCATCCCCGGGGAGCGAAAGAAGCGGAGACCTCGACGACCTCGACGACCGCGACGATTGATGACGTTCCGCGTCCCCCTTCGCCTTCGGCGGCGTCGGCGTCGCCGCGCCCTCCCCCGGCTCCCACGTCCCCAAGACGCCCTCCCTCTCAGACGCCTTGGGTCCGCCGCCCGGCGTCGACGTCGGCGACGACCCGGACCCGCCGTCCACGCCGTGGACGTCGTACACGTGCATCACGCCGGCGACCATCTCGAACGCGTGCGCGGACGCCCCGGGGAGGTCGTCGTCCGGGACGATGTCCACCACTCCCGTCACGACCGAGGACCCGCGCGGGCCGCGGCTTGGATCGTTTTCCTTCTCTTCCTCGCCGCCGCCGCCGCCGCCGCCGCCCGCCGCGTCGGTCGACGTTCCGTCTTCCGCGCCGCCGGCGAACGGATCGGAGACCCCGGACAGCGCGCGCATCGACCGCGGCGTGGACGGGTAGTGCGACCCGTACGGCTTCGACGGGTCCGGCCGCACGAGGCTCGGGTCGCGTTCGAGCTCGGAGACGAACACGTACTTGTCTCTCAGCCCGACGCAGTGCTGGAGCATGAGGCAGACCTCCTCGCACTCGGACGTCAGGTCGTCGTCCGGCGCGAGGACGCGGCCGTACGCGTACTCCACGGAGGTGTCCACGCTCCCGGCGCCGTTGCCCGTGGACGTGCGCGTCCTCGCGCGCGGCGGCGACGAGAGGAGAACGTTTTGGGTTTGGGTTTCGTTCGACCCTCCGACGCCGGGGGACGCGCCGCGCCGCGGCGGCGTCCCCCCCGCGGTGTGAAACGTATCCCCCAACGCGCGCGCGATCGCCCTGTCCGCGGGGTCCGCCGCCGCGCTCAGCCTCGACCCGCCGTCCGTCCCTCGCCCTCGCGCGTCGATCGAAGGGATCGCCTCGCGCGTCGTCCCCGTCGCCGGCGCCGTCCCGGCGCCGCCGCCGCCGCCGCTCGCGCCCGGAGACGTCGCGGTCGAACGTCTCGAGGACCCCCCCGCCGTGGACGGCTCCGGCGTGTACCCCCAGCTCGGCGTCTCCCCGCGGACGAGCTCCCCGGCCGCGCTGACCTCGATCGTCGCGCCGTGGTGCGGATCCGCGCCGAAGGAGAGCATCCGCCCGGGGGGGCGTCGCGCGTCGCGGTCCGCGGCGGCGGCTTCCTCGGCGACGTTCGCGACGGAGTCGTCGCCGTCGTCGCCGCCGCCGCCGCCGTCGTCGTCTCGGTTCATCCCGAGCCGGCTCCTCGGCCGCGGGATCGACGCCCCGGCGCCGTCTTCGTGACCGCCGCCGAAGTACCCGCGCGCGCCGCCGCCGCCCGGCGGCGGCGACCCCGCCCTCGGCGTCGTCACCACGCGCACGTCCGCCATGAGATGCTCGCCGTCGCATTCAAACTCTGAGGGTCGTTCCATACAAAGCGATGGCGGGGTGGAGTTGAAAGGCGTCAGGTGGAGTTGAAAGGCGCCGAGGGTGGGGATTGAAACCGAGGGGTGGGCGGAGAGAAACGCCGGCAAAAGTCCTTAAGGATCGGCGTTCACCACGCCGACGCGGTCGTATGGGGACCAGTGTATAGAACGCACCTGAGTACTCCGTGAACTCGCTCGCCTCGCCTGCCGCTTCCACTTGCCCGGGCGACCGCGGCGTCCACGCCTTCTTCGTCGCCCTGTTCCCGGGCGTGTACCGCGGGATCGCGCCGTCGTGGTCGCCCTTCCCCTTATCGTTATCCCCGCCCGTCCGCGAGATCCCACGCGCGTCCTGCTCTCCCTGCGCCAGTAATAAATCCGCGCTGCCGCGGCGACGGTGCCGGTGATGCTGGTGATGCGTCTTCGACGACGGCGACGGGCGCATCCCGGTGCTGTCGTACCCGGCGCCGTCGCGCTCCGCGTCTGAGGTGTCGTCGTCGTTCCCGGACGTGACGTCCGCGTCGAGCGTCACGACGCCGCCGGAGCCCGAGCCCCCCGCCGACGACCGCGACGGCATCGGCTGCGTCTGCGTCGGCGTCGTCGTCGTCGTCGCGTCGTCGTCGTCGTCGCTGGACGACTCCATCGGGACCTCGTGCAGGGGCTCGACCTCGACGTTCGACTGCTTGCGCTGCCTCTCTCGGTGCGGCTTGTGGTGGTCGCGGGCGTGGCGGCGGCGCGCGGGCGGCGGCGACGCGGTGGCGTCCGGCGCGGCGGCGACGCGCGTCGAGGTGGTCGAGGTCGAGGTCGTCGTCGTCGTCGTCGTCATCGACGCGGAGCGTCGCGCGAGCGCGAGCGCGGTGCTGCCCGCGACCGCCATCCCGAGGAGGCCGCCGGCGAGGAAGATCGCGGCGGAGCCGCGCGAGTCGCTCGCGGTCGTGGACGACATCATCGCGCGCGCGCGGGGTCAGATCCCGGCGGAGAGGATGCGCGGGCGGCGCGGGTGCCGTCAACTTTTACCGGTAGGTCGCGCGAGGGATCGGGACGGACGCCTTCGCGCGCCGCCGCGCCGCCGCGTCGCGTTCGACGCGTCCCCGCGCGCTCGAGCGATGCGCCTCGACTCCGACGGGGCGTCGAGGATATCGCGCGCGCGGTGCGGTCTGGCCGCTGTGACGCGGACGGAGGGGCGGCGACGCGCGTGACTCAGCCGCTAGACTTTTTGAAACTTTCTCGCTGTTTGAACGGGACAGGAGGTTCGCGGCAAAAACAACGACGACGTCGCCGCGGCTTCCACTTCTCCCGCCGCCGCCTGCGATATGATCGCAGAAGATGCCGAAGATCAAGCTGCCGCGGAATGTCCGCGACCTCGTGAAGAAGGCGAACGCCGGGTCTGGAGATGCGGCGTGGGATCTCTCCTTGCACTACCGCAGAGGGACCGGCGGCGTGGAGAAAAACGACGAGCTCGCACGTCACTGGCTCGAGAGGGGCGCGGAGCTGGGGAACTTTCACGCGCAGTGCGACCTTGGCGTCATTCATTACGACGCAGGGGAATACGAAGTCGCGCGTGAATGGTTCGAGAAATCCGCGGCGCAGGGTCACCCTATTGCCGAGGCCAACCTCGGGGTATACTACGAGAAAGGCCACGGCGTCGAGCGAAACATACCGAAGGCGGTGGAGTTTCTCTTGAGAGCCGCGAAGAAAGGGTGCGGTGACGCCCAAAACAACTACGGGCTTTTACTCTCCAAAGAGATGCACGAACACGAAGAAGCGATGAAGTGGTTGGAGAAAAGCGCGGCGCAAGGCTACGCGGAAGCCATGTGCAACATCGGGACGCTCTACCACGACGGCAAAGGTGTGCCGCGAAACTTATTGAAGGCGCGGGAGTGGTGGAAAAAAGCCGCCGAAAGGGGGCACGAAGGTGCGAAGAAATAAGCTTATTTTCGGCAGAGGGAGTTTAACCTTGAATACGCGTTGAAGAAGTCTGGTTTGACGTTGAGCGACGACGCCGTGCACACGTACCTGGCTAGCGTTCCTGACGACGTCACCGCAGACGATAACGAGCACGATCTCGCGCTGTGCTTCCTCCACGGCAGTCGCGGCGTGGAGAGAAACCTCCGATTGGCGAAAGATTGGTTCAAGCTCGTCGTCGAGCGAGACCCCGACGACGCGGCCGCGGCGGAAGAGCTCGAGAAGCTGCGCGCGTGCGTCGCGTGCGGGAAGGCTCGCGCGTACGAGACGTGCAAGCTGTGCCGCAGCGTGCGGTAATGTAACAAGCGGTGCCAGCAGCGCGACTGGAACCGCGGGGATCCGCCGCACAAAGAAACCTGCCCGCGGGCGGTCACCATGATGCCGCGCGGGTGGAGAGTCAAATTTTGGGAGGACGTTCTGGAGGCTTTCGGACCGTGAGACTTGCATGCGCGCGCGCAGACGACACGATGCACACGCTATGACGTTACGTTGTACACACACACACACACACCACGCACACACACACACACCACGCACGTTCATATAAACATACGGATACTCACCCGCCCGCCGCGCAAATCTTCACGAACGCCGCGAACTCGCCCGGATC
>Ga0181554_1002971_pt1 | contig 14629 bp, 9 predicted proteins | sample 011ome_16_FD_145602 | JGI IMG/M metagenome (GOLD analysis project Ga0181554, IMG submission 145602) | Coastal salt marsh microbial communities from the Groves Creek Marsh, Skidaway Island, Georgia - 011503CT metaG (spades assembly) | ecosystem: Environmental > Aquatic > Marine > Intertidal zone >... | reverse complement strand
TCGCCCCCACCCCTCCCGCCCCCCCCCCCGTCGCCGTCGCCCCCCGCGCGGCAGTACGACACGATCGAGTCCGTCAGCCGTTCGCGCGCGTCCGGCGGGAGAAACCCCCACGCGTACTGCAGCCACTTCGCCGCGGCGTCCGGCCTCTTTCGTCGCTCGCACAGCAGGTGCACGGCGTACATCCACGCCGCGGTGCCCATGACGATGTCGTCCTCGATCGTGCCGGTCGACGTTTCGTCTTCCGCGCGCGGCGTTCCTCCGCCCGTGGGGGCGGAAGAGGGCGAGGACGTCGACGCCGCCGCCGCGGGGGACGACGTCGAGGGCGCCGCGGCGCATCGTTCCTTCGCGCGCTCGAACATCGTCCACAGCGCCGCCTCGCCCGCTTCCTCCCCCGCGGCGTCGTCGGCGTCGTGCAGCCGGAGCTTGCACCAGAGCACGAGCGACGCGGGCTCGAACGTCGCCCCTCCCGGCTCGAGCGTCGTCCCCGCGAGCATCCGCGCCGCGTCCGCGTCGTGCGTCGACAGCGCCCCGAGCTTGAACTCAGCCTGGATCCAGACGCACTCCGCGGCGACGCGGTCCGCGGGATCGCGCGCGGCGAGGCGCGCGGCGGACGCGGCCGCGGACGCTTCCGCGAACGACGCGGACACGAGGAGCCGCTCCGCGTCGTCGATCGTCGCCGTCATCGGTGAAACGCGCGCGAGACCGCCGGCGCCGCGCGCGAGATGGAGTGGAGACGATCGCGCCGCGCCCGCCCGCCGAGGCAGGCGAGGCTCGTGAAGACTCAGCGCGGCGGCCTCTTCGCGTCTCGTCTCGTCCGAGGCGTTTCTTTTTGGCTCGTCCATCGCGCGGGCGACGAGAATACACGCGGCGTCGGCGACGCGTCACACCGCGTCCGCGCGAGGCCGTCGCATCGACGCCTCCCCCTCCATCCCATCGATCGCGTTCGACGCTTGAGGATCCACCGCGCGCGCGCGTCGGCCGCGGAGGGTCGTCCCATCCCGTCCCTTCCCGAAAAAGAATGCCGGTGCCAAACGCGACGAACACGCCGCCGTCGTCGTCGTCGTCGTCGTCGTCGCGCGCGTCGAGGCCGCCGTCTTCGCCCTCGCCGCCTTCGCGGCTTTTGAACGTCAGACAACAAACCGCGCGAGACGGACCCGCGTGGTGCTCGTCCGTGAACACGACCCCGCCGCGCGAGCTCGCGAAGGTGGTCAAGTCCTCGCGCGCGCGCGCGAAAGACCTCCCCGAGCGCGCGCTCGCGTCGCTCGCCGACGGGTCGTGCGATCCGCGATGGGGCGAGCGCGTCGACGCGTGGCTCGTCGCGAGAGGCTTCTCCATCCTCCCCGAGCTCTCCGACGACGAGCTCGCGGAGATCAGAGAGGTGTTTCGCCTCCTGGACGACGACGACAGCGGCGCGCTCGACGCGGAAGAGCTCCTCGAGGGCTTCGGCGTCGTCGGCACGCGGCACGAGGGCGAGCTGAAGGCGCTCATCGCGTCGGTCGATTTCGACGGCAGCGGACTCATCGAGCTGGACGAGTTCGAGGTCATCATGTCGAGCAAGAAGCAGTTCGCGAAGCTCCGCGGCGCGATGGCGGAGAGCGAGCGGGGCGCGCGCGCGAAGGACGGCGGCGGCGGCGTCGGGGGTGAGGAGGAGGAGGAGGAGGATGACGACGGCGGCGGCGGCGGCGGCGGCGGCGGGTTCGACGCGAATTGGGCGCGCGGATTACGTCGTAAGAAACTTTTAGACGCGCTCAGAGAAGGCGGGGAGAAGCGCGAGCGGCTCGCGCGGCTCGCGGCCGAGGCGGAACGAGCGGCGAACGACGTCGCGCGGTTCGAAAGCAGGGCGGCGAGAGAGATCGAGGAGCTGAGAGGATCGGGCGCGGCGGAGGCGGAGGCGGGCGAGGAGGAGAGAGCCGCGATGCGCGCGGTGTTGTCCGCGTCGAGAGACGCGATGAAAGCCGCGGGGTTGCCGCCCGTGCCGTACGCGTATCTGAGGGATAAAGGGTCGGGGAAGGCGGCGTTGAAGGCGATTCGAGCGGCGTTAGTGAACGAGGAGGCGAAGGCGAGGGCGAGGGACGCGGCGGGGAAGCGCGGGGTCGGGAAAAGGGACGAGAGGAACGAGGCGGCGGCGGCGCCGGCGGCGGCGGCGGAGGAGGAGGAGGAGGAGGAGGAGGACGCGCGCGCGGCGGGATCGCCGACGCCCGACGAGACGCGCGTCGTCGTCGTCGACATCGTCGACGACGACGCGACGACGACGGCGATGGGTCGCACGACGTCGTCTCTGGTTTCGACGCGCGATTGGTCCAAAGTCGCGTCCAGGGTCGGGGACGTCGGGCGTAGGAAGAAAACGTCGCCGGCGCCGCCGCCGCGCGCGGCGCTGGCGTCGCGGCTCGTGCACTCCGGGCGCGTCGACGCGCGCGACGCGACGAGAGCAACCTCCGCGATGCGCGCGATGCGAGCGACGAGCGACGCCGCGAGACCGTCCCGACGCGGCTTCACGCGGCGCTCGAAAGCGGCGGACACGCGCGCGCGACTCGATCGGTGCCTGGGGGGGGCTTCGAGCGCGGCGGCGACGTTCCGTGCGCCGCGCGTCGACGTCGACGTCGGGGGAAGCAGCTCGTACGGTCTGTGCTCGCTCGTGGACGACGTGTGATGACTACGGACGTCGTCCTATTCTACTACATCACGCGCGTGCTAACGTCGTGAAGGCTAGTTATGTGTTTTCGGCGTCTTCGTCGACGCTCTCGCGCTCCGGTCTCGTCGCGTCTTCGTCTTCCTCTTCCTCTTCGAGACGCTCCCCGGCGGCGTCGTCGTGCTCCGGAGGAGGTTGGAGCCATCTGGAGTCGTCTTCGTATTCCTCTTCGTATTCCTCTTCGTATTCCTCTTCCTCTCCTTCCTCCTCCTCCTCCTGCGGCGCGGTCGCGGCTTTCGTGTCCACGGCGGACCGCGACAACCCGTAAAACGTACGCGGCGGCGGCGGCGGCGCGGTCGCCGCGCCCTCTCCCCCCGCCCCCGCCCCCCCCGCCCCCGCCCCCGCCGCCCCGCTCAACTCGACGACTCTCCGCGGCACCCTCGACACCTTATTCGCGGGCGTGAACCGCCACCCGAGGTGCGACAAACACCTCCGGCAGCACACGATCGTCCACGCGTACCCGGGGAACCAGCTGTGCGCCGTCTCCGGCCGCCCCGTCGTCGCCGCGGCGTCGCTCTCCACCCGCACCACCGTGATCAAATCGTGCACCGCGCCGTGTTCGTTCACGAAGCACCCGCTCGCGCCCTCCTCCGACATCACCACCAGCTCCGTGAGCTTAGACACGACGACGCCGCACGTCGCGCACGCGATGACCGTATCCTCCACCTCGCTCCTTCGCAGAAGCTCGAGCTCGTCGCGGAGCCGCGCGACGACCGAGTCGGACGCGAGCAAATCGCTTCGAATCGCCGCCGAGGCGAACGGCACCCTCGACGCGACCCAGTACGACAACGCCGTCGGATCCCTCGGCAGCTTCTCCGCGTCGCCCAAGGTCAAGCGCAAGTACGGCGACGCGTGCAGCCGCCGCGTCAGCGCGCGCGCGTCGAACATGTCGTACACGGCGCGGCTGGTACCCGTCATCGATCGCCCGGCGACGTCGAACGCGCCGCGCGGGGGACCGCCGCGCGAGATGGCGTCGCCGCCCCGCTCGCGCATGAGCTCCACCTCGACGCGGCCGCACGCGACGACCGCGCTGTGCGTCCCGATCGCGTCCACGAGCGTCTCGCGGAACGACTCGGGGTCTTTTACGCGAAAACGCATTCGGCCGCGCGCGACGAGACGCACCGTCTGCGTCTCGTCGTCGCCGCCGTCGCCGTCGCCGCCGCCGCCGCCGTCCGCGACGAGCTGCCGCGTCTCCGCGATCGTCCCGACGCGATCGATCGCGGTCGCGCCGCCGTACCGCCGCCTGCCGCGATGCAGGTGGAGGATGCCGAACAAGCCCGTCAGCGGCGGCGGCGCGCGGACGCACTCGCGGAGGAGCCGCCGCGCGCGCGAGTGGCGCGCGCCTCGAGGGATCGTCACCGGGAGCGTGTCCCCCGGGAAGAGCACGATGCCGTCCAGCGCGAGGATCGGGATGGCGATCGTCACGGCGGCGTCGTCGCCGCGCGCGATCGCTTCTTCCACGCGTCGCGCGAGCTCGTGGCGGCCGCCGCTGACGCGCGCGTCGTCGACCGCGCCGAGGTACGCGTGCGCGGCGGTCAGCGCGGGATCGAAGTCGTTCACCACGGCGTCGTCGTCGTCGTCGTCGTCGTCGTCGTCGCCTCTTCCCTCGTCCTCGTCCTCGTCCTCCTCCTCCTCCTCGCCGTCGTCGTCGCTTCCTCGTCGCGCGCGCGTCGCGGGGTCTTGGATGTGCCGCAGCGCCGCGCGAATGTCCCCTCCGGTCTCGAGGAGCACGCGCAGAAAGAGGTGCTCCCTCGACGGCGCCTCCTCCGCTTCGCGCGGCGGTCTCGCGTCGACCTCGGCGAGGGTCTCGCCCTCTTCCGCCGGCACGAGCCCCGCGCCAGGGTCGCCCATCGTCGCGTCGTCGTCGCGGGCGTCGCCGTCGGCCGACGCCTCGCCGTCGACCGCCATCGCGACGCGCGCGCGTCGCTGTGGCTGTGGCGACGAACTTTTTTTCTGCGGGCTCTCGCGGATGAGCGTTTTTCACCCATCCCTTGGTTTCAACATTTGATCGCATCCTCTTTCAACCGACCGATGCACTTTTTTTGTTTGATACGACTCTTCTCAGTCCAGGCTGAGTCATCCTCCACAAGACTTCAAGATGTTAGCCGTTCCGCTTCCGAGCTTATCCAGGCACAAATCGTCGCGCGCGCCCCACGAAACACGATGCAGACGATCGCGACGCTCCCCGCATCGCTCGCGTCGAGATCGACGCGCGCGTCGAGATTCGCGCTCGGCGGCGCCGCCCCCCCCCGCGCGCGCCCCGCGCTCCGATCGAACGGATTAAAATGTCGCGATCGTGATCGCTTTCGCGACAAACGCGCCAACGACGACGACGTCGTCGCGCGCGCGTACGACCACGACGCGTACAACGACCCGAATCCGCGCGACGACGAGGGCGCGATGCTCGGCGCGGCGCACCAGGCGCGCGGCAACGTGTTCACCCAACCCTTCGATCTCAACTCGCCCGCGGCTCCGCCGCTCGACGCGTACGGTCGACGCATCGATAGCCCACTGCAGATGCCCGCGGGGGAGGGCCCGGGCCACGGCCCCGAGGGCGGGTACAGCGTCGACGACACCGACAACTTCTACTCCGAGGCGGAGCAAGCGCAGAAGCAGTACCGAAACGATCTGCAAGCGACGCGGCAGCGGTACATCGACAAGGAGGCGGCGGCGGTGCAGACGCGCGACTACGGCACCGCGCAGACTTCGGCGCGAATCTTACAGCGGCTCGTGCAGATCGAGAACGAGCTGCTGACGCACGAGACGCACGAGGTCGAGGCTTCGTATAACGCGGACTACCACGCCGCGGACGCGGCGAAGACGCTCAAAGAGCGCGTGCTCGAGGAGCTTTACGACATTCAGTACGATCGGTACGACCCGAATCAGTACGTGGACGGCGGCGTCAACTCCGGCGCCGCCGCGGCGTCGCGAGCGGTCGCGGCCGCGTCCGCGGCGCTGCACGGCGGGACGTTCGCGACCGTCCCGGTGCGATTCTCCGTGAACGTGAAGACGCTCTTCGGCGAGAGCGTGAGGGTGTGCGGCAGCCTCAGAGAGCTCGGGGAGTGGAACGCGTACGAGGCGCCGGATATGGTGTACAAAAAAACCGTCGGCGACCCCACGGAGGGCGTCGGGACCTGGGACGTGACGCTTCAGATCCAGCAAGGGTCGGAATTCAAGTTCAAGTTCGTCGTCGTCGGCGGTCTGGACGAGGAAGAGAGAAGTCGCGGGCAGCAGCCGAACATGTACTGGCAGGAGGGCGACGACCGCATGGTGCGTCTGCCGAAGGATAACGTGTTCTCGCTCGACATCGTCGTCGACTGGGAGGGGGACCCGGAGAAGGAGAAGATGTGGCTGTGCATGCCCGTGCCGACGATCAAACCGGTGTGAAAGGTTGGTGTGAACTGAATGCGACGCGAGCGGCGCGCGAAATCGCGTCGTCGGCCGCGATGTGTACTCTGTTTGTGTAATACTTTCTAGTAGTTCCTATTCGTTCGCAGTTAGTTGTCTATCTCGCGCGGTTAATTTTCCAAAGCGGTACGCGTCACGCGTTCGCCTTCGCCTTCTCTCGATACTCCGCGGCGAACTCAGCCTCGATCGCGTGAAGCTTCCTTCCTAACGAGCTCATCATCACGCGCGCGAGCGCGTCCGCATGAGCCTTCTCCTCGCGCGCTCTCTCCTTTTGCATCTCCACCCACGGGGTTCTCCTCCGCCGCTCCCGCGGCGTCTCGGACCCGTCCGCATCCGGCGGCGCCGGGTCCACGTCTCTCGGCCCCAACATCGCGGGCCGTCGCAGCGGGTTCTCGCGCTCGAACGCGCTCGCGGCGTCGCCCGCGAGGCCGTCGTCGTCCGCCGTCTTCTTCACCTTCCGCTTCCCCGCGCGTCGCCCGGGGTGGTCCGGCGCGAGCCACGCGCGGATCGTCTTATCGCAACCCGCGCTCGCGTACTGCGACTTTCCGTTCACGCGAACGATGGACTTGATCTGGTCGACGTGACCGGCGTACACGACCCGCGGGACCGCGTTCGCGTCTACGGCGGCGCCGCCGAAGACGTCGTCCGGGTGCGGCGCCTTCGGATCGTCGATCGAGACCTTGACGACGCCGTCCTGCGTGGTCTCCATCACGACGTCTACTTCCGCGCCGTCGGCGTCGGCGTCCGCGTCCGCGGCGGCGGCGTCCGCGCCTTCCCGCGCGACGCCCTCCAACCGATCGACGTCGAACACCCTGATCTTCATGTCCCGCCCCGCGGCGACGAGACACTCGCACACGGGATCCAGCGTCATCGTCGTCACGCCCTCGCCTTCGGTTCGAACGCTGACGCAGCGAATCGACGCGCGCGTGTCCGCGCGCCACAGGCGAATCGTGTGATCGTCCGACGCCGTGATCCACAACGCGCGCCACTCGCACCACTCCAGCGCGGTGACGTGGTCCGTGTGCCCGACGAGCTCGCCCTTCATCATCTCGCGTCGACCCTCGTCGTCGACGTGCCATATTTTCACCACCGCGTCCGCGGCGGCGGTCGCGAACTCCGCGCGTTCTCTCGCGCCGGCGACGACGGCGTGCACCTCCGCCCCCCCGTGCGGGTCCTCGACGCAGTGAACCTCCCGCCGCCGTCGAAGGTCCCACGTCCGCAGCGTGCCGTCATCACCCGCGGTGACGAGGACGAACTCCGCGGCCTCGCACACCGCGGTGACCTTCCCTCTGTGTCCTCTGAGTTCGTTCCAGTCGCCGTCGAAGTTGCGCTTCGCCTCCGACGCCGTGGACCGGGCGTCCCACTTCGCGACGACCCCGGCGGAGGTCGCGGCGGCGGCGGTTGACGTTTCATCTTCCGAGTCCACGTCGCCGCCGTACTCGCGGTCGCTCCCAGACAGGTCCTCCGCGTCGCCGTCGCCGTCCACGCCGCGCGCGACGTGACTGTGCGCGACCTCGCCCTCGAGCCCGCGGTCGCGAATCTCGAACAGTCTAACCGTCCCGTCCTCCCCGCCCGTGACGAGGACGCCTAAACTGTCGCAGTACGTCGCGCACAGCACCGCGCCGCGGTGCCCCCTGAGTTCCTCGAACACGCTCATCGCGTCCGTGGACGTCGCGTCGCCGCCGGCGCTCCTCCACCGCTTCACGCCGCCGTCGCAAGACGCGCTGCATATTTCCTCGGGCTCTCCGGGCTTGGACGGGACGACGACGAGACGCTCGATCCAATCGTCGTGCGCGTCGCCGTACACCCGGAACGCCGCGGAGGGGTTATAGCGCCACGCGACGAGATCGTGCTTCGCGCGCGAGCGCATCACGCCCAACACGACCCCGGGATGGTCCGGGGATTGCGTCAACCCGACGACTGGAAATTCCGCGAATCGCGACGTCCGACGCAGCAGCTCCGTGACGTTCATCGGCGTCTTCGGATCGAACACCGCGAGCTCGCCGCCGCCGCCCAAGCTCCAGTACGTCGCGCTCGCGGGCTGGTAGAAACTCGCGACGACGTGGTCGATCGCGTCGTCGCGGTAACTCGCGAGCGGCTTCCCCTCCGTCGTGAACACCTTCGTCGCGCCGTCCATCCCGCCCGTGACGAGCCAGTTGTTCTCCGCGTCCAAGTCCAGCTGCGTGATGGCCGCGTCGTGCGCGTTCAGACGCCTCGCGACGTCCCGACGCGGGTCCGCGGTGGAGACGCGAGGGAACACCGCGATGGAGCGGTCGTGCGACGCCGTGAAGAGCTTGTTGCAGTCGCGAGAGAACACGCACGCGGATATCGCGTCCGCGTGGACGTCGACGATGGACGCCACCTTGGCGAGCGCCGGCGCCGCGCGTTTCGTCGCCGCCTCCTCCGCGCCCGCGGGCTCTTTGGGCTCTCTCGCGAGGACGTACAGGTGCAGCGCGCCGTCGAGCCCGCCGACGGCGACGAACGCGCGGCGCTCGCCGAAGCCGATGGACGCGATGGGTCCTCGGCGCAAATCGACGCGCTGCGCGAGCTTACCCCTGTCCGACCACACCGCGACGGTGCCGTCGACGCCGCCGGAGACGAGGCATCGACGCGACTCACACCAGCACAGCGCGGTGACGTGCCCTCGGTGCGCGTCGACGGCGTGCGCGAGCTCGCCGTTGCGCGCGTGATGGGTCTTGACGACGCCGCGCTCATCCCCGCTCGAGATCGTGTTCTCGTGCGCGTCGTAGGTGACGCGCGTGATGGGCGCGTCGTGCGCGTGGTGTATGCGTTGGAACACCTCGAGGGACATCGCGGCGGTCGCGGGCGCGCGAGAGGAGGTTGGCGGCGGCGGGGAGGGCGCTCCGCGCCACCGCGGCGCCGACGACGACTGACGCGCGAGCGACGGACGCGTCCGAGAACTCGTTTAGGAACAGGACTGGACCGGCAGGGCGGATCTAGCTAGCGGAGTAACAACAGAACTGAACGAGACCAGACAGACTCAAAGCAAGCTGCTTCTTCTACTCGCCGTCTCGCAACAGCTCGCTCGAGCGCACGATCAACCCTCGCTTCTCCACCCACCGAAACCACGCCCGCCACGTCTCGTCGCTACTCAGCGTCTCGCGGCGCCCGAGGACGATCAGCCCTCGCTTCGCGCGCGTGATGGCGACGTTTAATCGCCTGTCGTCGGACACGAACCCGAGCTTCCCCGCCGCGTTGGCGCGAACGGTGCACAACACGATGACCTCCTTCTCTCGGCCTTGGAACCCGTCCACGGAGTGAATCTCGAGCTCGCGCGCGGACGGCGGGGGCTGGTTCGAAGACGCGGAAGACGACGCCATCGCGCGCTCTTTCGCGGTGAGCTTGATGCCCTCGTCGGCGGCGAAGCGATCGAAGTCGTCGACGGAGGGAGTCTCGCCGACGTTTTTTCCCCCGCCGCCGCCGCCGCGGAGCTTCGCTGCCCACCGCTCCTGTAACACCCGGACCTGCGCGGCGTACGGCGCGATGACGCCGACGTCCCCGGGCCCGCCCACGGGCGCGACGCCGCCGCCGGCGCTGCTGGCGCCGCGCGCCGCGAGGAGACGCGTCACGATCTCGACCGCGACCTTCGCCTCCTCTTCGTTGTACAGCGACACCCCGTCCGGGGCGCGGCGCTCTTCGCCGCCGTCCACCTCGACGAAGACCAGCGGCGACGTCGCGCCCGCCTTACCGCCCGACGCCGGCCACGCGACCCCGCCAGGGGACGGCCGCGTCGCCGCCGTCGGCTCGGACGCCACCTTGCCGCCGTAAAACGCGCCGCTCGGAAACGTCGCGAGGTCCGGATGCATGCGGTACTGCCTATCCAGCAGCATCGGACGCATACCCAGCCGCTCGAGCCGCTCGAATAAGCTCACGCCCAGCCCCCCGTCGGACGCGTCGCGGCTCACGACCGTCGGCGGGAGCTGCCGCGCGTCGCCGACGAGCACGCCGCTCAGCGCTTTCGTCAGCGGTATCAACGCCGCGGGTTCGGTGCACTGCGTCGCCTCGTCCACGCACGCGACGCGAAACGTGAACCCCTCCAAGAGGTCGTCCCCGGCGCCGACGCACGTCGCGCAGACGACGTCCGCGCGGGACAGCACGAGCGCGCTCGCGGCTTTCTCGAGCGCGAAGGCTTGCCTGCGAGCCGCGGTGCCGCGCGAGGAGAGGTCCCCGCGCGCGGCGAGTCGCAGCGCCGCGGCTTTCTTCCCGGGCGTCGTGAGCGCCGCCTGCGAGGGAGTTCGGGGGCGCGTCAGATGGAGTTGAAACGCATCGAGGTCGAGCGTTGAAAGCGAGGGACCCTGGGCGGAGAGAGACGCCGGGAAGTAAAGTCCTTAAGAAACGGCGTTCACCACGCCAACGCGGTCGTACGGGGACCAGTGTAGGTACGGGACGCGCCTGCGCGCCCAACGTCGTCGCGAGAAGCCACGGCTGGACTTTCGCGGGCGACCCCAGCCTGACGACGCGCATCCCGCCGCTACCCTTGCCGCCGCCCGGCGGTCTCACGAGCCCTTCGACGATGTTGTCCACCGCGACGTTGCTCGCCGCGCACGCGAGGACGACCGGCCCGCCGCCGGCTTTGCCGTCGTCGCCGCCGCCGCGTTTGAGGACGCCCCGCGCGGCGGCGACGGCGACGACGGACTCGATGAACGCCATCAGCGTCCGCGTCTTCCCCGTCCCGGGCGGGCCTTGCCACGTCGTGAGCGTGCGCGACAGCGCGGCGTTCACCGCCGCGCGCTGCGACGGGTTCAGAGACCCGACGCTCGTCTTCGACGCGAGGAGAGGCTTCAACCCGCCCGGCGTCGCGTTTTTCGCGCCCCACGGCGGCGGCGGCGACGCGATGGACTCCAAGTCCCCGCCGCCGTCGGGGATGCCGATCAGCGCGCGCTGCAACGGCGCGTACCCGGTCGTGGACAGCCGCGTCCCCGCGGTCGTCTTCGCGAAGTCTGGCATCCCCCCAGCCTCGGAGAACGCGACGAGCGCGGCGAGCGCGCGGTCGTGCGAGATCGTGTTCGCGCTCAGGGTCGTTCCATACGAGCGATTGTCGGGGTGGAGTTCAAAGGCGTCAGGTGGAGTTGAAAGGCGTCGCGGGCGGGGATTGAAAGCGAGGGACCCTGGGCGGAGAGAAACGCCAGGAAAAGTCCTTAAGGAACGGCGTTCACCACGCCAACGCGGTCGTATGGGGACCAGTGTATAGAACGCACCTCAGATCCACGCGAATCTTCGACGCGTTCAACACCTTGAGCTCGTCCTCCTCGTCGATCGCGATCTTCAGAAAGTGCATCGCGCGCTCGACGACGACGCCCTGGACGCTGTTCGCGCCCGCGACGTCGTGCTCGGACCCTTCAACGAGCGACACGACGTCCCCTTGCGCGAACCGGTGGAACGGCAGCTCCGCGCCGAGCGGCGGGCCGCCTCGACCGCCGTTTCCGTCGCCCCCCCCGCGCGGCACCAACAGCCGCACGACGACGTCCCTCTGTAACACCCCTTCGCGCATCGCGGACAGACCGAAAAGCGCGTACCCCTCCCTCCGGAGCCGATCGTTATCCCACGTCACCAGACGCTCCTTCGCGCGCGTCATCTCCTCCTCGAGCTCGACCCTGAGCGCCATTCCATACAAAGCGATGTCGGGGTGGAGTTGAAAGGCGTCAGAAACGGAGTTGAAAGGCGCCGAGGGCGGGCGTTGAAAGCGAGGTGTGGGCGGAGAGATGCGACGGGCAAAGCCCTTAAGGATCGGCGTCCACCACGCCAACGCGGTCGTATGGGGACCAGTGTGAGATAGAACGCACCTGAGCGCCTTGGCGTACTTTACGCGGTGCGCTGCGTACCCGACGCGTAAAACGTTTCGGCTCTCGCCGCGCTGCCGCGTGCCGGACCTTCCGCTGCCTCGCTTCGTCGCGTCGTCCGACGCGGCGTCCGGGGCACCGCGCGCGTCCTCGAGGAGGTGCTTGAACCCGGAAGACCCGGAAGACGACCGCTTGTTCGCGTTCGTCTTCGCGCCGAGCCGCGCCCAAAGTTTGGCGCGCTCCTCCGCGGCGACCTTCGGGTCTCGCCGCGCCGCCGCGGAGAGCGTCGCGGAGGGCCCAAAAGCCTGGTCCTCCTCGACGGGTCTCTCGGATCTCGACGCCGTCGACTGCTTGACGCCGACGCGAATGCGCGTCGCCGCGGGGCGGACGGCGGAGTCCGTCGGCGGCGGCGGCGGCGGCGCGCGTTTCCTTCGCGCGCGCGCGACGTTCGGTCTCGAGCCATGGCCCGCGCTGGAAGATGATGATCCGGATCCGCCGCCGCGTCCTCCGCGTCCTCCGCCGCGGCCGCCGCGGCCGCCGCCGTCGGCGGCGGCGAACACGAAGAATCGCGTGCTCGAGGCGCGCGTCCACCATCGCGACGGCGCGGAAGCTGATCGTCGCGAAGACGATCGAGAACGTAACAACGACGCGCGGTCGGCACCAGATCTCTCATCAGAGTCGAGACCCGCGCGTCGCGCTCGCGAGGCCGTCGCGTCGCGCGATCTCGACGCGGCGCATCCGCGCGCGAGCACGAGCCCCGAGCACGCGGACGCCATCGCGGGCGACGAGGCGCGGGGATCCGCGCGTCGTCGAGTGAAGACGCCTTCGCGCGTCCCCGTTCAAAAGGGGACGAAAACTCGCGCGAAGAAGAGCGTTCGTTCGCGGCGTCTCGTTCCCTCCGACGTGGCACCGCGCCCTAACCCTCAACGTCGTCGCGCGCCATCGCGCGGCCGCAGTCGCCAGCCGCGTCGTCGTCGTCGTCGCCGCCGTCGTCGTCTCGTCGAGCTCTCAGCGAGCGCGTCGTCCCGGTCCTCGCTCCCGCGCGGCCGCGCCCTCGTCGCGTCGCGTCCCCGTTCGTCGCGCTATCGATACAGCACGCCCGTTCCGGTGTCGACGATGACGTCTGGCGTCGCGGCGGGCCCCCGGATCGTCGCCCCGCGCGTCGCGCGCCGCGCGACGTCGCCCGCGGCGATGGCCGTCACGCCGTCGCGGCGGGTCTCACCCGCGATGACGCGGTCGAGCGCGACGACGCTCGCGGCGTCGCGCCGCGTCGCGACCGTCGTCGCGGCCGCGAGAGGCGACGCGTGCGACGCGAGGCGCGAGCGCGTGGAATCCCTCGAAGCGCCCGTCGTCGCGCTGGATGAAAACGCGTCCACGACGAGCGACCACCCGATCCTGTCGAAGATACTCAAAGCCGCCGCGCTCGCCGCGGTCGCGTGCGCGGTGACGGCGCTCGTGTTTCCCGACACCGCGCTCGCGGCCGCGAAGAAGGCGGTCGTCGCGGCATCGTCGGAGCCGATGTGGAAGAAAGCCATCGGGTGGGTCCTCCACCTCGACAAGCACCTCGCCGGGATGTTCGCGTCGTACGGCACGATCGCGTACGCGATCCTCTTCGCGATCGTCTTCTGCGAGACCGGTCTGGTCGTCACGCCGTTCCTGCCGGGGGACTCGCTTCTCTTCGCGACCGGAGCCCTCGGCGCGTCCGGGGCGTTGAACTTCCCGCTCACGATGGCGATGCTGTTCTCCGCCGCCGTGCTCGGCGACGCGGTCAACTACGGCGTCGGGAACTGGGCGGGGGCGAACTTCATGGTGAAGTACCCGAAGGTGTTTAAGAAAGAGTACGTCGAGAAGACGAAGAAGTTTTACGAAAAGTACGGCGGGAAAACGGTCGTCATGGCGCGGTTTTTTCCAATCGTCCGAACCTTCGCGCCGTTCGTCGCCGGCGTCGCGAACATGACGTACGCGACGTTTTTCACGTACAACGTCATGGGCGCCGCGGTGTGGATATGCAGTTTCATGTCCATGGGGTACTTCTTCGGGCAGATACCCGCGGTGCAGGAAAACTTCGCGCTGACCGTGATCGGGATCATCGTCTTATCCTTGGTGCCGGTGATCGTCGAGATCATAAACGCGAAGAAGGAGGAGAGCGAGAGCGAGAGCGAGGGAGGCGAAGCCGCGGCGGCGCAGTGAGCCCGCGCGCGCGTCGTGAACTCTCCGCCGAGCGCGGCGCATCGCGTTGATTTCGATGAATGAATGAATGAGCTATCGTGCGACGCGTTCGTTCGTCACTTTCCCTTCCCCTTTCCCTTCCCTTTCCCCTTCCCCGCCGCTTCCGGGGATGCGGCGGTCTCCGGGGACGCGACGGGCGACTCCGGGATCGGTTCGCCGAGCTCCACGTCTAGCTCCGTGAGCGACAGACTCCGACGCGCGTCTCTCTTCTTTCCCTTCTCCTTCCCCTTCCCGGGCGTTACCCCACTCGGCGTGCCCCCTCCACCCCCACCCGCGCCCGTCTCCGAGAGCCGCGCGGCGGCAGCCTCCAACGTCGATCGCGTCCCGCCGCGACCGAACGATCCGCTCCCGCCGCCGCTGCGCGAATTCGTTCGCCGCTCCTTTCGCATCCGCATCCGCTCCGCGTGCGATCGACTCAGCGCCTCGGGGCTCCCTAAATCCGTGAAATCCACGCCGTTGTACTCGTCCCCGAACAGCGACACCCGCCTCGAGTTCGCGCGCG
>Ga0181554_1002967_pt1 | contig 14639 bp, 13 predicted proteins | sample 011ome_16_FD_145602 | JGI IMG/M metagenome (GOLD analysis project Ga0181554, IMG submission 145602) | Coastal salt marsh microbial communities from the Groves Creek Marsh, Skidaway Island, Georgia - 011503CT metaG (spades assembly) | ecosystem: Environmental > Aquatic > Marine > Intertidal zone... | reverse complement strand
TGGATATTTCTGAAGGCGGCACGTCATATTGGCAACGAACGACCTCAGTTTTTTGCCGAACCCGATTTTTTTCCAGCCTATCTGGATCGAAGCCTTCCCTTGAGTGAGGTCGCCAAACGGTTTTACCAGAGCGGGTTTCCGCCTTTGGCCAAATACATGCCGCTGTGGATGGCGGACTACATCGATCGCATCTGGTTCCACCTGCTCGCGACGCTGGCGATATTCATTCCCGCCATCCGGCTGATCGGGGGATTCAGGCAGTATTACTCTGACAAGGTCATCGAAAATGCCTATCGCCGGTTACGGCGGATCGACGACGATGCGGCGCATTCAAAGTCCCTGCAACAGGCAACGGAATCAATGGAAGACTGGCAGCGGTTTTCTCATGACATCGAAAGCCTGTGGGTCTCATCCGAAAACGTGAAATCCTTGTTTGCTCTGAAGCGAGCAGCCAAGCACGTGCGGGACCGCATCAGGGAGAAGTTGGCGGAGCTCTCTCAGAAAGTTTAACGGGTGAACCATGCCAATCTCCCCATAAGGTCTGCACAGCTGCAAGGGCAGCCAGGACGGCGGTTTCGGCTCGAAGGATACGCGGGCCGAGGCGGATGGGTGTGAAGCCGGCATGACATGCATGATCGCGTTCCCGTTCGGCAAAGCCTCCTTCAGGGCCAGACAGGAGGGTTACCCGGCCCTCGCGCGGCGCCAGACAATCCAGGCTGGTGGCCCCTTGAGGGTCAAGGAACAGCCGTAACCCGGAAGGCCGTTCCAGCCAGTTTTCCAGCGCCAGCGGTGCGTCGAGAGTGGGCAGCCGGTTGCGGCCGCTCTGCTCGCAGGCGCTGCGAATGATCCGTTGCCAATGGTGCAGGCGATGGCCTTTCTTGTCCTCGTCCAGTCGGACGACGCAGTGCTCGGTCACCAGCGGGGTAATGCGGCTGACGCCTAATTCCACGGCTTTTTGCAGGGCAAAGTCCATCCGCTCGCCCCGGGAAATGCCGAGCCCAAGATGGGTGAAGATGGGGGATTCGGTATCGCGAAAGCAGCCCCTGCCGATGGTCAGCCAAACGCCTTCCCGGCTGGCGACTTCAATCTGAGCGGCATATTCGTGGCCATCTCCATTGAATACGGTCAGCTGAAATCCTTTTTTTAGCCGGAGCACGGTTCGCAGGTAGTGAGCGCTTTCGTCCTCAAGGCGCAGGTTTTCACCTTCGCTTAATGCGGAATCGACATAGAGCCTGGAGATACGCATGTCAGTGCCGGGTTGCGACGTCAATGCCCTCCGCCGCAACGGCGGCCATCAGGCGGATTTCATCGGGCGTTATGACGTAGGGCGGCATGAAGTAAATGACATTGCCGAGCGGTCGGAGCAATACGCCACGAGTCAGTCCGTGCCGGTAGACCTTCAGTCCACGCCGCTCCTGCCAAGGGTAGGGCTCGCGTGAGGGTTTGTCCTTGACCATTTCGATGGCGAGGATCATCCCGGTCTGGCGAACCTCGGCGACATGCGGGTGATCAATCAGTGATGCTGTTGCCGCAGCCATCTGCGCCGACAGATCCCGGTTGCAAGAGAGGGTGTTATCCCTTTCGAACAAATCCAGGGTCGCCAGCGCGGCCGAGCAGGCCAGTGCATTGCCGGTGTAGCTGTGTGAATGAAGAAAGGCCCTTTGGTTGACGTACTCATCGTAAAAACCCGCGTACACGTCATCGGTTGTCAGGACGCATGAAAGCGGCAGGTAACCGCCGGTCAGTCCTTTCGACAGGCACAGGAAGTCAGGTCGAATGGATCCCTGCTCACAGGCAAACAGGGTCCCGGTGCGGCCAAAGCCGACGGCAATTTCATCGGCAATCAGATGCACGCCATGCCGGTCGCAAGCGTTCCGTAGCAGTGTCAGGTAGACAGGGTCGTACATCCGCATGCCCCCGGCGCACTGGACGAGCGGTTCGATGATGACGGCGGCGGTTTCGTCGGCGTAGCGGGCCAGGGTGTCCTCCATCTCAGCGAATTTTCGGCGGCTGTGCTGAGCCCAGGTTTCGCCGGGCTCCCGCTGGTAACAGTCGGGGCTGGCCACCGTAAACGGCGTCATCAGTAGGGGGGCATAGGTGTCCTTGTACAACGCGACATCACCTACAGCGAGCGCCCCCAGGGTTTCGCCGTGATAACTGTTGCTCAGCGTGATGAATCGGGTTTTCTTTGACTGCCCGCTGTTCCGCCAGAAGTGGAAACTCATCTTAAGGGCCACCTCGACGGCGGACGAGCCATTATCGGCATAGAAGCAGCGGCTCAGGCCATCGGGTGCCAATTCAAGCAGGCGCTCGGCCAGCGTGATGGCGGGCTCATGGGTGAAGCCGGCCAGGATGACGTGTTCCAGCGCATCGAGTTGCTGTTTGATTGCGGCGTTGATGGTGGGATTGGCGTGGCCAAACAGGTTGACCCACCAGGAGCTGATGGCATCCAGATAACGGTTGCCATCAAAGTCCTCCAGCCACGCGCCTTGTCCCCGCCGGATCGGAATCATCGGGAGTGATTCGTGATCCTTCATCTGTGTGCATGGGTGCCATAGAACGGCCAGATCGCGTGCGGACCAGTCTCGGTTTGACATTGTGAGGCGCCTGAAAAAGAAAATCCCCGACCAGACCCTCTCAGGCCTGGCCGGGGATTTTAGCGCGGCGATTAAGCCGGAATGCGGATTTTTTGGCCGACGAAGATTTTGTTCGGATCCTTGATGACTTCGCGGTTCGCCTCGAAGATCTTTGGGTATGCATTGGCATCGCCGAGAAACTGTTTGGCGATAGCGGATAGCGTGTCACCGCTCTTGATTTCGTAATACTGGCCAGCACCTGCACCGCCCAGTTCGCCCGGTGCATTGCCGGCGGCTTCTGATACCTGGATCTCGCTAACCACCCGGCCGACGCCCTTGACGTTACCGGCCATCAGGATGGCCTTTTCGACGGCCTCCCAGGTTTGGCTGCCGCCGCCCAGGGTTACAAAGCCGTCCTGGTATTTGACTTCCAGCGGGTCAATGCCGGGGTTGTCCGACAGAATGTGGTCCTTGATTTTGTCTGCGGCCTTTTCGTCGCCGCTGCTGAAAAGTGAGTGGCCAATATCTTTTACAAAGTCGAGCAAACCCATGTCTCTTTCCTCGCTGATTGGTTTATTAAACTAATGCGGTCTGACTGGTAGGCGTGAGATGTTCCAATAGTGGACGAATACGGCCCCCTCCGCCACATTAAGGTAACACAGGAATCAAGCCGGGTTGTCGAGCCCAAGATTGTTCCAGATGCCCAGCACGGCATCGGCTTGGTTTAACGTATAGAAGTGGAGGCCCGGTGCGCCCTGCTCCAATAAGCGGCGACAGAGATCTGTAATCACTTCCAGGCCGAAGGCGCGAATGGCCTGACGGTCATCGCCGAACATTTCCAGTCGTTTGCGCATCCACCGGGGGATATCGGCACCGCACATGTCCGAAAACCGGGCGATCTGCGTGTAGTTGGTGATCGGCATGATGCCCGGCACGATGGGGATGGTGATGCCCAGTTTTTCGCAATCATCGATGAAGCGGAAATAAGCTTCCGGATTGAAGAAATACTGGGTGATAGCGCTGTTGGCGCCGGCATCGACCTTGCGTTTGAAGTTTTTTAAGTCCGCTTCGAGATTGTGTGCTTGCGGGTGCATTTCCGGGTAGGCGGCCACCTCGATGTGAAAGTGGTCACCGGTTTCTTCGCGAATGAAAGCAACCAGTTCGTTGGCATGCCGAAATTCGCCTGCCGACATCATGCCGGAGGGCATGTCGCCGCGCAGGGCGACAATGTGGCTGATGCCATTGTTCTTGTAGGCATCAAGCACATCACGGATATTCGTCCGGGTGGAAGCGATACAGGAAATATGCGGCGCGGCTTCCAGATTACGGTTCTGCTGTATGTCGCAGACGGTTTCGAAGGTCTTTTCCCGCGTGGAGCCGGCCGCGCCAAAGGTGACCGAACAGAAGCGCGGCTTCAAGGGTGCCAGTCGGGTCAGCGCTCGGTTCAGGGATTCCTCGGCTTCGGGACTCCGGGCCGGAAAGAACTCCATGCTGAAGATGCGGGGATGTTTTTTTTGGGATTCCATGAAGGACCACATTGAGTGGGGGGCGGAACGGCATCAGCCGCTCCGCCGAGTGGAATGAGAGTCGAGCGGCCTCGGAAAAGAGGCCGCCAGATGCCATCAATAGCGGTAATGTTCCGGCTTGTACGGGCCCTCAACCGTGACGCCGATGTATGCCGCCTGCTCGGACGAAAGCTCGGTCAGTTGCGCGTTGAGCTTCTTCAGCTGCAAGCGGGCCACTTTCTCGTCCAGATGCTTGGGCAGCGTGTAAACACCAACCGGATACTTGCCGGAATCGCGCTCTTTCCAGAGTTCGATCTGGGCGATGGTCTGGTTGGCGAAGCTGGACGACATAACGTAGGACGGATGGCCGGTGCCGCAACCCAGGTTCACCAAGCGACCCTTGGCCAGCAGAATGATGCGCTTGCCATCGGGGAAGATCACATGATCGACCTGCGGCTTAATCTCTTCCCACTGATAATTTTCGATCGCCGCGACTTCGATTTCATTGTCGAAGTGGCCTATGTTGCAGACGATGGCCTGATCCTTCATCTTCAGCATGTGGTCATGGGTAATCACATGGTAGTTGCCGGTCGCGGTGACGAAGATGTCGGCCTTGTCGGCGGCATAGTCCATGGTGACGACTCGGTAGCCTTCCATCGCCGCCTGCAGGGCGCAAATGGGGTCGATTTCGGTCACCCAAACCTGAGCGGACAGGGCACGCAGGGCCTGGGCTGAGCCCTTGCCGACATCGCCGTAACCGGCTACGACGGCAATCTTGCCGGCGACCATCACATCGGTGGCGCGCTTGATGCCGTCGACCAGCGATTCGCGGCAGCCATACAGGTTGTCGAACTTGGATTTGGTCACCGAGTCGTTGACATTAATGCCGGGAAACTTCAGTTCGCCACGGGCATGCATCTGGTACAGGCGATGGACGCCGGTGGTGGTTTCCTCCGTGACGCCACGCACGGCGGCCAGACGCACGGAATACCACTTGGGGTCGCTAGCCAACTTGGTCTTGATGGCAGCAAACAGGACGCGCTCCTCCTCAGAGCCCGGATTAGCCAGCACGGACAGGTCTGACTCGGCGCGGGCCCCCAGATGGAGCAGAAGGGTCGCATCGCCGCCGTCATCCAGAATCATGTTGGAATAACCGCCGTCCGCCCATTCGAAGATGCGGTGGGTGTAGTCCCAGTACTCTTCCAGCGTCTCGCCCTTCACGGCAAAGACCGGAATGCCCTGATCGGCCATGGCCGCAGCGGCATGATCCTGGGTGGAGAAGATGTTGCAGGACGCCCAGCGGACCTCGGCACCCAGTGCCAGCAGGGTTTCGATAAGCACGGCGGTCTGGATGGTCATGTGCAGCGATCCGGTGATGCGGGCGCCGGCCAAAGGCTGGCTGGCGGCATATTCATCACGGATGGCCATTAGGCCCGGCATCTCTGTTTCGGCGATGCGGATTTCCTTGTGGCCCCAACTGGCCAGGGAAAGGTCAGCGACCTTGAAGTCAGTGAATGGGGCGGATTTGGCTACAGCGTTCATCGGTTAGTGGCTCCTGTCGGTTACAAGCCACCGGCTGTCGCGAGAACAAGGCTCGAGTCACCACGACAGTCAGTGGGTGAATCGAGCGCCGTTTTAAAGAAACATCACGTCGAGCCTGGCGGGTGAGTCCCGTCGCAGCGCTCCTCGTCGCGATGTGAAAGTGTCGGGGCAGCCCGTATTGAACTGCCCCGGGGTTTTTTTGCCCTTACAGGGGCGGTAAACCGGCGGCTTCGCCTAGCGCTGCCGCCTTGTCGGTCCTTTCCCAAGTGAATTCCGGCTCCTCTCGGCCAAAGTGCCCATAAGCGGCGGTCTTCTGATAGATGGGACGCAGGAGATCGAGCATGTTGACGATGCCCTTTGGTCGCAGGTCGAAATGTTCGATTACCAGATCGGTGATCTTGTCATCTGACACCTTGCCGGTGCCGTAGGTCTCGACCATCACGCTGGTGGGCTTGGCTACGCCGATGGCGTAGGAGAGCTGGATCATGCAGCGTGAAGCCAGGCCTGCGGCAACAATGTTCTTGGCAACGTAACGACCGGCATACGCCGCCGAGCGGTCGACCTTCGATGGGTCCTTGCCGGAGAACGCGCCGCCGCCGTGCGGGGCTGCGCCGCCGTAAGTATCGACGATGATCTTGCGTCCGGTCAGGCCGCAGTCTCCCTGTGGGCCGCCGACCACGAAGCGTCCGGTCGGGTTGACCAGGAACTTCACGTCGCCCTTGATCAAATCCTTGGGCAGGATGGGCTTGATGATGTCTTCGATGACGGCTTCATGCAGGGTTTTGTCGGAAACATCGGGTGCGTGCTGGGTGGACAGTACCACGGTGTCGATGGAATCAGCCTTGCCGTTGACGTAACGCACGGTCACCTGGCTCTTTGCGTCGGGGCGCAACCAGGTTAGCTGGCCATCATGTCGCAGACGGGCCTGACGTTCGACCAGTCGATGCGAAAGGTAGATCGGCAGCGGCATCAGCGTCGGGGTTTCGTCGCAGGCATAGCCGAACATAAGGCCCTGATCGCCAGCACCCTGGCCGAGGTCATCGTCATACGCCTTATTCACGCCCTGAGCGATGTCGGGTGACTGCTTGTCGTAAGCGACCAGAACGGCACAGCCTTTGTAGTCGATGCCGTACTCGGTATTGTCGTAACCAATCTGCTGCAGCACATCCCGCGCGACCTTGATGTAATCGACATTGGCGCCGGTGGTGATCTCGCCTGCCAGAACGACTAGTCCGGTATTGCACAGGGTTTCCGCCGCGACACGCGAATGTTTGTCCTGGGCCAGGATCGCATCCAAGATAGCATCAGAGATCTGGTCGGAAACCTTGTCGGGATGTCCTTCCGAAACGGATTCGGAGGTAAAGAAATAGCTGCTGCTCACGATGGTCAAATACCTCGTTAAATATAAGGAGTTAACGCGCCAAAAACGAGCGGGGGATTATACGGATTTTGCTGGGGGTGACAATTGACAGGGAGTAAATAATCCTGTCCAAATCTGCACGCCCGGTCAGGACGTGGCGACGGTGGGTGGGTCCGTCCTGGCGGTGCAAATATGCTATCCTCGATTGATCCTGGAGCGGCATTAACCTGTGTGAATGCCGCTTCTTAGTGTCCTCACAGACCATCTGCAAAGCCCTAAGTCGAGAGAGTATCCCCATGGAAAAGCCCTACATTCTGCACATGTTCACGCCGGAAAAAAACCTTAGCCCTTTCGACGTCAATATGGCGCTGGATGCCGGATGGACTTCGGCCATACCGTATCTCCATGTGGAGTCGGGTGAGATTCAGGCACTGGTGCAGGATGCGATTTTTTCGCGAAGCCCCGGCGGACTGAAAAGAACCGGCATCTTCATTGGCGGTCGTGATGCCAAGATGGCCGTTGATATGGTCAGAAGTGCGGCTAAGGCCATGGTGCCGCCGTTTGAAGTGTCGGTCTTTGCCGATCCCAGCGGCGCATTCACGACGGCCGCAGCCATGGTCGCCGTTGTGGAACATGAACTGCAATCCAAATTTCACATGGATTTGAAGGGTAAAAAAGTTCTGGCTCTTGGCGGCACTGGCCCGGTGGGTCAGATCGCGGCCACCCTGGCCGCCAAGGCCGGTGCGGTGGTGAAAATCATCGGCCGCCAGCTGGAAAAGGCCCAAACCATTGCTACGCTGTGCGATACAGAATTCGGCGATGGCCAGACCCAGATTGTGGGAGATGCCGACGCTAACAAGGCTGAACTCATCAAGGACGCCGACATCGTTTTCGCCACCGCGGCAGCGGGAATTCAGGTGTTAAGCGCCGAGCTGGTGGCTGCCGCACCTCAGTTGAAAGTTGCTGCGGATGTCAATGCTGTGCCGCCATCGGGAATTGCGGGGCTGGATGCCCATCATCGCGGTAATCCGATTGCGGGATCGCAAAGCGGGGCGGTGGGTGTCGGCGCTCTGGCCATCGGTAATGTGAAGTACAAGACTCAGAGCGCCTTGCTCAAGCGCATGCGTGAGACCGATAAGCCGATTTATCTGAGCTTCGATGATGCCTTTGAATTGGCCCGTGAGTTTGCCAAAAGCTCCTAAGCTTTCCCCTTGCGAACCCGGCAGCCGGAGACAGGGGCTGGACTTGATCATCGTCCTTCGTCCCTGACTTTTGGGTTCGTTGCTTACGATGCGCTCCGCCGTTTTCCGCCCCAAAATAGGTCACGTTATGGAAAAAACCGAAAAACGTAGTGTGCTGCATATGCTGGACCCGATGCCGCATGTGAGTCCATTTGACATCAATATGGCGGTGGACGCGGGATTTGAGCAAATTTTCCCTTACAACAATGTGCAGTTGGAGCAGGTCAACGGGTTAGTGCAGGATGCGATCTTTTCCCGGGGACCGGCGGGCGTAAAGCGCACTGGCATCTTCATCGGTGGTCGGGATATAGGTGTAGCCCTGAGCATGCTGGAAGTCGCACAAAAAGCGATGGTGCCGCCTTTCGAGGTCTCGGTGTTGGCCGATCCGAGCGGAGCATTCACAACCGCAGCCGCGCTGGTAGCCTGTGTTGAGAAGCAGCTCAAGACTCGTCATGGCGACGAACTGAAAGGGGCTCAGGCAGTGGTTTTCGGCGGAACCGGCCCGGTCGGTATTGCAACCGGCGTCATTGCCTCGCTTGCCGGGGCTGACGTGACCATCGTTGATCCATTCAATATAGATGTGGCCCTGGAAAAGGCGCAGGAGTACAACACTCGCTGTGGATCAACGCTGGTCGGCACCTATGCTAGTTCGGACGCCGACAAGGCTCGATTGTTGTCGCAGGCCGATATTGTCTTCTGCACGGCCAAGGCCGGTATACAAGTCTTGAATGCCAGCGTGTTGTCGGACGCCACTCAATTGAAAGTGGCTGGAGACGTGAATGCGGTACCGCCGCTGGGCATTGAAGGCATCAAGCGGTCCCATAACGGCGAGCCTTTGCTACATGCAGTGAATTCTCCCGGAGCGGTCGGTATCGGCGCCCTGGCCGTCGGGGATATCAAGTACAAGCTGCAAAATGCTTTGCTGGCCTCGTTGCTGGCTACCGAAATCCCACTGTATCTGGATTTTCGCGCCGCTTTCGAGCAGGCAAGAAGGCTGGTTTGATTGCTTGGTCAGAGTGTTTGTTGTTGGCGAGCAATGCGTAAGGGTTTAGTCCTGTTCGGACTCCTCTGGGCTTATGATGGCCTGGCAGCGACGACGCTGCAGGATCAATTGCGGGAGCTGGCCGAACATCGAGGTTTCGTGATTGAGGGCCTGGGCCGGCTAGGTGATGAACCCGCGGGTAACGGAGAGGGTTCGGTTCAGGATCAGATACGCCATTTGTTGCAGGGCTACAATTACGTGGTGACCCAAGCGGGGCCGGGAGTAATTGGCAAAGTCCGCATCATCAGTCGGCGGGGCGAGAGCGCCGGTCCAAAGAGTTCCGCCAGTAGCGCTTACGTCCAGACCAAGCGAGTAGGGGCACATCATCAGGTCGACGTTGTGATGGTGGGACCTAACAGCGTTGCCCGAACACTGCCGCTGATGATCGATACCGGCGCTTCCACCCTGGTATTACCGACTTCGATGATGTCCGAATTGGGCTTTACTCCGGAGGATCTGCGGGAAGGCACCAGCCAGACGGCCAGTGGTACGGTTCCTATCAAGATCGGCTCGCTGAGGAATGTCAGAATTGGGGCTGTTTCGGCCGACAACGTTGAGGTGAGCTTCATTGCCGACCGCAAACTCAACGGCAATCGCTTACTCGGCATGAGCTTCCTGCAACGCTTCAAGATGACGATAGACGATGCGGCCAACGAATTGGTCCTGATGACTAAATGAACGCTGCTAAAATTCGGCTTCCACGCGTAATGGGATTTTCATCATGAGAATAAAAACAAAAAACTCCAGCCTGATAGCCGGTATCGGTTTCATCGGATTTACCGCTTTGGCGGGCCCTTCCGGTGCTCATGTCATCAGCGAGGAGGATCATCACGCCTTCGAGCATAAGTTTGCCGAGATGTGCGTTGATCGGGAAAAATCTGTCATGAAGGGTTCCGGTGTGATGTTGTCGGAAGTCACTGAAATGTGTGACTGCATTGCCAAAGAGGAGAGCAAGCGCATCACCATCGAGGAGGTAAGGAAGTTTGTCAGAGAGGGCAAGTATCCCGCTTCACTCATGATGAAGAGCAATGCGGCGACCTACACCTGTGTCCAGCAAAAAAAACAGTAATCGCTCTGTTTTACAGCGTTTTGATCAGCACTTTGGAATTGCGCTGGGTGTTGTAGGCACTACGGCGGGCTTCGGGTAGCGCTCCGATATCTGCGGGTTCAAAGCCCCGCTCACGGAACCAGTGAGCTGTCTGGGTGGTGAGCACAAAAAGACGCGACAGGGTCCGGCTCCGGGCCATTTGTTCAATATGCATCAGTAGTCGTTCCCCCCGCTGGCATCCCCGATAATCGGGATGCAGAACAAGACAGGCGAGTTCACCCATGCGCGCATCGGGAAAATCGTGCAAGGCCGCACATCCGATAACCGTGCCATCCCGTTCTATGACCGTGTAATCGGTGATTTCACCTTCCAGCCGCTCGCGGGAGCGTGCCACCAGCACGCCCTGCTGCTCCAGCGGCACGATCAGGTCAAGAATGCCCGGCACGTCACCTACCGCCGCAGGCCGCATGGCTTCGAAAGGTGTCTGGCTGATCAACGTGCCAATTCCGTCGCGCGTGAAGAGCTCCAGCAACAAAGCGCCGTCGGTTTGCCAGTTGAGTGTGTGAGCACGGTCGACACCCTGTTTGCACGCTTGCGTGGCTGCCTCAATGTCGGGAATGACACTGGCATTGCAGCTCCCCGGTGCATCCAACAGGGCTTGTGCCTCATCGGTGGTGAGTTGGCGGATGAGCTGGCGATCCCGGCTGGAAACGCAGTCCTCCTCACCCAGCAGCAGGAGCTTGTCGGCCTTGAGCGCGATGGCTGCGGCTGTGGCGACTTCCTCCGAACGAAGATTGAAGATTTCACCCGTCGGGGAGTAACCCACAGCCGAGAGCAGGACGACATCGCCCCTATCCAGCGCGGCGCGAATGCCTGTTGCGTCGATCCGGCGCACTTCCCCCGTGTGCTGAAAATCAATCCCGTCGCGCACACCGACCGGACGAGCCGTGACGAAATTACCGGAGGCTACCCGGATGCGCGCGCCCGCCATAGGTGAGTTGGCCAGCCCCATCGACAGCAACGCCTCGATTTCGACCCGGACCGTTCCGGCGGCCTCCTTGACACATTCCAGAGCATCGGCATCGGTAACACGCAGTCCTGCATGGAACCGGGCCGCCTGGTTACGGTGGTCCAGTCGCTGGTCAATTTGCGGGCGGATGCCATGGACCAGAACCAGTCGAATACCCAGGCTGTTTAGCAGTGCGAAATCATGCAGCAGCGTGGGGAAGCGGGCGTCAGCTACCGCTTCGCCTCCGAAGTAGACGACGAAGGTTTTAGCCCGGTGAGCGTTGATATAGGGTGCAGATCCCCGGAACCAGCTGACGTAGGCCGAAGTGTCTGACAATTCCATGCCGATTCAGCAGAACTGTGAAAGGCTGAAATCGATGCGGAGCATCGCCGTCAGAACAGCGGTTCCCGGTAGAACATCATGATGTTCCCGATGAGAAACATCGAGAAAATGGCAATCAGGCCGGCAATGGTGCCTTCATTGATGACCGATCCGTCGCTTTGCCCTTCGGCTGGCGCCAGCCGTAGCTCCAGCCATCGACCCGCTGCCATGATGACAGCCAGCAAACCCATGGTGGTGTGTGTCGCCTGAATGATGTACTCGCTCTTTAATTCGAATTCAGCGTGGGCGTGGGTCAGCAAAAGAATGCCGCCGAAAGCACACAGGATCGGAAACATGTAGCGTAATCTGGGGGAGTCGGCACGGGTACGAGCCCGAATTTCGAGCACGCCCAGCACGAACGCCAGCAGGGTTGCGATGCGATGCTGAAAGACCTCGCCATTGCTGAAAGTGCTTTCCCAAAAGCCGATGGGGCCAAGCGGCCAGGTTTCCGCGTCACTGCGGAAGAAGAGGAAGATGCTCAAACCAACAAAGCCGATCGGCCAATAACGCGCCCACCGGAAAGCTGGCGAGGGTATGTAAGACAGCATGGCCATCAAGCCCATGACAGTCAGGAAGATGCCCGAGATGTTGTGGTTGTAATCCGACCATTCCGTGGCGGCTAATGAGGGCACTTTTTTAACAACTGCAACGCGACCGGCCTCACCGGCGATCAGTTCATCGTGGCTGGGGGAAGCAATTTTGGGAAGACGCGGGGTGAACATTTCCCCGACTTCCGATACCGTCGCCGTCAGCTCGGGATTATTGGCGATATCTTCAGAGGGTGGTTGTGATGATAGCGTGGCCGCAATAAAAAGAATGCCCACCAGAATGAAGGCTTCGGCCTCGATGTAATAAGGCACCTTGCGCTTGAGTGGGCCGCTCTCCTGTTGTTCCCGCCAGCGTTTCCCGGCGCGATGGTTGATCAGGGCAAAACCCAGTGCCACAAACAAGAGAAAGACCTTGGTGATGACCAAGCTGCCATAACCAGTGCCAAACAATCCCTTCCACGAGGCCACATAGTTAATCGCCAGGGGTAACCCCGTCAGTAGCAGCAGCACGACCGACGCGATACCCAGGAGGCCAAAGCGTACGATGGCGGGGGGCCAGAACTGGCGGGCTTCCTTATCTTGGTAGCCCAGTCTCCACAAGGCCAGCAATTGTGCTACGCCACCAAACCAGATGGCCGCGGCCAATTGATGCAGCAGGGTAATCAGCATCAACGGTTCGCGGTTCTCAAAGCGTCCGACGGCATGTACCAGCCAGGCACCGGCGATGACCAACGGAACGCAGAGAACGGCAAGGGTGTTCCACTGGTTGCGATTATTCGGGGCGAGCAGCAACTGGTTCGTCAGCCACAGAATTCCAAGGGAGAGAATGAATCGAGCGAGGCCCGCCTGAAATTGCACGGTGCCCAGGTAATCGGCCATGGGCAGCTCACCGAGGACGCCCCACAGCACCAACCCTTTGATGACAAGCTTGGCACCCTGCATCGCCGCCAGCGAAATGGCTCCAAACCGCAGAACGGCTAGCGCCCTGCGAATGATGGCCGGGCTGACAGCGGGCTGATCTGACCATACTTTCAGAATGAAGGCGCTCCAGAACAGGCTGCCGACCACCAGGGCATAGCTGATGAGGATCAGTCCGCCGAGAAAGTCGTCAATGAAATTGGCCAGACCTTGCATGTACATGCCGTGACTCCTTGTCTTTTCTGCTAGTGGGCGACGTGGAAGCGGAGATTGTTCTCGGTCAGATGGCCATCGGCGGCAAAGACCTTGTACTTGATGGCATAGTCGCCCGGTGTCAGCGCAGGCAGCTTAATGAGCAGTTCACCCGGCTTTTTGCCGCGGGCTATCTCGGCAGGGTGGAAAACATCCCCTTCGCTAACAAGAAAAACGCGGGACAGAGATAACTCCACATTGGCATTGAATAGCAAGACCACGGTGGTCGGGTGATTGGCCTGCACGGCTTCCCTGGCCAGTGAGGACTCGGTGACGACAGCGTGGGCACCTGCCGTGTTGGCAAAGCCGAAGGTCATGGCCATGAGGGCCATGCAGACAAAGACCTTGTTGGCCTTTAGGGCAGAAAAACGATGCATGTTTAAAAAATCCGGTATTCAGTATGGAAAAAATGATCAGCCTGCCTTGGACTTCATGGCATGTCCCGTCAGCGTCTTGCCCAGATCCCAAATCGCGCCCGGCACCTTGTGGCAATCCGCAATCACTTCATCCAGTGCGCCAAGTATCCAGTCACGATCCTTGTCGTTGATCACCAGAGGTGGCAGAAACTTGACAACGTTCATGCCATGACCGGCGACCTGACTCAGAATTCTGTGATTCTTGAATAGTGGGATGGTGATCATCTGGCTGAACAAACCTTTGTTTGCGGCTTCCAGCATGGTCCAGGCGGCTTTCAGCGAAAGGCTTTTGGGTGAGCCGAATTCCATAGCGATCATCAGTCCTTTGCCGCGTACGGACTTAAACAGCTCATATTTGTCGACCAGTGACTGCATGCCGGCCATGAGTTCATCACCCATACGACCAGCATGGGCGACCAGATTTTCCTCATCAATGACCTTCAATGCGGCCAGACCCGCCGCCATGGCCATGTTGTTCTTGGAAAAGGTTGAGCCATGCACCACGGCGCGGTCCATGCGGTTGAATACTGCCTCCATGACCTGGCTGGTCATGGCGACGCCACCGACGGGGATGAATCCGCCGGAGAGTGCCTTGGCCATGCAGATCATGTCCGGTTCGACGCCCCAATGTTCCACCGCCCAGAATTTACCGGTACGACCGATGCCGGTCTGGATTTCATCGGCTACGAAGAGTGTTCCGTATTTCGCACACAGTTTCGCGGCTTCCGGGAGATACTCATCGGAGGGCATGTTCACCCCCTTGCCCTGGATGGGTTCGACAATGAAGGCGGCAACATCCCG
>Ga0181554_1002960_pt1 | contig 14651 bp, 10 predicted proteins | sample 011ome_16_FD_145602 | JGI IMG/M metagenome (GOLD analysis project Ga0181554, IMG submission 145602) | Coastal salt marsh microbial communities from the Groves Creek Marsh, Skidaway Island, Georgia - 011503CT metaG (spades assembly) | ecosystem: Environmental > Aquatic > Marine > Intertidal zone... | reverse complement strand
TGCTATGACGAAATGATCCAGCGTGGCCAAGCCCTGACCCTGGGCCAAACCCTCAATCAAATGCCGCATCTCGAATTGCGGTTCAGTCAATCCGCGTTCCCAACGCGAAATGCTGGTCTGGTCGGTTTCCAGTCGTTCGGCGAGCTGACTTTGCGTGAGATTAAGAGCTTGGCGCAGATTCTTGCAGAGTTGGGACCAGTAGTCGCTTCTGTCAGTATTCATGAGTCGCTTTACTCACAAGAAAAACCCATCGAAAAGAGGGTGTTGGACTATCTCAGGGGGTACCAATCAAGTTAACAGCCAATAAGGTCAATAGCTGATCCTCTGGTCAGGGAACAAAAGCCAACCGGCTTCGCCAGCCTTTAGCTTGTACTGAATCTGTCGAGCGCCACCCGTGGGTTTGGCGTTGGTATCTCCGCCCTTGTAGACAGGGAAGCGACGAACCAGGGTGTTCTCCACCACGGCAAACTCGTCATGCCCCAGGTAACCCTTGGCGGCGGCCTTGTCCTCTTCGATGGGGGGCAGATAGATCTCGCTCAAGGATTTGCCCTTGTTGGCTGAATAAGCCACCAGAGAGCCATGTGAGCCACTGCCTGCAGAGGTCACATACACATACAGTTCGGGTGACCCATCGACATTCAGGTCAGCCACCTCCGCACCCGTCACCGTGCCTTCGATCTGCCGTTCGATCAGGTCGTTATCCGCCTTCAATCCTGAGGGCTGGATGCGAAGCGTGTTGATCGAACCCGTGTTGGGACTGGTCACATGGAAAGTTACGCCTTGCTCGGTCAAGGTCCGATCAAAACCCGCGCTTTTATTTGCTACTTTGGACTTGGCTGGATCGGTGGGGGCGTTTGATGCTGTGGCAGGTTTGGCCACGGCAGGCTTGCTGCCTATGGGGATCATGCAGGCCGACAGAGCGAGACTGATGGCGATCGTCAGAAGGCACTTTTTCATGAGGGTGATCCTTTGAAAATAATCTGGCTACAAAAAAGTCGGGCTCACGCAAAGCAAGCTCGGCTGCTTTCTTTCCTTAATGTCCGACCATTCGCCGACCTCCAACCACGATAACCATCATCAAGGCCATGATCATTGCGCCCCAATCACCCAGGGTAGGGATGGGGTTGGGGGGCGGTGCTGGATTTTCCACTTTAACGACGGTCAGCGCCGCGTCATAGGCATTGTTCTCATAAGCGCTGATGACGCCATCGATCGCCCCGATGGGGCCGGTCGGCTTCCCGCTGATGATGCCCGTGGTAAGGTTCAGAGTCAGGCCGGCCGGCAAGTTGCCATAAATCAATGCGAAGGTGGGATTGGTGAAGCCGCTAGTAGTTGGTGCCAGATAGAACGGCTGGCCGATGATCGCGGTCTTTTCCGGGTAGCTAAAAGTTGTTGTCCGCTCCTTGACCGTCACGTTTACCGGCGCTGAGGTCGTCGCGCCATAGACCGGCGTTTCCGCCTGACTTGCCCTGACGATACACGGCCCAGCGCGGACGCCCAGCAGCGTATTGCCATCAATTGAGCATGGCCCACTGACGCTGTAGTTAACGGGCGCGCCAGGGATGCCACCCGTAGTGCTTAGCGTGCTAACTCCGTTAAATCCGACGGTACCCGGACTGGCTGACAGCACTAGTGCAGGCGGTGCGAGGCGGTTGATGCTGACGATCACCGGATTGGAGGTCGCCGCGCCATAGCCGTCTGCTGCCGCCTTGGTGGCGGTGACCTGACATTGGCCCACGCCGGTGGCCGTGAGGATGTTGCCCGCGAGGGTACACGGGCCGCTGTTTAACGCATAAGTCACTGCACCACCCCCGCTACCGCCTTGGGTGGTCAGGGTGCTGACGCCGTTGACAGTGATGGTCGCAGGGCTGGCTGTCAGTGATAGGGCGGCTTGTTGGGCAACGCCGACGCTGATGGCGACCGGGTTGGAGGTGACGGCCAGATAGTTAGGATCGGCCGCTTGCCTAGCGGTGGCCGTGCAAGTGCCGGTACCTGGTCCTCCGGTCACAAGAACGCCCACTGCGGAGCAGGCGCCCGTGACACTGTAGGTCACCGGTCCGCCGGGGATGCCCCCGGTGGCGCTCAGCGTGCTGGTGTCACCTACGGTAATGCTGACTGAACTGGCACTCAACGTCAGCGGCTGTGGCTGAGCCTTGGCAATGGTAATGCTCTGCGTCGCCTGCGGGGCGGCGGTGTAGTTGGCGTTGCCCGCCTGATCGGCGGCGATGGTACAGAGACCGGCCCCAAGCATCACGATGTTGTTGCCATGCGCGTCGCAGATGGCGGGAGTGAGGCTGCTGTAGGTGAGCGGGAGGCTCGAGGTGGCGCTGGCGAAGACCTGGAAGCCGCCGCCGGCTGCAAAGGTGGGCGTGGGAGCCGGGCCAAAGCTGATGGTCTGGCTGGCGATGCCGATGGTGAGGTTGACCGTCGCCGTCGCGGTGCCGCTAACGGAGCCGGCGGCGCGGATGGTGAAGGCCGTCGTCGTCAGGGCCGCCGACGGCGTGCCGAAGATGGCGCCGGTGGCGTTGTTGAAGGTCAGGCCACTCGGGAGGCGGGGGCTGATGGTGTAGCTGACCGTTCCGCCGAAGCCGGCCGGGGTCAGCGCCGCCGTCTGCGCCAGGGGCGCGCCGACCGTGCCGGCGACGGTCTGGACCGCCGGGCTCAGGCTGACGGGCGGCGTTGCTGGAACGACGGTCAAGGTGATCGCCCCGGTATAGCCGGGGTCTGCGGTATCCTGGTAGTTAATCCGGTAGTGATTCAGGCCCAGTACGAAAGTGCTGCCGTTGAGATGGCCATTGAAGTGGGCGCCAACCGGCAGGACGCCATAATCGATTAGGGTGAACTTCGTACCGTCGGGCAACACTTGGTCGTTGACCAATGTGAGGTGCAGGTCGGCCACACGTTCGATGTTCAGCGTACTGCCCAGGCGGAGCTGGCCGTTCTTCAGTGCTGCAAGGTCGAGCGTCAGTTGCAGCGCCGAGAAATTACCCAGCGTTACGGTGTTGTTGGTCGTCAGGCTCTCGGTGGCGGCCAGCGGGGTACCCTGATTGCCGATCATGAGTACGCCGCCGCTATCGATGTTAATGAGACCCTCACTACCGCCCCCAATGAGGACCGGTCCCAAGGCGACGAGTACGCCGTCGGCGCTGACGCCAATACCGCCAAGGTTGGTCACATGTCCAGTATCCGCGGAGGTGGCCCGCAAGTTGAGGCTCCCGCCATCCTTGACGTTCAGGAAGCCATACACATCGTCGCTAGTGCGATTGATAGTGACGGGTGAGCTGGGTCTGATTTCGAATAAAGCCCCGGCATTGACCAGAGCGGCATTATCGTTGATGACAATCCCGCCGGATGCCGGGGAGGTATAGTCCAACCCAAGCGTCACGGCCAGGCTGCCCTGCCCGTTGAGGGTGAGGACAGAGCCGGGATGCATGACCATCGCGCCGGTCGTCGCTATGAAGTGGCCGTACTGCGTTTCCTTGCCCAGGGTGAGGGTGTTGGCTCCGAGGACCGCGAGCCCTTCGGTCCTGAAATTGGCTGTTTCGTCGGTGGTCAGCGTCGCGCCGTTGAAGGTCGTCGTTCCGGTAGCTTGCAACTGATTGGCGCTGCCCAGGTTCAGGCGGCTGTCGACAAAGAACAGGTCGCCCGACTTCAGGTTGCCGCGATCGTTGGTGATATTCAGCAGGGCGTTGTTCTGGAACGTCATCTTGCCCCGCACCTCACCGGGGGCCACGACCGATTTCCCGAAGGTCACGAAGGATTCATCCAGATGCAGCGTGCCGCCGTCGATCGTCGCGACATTGCCGAGACTTCTGAAATACCAGGAGTCCTGAGTCGTTGACCCATGCTGGTTGCCGAGGCGAAATAATTTCAGCGTGGACCCTGATGTGACGTTGAGCGTGGTCTGGGAATCAATGGTCTTCCTCTCCCACAAAGGGCCAAGCTGGGAATTTCCGGAGGCATTGATGGTTAGGGGAGCAATGGCAACGAAGGAAGGTGGATTAACCCCGGTGAGCGAGCCATTGTTTAGCGTCAGGGAAATAGGCTGTGGGGTCAAATCAGGGAGTGTGAACCAGAGCGCCGTGTTGTCGTAATCCAGATCAACATTGTCAATCGTCAGATTGCGCAGCTTGATGAATCGCTCGATGGGCAGGTAGAGATCATCAAGACTGGTGGGATAGGGATTCATATAGGCGCCGCTGACTTTGGCGGCTTTGCGCCCGGTGCCATTGGAGGTCCAGGTCGTCGATTCCCAGCAGGGGTAGTCCGGATACCAATAAGTCACATCCGATAACAAGAGGAGCGTGTTCCCCGCAAACGGGGGTCCTCCCTCGCCGGGGTTGCGTGTCGCGTTGAGCTGAAGTGCGTTATCGGTGGGGCAGGCGATGCTGTAGTTGGTGCCCCAGGCATTGTGGATCAGTGTGGTCGCCTGCGCGGTGCCGATCCCGGCGAGCAAGAAAAGCAGGGCGAGCCCCAAGGGGAGCGTTGGCTTGACCATCAACGATCGAATCTTCATGGCAGTGGACAGGAGTGAGTTGCAAGAGGGTAAGGAGGTGCGCCGAATGATGCGGGCATCGCTATATCTGGTACTGGGTGCCGATGACTGCTGATCATGGCCGTTTGCGTGCGAGATGACGGACTATCAGCAGCAGGATGCCCAGCGCCGTCAAACCCGCTCCTCCCACATGGTAGGCGAAGGGCTCGATCAGCCAGCCGGACCCATCGACGAACTCTGGTTGACTGGCCGCTTCCATCCACAAGAGAAGACCAGCGGCCAGGAAAACGTGTGGCATGGGGCCGGCGATCCTCATGATCCAGAAAGTCCTGACCCGGCCAATATTCTCAAGATGCTGCTGTACGCCGTGATGCATGACGCCCCTGATTGCTTACAAACCCTGTTCACGCCGTGTGGCGGCCATGTCGGTATCCGCATTTTGAACCTGGGTGCTGTTGCAGGCTGGCGACTGTTCGGTGCGAGTGCCTTGCGGGCTGTATAGCGGAGATTGTCAGTTGATTCAGCATGAATGGCATCTGATAGTGGTTTTCGCCAAATTGCCCTGACAAGCCAGAGAGATTTTTGCAGGGGATCGCGGCAACCATTATTTGCCGATGGTGAACTGGGTTATCTTGCCCTTGGCGTTCACGTCACAATAGCCACTTCCCTTGCCGGAGACTTCTAGGTTGAAGGACGCGCCGTTTGCCTGCAGATCCTTCAAGGTCATGCTCCCGCTATCGAGGCTTTCCTGCAGACTTGCACCGACGGTGACATGCAGATCCGACATGGGTACACCCTTGAACTTGGTCATCATCTTGTCCTTGCAGACCTTGCCCAGACGACCCAGAGTGGCATCGACTTGAGCGTCGGCAAAGGCAGGGCTGATGGAACCGGCAACGAGAGCGGCGACGAGACCATGGGCCAAAGTGTTTTTCATAGAGTGTGGTTCCGTTTGTTTAGGTGGGGGGTTGTCGCGGATGCTGGAACTCACATGACCGGGCACTTAAGGCCGCTTTTCAGATCGCAGAGCATCAACGCGGCGCGGAGCTTAGCAGGGCGCGCATAAATTCTGAACGGCAGAAATATGCTCGAATGATCGAGTCATCCCGAGCGCCTTCGCTAAGTCCGCCGACAAGAAGAGCCACCTGCACCGAGATGGGACCGGGCGTGCTGTGTGTCAACTTGGAAAGGGCCGGGCCTTATCGATTGCCAGAGTATCGTGAAGGATGAGGGAGGAATGGATGCGTGTAGGGTCAACAATCAGGATAAGGTCAACATCTGTACCGCAATGACAAAATCCAGGGCTCGGGGTGCATGCGCTGCGCTTATCCACCCTACATGGGGGCGGTTTAGGGATGGGTGAGACGAAAAACCTTCCAAAGCGATTGAAAGGAGCGGGTTAATCCTTCGCCGCCCTGCTGAATCCAGTCATCAAGGTTTGCCGGTGAAATCCATTGGCCGTCGCTGATTTCATCGGGATTAAGCCTTAATGGCCCATCATCGGTCACGACGTAGACCTGTATGAATTCCCATCCTGTCTCCGGGGAGGAGGGAAGCTTGAAGATGGATTGGAGTGTGGCTGTGCCATCGATGCCCAGCTCCTCCGACAACTCGCGCCGAGCGGCTTCGTCATAGCTTTCGCCCAGGTCTACATGACCGGCGGCGGAGGTGTCCCACAGATTGGGGTTGATGTCTTTGCTGGCCGAACGTTTCTGAAGGAACAAGTCGCCCCGGGCGTTAAATACCAGGATATGAACGGCGCGGTGTCTCAAGCCCAGGCGATGGAGTTCATCCCGGCTACGGGTGCTGATAATCTGGTCGTTCTCGTCGACTTCATTAAGCAGTTCGTGTTGCATGGTGTTTAAGGCGTAAAGACCTGTTCAACCGGGCGTTGGGCATCCTCAGGCGTCTGGAAAGTCTCCCATCCACCACCCAGAGATTTGTAAATACTGATCAGGGCTGCCGCGGTAGCGGTCTGGCTTTGGGCGTATTCGCGCTGATCCATCAATAACCGACGCTCAGTATCCAGCAGGTTGAGGAAGTCTTCCACCCCCTCCTCGAAACGGATGTTAGCGACCTCATAAGCCTTGGTGCTGGCTTCGGCGGCGGTTTTCAGCAGGGCCTGGCGGTCACGCAACCGATCATAGACGACCAGAGCATTTTCGGTTTCCTCCAGAGCATTCAACACTACCTGCTGATAGTCGGCCAACATTACGTCGGCCTGAGCCTCGGCCGCCTTGATACGGGCGTAGACCTGACCCAGCTCGAAGGCAGGCCAGGTAATGCGCGGGCCGATGTTGTAGGCGCCGGTGCCGGGTGCTGCAAGTCCGCTTAGGGAATTGGATTCCAGATTGAAACTGCCGACGAAGGTTACCCGGGGAAACAGATCGGCAATAGCGACGCCGACGCGTGCCGTGGCGCCGGCCAGATTGCGCTCGACGGCCCGGATGTCCGGCCTGCGGCGCAATAGGTCGGCCGGCTTGCTGAGATGGATGACCGCCGGCGCCTCGGGAATGGGGGCAGGGACCTTGAGCGTGTTCAGCAGAGCCGAGGGAATCTGCCCGGTCAGTACTGAAATCCGGTGTATGTCCTCGTGTATCAGGCTATCCATTGGCGGAATCAGCGCCAGGGTGGTGTCGTACTGAGCCTTGGCGCGCTGGGTGTCGAAATCGGTCCCGATACCGGCTTCCTGTCGGGCAATGGTTAGGTCCCAGGTGGCTTTCTGGTTCGCCGCGTTACGCTGTTCGACGGCCATCTGGTTCTGGTGGCCGCGCAGCTCGAAATAATTTCGCGCTAATTCGGCGATGACGGTGAGCGTCAGGTAACGGCGATCGGCTTCGGCCGACTCGATTTCCGCCTCTGTCGCCTGGACATTGCGGCGGATGCGGCCCCAGATATCCAGTTCCCACCAGGAATCAAATCCAAGCGAATAAAGGTTGAGATCACGCGGGACAAAATCACGCCGGTTCAGCGCGTCAAAGCTGCGCCGTATGGCGGTGTAGTTGCCATGAGAGTTGATGTGCGGCAGCAGGTTAAGGCCCGCATCCAGAAACAAGGCGCGTGACTGGCGGAGATTGGCCTCTGCTGCCTTCAGATCATAATTATTCCTGACCGCCAGTTTGATGAGCTGGGTGAGTTGCGGGTCACGGAATTGCTCCCACCAGTTTTTGTCGACCGGCTTGATGTCGTACTCCTTTTGCGCCTGGTTCCCAAAAGCCTTACCGGGATCTGTCTTCGGTAATTCATAGGTAGGGCCCACGGGACAGCCGGAAAGAAGAAGCAGATTCGCCGCCAGCCAACCCGAGAGGATCCAGCGATGCAGAGTCGGGCTCATGAGATTGAATGCGTGGCTTGTGATTTTCGGCGTTCGGCAAAGTAACACACCACGACGTAAAAGACCGGAGTCAACAAGAGTCCGAAAAAAGTGACTCCCAGCATGCCGCTGAACACGGCGGTCCCCAGGATGCGCCGCACCTCAGCTCCCGCGCCGGTAGAGATCACCAGCGGAAAAACGCCCATGATGAAAGCGAGCGAGGTCATGACGATGGGTCGTAGGCGCAATCGCGCGGCTTCGATGGCGGCTTCGCGTCGGCCCAATCCCTCTTCTTGCCGCCGTTTGGCAAACTCGACAATGAGGATGGCGTTTTTACTGGCCAGTCCGACCAATACAATAAATCCGACCTGGGTAAATATGTTGTTATCCATGCCGCGCAGCCAGATACCCGCCATGGAGCTGAGCAGACACATGGGCACGATCAGGATGACCGCAAAGGGCAGGGACCAGCTTTCGTACTGCGCGGCCAGCGCCAGAAACACAAACACTACACTTAGCGGAAAAATGATGGCGGCAGTATTGCCGGCCAGAATTTGCTGAAGACTCAGTTCGGTCCACTCGAAACCCATGGTCGGCGGCAGTTCAGCCTTCAGCAGGTTTTCCATCGTCTCGATGGACTGACCCGTACTGATGCCTGGCAGAGTAATGCCGTTGATTTCCGCTGATGGGTAAATGTTGTAATGAGAGATCTTGTCCGGTCCGGCGATGGCGTTGACCTTTAGTAAGGTCGCCATCGGCACCATTTCACCAGCCTCGTTGCGGGTTTTGAGTGCGGAAATGTCCTTGGGGTTGGCGCGAAATTCGGACTCGGCCTGAGCCGAAACCTGATAGGTCCGCCCAAACAAATTCAGATCATTGACATACAGGGAGCCCAGATAAACCTGTAGGGTCTGGAAGACATTGGCAAGAGGAACGCCGATGGATTTGGCCAGGCTGCGATCGATATCGACGAATAACTGCGGGACACTGGCTCGAAAGGTGGTAAAGACGCGAGCCATACCGGGCAGACTGCTTGCCTTGGCAATCAGGTCATTGGTCACCCGGGCCAGCTCCTGCGGTCCCTGATTGGTGCGATCCTGGATTTGTAGCTTGAAGCCGCCGACGGTGCTCAGACCGCGGACTGGGGGCGGGGCAAAGACGGCAACAAACGCGCCGTCGATCACCGAAAGACGTTTCTGCAAGGTGTTGACCAATGCTTCGGCCTGCAACTCGGGGTAACCCGCGCGTTCCTCGGGATTGGTCAGACGAGTGAACAGCGTCCCGGCGTTCGATTGATTGCCCCCGGCCAGTACCGAAAATCCTGCATACGCATTTACATGAGCCACACCCGGCGTGTCGCGGATGATCTGACTGGCCTCATGAATGACCGCTTGGGTTCTATCCAGCGAGGCGGCATCCGGCAACTGGGCATAAACGATCAAATACCCCATGTCTTGCGCCGGTATAAACCCGGTTGGAACCTTGTCGAAAGCCAGAAAATTCAGCCCGTTCAACGCGACGTAGAGCAGCATCACGAAAGCACCGACACGGATGAGGCGACTGACCAGCCAGCCATAGCCGGCACTGAGACTCTCGAATGCCCGATTGAACGAGCGAAAGAATCCCCCGAATACCCCATCAATCAATCGCGTGGGCCAATCCGGATTGTGATGTTCACGATCCAGCAACAGCGCACAAAGTGCCGGGCTCAGCGTAAGTGAATTGAAAGCCGAGATGACGGTAGAGACCGAGATGGTCAGCGCGAACTGCCTGTAAAAGGCCCCCGATACACCGGTAATGAAGGTTGTCGGAATAAAGACCGCGACCAGTACCAGCGCGGTGGCGATAATGGGGCCGGTGACTTCCTCCATGGCACGCCGAGTTGCTTCCCGTGCGCGCATTCCCAGAGCCATGTTCCGCTCAACGTTTTCGACCACAACGATGGCATCATCCACCACAATGCCAATGGCCAGAACCAGTCCGAACAGGGATAAGGTGTTCAACGAAAGGCCCATCGCCGCCATGACAGCGAAGGTGCCGATGAGCGAAACCGGCACCGCCAGCATGGGGATGATTGTCGCCCGCCAGGTCTGCAAGAACAGCATGACCACGACTACAACGAGCAAAATGGCCTCGAAAAGAGTCGTGATGACTTTTTCAATCGATTGCTGGACGAATATCACGGTGTCGTAGGACAGCAGATAGTCCAGTCCTTCCGGGAAACGCTGCTTGAGCTTTTCCATTTCGGCAATCACGGCTTTCTTGGTGTCAATGGCGTTGGAGCCCGGCATCTGGAACAGAGCCAACCCCACGCTGTGCTCGCCATCCAGAAAAAGCTCCGAGTTGTAATCTTTGGAACCCAGCTCGATGCGGGCGACATCACGCAAGCGGGTAATCTGACCATCCTTGCCGGTCTTGATGATGATGCTGGCAAATTCGGACGGCTCACTCAGCCGGCCCTGGGTCATGACGGTGTACTGAAAGTCGCTGGCGCCTTTCAGCGGAGGTCCGCCGATGACGCCGGCGGCGACCTGGATGTTCTGCTCGCGAATGGCCTGCACCACATCCGTGGCCGTCAGATTACGCGAGGCCACCTTGCCGGGGTCCAGCCAGATGCGCATGCTGTATTCACGTCCGCCGAACAGGGTGATGTCTCCAACGCCTGGAACTCGAGCCAGAGTGTCCTTGATCTGCAGCAGCGCATAGTTGGTCATGTAGACGTTGTCGAAGCGCTTGTCCGGCGAGGTCAGGTTGATGACCATGCTGAGATCGGGACTGCGTTTGCGGACGACGATGCCCTGCCGGCGCACTTCTTCCGGCAGCCTTGGTTCAGCGAGGGCAACCCGGTTTTGTACCAGTACCTGGGACTTGTCGAGATTGGTGCCCGGCTTGAATGTCAGTGTGAGCTGCATGACCCCGTCATTCGAAGATTGGCTGGACATGTACAGCATGTCCTCAACCCCGTTGATTTCCTGTTCCAGCGGCGTGGCGACGGTTTCTGAGAGGACTTTGGCGCTGGCGCCGGGAAAGATCGCCCGGACCTGCACGCTGGGCGGTGCGATTTCCGGGTACTGGGCAATCGGCAGACTCAGCAGCGCTATGGTGCCGACCAGCACGATAAAGATCGAGATTACCGACGCAAAGATTGGTCGATCAATGAAGAAGTGGGTAAAACGATTCATTTGGGAAGATGCAGCAGTGACAAGCTCTTACCCGTCATAGGGAACCGTTGTCGGTTCGGCCTTGACCTTGACCCCGGGCCGCAGCTTGGCAATGCCATCGACCACGACGTTATCTGCTGGAGTAAGGCCCTGGCTCACCACGCGGAAGCTACCGAACTGGCCGCCCAAAGTGATCTTGCGGTAATCCACCCCGCCATCGGGCAATGCCACCCAGACATATTTCTGATCCTGATCCGTGGCCACGGCCCGACCCGGAATCAGCAATGCGGGGTGGGGACTGCCGCCATGGATTCGAACCCGGGCAAACAATCCGGGACTGAGCAGTTCAACCGGATTAGGAAATACGCCGCGGACCTGCTGCGTGCCCGTGGTTGCATCCATGCGCGGATCGACATAGTCGATGTAGCCCTGGTGCGGATAGCCGGTCTCATCGATCAATCCGAGCTGAACCACGATGCGGCCATTGTTGCCCCGGCTGCGCTGGCCGGCAGCCGTCAGGCGGCGGTACTTGAGGACGGATCGTTCATCCGCATCGAGGTATACATACATGGGGTCGGTCGAGACAATCCGTGTCAGCAGCGTCTGGTCACCGTTTACCAGGTTGCCGACGGTGATAAGTTCGCGACCGATGCGCCCGTTGATCGGCGAGCGGACTTCGGTGTAGTCGAGATTCAGCTTCGCCATCAATACGGCAGCTTCGGCTGAATGCAGAGTCTCGGTGGATTCGGCCAAACCCTTGCTGCGCTGATCGTATTCCTCATCGGAAATGGCCTTGGAGACACGCAGTCTTTCCGCGCGCTTCAGATCGTTCGCCGCCAACTCCAGCTTGGTGCGAGTGCGTTGCAACTCTGCCTCCGCTCGCTTGAGTTCGATTTCGTAATTACGGCGATCGATGACAAATAGCAAATCGCCTTTCTTGACCTTCTCGCCGTCCTTGAACAGGATCTGTTCGAGATAACCACTGACGCGAGCGCGAATATCCACGCTTTCCATCGCCTCGATACGCCCGGTGTACTCATCCCATTCGAGTACTTCCCGACTGACCGGCAGCACGGTTTTGACTGGAACGGGAGGCTTCTCAGCTGGCTTGCCGGGCAAATTGCTCTTATTCGATTCGGCCGGCTGATTGCTCTGGTCACAGCCGGTCAGACTGATACTGAGCCAGAGCCCAATGCTCAGGGTGACTAGCTTGCGGCAATACATCAATGGCGGAAATTGAAGTCCGGTCATGGAGCTGTCTTTTGGAGGTGCCGGAGGATGATGTTTCGAAACGGTAAGAATTCTTTTCATTATATACTTGCCCGAGTTTTGAAAAGCTTGCGAGGTGAAAATAATCCATGAGCCGTGCCGGTCGACCCCGCAAAGACGAGCAGGACATTCGGCGTGAACAGCTGCTGGAACAGGCGGTACGCCTGTTCGGCAAATATGGCTATGGTGGGTTAAGTCTCGAAACGATTGCTCGCGAAGCGCAGGTCTCGCTCCGGACAATTTATGGCCAGTTCGGTGGCAAGGCAGGATTGTTCAGCGCTGCGATCAGGCGATACAGCGATTTTTTCGTGGCGGCACTCCCGGTTGATCGGGTAGATACGGCAACCTTGGATGTGGTTCTGGTTGAGTTCGCCCGCGAGTATTTATACCGCCTTACTCGACCCGAGTTGATAAGACTGCGCAGCCAGTTCATGGCCGAAGCCCATCGTTTTCCGGAATTGGCGCAAGAGTTTTACAGCCAGGGGCCCGAGCGGACGCTAAAGCACCTGGCCCGTTTTTTCGAGGTACAGCAAGAAGAGGGTGTCATGGCTGACATCCATCCGGAATTTCTTGCAGGGCAGTTTATGAATGCGCTACGAGGTGAGCGATTTCAGAGGCTTCAGCTTGGACTCGACAGTTCACCTACCAGGACGGAGGTTGATGGCTGGGCCACCGACGTGGTGAGACTTTTTCTTCATGGTTGCCTTGCGTCGTGAATCAAACCACGCACTCAGAGTGCCAGAGAGTAGGGAAGGGGCAGCCTTTGCAGCCTGGGGCCTTGCAAGTCGGTGACCCGTAAATTGGGGTTGTCCGCAAGCTCCAGACTGAGCACGGCGAGACACTCAATATTGCCCTCTTTGTTTCGACACGTATTCACGATCTGTCCTGCCGTTTTGCTCTCGCCTTCGACCTCGGCGCAAACCAGCGCTCCCGCTTCCACAGGGTAATCACTGCTGCAGGAAAGCCGGAACATGCGGCGCTTGAGTTGCCCCAGAAAGTGAGTGCGGGTCACGATCTCCTGCCCTGTATAACAGCCTTTCTTGAAGCCGATACCGTCCAGGCAATCCAGGTTGAGCATCTGCGGAAGAAACTCCTCACTCGTGGCAGCTGTCACCCAGGGAAATCCGGCTTCAATTTCGCTGCTTTTCCATGCATCCGGTTGGAGGGTTTGCAGTTGACTGAAGGGGTCCTGTGCCGATTCGCGGTGTGCGGCAATCAACAGAAGGTGACGGGCCGGGTCCTCGCTGATTTTCATGACCCCGAATTCCCTGTCGCCGGACCAGCTTAGCCCCGGAGCTTTCGGGAGTTGTTGGCCCGTTTTTTCCAGCGCCATTTCGATGCCGGGACCTATCGCGCCGAGCAGCAGGTATTGGTCGGAGAGGTTTTCGAGGATGACGCGCGAGCGCAGCACGTAGAGCTTTAGCCGCTTGTGAATGACCGGGACGAGTTCCTTCGCCAGCAAGAGATAGAAAGCATTTTCCGATTTCGCGATGCGAAAACTGGCAATGACGCGGCCCTTGGGTGTGCAAAACGATCCAGAACCGAGTCCGGCATCCTGGAGGGCATTGATGTCGCAAGTCGCCTGGCCTTGCAGGAATCCCGAAGCATCTTCACCCGAAACACGCAGCAATCCCCAGTCACTGAGTCGACAAGCCGAAGGGCTATCCACGACATATGGCAGACCGGCTGAAGTTTCGGGTACTGGCGGATTTGTCGAGTTCATGGGCTGGGGTATCAAGGGGGTAAAGAAAAACCCGCGAGTGGATACACTCGCGGGCCATCATGAATCACCAATTAGCGCTGGTTCTGGAGTGCAGCGATCCGTTCCTCCAGCGGCGGATGACTGAGGAACAGCTTGCTAAAACCGGACCCCATGCCCCCACTGATGCCAAAAGCGGCCATTTCCCCCGGCAGATCATGGGGTTCCTGCGCTCTCTGTAGTGCACGTAGAGCGTCAACCATTTTGGTCCGGCCCGCCAATTGGGCGCCGCCCGCATCGGCACGATATTCACGGTGTCTGGAGAACCACATCACTATCATGGTGGCGAGTACCGATAGCAGCAATTGAGCGATCATCTGGGTAATGTAGTAGGCCGGTCCGTAGCCATAACCGGATCGATCATCATCTTCAGAACGGAGAAGCACCCGATCCACCACATAACCGGCAATGGACGCGAAGAAATAGACGAAGGTATTCACGACGCCTTGCAGAAGCCCCATGGTGACCATGTCGCCATTGGCAACATGGCTCATTTCGTGGCCCAACGCGGCCTCGATTTCATCTGGATTCATTCGTTGCAGCAAACCTGTGCTGACGGCAACCAGTGAGTTGTTCTTGCTCATACCGGTCGCAAAGGCGTTGGGTTCAGGTGTATTGAAAATTCCCACCTCCGGCATGCCGATGCCCAGTCGC
>Ga0181554_1002954_pt1 | contig 14659 bp, 13 predicted proteins | sample 011ome_16_FD_145602 | JGI IMG/M metagenome (GOLD analysis project Ga0181554, IMG submission 145602) | Coastal salt marsh microbial communities from the Groves Creek Marsh, Skidaway Island, Georgia - 011503CT metaG (spades assembly) | ecosystem: Environmental > Aquatic > Marine > Intertidal zone... | reverse complement strand
CGAGCCCTCTCGGCCCCTCTGTCGTAAGTCGTCGCGTCTTCATCAGTTCGTCGTCGTTCGCTTCGCGCGCTCGTCTTTACCCATCGTCGTGTTTGTCGTCGTCGTGGACGCGTCCACGCGCGCTTTCAAGAACCGAGCCGCGCGCGCGGGATCAAACGTCGGCGCGGACGCGGACAACGCGAAACCCGAACTCGAACCCGCCGGCGCCGGCGTCGCCGTCGTCGTCGTCGTCGTCGTCTTCGCGGCGGTGGGAAGCGACGGGAACTCCGCGAGTCGAGCCGCGCGGTCGCGCGCGGTCTCGCGCTGCGCGGCGGCGGGAGCGGGCGAAGGCGCCGCGGCTCTCGTCGTCGTCGTCGTCGTCGTCGAACGCTTCGCGCGCGGCGGCGACGCCTCGCCCCCGCCTTCGCCCTTGCCGCGTTTCCCCTTCCCTCCGCGCTCGTCGTCGTCGTGATCGCCGCTCGCGCTGCTCCCACAGCTGTAGAGCTCGTCCGCGGAGTCGTGCACGAGCGGCGACCGCGGCGTCGTCGCGCGTTGGCCGTCCGAGGCGCACGCGGGGGCGATTTCCGATCCCCCGCCGCCGCCGCCGCCGCCGCCGCCGCCGCCGCCGCGCCCCTCGCGCGCGGCGCGCACCGCGAGCTCCGCCTCCCTCGCCTTCGCAGACGCCTCCGCGGCGGCCGCGGCGGCGACGTTCGCAGCCTTCAACGCCGCCTCCGCGGCCGCGTTCGCGACCGCCTCGAGACGCGAGACGCGAAGCGCCTCGGACAGCGCGGCGGCGTCTTCGACGTCCACCGTCGCTGCCGACGCCGATGCCGCGCCGATCCGCGCGGGGGGCGGTCCGGGCGGCAGCGGAGGCTGACGCGGGTGGTGTCGCGGCGCGCGCGTCTGCGCGGGCGGCGGCGGCGGCGGCGGCGGCGCGCGTTTCGTGATGACCCTCGGACGGTCGCGCGTCGTCGCCGTCGTCGTCGCCGCCGCCGCCGCCGCCGCCGCCGCGCGCTTCGACCCCCGTCTCGTGCTCGCGGTCATCCAGGAGCTCTCGCCGCCGCTCTCGTCGTCGCCGACGCACCCGTCGTCGTCGTCCTCGCCGCCGCGATACTCGCGCGGCGCCGCGGGGACGATCTCAGTTGAAGCGACGACCGACCGGGGAGGAGGCGCCGCGGCGGGAAGCGCCGCCTCCGCCTCCTCCTCTTCCGCGGCGGTCTCCTCCTCCTCCTCCTCCGCCGCCGCCGCCGCCGCCGCCGATTCGATCCCCGCCGCCGCCTTCGCCTTCGCCTTCGCCTTCGCCTTCGCCTTCGCCGCCCTCGCGCTCTTCGCGGCGGTCGCGGCGCCCGCCTTCTCCTCCTCGCCAAAGTCCGCGAGCTCGTCCATGTGCCGCGAGAGCTCGTGCTCCGCGTACGCCGCCGCGGCGACCGCGACGGTCTGCTCGAACATCACCTTGGCGACGATGTCGTGCGCGTCGGCGCGTATCGCGTCGTTCGCGGCGACGATCTCTCCTCGCCAGCGCTTCGCGGCGTCGCTGAAGAGCGTGAGCGTGTGTGCGATCTCCTCGGTGAGTTTCTTGGGGAAGATGGCGACCGCCGCCGGCGAAGAACGGTATTCGTCGTCGGCGTCGTCGTCCGTCGCGGTCGCGTTCGCGTCCGCGCACAGCTGTGCGCGCGTCTCGTCCGTCGCGGTCGCGGTCGCGTCCGCGCACAGCTGTGCGCGCTCGCGCTTCGCCTCCTCGCGCCTCTCGCGCTCCTCCATCTCTGCATCGCGCGCTTCCGCGCGGCAGTCGATCAGCCACCGCAGCGCGTTCCGATCGATGCAGTCGATGTGCCGCACGAGACCCGCGAGGCTCCACCCCCCCGTCTTGAGCTTCTCGCCGCTCTCGTTCCACCGTCGCATGACGGAGTAGAGCTCGTCCGCGCGTTCGCCGCGCGCTTTAAGCATCTCCTCGCGCCGCGCGTCGCGTTCGCGCGCGTCGCGGAGAAACCGCTCCACCTCCGCGCTCTTCGGAGGCGCCTTCGGGGCCCCTGGCGTCGCGATAGAAGACGCGTCGGGGCGGGCGCTCGATGAGGCGTTCGAGTGCTTCTTCGCCTCGGCGGCGGCGAGAATCGCGCTCGCGGCGGCGTCAGCGGCGTCGCGCCCGGGTCCCCCCGCGTTCGCCGCGGCGACGGCCGCGTCCACCGCCGCCATCGCCGCCGCGCGCTTCGCGTCGTCGCCGTCGCCGTCGCCGTCACCCCCGCCGCCCCCGCTGCCTCCCTCGCGCGGCGGCCGACCCGCTCCGCGCCCGCGCCCCCCCCGCCCGCCGCCGCAGACGTCCTCGATGCGATCGCCGTCGCCGTCCACGCCCGCGTCGCGCCACCCTCCGGGGGCGACGTCCGTCCTCAGCAGCGTCCTGGCAGTCCCGTCGTCGTCGTCGTCGTCGTCCGCGCGATTCTCCCCCTCCTCCTCCGCGGACTCCGCCTCCGCGCGCGCGCCGCGGAGCACTTCGTGGACGTGGTCGCACTCCAGCGTCGCGAGGTGCGCGTTGTACGCCATCACCGCGTCCGTCGCGAGCGCGCACAGCGACTGCGTGGGTGAAGCGATCGGTCAGTCGAACGTCGTACCGGTCAAACGTTGAAAGGGAAGCGCGGGTGAAGAGTGTCGACGGGAAAAGTCCTTAAGGAACGGCGCGCGCCACGCGAACGGGGTCGTATGGGAAGCAGTCTCACCTCGGCGTTGTCGTCGCCGAGGGCGTGGTGGCGGTTCTGGATGTCCTGCTCGATCGCGGCGGTCTCCTCCTTCAGCGCCGCGAGCGCGGCGTGGAGGCGGGCCTTCAGCTTTTTGCCGCCCTCGATTCTTCCCACGCCGCGTTCGCGGGGTTTGCCGCCGGCGCCGGCACCGTCCGCCGCGTTGGCGTTGGCGTTGGCGTTGGCGTTTCCGCCGCCGCCGTCTCTTCCGTCGCCGTTCGCTTCCCTGTCGAACCGGTGCTTGATCTCCATCTCGCGTCGCCTGTGAACGTCCCTCAAGAGCGTCATCTCGTACCGAATCCCCGAGACCCTGAGCTGCAGTCGTCGCACGGCGTTGTCGAGCCTGAGCCACTTGACGCACGCGTTGGGCAGGTTCGCAAACTTGGCGCCCGCGTTGATCGCGGTCTGATGCAACCCCGCGATCTTCGCGTGGTCCCTGCGCCACTCCAGGTTAAAGTTGCACAAGTTCTGTCTGTGCTGCGACGCCTCGACGTACGACGCGCGCGCGATGGCGCCGAAGAGGACGGGGTTCCATCTCGGCGTCGTCGCGAAGAACGCCTTCGACGCCTCCGACGCCGTCGGCGGCGACGGGTAGGGCGCGGCGGTCGGCGATCGACCGGCGCCGCCCCCGGACGTCGCGGCGACGTCGCGCTCGAGCTCGTCGTCGTCGCGCTCGTCGAATTCCGCCAGGCCGCGGCGGAGGAAGTCCGCGCACTCCTCGCGCGTGGAGACGCGCGCGGTCAGCGTCAGCGCCGGCGGCGGCGCGGTCGTCGCCGCCGTCGCCGTCGCACCCGCCGCGGAAGTCGCCGCGGTCGCGGCCGCGGTCGCGCAGCCGTGGTCGCGGTCGAGGACGACGAAGTCGCCGATGCGAAGTCGTCGCGCGTCGGCGTCCTCCTCCGCGCGCGCGCGCACGTCGTATAAATCGTCGTCGTCGTCGTCGTCGGCGGCGGCGCCTCCGTCCGACGACGACGACGACGACTCTTCGTCCGAAAAGTCATCGGACGCGGACGGGGACGCGTCGTCGTCGTCGTCGTCGTCGTCGCCGTCGTCGCGCGCGCTCGGCGTCGGACCGCGCGCGGCGTCGTCCGCGACCGCGCCGGCGACGCCCTCGCGCGACGGCGACGGCGTCCGCGGCGACGACGGCGAATCGCGCTGCCCTCCGCGCGCGCGCGCCTTCTCGTCTCCCCGCGCGGTCATCGAGGCGTCGTCGTCGTCGTCGTCGTCGTCGAGCGAGATCTTCTCGAACGCGCGCAGCCATCGCGCGGCGGCGTCTCTCACGTGCCCGGGCGGCGCGTTGCGATCGACGTTCTCTCGGATCGCGGCGAGGCTCGCGACGAGCGGCACCGCGTCCTCCGCGCCGACGCGGTCGGCGACGAACGCGACGAACGCGTCGCGCGACGCCGCGGTCCCGCGCGTGACGTCGCGCAGCGCGAGCCGGCCGCGCGGATTCGACGACCCGGGGAGGCGACCGGACGCGCCGCCGCCGCGCGCGTCGCCGCCACCGCCGCCGGATCCGCCGCCGCCGGAGCCCTTCCTCGACGCTTTCTTCGCGCCGCCGGACTTGTTCTTGCCCTTGCCGCCCCCCATCGCCGCGCGATCTGGACTCGGCGCGGCGAGATCTGAGACGACGCGAGACGCGGCTGTCGAAGCCGAGGACGAAAATAGCCGGTCCTGACGAAATTAAAAGTCCAAAAACGCGTCTCTTCGTTGTCCGCGATGAAAACGATCGATCGGAGGTTCAAGCGCGGTCGTCACGTCACCGATCGGTCGAAGCGCCAGATCGGTCAAACGTCAGAGTCATGAGTTACTTTTACGTAGACTACAAGCAAGAGCGCCACCCTCCCCATCATCCATCCATCCTTCTCTCTCTTCTTCTAGTCCACTTTCTTGACGTCGATCGCCCACGTCATGATGACCCCGTCCTCGCCGCCCGACACGAGCGTCCTCCCGTCCGCGCTGAAGCTCAGCGACAGCACGGACTTGCAGTGCGCGTGCTTGGACGCGAGCAGCCGACCGCTCTCGAAATCCCACAGCTTCAACATCTGAGGGTAAAAAAAAGTTCACCGGTCAGTTGAAAGGGACCCACGCGATCAAATGTTGAAACCGAACGATGAGTGAAAAACTTTTGTACAGAACGCACCTGATCTTTGCTTCCCGTGGCCAGGACGCCCTCGCTCGACAGCGCGACGCACGTGCACTCCCGCGCGTGCGTCCCCGGCACGATCTGCAGCGGCTGCTGCTCGCTGAGGTCCCAGAACGTCAGGCTCCGGTCCTGCCCCACGGTCACCATGGGCACGGACGCGCCGTCCGGCTCGGCGGAGGCGTCGGCGTACGAAGACCCTTGCGGTTTCACGACTGAGCGGAGTTCAAAGGCGGAGTTCAAAGGCGTCGTCAGTTAAGGTTGAAAGGCGACGAGGTCGGGCGTTGAAACCGAGGGGTGGTGCGCGGAGAGGGACGTCGACCGGGAGAGAAAGTCCTTGAGGAATGAAGTTCACAACGCGAACGCGGTCGTACGGGGACCGGCGTGAAAAAAAGAACGCACCCGACGCGTTGATGCCGCCGACGCGTTGCAGATGTTGCGTCGTCCGACGCTCGCGAATGAGATCCCACGTCAGGATGCTTCGATCCCTCGACGCGGACACCACGTGCGCGTCGCCCGCGAGGACCGCGAGCCCGACGACGCGAGCGTTGTGCTCCTTGAGCGTCGACACGAGCTGCCGCGAAGCGACGTCCCACACGCGCACGTCGCCTGCGCGGGTGAAGGGATCGGTCAGTCGAACGTCGTACCGGTCAAACGTTGAAAGGGAAGCGCGGGTGAAGAGTGTCGACGGGAAAAGAGTCCTTAAGGAACGACGTGCACCACGCGAACGGGGTCGTATGGGAAGCAGTCTCACCTCCGGCGCCGCCGGTGACGAAAAACTGCCGCTCGTTCGACACCGCGATGCACGTCACGCCGTCCACGTGCGCGTCCGGCAGCGTCCAGAGCAGCGCGCCGTCGCCGTCGCGGAACCCGCACACGTGCCCGTTGCCCCACCCGGTGAGGATCGTCCCGGGCACCGCGGCGACGCAGTTCAATCCGCCGCGCATGCGTTCCTGCGCGCGCAGCGTCCCCATCGCCGTACCCTCCGCGCTGATGCTCCACGCGCGCAGCCACCCGTCGGCGCTGCCGGACACGAGCCTCTCCTGCCCGCCGAAGCAGTCCGTCGGCGCGAAGAGCACCGACGTCACCGGCGCGATGTGCGACTCCTCGTAGCACACGCTCTTCGCCGCGCCCGGTCTCAGCGTCTGCAAGGAGACGACGTACTTGTTTCCCTCCGCCGTCGCGACGACAACCTGGTTGCTCGCCGCGATCTTCGCGATGGACGTCACCGCGCCCTTCAGCGTCGCGAGCGGCTCCATCGTGTCCATCGGCGTCGGCGGGCGCTTCGGGTAGTACACGGATACGGTGCCGTCGCCGCCGCCGATGAGGTAGGCGTCCTTCGCGAGGCCGAGGTACTCGAGGCTCAGCACGCACGCCGCGTTCGACTTGCAGCACACCGCGACGTTGCGCAAAACGCATCCGTTGACCGTGAACTCGGTCACGTCACCGGACGTGCTTCCCGCGTAGAGCATCGTCGCGTCCGGGGAGAACTCCACGGAGACGTAGACGCGGCGTTGGAAGCCGGTGCCGCACTTTTGGCCGCCGAGCAATCCGCGCTTCGCGTCGACGCCCCAGACGACGCACGCCTCGACGCCCGCGGTCGCGAACGTGTAGTACGTCCCCTCGTAGATCGCGCTCGAGAACGTCACCGCGCGGCACTCCTCCGGCGCGAGCGCGCCGTTCGCGATGATCCCGCCGGTTCGCGCGTCCCAACAGAAAATTTTGCCATCCGCGGCGACGCCGCCCGAGACGAGGACGCGATCGTCCGGCGAGAAGGCGAGACACGCGACGCCCTCGTCGTGCTCCGACAGCCGGTGCAGCTCCGTCATCGTGCTCAGGTCCCACACGACGACGTCCGCGTTCGTGCCGACGCCCTGTCCGGACGCGAGGTACCGACCGCTGGGCGACACCGCGAGCGCGGCGATGTCGCCGTCGTGCCCGCGGAGGAAAGCATTCTTCGACGGGTCCGCGAGCGACGCGACGACGACGGTGGACGCGACCGCGTAGTAGACGCGGTCGGGGTCGTTCGGGTCCGTCTGCACCGCGCCGATCACGGAAGAGCTGCGCGCGAGGGAGGGGAGGGGGGTGGGGGTCGGCGGCGATCGAGAGAGGACGAGGGCGGTCGCGCGGAGAGACGAAGGAGGCGGAGAGCGCGCAAAGTAAGATCCATTCGACGACGAATCGAACGACGGACGCGACGAATGAATCGCACCTGAGCCCCGCGGCGTGCCGGAGCTCCAGAGTCGCGCTGACGACCGTGCCCGGGTACATGTCGCTCTTCCACTCGATCTCCTCCCCGGACTGACCGGGTTTAGGTTGCGCCATGACGGCGGGGGGGGACGAGGCGCGGTGGAGCGGCGCGCGTCCAACTGCGCGACGATCTTGCCTAAACGGGAACGAGGGGGGGGGAAAGCCGCGCGCGACCGGAAATCGGGCCAGGCCAGGCCGCGAAATAATCGCAGTCGTTTAATTTTCAGAACTTCTACTACACGTAGTCTCTCGCGCGCGACGCTCGCTCGCTCGAGGCCCGACCCGCCCTCCTCGCGTCCCTCACGCGCTCTTCTTCTCGACGACCGCGGTCACCAGCTTCTTCTTCACGACGACCGGGGTGAAGTCGTCCGGGCCCGACTCCCAGATCACCGTCCCGTCGCAATCGCACACCCTCTTCAAGTTTTCGCCGACGCCCGCGCTCCTCGCGAGCACCGCCGCCGCGCCGGTTGACGTTCCATCTTCCCCTCCTCCTCCTCCTCCCTGCTCCACGACCGCCAACGACCTCCCGATGATATCCCACGCTTTCAGACGCGCGTCCACGACGCGGCTAACGATCGTGACCTCCCCGTTCGCGTCGGCGACGAGCGTCCCCAAGTCCCCCGCCGCCGGCTGTGCGTCGTTTTCGCTCGAGGGCCGTTCTATACGAGCGAACGTCGGGGTGGAGTTGAAAGGCGTCAGTTGAAGTTGAAAGGCGTCGAGGTGTGTCGGGATTGAAAGCGAGGGGTGATGGGCGGAGAGATGCGCCGGGAGATAAAGTTCTTAAGGATCGGCGTTCACCACGCCGACGCGATCGCATGGGGACCAGTGCATAGAACGCGCCTGAGTCGTCGTCGTCACCATCATCGGCGGCGTCGTACACCTCGCCGACCGTCTCCAACCCGCGCGTCGTGTCGCCGTACGCGCGCACGGTCATCGCGTACGTCGCGAAAGGTGTCAACCCTCTCAGCCCGCCCTCGATGAGCGTGTTCCGCTCGTCCGCGGCGACGAACCGAACGACGCCCGCGATCGATCCGTGGCCGTACGCGCTTCCCTTGAACTCCGCCACCGCCGCGAGCGACTGCCGCAGCGTCCGAAGATTCGTCCCGAGCCGCCGCGCGAGCTCTTCGCCGAACGCGCCGACGTCGCCCTGCCCGATGAGCCTGCAGTTGAACCCCGCGCGCTCGATCGCGGCGACGATGGCATCCGTCGACGCGGTCGCGGTGACGACGCGGACGCTGTTCGTCGAGAGCGTCGCGGCGACCGCGTCGATCCCGGGCACGTGCGCGAGCGCGTGCTCCACCTTGGCGACGCACTTCCCGCACGCCATCTCGACCATGAACTCGAGCGAGCGCGCGACGGGGGCTTCTTCCGCGGCGGTCGTGGATTCCGCGGCGGTGGATTCCGTCGCGGACGCGGACGCGTCGCGGCGAGGGGGGGGCGCTCGGACGCGGCGCGTCGTCGGACGTCGCGACGACGACGCGCGCGGCGGCGCGCGCGGCGCGACCGCGACCGCCGCGCGCGAGACGCACGACGCGGCGGACATGCCGAACGCGCTCGAGATGATCGCGGCGCGGTCGCGCGCGACGATATGATGCACGATGCGCTTTCCGTGAGCGCGACGCGCCGACACGCCCACTTCTACTTCTCGAAGCCGACTCGACGGTTTCGGAAGGCTTCGTTCGGACGCGTTTGAACCCTGAACGACGGTCTACGCCGCGCTCGACTCGACTGAACCCGCAGCCTCGGACACGTCATCCGCCCATCAGCCACTTTTTTCTTTTTTCCGAGAGGGGGAACCGCGCCATTCCCCCCTCGCGCGAACCCACGCACGACACGATGATGGCCGCCACGACGACCTGCACGTTCACGACCGCCGCCCGCCACGTCTGCGGCGCGAACTGCGCGTGCGCTCGGTGCGTTCCCTCGTCATCGCGTCCTCGTCGAACGATCGTTCGATCGATAAAAATCGCACCGCAACCCTAGAAGATAGACAACCCTTTTCTATCGATATCGATCGATCGACGGCTGACGCGCGCGCCTCCCTCGACGCGATCCGACAGCGCGTCGCTCTCCGCGAAGGCGTTCACCCCGCGCGCATCCCCGGGCCGCGCCGCCTCCCTCGTCGTCCGCGCCGCGGACGAGAAGAAGGCGGTCTGCGTCCTCACCGGCACCGCCGGCGTCGAGGGCACCGTGACGTTCACGCAGTCGGGCGACGGCCCCACGAAAATCGTCGGCGACATCTCCGGCCTCGCCGAGGGCCTCCACGGGTTCCACATCCACGAGTTCGGCGACACCACGAACGGCTGCATGTCCACGGGGCCGCACTTCAACCCGAACGGGATGACGCACGGCGCGCCGACGGACGAGATCCGTCACGCGGGAGACATGGGCAACGTGACGGCGACCAAGGCGCGTTCTACGTCGCACTGGTCCCCATACGACCGCGTCGGCGTGGTGAACGCCGATCCTTAAGGACTTTACTTCCCGTCGTTCATCTCCGCCCAACACCCCTCGCTTTCAATCCCGACACACCGCGATGCCTTTCAACTCCGCTTCTGACGCCTTTGAACTCCACCCCGACGTCGCTTTGAACGATGGAACGACCCTAAGGACGGGTGCGCGTTTGAGATCGAGGACGCGCAGATTCCGCTCTCGGGCGCCAACACGATCGTCGGCCGCGCGTGCGTGATCCACGAGCTCGAGGACGACCTCGGCACGGGCGATCACTCCGAGCCCGGGACGCAGGGGAAGACGAGCAAGACGACGGGCAACGCCGGCGGAAGGCTCGCGTGCGGCGTCATCGGCCTCACCCCGAACTAAATGATACATTTTGATCGGAGAGACGTTTCTTTTCGCGGCGACGGCGACGACGACGACGACGGCGACGGTCGCGCGCGTTCGAGATCGAAGAAGAACGAACCGCTAACGTGAAATACTAAAGAAAGAGAGAAAAAGAAGAACCCACGACACACAGCGCGGGTCTCGCCCCGCCCGTCGCTTCCTTCCTCCCTCCTCTCCGCTACGAGCCTACGGCGGATGACGCGGCTGATCCCCCGATCACGCGGCGGCGGCTTCCCGTCCTCCTCCTCCGCCGCCGCCTCCGCCGGCCGCCGCCGCCGCCGCCTCCGCCGCGATCTTCGCGTTCGCGCGATCCGTCCGCGCGTTCTGCCAGTGATAATACTGCGCCGCGAACACGTGCTCGCACGCGCGCGGGTTGCGCATGGCCGCTCGAAACGCGGGATCCTCGAGCTGCTCCAAAAAATACAGCGCGTGCGGGTACTGCACGAACCTCGCGTACTCCGGTCGCGTCCAGTACGAGAGGTAGTCGAGATACGCGACGAACGCGGGGTCGTCCAGGATTTCGTTCACCGCGAGGTCTGCGCGGCGGGAGCGCGGGGGAGGGGCGGCGGGTGAGGGAGGGAGGACGAGGACGGACGACGGCGAGATCCGTCCGAGCGCGCGAGGGGCGCTTCGCGATGCTGCTGTGCGGTTCGATCGACGCGGGCGGGGCGGGAGGGCGCGCACGGTGGACGTATCGCGGGTTCGCGAGCGCCATGACGAACTCGAGCTCGAGGATGAAGCGCTTGTCGTTCGGAACCCCGGTGGCGATCTCCGCCGCGCGCGTCTCCGCGGCGGTCGGCGCCATCGCGCGGTGTGACGCGGTGTGACGCGCGGCGCGGCGCGGTGCTCGAAAAAAAGTCGTCTCTCGTCTGTTGATGTTGCCGCGCGATCGACATCGACGGGCGTCGCGACACTCCGCTATGCGCGCGTGACGCGCGGCGGTCCCCTTCCTTCGCGAGCCGCGCGCGATGCGCCGCGGCTTCGGGAAGTGCGGGACGATCCTCTTCGACGGCGTCATGTTCCTCGCCGCGTTGACGCTGCTGTGCCGCGTCTGGGCCGCGGCGTCGTCGTCGAGCGACGCCGACGACGTGCCAGCATCATTCGTCGCGTCGGGTGCGACGACCGACGCGACGCCGTCGCCCTCCTCCGCCGCCTCGACGTCGTTCCCTCCTCTCGCCTCTCGCATCTCGCCTTCTCGCCGTCCGCCGCCCACCGCGTTCGCGAGCCGCATCGCGCGGACGTCGCCGCCGTTCGAGACCCACGACGGCGGCGACGTTCCCGGCTCTCTGTCATTCGTCGAACGCGAACATCGTTCGGGGGCAGCGCGGCGCGCGCGTTCGCGTCGGAGTGGACGCCGACGCGGACGCCCGCGCGCGCCGCGCGTCGCGCCGCGGCGTCGCGTCGACGACGCCGCGCCGCGTCGCGGCCCCCGTCGTCGCGGCTTCAACTAGCCGTCGCGGCGTGAAGCCCCATCGCCGCGACGAACCAAGCGACGAGCATCTGCATCTCTCTCATCATTCGACATCGTCGCGCGCGCGGCGTCGTTTTTCATCCTCCCGCCGTCCCTCTCACCGCCGCTCCCTCCCTCTCCCGCGCTCGCGTCCGCGTCAGGGGTGAACAGCACGACGTGACGCGCGCCTCAGGACGTAGCCGTAGAACATCGCGGCGCCGCGTGTAGAGAATAAGACGCGTCGAACCCTCCCGCCGCCGTCGTCGTCGTCGTAACGCTCGTCGCGTCGAACGAAGCTTTTCCACGCTGCGCGCGCACTCGCTGCTCGTCGTCTAAGCGCCCGCCCGCGAGATCGCGACCGACGTTTCCTTCCATCCTTCGAACGCGCGCCCGCACTCGTCGACGCGCGACGGTCCACGCGCGCGCGCGCGCACGCACAGCGCACGATGCACAACCCGTTCAAGGTGCGCGAGGACGCGAGCCCTCCTCGGGGCCCGTCCGCCGCGCGGAGGAGGAGACGCCCCGCGATCGGTCCGGTCCGGTCGTCGTTCGTCGTTCAGATTCCGTTCGCGCCCTCCCGACGCGGTTCGCGGATCCGCGCGTCCGACGTCTGACGCGTCGCCCCCTCCCCTCCTCCCGCCTCCCTCCGTCCACGCAGAGCTCGAAGTTCAAAGGGTCCGGGCAGACGCTCGGGACCAAGGCGGAGGACGAGGAGCGGAAGCGCGCGAAGAGGGAGGCGCTCGAGGCGGCCGCCGCGCGGTCGACGACGGGCGCGTCCGCTCCCCGCGCCGGCGGCGGCGCCGGCGCGGCGGCGCTGAGCCGCGCGGGCGGAGGAGGAAGAGGCGGAGGCGGCGGCGGCATCGACGTGGACGCGATGCGGCGCGAGGTGCTCGCGGAGAGGGAGAAGCGCCGAGCGGAGCGCGCGGCGGCGACCGCGGCGGCGGCGGCGTCCGAAGCCGCGATCGACGCGGACCTCTCGCACCCCGCCTGCGCGTCGATCGACGCCGCGATCGCGCGGCTGGCCGCGATCCCAGATCGCGCGGTGGTCGTCGGCGCGGCGGCGACGCTCGCGAGGGTCGTCGCGAACGTCGCGACGGCGCCGGAGGACGCGAGGTACCGGAGGCTTCGACTCGCCAACGAGAAGATCGCGGCGGCGACGACGCGCGCGGACGGCGGCGTCGCGCTCCTCGAGGCGCTGGGCTTCGTCGCGATCGAGGAACCCGAGAGCGGGGACGCGTTCTTGGCGCTGCCGGAGAGCGTGCGGGATGTCGCGCCGTTTCAGGTGGCGATACGACGGTTCGTGTCCGCCGGGTTGTTGTCGCGGGCGGCGGCGTCGGCGTTGACGACGCCGAAACCGCCGCCGAGGGCGGATCCGACGAAACCACCGAGTAACGGCCGAGAAACGCGCGTTTTCTTACCCGCGGTGACGTGCGCCGCCGCGGTGACGGAGCTCCCGGACGAGTACTTCAAGCGCGACGCGAGCGAGATCCAGGCGGAGTTTAAAGCCGCGGCGGAGCGACGCGAGAACGCCGGCGCGCTCATGACCAAGGCGTGGAGAGAAAAAAATATGAATAAAAACGGCGACGACGACGACGACGACAAGGCCGACGCCAGACCGGTGACCGTGCGCGTGCGCGTCCCGGACGGGTGCGTCTTGGAGGGGAAGTTCATGCCGAGGGAGCCGATCGCGGTCGTGCGCGAGTGGGTCAGCGGCGCGCTGAGGGAGCACTTTCGCGCGTTCGCGTTGAGGTGCGTTCTATACGCTGGTCCCCATACGACCGCGTTGGCGTGGTGAACGCCGATCCTTAAGGACTTTTGCCGGCGCATCTCTCCGCCCAGGGTCCCTCGCTTTCAATCCCGACACACCTCGACGCCTTTCAACTCCACCCCTGACGCCTTTCAACTCCACCCCGACGTTCGCTTGTATGGAACGACCGTGAGCTTTCTCAACGCGCCTCTGATCGGCGACGCGACGGACGGGGAAGGCGGCGGCGCGGGCGGTGGAAACGCGAAATCACTCGGGGTGCGCGCGGGCGGTGGAAACGCGAAATCGAAATCACTCGGGGTGGGCGCGGGGGACGGGTATAAAGGGAGAGGGTACGCGCGCGTCGGCACGGTCGCCGGCGCGGGGCTCGCGCCGTCGGCGTTGCTGACGTTTTCGTGGAGGGAACCGTCGGCGCCGGGGAGGAACACGGACGGAATCGCGCAGGTTCTGAGCGACGCGTTGATGCGCGATGCGACGCCGTTGGAGTAGCGCAGCGCACGCGCGTCCGCGACGAGCTCGAAGAGCGTCGACTACTAGCAGGTACTAAAACTGAATCTACAAAAGACGACGACGACGCGACGACAGACGACAACGCGCCGCCGCCGCCACCGCCGACGACTTCTCTCCTCGCCTCGCGCGTCGTCGATCGCGATCGTCACTCCGGCGCGATCGACCCCCCCAGCGCGACGAGCTTCGCCTCGAGCTCGCTCGCGCGCGTCGCCATCGCCGCGGCGACCTCCTCCAGCGCCGTGACCTGCGCGTCGACGCCGCGCAGTGAACGCAGCAGCGGCGACAATTTTTCGCTCTTTTCGCTCAGACGCCCCGCGAACGCGCGAAGGTCCTCCGCCGTGGACGCGATCGCGTCGAACTTCCGAGACGCCTCGTCGTGCGCGTCCGCGGAGAGTCTGAACTCCGCGGCGACGATCGCGAGCTCCGCGGAGAGGTGTTTCGACGTCTTCGCGAACGCATCCGCGGCGGCGGCTTTCAACGCGTCGTCGCCAGAGGCGGGGCCCCGCGGCGGCGCCGTCGACGCGTCCCGGCCGTTCGACGCGGCGGCGCGCTCGTTCCCGCGCCCGCGCCCGGGCTCCTCCTTCCCGGCGTTGCTCTTCCTCCCAAAGTTCGCGACGAAGTCCCGCGCCGCCGCGGACGCGAGCCCGCCGTCGTCCTCCCCGCCGCCGCCGCCGCCGCCGCCGCCGCATCGCGCGAAACGCTCGTCGCACGCGTACTTAGGGTCGTTCCATACGAGCGAATATCGGGGTGGAGTTCAAAGGCGTCAGATGGATTTGTAAGGCGTCGAGGGCGGGGATTGAAAGCGAGGTGTGGGCGGAGAGAGACGACGGCAAAAGTCCTTAAGGATCGGCGTTCACCACGCGAACTGGGTCGTATGGGGACCAGTGTATAGAACGCACCTTATGCGCGGCGACGACGTCCGCGTCGTCGCCCTCGCACTTCCCCCCTCTCAAGAACGCGCGCCCCATCGCGATCAGTCGCATCGCGTCCCTCGC
>Ga0181554_1002953_pt1 | contig 14664 bp, 7 predicted proteins | sample 011ome_16_FD_145602 | JGI IMG/M metagenome (GOLD analysis project Ga0181554, IMG submission 145602) | Coastal salt marsh microbial communities from the Groves Creek Marsh, Skidaway Island, Georgia - 011503CT metaG (spades assembly) | ecosystem: Environmental > Aquatic > Marine > Intertidal zone >... | reverse complement strand
AGGGGCGAGCGCGGCGACGGCGTGGTCGCGCCGACGACGCCGCCGGAGACGTCGGCGCGCGCGGCTGGAGACGACGACGACGACGACGACGACGACGACGACGACTGCTCGAAATCGCGGGGGGCGGTCGCGCGGCTTCTTCGCGCGGTCGCCGCGCGCGGCGACGCGCACGATTTCGGCGCGCTCGAGCCTATCGTCCCGGTCGACGCGGACGACGACCGCGCGGGCGGAGGCGGCGGCGCGTCGAGCCCGAGCGCGAGCACGGGGGTGAAACAAGCGCGCGGCGGCGGCGGCGGCGGCGGCGCGGCGGCGGCGGCGGCGGCGGCGGCGGCGGCTTTACGATCGTCCCTCCTCGCCGCGTCGTCCTCCGCGCCGCGCGGCGCGCACAGATGGGAACCCTGGTTCGGCGACGGTCCGGGCGTGAGCGGGTCGCTGCGCGAGGATCTGCTCAGCGCGTGCAGGGGCGTCTCCGCGGCCGCGGAGGGCGCGTTGCGATTACCCGCGCCCCCCGTCGCTCGCGGCGCCGACGCGCGCGACGCGGCGGGCGAACGCGACGAAGACCTCGCCGCGCGGTTCGACGCGATGGCGTCGGGGAATCCCGCGCCGCCGCGACGCGAGAGGGCGACGGCGAAGAGAGGATCCGGATCCGGATCCGGCGCGAACGACGACCGCGCCCTCGACGGCGACGCGCGCGGCGGCGGCGACGACGGCGAGCGCGGCGCGTTTGAGAACGTGCGCATCGCGGAGGAGGCGACGACGGCGGCGAAGCGAGCGTACGCGTCGATCGTGAAAACGCTTCAGACGAACCCCGACGCCGCGGACCCGCCGATGCGCCACCTCGCGCGCGCGCTCGCGACGAAGACCTCGATGACATTCCGCGCCGTCCGCGGGAGGACGGGGCGCGACGGCTTCCGCGCGGGCGTGGGCGACGCCGAGGACGCTTTGCTTCTCGCCGCGAAGGACCTCGCGCGGCATCACGGCATCGGCGGGTGCAAGGCGTTTAAACGACGCGAGCACGCGCTGCAGGCGCACTTGTGGTTGAGCTGTGTCGCGCTCAGGCGCTCGTCGCCGCCGAGCGCGCGCGGCGGCGGCGGCGGCGGCGGCGGCGACGGCGGCGACGAGCCAGAGCCGGAGCCTGAGAAGAAGTCGAGGGCGTCGAGGACGGCGAAGGAGGTGAAAAAATTGATCAACGCGATATCGTCGCTGTTGCGACCGACGGGCACGGCGGGCATACAAGCGCTCGTGGAAGCGCTCGCCATGGACTACGAGCACGTGATCCCACTGACGATCAAGAAGGTCAGGGGCGAGCTCCTCGGCGTGAGCGTCAAGGGCGACGGCGGCGCGCTCGGGGAGAACGGCGTTTTAGACCGCGGCGGCGGCGGCGAGGTGTTCTCGCCGACGAGCAAGGGGGCGTTCGCGCGGCCGCCGCCGACGGCGATCGCGGTCGCCGCCGCCGCCGCGCTCGGCGGCGGCGGCGCGCGCGCGCAGTACGACGACGACGACGCGGGGTCGACGCGCGACGGCGCGGAGGGGACGAAGCCGCGGGGACCGAACGGCGGCGCCGGCGGCGGCGGCGCGGCGAAGGCGACGAAGAAGCCGGCGCCGCCGCCCAGGTGGCACCCCACGTTTCGCTCCGCGAGCGTGCGTCCGAGGAAAGAGGTGACGATGCCATCGCGCACCGAGATGCGCCCGCCGAGACCGCGCGGCGGCGCGCTCGACTCCGCGGCGCACGGCGGCGGCGCGGGAAACGCGCTCGCGCTCGTCCCGCGGTCCTCCGACGCGACGACGCGCGACGGCGGCTCCAGGGACGGCAACCGGCTGATGCCGCGTCCGACGCGTCTCGAGGCGCTCTTCGGCGGCCGCGGGATGAACACCCCAGCGGCAGCGACGGGAGGGATGAACACCCCGCGGCGGCACGTGTCCACGCCGATGATGACCCCGGCGCGCCCGGGGATGATGACCCCGGGCGCGCGCGCGATGGCGAGCGCGATGGCGACGCCGGCGCCGTCGTCGCAAAAAGGAGGCGGGAGCCGCGGCGCCGCGATGCACGAGGCCGCGATGAATCGCATCGCGGCGACGCCGATCGTCGCATCGCGGCGTCCGGTCGAGGTGATTCAGGAGACGCCCGCGGGCGGGGGGACGGGACCGGTGGATTTCGTGCGCGATTCCTTCGGCGCGGCGACCTACGGAGGGGCCGCGACGGTCGGGGAGACGAGGGACAGGGACGGGCTGACGCGCCCGCCGCCGCCGCCGAAGCGCGCGAAAACCGGCGGAGGCATGATCACGTTCGGCGGGCGCTCTTGAGTCGGAGAAGGACGAGGCGACGGACGACGAGGTGTCGGAGACCGACACCTAGAAGGCAGGAGACGGCGCGCTCGGCGTGACTCTAGTAGGTGCTATTTTTGGAACCGTAATACGGTAACTAAGGTCGTCGCGCTCTGCGCTACCCGACGGTCCGTCCCACCTCGGCTAAGTTGCTCGCCCTCGCGACAAAATGCGTCGCCCTCGGCCCGCCGCCGTGGAGGAACAGGAGCGCGAACATGTACAGGTGTAACACCAGCAAGTACGCGGCGACGAACGCTCGCGCTTCAACCCTTTTTCCCGCGATGGAGAGCGCGTTTAAGACGGCGGCGTCGACCGCGCCCCACGCGTTCGCGACGTCCTTGGCGATCCTCTTGTCCGGTCCGAACGCCGCGGCCGCGACCGTGTACGCGAGCTGCTTCGGCGCCGCGCCGTCGTGGTCGCGCGTCCGCGCCCTCGACGTCTCGTCGTCGTCGTCGTCGTCGCTCCAGTCGTCGTCGCCGCCGCCGCCGCCGCCGCCGCCGCCGCCGCCGCCGTCTCCCCCTGCTTCTTCGTCGACGAGGTACCCGTTCGCGTTCGCGCCCGTCTTCCTCGCGCCGCCGCGCCCGCGCCTGAGCTCCTCGATCGCGCGCGTCGTCGTCTCCAACCGAAGCGCGAGCGTCGCCTTCTCGCTCGCGAGCGCTTCGTGCGCGCGTTGCTCGTCCAACAGCGCGGCGGTCAGCGCCTCCGCTCTCGCCTCGGAAATCGCGCTCGCCGCGTCCGCGTCCGCGTCCGCGGACGACGCCCTCGCGCTTTTGATCGCGGCGCGCGCGCGATCGTTCTCCTCGCGCAGGCGCCGGAGCGTCTCGCGCAGCGCGTCCGTCCGCTCCGCGTCCCTCGCGCGCGGCGACGACGCGGCGTCGGCGCGCGCGGCGGCTCTCGCGGCGGCTTTTTTTCTCGCGGCGTCGCTCCTCGCCTTCGCCGCGTCCGCCCTCCGCCGCAACGCCTCCGCGCGGCGCTCCCCCGCCTCGACCGCGTCCGACGCGTCGTCGCGCCTCTGCGCCGCCGCCGCGAGCGCGCGCTGCTCCGCGGCGAGCTTTTTCGCGCGCTCGCCGCCCTCGCCGGCGACGCGCGCGACGCGCGCGTCCGCGTCGTCTCTCGCGCGCGCGAGTCGCGCCTTTTCCTCCTCCAACGTCCTTCGCAACGACGTCGTCGCGTCGTCGGACGCCGCCTTCGCCGCCTTCGCCGCGGCCGCGCGGTCGCGGCGTTCGGTCGCGGACGTCGCCGCGCGAATTCGCGCGGCGACGACGTCGTCGCGTCGCGCGCGGAGGAGCGTCGCCGCGCGCGACGTCAACGCGGCGCGGCGCGCGCGTTTCTTCGCCGCCGTCGTCTCGTCGTCATCGCGCTCGCGAGGCGGCGACGGTTCGCGTTCCACCCGGGACGGGTCGCGCGTCCGCACCCGATCCCGCTCCCGCGGCGAATCGCGCGTCTTCTCCTGGATCTCCTTCGCCGTCTCCGGCTCGGGCGCGCGTCGCGGCGGCGGCGCGGGGAAATCGCTGAACGCGGGTTCGATCGCCCTCGCCGCGCGTCTCTCGCGGAGTTCCTCCAGCGCGGTCTTCTGACGCGGCGCGTCGGGGACGTCGGCCGCGGAGGGCGGCGCGTCGGTCGCCGGGGGCGGCGGCGGCGGCGGCGCGGGGTCTTCGGCCGCGGACGCGACGCTCGCCCGGGCTTCGTCCCTCGCGTCGGGCTTTGCGTCGGCGCGAATGATCTCGTCGTCGTCGTCGTCCCCGGCGCGCCCCGGCGCGTTCTCGCTCTCGTCGTCCTGAAGCTGCTCTATCGTCTGTTTCGCCTGGTCGTCCACCTCGTTCAGCATCGCCTCCGCCTTCTCCGCGGCGGCCTGGAGCCACGACATGACGCTCGCCGGCCGCGGCGACGCGCGTCGTCGTCTGGCGTTCAAACGATTGACGGCACCGACCGCGACATAAGAAAAGGCCGCGGGACCATACGAAATTTTGTGTACTCGTATATCTATGGGCTTTTAGTCAGAATCGAATTAGCGCAACTTGTCTATCCCGCCGAGAAGAGGCCGCGGGTCGGAAAACGTCTCGGAGCGTTCCGCGCGACGCCATACCCGGCGTCGCGGTCGCCCGCCGAGGTCGCTCTCGCGCGCGTTCACGCCGCGAGCGCACCCCGAGACCGGCGCGAGCGCACATCGGGCGCGATGCGCTCCGTGAACGCCGCGATGCGGCCGTGGAAGGTGAAGACCGCCACGTGTTAGATTACGAAAGCGAGTTCGTCGTCGTCCCCCCCCGAGACGCGCGGGGACGATGGGCAAGTTCAAGTCGACGTCCAAGGCGGTCCTCGCGGAGCGGAGGATCGAGAGGAAGATGAAGAAGATCGCGAAGAAACGCGCGAAGGACGACACGATCGACCCGATGACCGGGTGCGTGGGCCCCGCGCGGCGCCGTCGCTGCCGTCCCGTCCGTCCCGTCGTCGCTTCTCGTTCGTTTTCTCGCGCGTCATTTCATTTCATTCGTGAGCTTGTAAGCTCGAGGAACCGACCTCGTCGCGCGCCCGCGTCGACGACGCGACGACAGACGGACGGGCTGACGTCCATCATCGCCCCCCACCCCGCGCAGACGCAAACTCACGAAGCGCGAGCTCGCGAGGAAGCGCGGGGAGTACATCCCGCCCTCGGCGCAAGAGGCTGAGGAGCACGCGGACGACGTCCAGCCGAGGATCCAAGGCCCGAGAGGGTTGAAACCGTACCCGCTGAAGATCGGCGTCGGCGACCTCGGCGTCGAGTTCGGCCCCGGGATCGCGATGTACTTCAACTTTCTGACGTGGATGGGCCACATGTTTTTCATCTTGTTCGTCTTGAACTTCCCGACGATTCTCATCGCGCACGCGGCGAAGTATTACGGCCCGTATTCGCACGCGAGGAACTCCACGGGGTACTCGAACGCCTGGGACGAGGGCTTCGGCGGGTTCGACATGGCGTCCACGACGTTAGGCGCGATCGCGCCGGACGACGTCGAGGAAGGCGAGTGGCTCATATTCGACTGGAACGGGATGATATTGACCATCTCGAAGCTGGACTTTTTGTACGGCTCGATGCTCATGGACCTGCTCGGCGTGGTCATGTTCTTCATCATGCTGTACTTTCTGAACCGACGGAACGCGCAGATCGAGCGCAGGGTCGACCTGGACACGATCGAAATAAGCGACTACACCGTCGTCGTGAAAGGGTTACCCGAGGACGCGGGGGACAAGGAGGAAGTCCGATGTTTCTTCGAGCTCAAGTTTGGGAAGGTGGTCGACGCGGTGCTCGCGAAGAGCGACGGCAGCGTCGTCAGCGTGTACCGCCGCCGCGGCGCGCTGTCGATGATATACGACACGATACACTCGCGGTACATCAAAAAAGGGAAGAAGAAAGACAAGAAGAAGATGGAGAAGCTCGAGAAGCTCGTCGCGAAGAAGGACGCGAAGATCGCGAAGCTGAAGCGTCAAAAGTTTTTCAAGACCAAGCTCGCGTTCGTCACGTTCAACGACGAGGAGTCGTACGTGGACTGCTTAGAGCAATCGCCGAAAGGGTGGTTCGCGCGCTGGATGATGCCGCGCGAGGAGAGGTTCCGAGGGAAGCACTCGTACACGGTCGACGCGGCGCCGCCGCCGACGGACGTCATGTACGAGAACCTTCACGTCTCGGAAAAGTCCCGTCGAAAGCGGCGGTTCATGGTCGGGTTAGTCTCCGTCGCGCTGCTCGCGGTGTCGTTCTTCGGGATCTCGGCGCTGAGTAAGAACGCGCGCGACATGGCCGCCGCCGTGAAGATGTCCGACGTCAAGCTCGCGGAGGGCGCGGAAGGCCCGGGCGGGGGCGAGTTCGCGAATTACCCGTGGACGGTCGCGAACGCGTCGTCGGTCGTCGACGAGGACGAGTACGAGGAGTACGACGGCGACGCGGAGCCGCCGCCGCCGCCGCCGCCGCCGCCGAGCGGCGGCGCGAGCGGCGGCGCGTTGACGTTCCCGGCCGACTTCAACGGCACGCACGCGTTCGATCGCGTGTGCACGCCGACGCTGGCGCAGTGCGAAGTCGCGTACTCCGAGCCCGGATTGCTCACGCTCATGCCGTTCGGGGACTTCATGACCGTGGTCCCGATCGGCGTCGCGATGAGCGAGACGGAAAAGCGGGTGAAGATCAAGACGCTCGTCAAGGATCTCGCCGCGTGCGCGGACCCGAACGGGTGCCAGAAGCGAGACGAGCACGACGACGTGCTGTTCGGCTGCCTCGCGTGTTACTGCGCCGGGCTTCAGTACGGCGTGAAGTCGGACCGCAAGCCGGGGAAGTGGGAGAAAGGCGACTTCGTGATGTCCACGTTCACGAACAAAGAGCTCGCGGACATTAAAGAGCACTGCGCGCCGTACCTCGTCGCGCCCGGGGGGCAACAAGCGATCATGCTCATCGCCGCGTCAGCGTCGGTGTCCGTCGTGAACACGCTCCTGAAGTTTTTCCTGAAGTTTTTGTCCCCGCTCGAGCGACCGGACTCGTTCATCGCGCTTCAGAGGACGATCGCTGAGAAGGTGTTCATCGCGCAGTTCGTGAACACCGCGCTCGTGATGCTCATCATCAACGCCGCGATCCCGGAGATCGCGAATATTTTCGCGAATTTTGTATTCGCCGGGGACTACCGCGACTTCGACACGCTGTGGTACGAAGACATCGGCGGACCGTTACTCCTCACGATGATGGTGAACGCGGTCGTGCCCTCGTTGATGAACGTCGTCGGCGAGATAAAGTCCAGCGCGCAGCGGTGCGTCGGGCGATGCACCGCGTGGACGCAGAAGAAACTGAACGAGATTTACACCGGACCGGAGTTTGACATCGCGACGCGATACGGCGAGATGCTCATGTGCATCACCGTGACGTTGATGTACGGCAGCGGGATGCCGTTCCTGTACGTCTTCGCGTGCTTCTACATGTTCGCCATCTCGTACTTCGATCGCAGAATGTTGCTGCGGTGCGCGCGCAGGCCGCCGAGGTACGGCACGGACTTGGCCGAGCTCGCGCTCGCGGTTGTTCCTTGGGCGCTCTTCGCGCACATGCTCTTGGGCCTCTGGATGCACACGTACTTTCTCACGCCGAGCGTTCAGGACAGCACCGGCTACGGCAAAGGGAGCGACGACGGCGCCGCGACGAACACGACGCAAGCGGACGAGGTCGACTCGATCATCGCCTCCGGGGCGAGCGTGGATAACTTGGTCGAGCTCGCGCGGAACGCGTCGGCGGCGGCGGCGGCGAACGAAGCCGGCTACTCCTCTCTGCCGGACGAGATCGACCGACGCGCGGTGCAGACGAACGGGTTCGCGTTCTTGCTTCTCATCGCGCTGTTCCTCGCGTACATGATCCTCAAGACGGTCCTGAAGAAGCTCTGGGGGATCGTGCGGACGATATTTCCGTGCTTCGATAAGTGCTGCGGGAAGACGAAGATCGAGGTGGAGGATAACCCGACGTTCGAGGACGCGTTGATGACGGATAAGTTGCGAGGCGTGACGACGTACGAGATGCGCGACATGCCGATGTACGCGGACATATTCTACGAGGGGAAGGCGCCGAAGACGCCGCGGAAGGGGGAGAAGGAGGACGCGGACGACAGCGCGTACGGCGCGACGACGACGGACGACGACACAGACGCGGACGCGGACGTGGACGACGCTCTGCTCGCCAAGGCGTTGTTCGGCGGCGCCACCGCGGCGGAGATGCACGGCGACGCGCTCGCGGGGAAGTCCGAGGACGAGATCTTCGACGACATACACGCGCTGCTGGGGATGCCCGGGGAAGGGCAAGTCGCTGGCCTCGGCGGCGGCGGGTTCGGGTTCGGGTTGGGCGACGATTCCGCGGGGACGGGCATGGCGATGAAGATGACGATGTCGAATAACGCCGCGTACGACGCCGGCGACGAGGACGACGACGTCATGGGCGACGTGAACAACCTCCTAGGCTTCGGCGGCGGCGCGGGCGCCGGCGGCGGCGCGTTTAATAACCCGACGTTCGACGCCGACGCGATGGCCGCGCCGACGCCGGTGAGCGCGTCCGCGACGGCGACGGCGACGGACGACGTCGCCGCGTTGATGCGCGACGTCGAGATCGGGGGCGCGGCGTCGGCGCCGCCGGGGGAGTCGCAGGACGCGCCGGACATGGCGTCGCTGCTCGGGTTTGGCGGCGGTGGGGGCGCGGTCGGGCTCCCCGGGATGGTTCCGGGGGGGCGCGTCGGCCCGATGTCGAAGCGGAGGAGCAAGCGAGGCGCGAAGACGAAGCGCCGCGGCGGAGGCACCGCGCGCGAGTCAGACGGGGAGAAGTCTAACTAGACTAGCACGAAGGTAGTCAACTTAAACTTAGGACACACGTAGCGAGAGCTCGCGGACGAACGAAACGACGACGCGGCGGCGTGCGTGCGTTTATAAAGTTGTCTCGTTCAGTCTTTTACAAACAATCGTCGTCGCCGGGAGCGGCGGCGGCGTGACCGAGGAGAGAGCGCGCGCGCGACGCGGTCATCGAAAGCCGCCATCTTCGGTCGCGAAACCGAGATTTACGGCGTGGGCTTCGTCACGTGCGTTCCGCGATGCGTCGCGGGACGCGCGTCGTTCGTCGTCGCGCTCTCGCCTCAGTCCGCCGCCGTCGTCGCCCCCGAGGACGTCAGTCGAAGCATCGCGTAACGCCCGGAAGCGTTACGTTACGTTACTTCTTCCCGCCGAGTTTCGCGGGCTTGCTCGTCGCCTTCCCTTTCCCTGGCTTGGCGGTGGCTTTCCCCGCTCGGTCAGCCTTGACGAACGACCACACCCCGGTCCCGCGGAGGGTGTCCGTCTGCCCTACGGCGTACCGCGCGCTGTCGAACGCGGTCTTGATGGATCAGAAAATCTGCGCGGGACGGGATGGGAGTTGGGTTTGCGCGTCAGGACGGATCGCTCTCGATCGATGCGCTCTCGTCGTCTCTCCTCAGCCACTGATGCCATTTATTCGCCACGCGACGCGACGACGCGTGGACGCGGGACGGGAGAGACGCGACGCGCGCGAGCGCGCGGCGGCGGCGGGCGCGCACCGGCATGGTGTGTTGGGGGGCGGAGACGCGAGTAGACGCGCGATGCGAGCGTGCGTGGGCGGTGGTGCTTCCGTGCGGGAGAGCGCCGGCGCGTTGTGTCGCGCTGGTCGCGGCGTCGAAGGCCACGTCACCGCCGCTCGCGTAGATCGCGCGCGCTCGCGCGAGTTCTTCAGGTTTCTTCGCTCGTCGCGGCCGACCGGTTTTGAACGCGTCGTGCCCACTTCGCCGCGAGCATGGCGTCCCTCCGCCGCAGCAACAGCGGCCTTCGCGTGAACCGCAGGCTCGAGTTCCAGCAGACGCAGACCGCGCGAAGAAGGGTGCGCGCGATGCGCCCTCGGTCGCCGCCGTCCCGGCGCGCGTCGTCGCCTCGTCTCGTCGCGCATCTTTCATTCGCTCGCTCGTCGTCGATCGGTCCGACCCGCGCGCGATGAAAATAACTAACTCGCCTCGTCGTCCTGAGCGCCCCAGGCGCGCGCCGGCGCGGTCGTCCTGTGCGTCTTCCTCGCGTGCGCGATGTTCGGGCGCGGCGGCGACCGCGGCGTCGCGACGCGCCCGGCGTTGGACCCGGACGACCGCGTCGAGGGCGCGAGCGCGATCGACGGCGTCGACGCCTCGACGCGCTGCGCGGGTCTGGAGGATGCCAAGTCGAGGGTGATGTGCGCGGTGTGGGCGCGGCGGGGGCACTGCGACGGACGTCTGAACTCGGTGAGCTTCTCGAACGATTGCGCGCTGAGCTGTTGCAAGGCGAGGGCGACGGCGAGCGCGATGGAGAAGGAGGAGGCGGAGGCTGGAAAGCCGCCGCCGCCGCCGCCGAGCGACGACGGCGACGGCGACGGCGACGGCGAGAGAGGTATAAGATAGAGGTAGCCACACGGGCGTAAGTAGTGACGACGGATAAATATAGCTGAGGTCTAGCTAGGGCGAGTCGACGCGCCGCCCTCCGTCTCCACGCGTCGCTCGCCCTCACGGCGCGTCCACGAGCTCGACGTCGAACTTCAGCGTCGCGCCGCCCGGGATGAGCCCGCCGCCCGCGCCGCGGTCGCCGTATCCCAACTCAGGGTCGTTCCATACGAAGCGATGGCGGGGTGGAGTTGAAAGGCGTCAGTGGTGGAGTTGAAAGGCGTCGAGGGCGGGTATTGAAAGCGAGGGACCCTGGGCGGAGAGAGACGCCGGGAAAAGTCCTTAAGGATCGGCGTTCACCACGCGAACGCGGTCGTATGGGGACCAGTGTACAGAACGAACCTTGGCCGGAATCACGAGCACGCGCTTGCCGCCAACCTTCATCGGCGGGACGCCGTCGCCGCCGAGGATGCCCTCGTCCCACCCGCGGATGACCTGCCCGGCGCCGATCTTAAACTGCAGAGGGCTCCCGCGCGTGTACGAGCTGTCGAACACGCGCCCGGTGCCGTCCGCGAGGCGGCCGGTGTAGTGCGCCTTGATGAGCGTGCCCTTGGTCGGCTCGCGACCGGCGCCGACGGACGCGTCGCAGAACTGCAGCCCGCTCGGGGCGGTGACGAGCTCGCCGGGGCACTCGAGCTCGGGGAGGCCGCGCGCGGTCGCGGGGAGCGGGGTCGTCGCGGCCGTCATCGCGAGCGTCGTCGCGACGGCCGCCGCGGCGGGGATCGCGACGAACGCTCGGCGCGACGACGACGACGACGCGTCGCCTTCGGTCGACGACGCGCGAACGCGGAGCGCGGGCGCGCGACGCGCGCGCGCGTCGCCGCGCGCGACGGCGAGACCGGCGCGAGGCGCGATGAGCGAGGCGGAGACGGCGAGGGACATGACGGCGACGGTCGACGGTGCGTCGTGGAGTGACGCTCGTGTCGGAGTTCTCGAAATCTAGGTTTGTGAGACAGCGCCGTTGCGTTCAGTTGATGAGGGTGGCGCTTGCCCCCTTCGCGAGTCGCGCCCGTTTAATAAAGCTAAGTCGCTACTATCGTACATCGAGCCGCCCGTCGCTCGCGTCTCCTCCGTCCGTCGTCTCGCACGTCGACGAGTATAAAAACATTCGCCAATAAGATCCTTCCCCTCCTCCTATCCTTCACAGCTCGTTCGAGTTCAGCGGCGTCGCGTCCACGAATCGCCACTCGCCCGTCTCCGCGACGAGCCGATACCGCGACCGCTCCGCGAGCGTCTTCGCCCCGCCTCTGTTCTTCTTCCCGCTCGCCTTGTACGCCACCTCGTACGTCACGAACTTCTCGTGCTCCCCCGCGCCGTCCGCGACGTCGCGTATTCGCAGCGACTTGAACGTCACGGACGACATCGTCCGCTTCGCGTCGCGCAACAGCCGCTCTCGCCCGGCGTCGGGAACCTCCGCGGTGGCGTCGACGCGTCGCAAGTCGCCGCTCTCCGGGTGCGTCGAGTCCACGACGTACTGCGGGATGTTCTTGACGTACGCGCTGAACCGCGCGCGGACGATCGCGCTCGGCTCGCCGCCGCCGTTCTCGTGCAGCGCGCCGCAGCACGAGACGTACGGCGACGACGAGCCGCACGGACACGACGACGACGACGACGACGACGACGCGTCCGCCTTGGCGCCCTCGACGCCCTCGTCCATGATCGTCCCGAGCATCCCTCTCCTGCCGCGCGCGACGACGATCGACTGCGACCGACCGCGCATCGACGCGCGCCCATGCCCGCCGCCGACGCCTCCCGCCGCCACCTTGCGCCCGCGCGCGAGCGCTTTCAGCGACACCCCGCCGCCGGCGCTCACCGTCTCCGCCGCCGCCGACGCGGCGGCGGAGGAAATTTCCAACGCGAGCTCCACGACGGCTCTTCGCGCCGCCGCCTCCGCGCGTCGCGACGTCTCGCGATGGTGCTGATGCCTCGACGACGGCGCGGACCGCGGGCGCTGCCGCCTCGACGACCGCCCGTGCCCGTGGCCGTGATCGCTCATCGTCGGCGAGCTCGGGCGCGAGACGCGAAGCGCGGCGGCGGCGGGCGAGTCGTGGAACTCCCTCGTCACGCGTCCCACCGCGTCGGTGCACACGTACGACGCGCCCCACTCCGCCTGTCTGACGACAAACTCGGCGTCGTCGTTCGCCTTGCCGTACGTCCCGAGGTACAGACCTTTCCCTCGGACGTCGTCCGCGATCGAGCGCGCGGTCGGGTCCATCGCCTTGTTCCCGCCGTTCGAGGACAGGACGTTGACGTTGAGCACGAGGCCGCTGAGTCGATTGTCCAACGCGACGTCGACGGCGGCGGCGACGCTCCGCCGCCGCGGATCCGTCGCGCCCGCGTCGCAGTCGCTGAGCATCATGACCGGGTAGTGATCCTGCAGTTCGCGCATGATGCACGCCGCGTCCGGGTCGAACGACGAGAACATCATCCGTCGCGTCGGGTGCGCGCGGCACACCGCGAGGATGGCGCCGAGGTCGCCGCGCATCGTCTCTTCGTCCGCGGGGTTCGAAGCGTTAAACTTGAGCTCGGCGCTGAACCCCAGGCTCTTCGGCGCGTCGTTGAAGAGCTCTTCCAGGGTCGTGATCGGACCTTCGATGTCCATGACCCACGGCTCCGGCTCGGGGGCGCGGACGGAGCCGTATCCGACCGGGAAACGGCGGTAGAAGACGACGTGCGTCTGCGAGATTTCGGAATATTCCGTCGAGCTGGAGCGCTCCAAAGGCTGGGAACGGTTCTCTGAACCGGAACAGCGGTCGGGCATTATATTCCGATTCGCCTCCTCCTCGCGCGTCCTCGCCGCGGTCGCCATCGCGTCGCGCGAGAGCGCCTTGATTTCCGCGAGGGTCAAGTCGCGTATTCTGTGCGACTCCACCTCGCCCACTCCGCGCTTCACGAGCATGACGTCGTCGTGCCACAACACCGGGACGCCGTCTCTGGTGACCTGCACGTCGAACTCGACCCAGGACGCGCCCGCGTCTCTCGCCGCGATGAATGACGCGACCGTGTTCTCGCGAATGCCGCTGCCGCTGCAGCGGTTCATGCCGTCGCCTCTGTGCCCGATGACAGCGCATCCGCCGGGCTCGAGGTACCCGGGCAAGTTCAGCGCGTACCGCTGCGGCGTGCGCCGTTGCGCGAAGACGCGTTTGCTGAAAACGCGTCGATTCTCCCGGTGATTCCTCGGGGACCCGTTAGGTTTACGAGCGGGGCTGCTCGGCGCCTTCGCTTGCGCGCTGAACGGGCGGAGCACGGGTTTGATGCGCATCCTCAACCCCTTGAAGTTTAATAAGTTCGTTGGGGCCATGGTGCTAAGCACCGCGCGCGCGCGTGGGTCGCGCGCGACAAAGTGCTTTTCGCGTCCGCATCTCGGAGAAAAAAGAATAATATTGCCTCGCCTCGATGACTCGAAAACGACGGGTTATTTTTCCAATTATGCTCCGTCAGACGGAAACGCGTCCCCCCGTCGCATGTTTCGGATGACTGTGCGCGTACTACGGTCGATCCGATTTCGTAACTGCCACGTCGTACGGATCGAGACGCGTTTTGGCGTACGAGGTTGGGACGCAGTGCAGATTTTTCCACAAAAATCCCAGAGAAATCCTCTCGCGCGTAGTCATCAGTGCGCGCATTTTTTACATGTGTTGCAGTCACAAAAGGAGCACGTTGCGTGACAACACGCGAGAAGATTTTCACACTCGTTCGTGACGAGGACGCCGATACCAGCCGGACCCCGTGACCGACCGTTATCGCGTTTTCCGAGGCAAAAGTGACAACGACGAGCCCTCGCGAGCCGCGTCAGCAGACGCGCGCGCGCGTCCGTCGTCGCGCGCGCCACCGCGAACGACGGACGCGGTAGACACGCGATGGCGGACTGGTTCGTCGCGCGCTTCCTCGACGAGTGGGAGGAGCACACCCGCGGGACCGCGTCGAAGGTTCCGACGTACGACAAGGCGTGCCTCGAGGCCGAGCTCGACGCGTCGATCACGAACCTGCGCTGCCGCGGCCCCGCGCACCCCGGGGACCGGAGCTGCGGCGTCGCGGACCGCCTCATGAACCAGTTCCACAACGAGTTCGTCCGCCTCGAGAAGGTGGTCGCGCGCGAGCACAAGCACGAGCTCGTGACGGACTCGGACCGGATGCGGCACTTCATGCTGCGCGCGCGCGAGCTCGTCGCCGCGGAGTCGAACCTGTGCGAGCTCCCGCGTCTGGAGACGATTCGAAACCCGTTCCTCACGCCGAGCCAGTGCCGCGCGTGCGTGAGGGACGACAACTTGGGCTTCCTGAAGCAGCGCGAGCAGGAGGTCATCGAGAGCCGCCGGTTGCAACTGCTCGGCGCGCTCAGGCGCGTTCTATACACTGGTCCCCATACGACCGCGTCGGCGTGGTGAAC
>Ga0181554_1002944_pt1 | contig 14688 bp, 12 predicted proteins | sample 011ome_16_FD_145602 | JGI IMG/M metagenome (GOLD analysis project Ga0181554, IMG submission 145602) | Coastal salt marsh microbial communities from the Groves Creek Marsh, Skidaway Island, Georgia - 011503CT metaG (spades assembly) | ecosystem: Environmental > Aquatic > Marine > Intertidal zone... | reverse complement strand
CTGCGGGTGCGGTGGCCGGTGCCGGCTTGCACGACGCCGCCCCGGACAACCATTGCTTCAAGTGGGCCATTGGCGACAAGGGCGCGGTGGATGCAGCGTTTGCCAACGCGGCGCATGTCACCAAGCTCGACCTGGTCAACAACCGCCTGATCCCCAACGCCATGGAGCCGCGCGCGGCCATCGGCAGCTACAACCGCGCCAGCGACGAGTACACGCTGTACGTCAGCAACCAGAACCCGCACGTCGAGCGCCTGCTGATGACGGCCTTCGTGATGGGCCTGCCCGAGCACAAGGTGCGCGTGATTGCTCCAGACGTGGGCGGCGGCTTCGGCTCCAAAATTTATCTGTACGCCGAAGACGTGTGCCTGACCTGGGCCTCCAAGAAGCTCAACCGCAACATCAAGTGGGTGGCCGACCGCAGCGAAGCGTTTCTCTCGGACGCGCACGGCCGCGACCACGTGAGCCACGCCGAGATGGCGATGGACAAGGACGGCAAGTTCCTGGCGCTGCGCGTGCACACCGATGCCAACCTGGGCGCCTACCTGAGCACGTTTGCCAGCGCCGTGCCCACCATCCTGTACGCCACGCTGCTGGCGGGCCAGTACAGCACGCCGCAGGTGTATGTGGAGGTGGATTCGTGGTTCACCAACACCGCGCCGGTCGATGCCTACCGCGGCGCAGGCCGCCCTGAGGCCACGTACCTGCTGGAACGCCTGGTCACCCGCTGTGCGTGGGAAATGGGCCTGCCGCAAGACGAAATCCGCCGCCGCAATTTCATCAACAGCTTTCCGTACCAGACGCCGGTGGCGCTGCAGTACGACACGGGCGACTTCCACGCGTGCATGGACGGCGCCAACAAGCTGGCCGACGTGGCCGGCTTCGAGCAGCGCAAGGCAGCGAGTGCAGCCAAGGGCATGTTGCGCGGCATTGGCTACAGCAGCTACATCGAGGCTTGCGGCATTGCGCCGTCGAACATTGCGGGTGCGCTGGGCGCGCGTGCAGGCCTGTTTGAATGCGGCGAAGTGCGCGTGCACCCCACGGGCAGCGTGACGGTGTTCACCGGCTCGCACAGCCACGGGCAAGGGCATGAGACGACCTTTGCGCAGGTGGTGGCGGCACGCCTGGGCATTCCGGTGGACAACGTGGACATCGTGCACGGCGATACCGGTCGCGTGCCGTTTGGCATGGGCACCTACGGTTCGCGCTCCATCAGCGTGGGCGGCGCGGCCATCATGAAGGCGCTGGACAAGATCGAGGCCAAGGCCAAGAAGATTGCGGCCCACCTGATGGAAGCCAGCGACGCCGACATCGACTTCGCTGGCGGCGAATTCAGCGTGCGCGGCACCGACAAGAAGATCCCATTTGCCCAGGTGTCGCTGGCGGCCTATGTGCCGCACAACTACCCGCTCGATGTGCTGGAGCCGGGCCTGAACGAAACCGCGTTCTACGACCCGACCAACTTCACCTTCCCGGCCGGCACCTATATCTGCGAAGTCGAAATCGACCCCGCCACCGGCAGCACGCGGGTGGACAGGTTCACGGCGGTGGACGACTTCGGCACCATCATCAACCCGATGATCGTGGAAGGGCAGGTGCACGGCGGCCTCGTGCAGGGCATTGGCCAGGCCATGATGGAAAACTGCGTGTACGACCGCGAAACAGGCCAGCTGCTCACCGGCAGCTTCATGGACTACGCCATGCCGCGCGCGGACGACTTCCCCGAGTTCAAGCTCGGCCATGTGTGCACTCCCTGCACGCACAACCCGCTGGGCACCAAGGGCTGCGGCGAGGCCGGGGCCATCGGCTCGCCCCCAGCGGTCATCAACGCCGTGCTGGACGCCCTGCGCCCGCTGGGCGTGAAGGAGTTCGACATGCCAGCATCGCCACACCGGGTGTGGGAAGCCATTCAAAGTGCCAAGGCATAAGGAGACCGACCATGTACGCATTCACCTTCGAAGCGCCATCCTCCACCTCTGCCGCCGCGCAGCTCATTGCCCAGGGCGGCAAGCTGCTGGCGGGCGGGCAGAGCCTGCTGCCATCCATGCGCCTGCGCCTGGCCAACCCCGAAAAGATCGTGGACCTGAATGGTGTGACCGAGCTGGCGGGCATCCGCCGCGAGGGCAATGCCCTGGTCATTGGCGCCATGACGCGCCACATGGACGTGGCCGCGAGTGCCGAGGTCCAGGCCGCAATCCCTGCGCTGGCCGATCTGGCCGCACACATTGGCGACCGGCAGGTGCGCGCACGCGGCACCCTGGGCGGCTCGGTGGCCAACAACGACCCCGCAGCCTGCTACCCCAGCGCGGTGCTGGGGCTGGGTGCCACCGTGATCACCAACCGGCGCGAGATCGCCGCAGATGATTTCTTCGTGGGCATGTACACCACGGCGCTGGAGGAGGACGAGATCATCACCGCCATCCGTTTCCCCATTCCGAAGCGGGCGGCGTACATGAAGTTCAAGCAGGCCGCGTCGCGGTTCTCGCTGGTGGGCGTGTTTGCCGCGCAGACCGACAGCGGCGTGCGCGTGGCCGTCACGGGTGCTGCCAGCAGCGTGTTCCGCCATGCGGGGCTGGAGGCAGCGCTCAATCAGAGTTTCACGCCCGCTGCTGCTGCGGCTGTGAAGATTGATGACAGCGACCTCAATGGCGACATCCACGCCAGCGCCGCCTACCGGGCCAACCTGATCAGTGTTCAGACGCAGCGGGCCGTAGCCCAGATGCTGGGCTGACCCAGGAACGCGTCTGCGATCTTTTCGGAGCTGTGAAAAGGCCTTGGGCGCGTTCCAGAAGGCTTGCCGCCACCGTGGTGTGGCACCCGGTGGCAATTTTTGAATGAAATTGGCCAAAGGTGCCTGTGTGGCGGTCACCTTTAGCTATTAATTGGATAGCAATGAACTCGTTGACTGCAGCGCCGGTTCCGGCATCTGTCGATGCGCTGGTGCAGGACTTGCAGAGCCTGGGCTACTTTGCCGACCGGCGGCTTGCCACAGCCGTGTTTCTTGCGCTCAAGTTGGGGCGCCCTCTGCTGCTGGAGGGCGAGCCTGGCGTGGGAAAGACAGCGTTGGCCCAGGCGCTGGGCCAGGTGCTGGGCCGCAGCCTGATCCGCCTGCAGTGCTACGACGGGCTGGAGCAGCGCGAGGCCCTGTACGAGTGGAACTACGCCGCGCAGTTGCTGCACATGCGTGCGGCCGAAGCCAAGGGCACGGCCGATGTCGCGCAGATCGAGGCCGAGGTGTACCACGAGCGCTATCTCATCCGCCGCCCGCTGCTGCAGGCGCTGCAGACGCCCGCGCCCGGTGCCGTGCTGCTGATCGACGAAGTGGACCGCGCCGACGAACCGTTCGAGGCCTTCTTGCTGGAGTACCTGGGCGAGTACCAGGTCAGCATTCCGGAGCTGGGCACCGTGCGTGCCGCGGCAGCGCCGGTCACCATCCTCACCAGCAACCGCACGCGCGACCTGCACGATGCCGTCAAGCGCCGCTGCCTGTACCACTGGCTCGACTACCCCGGGCGTGAGCGCGAGCTGGCCATCGTCCGCGCCCAGGTGCCCGGCGCCAGCGAGGCCCTGGCCCGCCAGGTGGCGGAGTTCGTCGGCCGGTTGCGCAGCCAGCCCTTTGCCAACGCGTTCAGCCGTGCCCCGGGCATCGCAGAAAGCGTGGAATGGGCCAAGGCGCTGGTCGCGCTCGACACGCTCGTGGTGGACCCGGAGGTGGTGTCCGACACGGCCGGCATCCTGTTCAAGCAGCGCGAAGACGTGGCCGCGCTCACGCGCGACCTGTCGGCCCAACTGCTGGCACCCGAACCTGCTGCGTGACCACGGCAGCTGCCCGCATGGACCAGGCCGCAACCACCTATTCGCAGCTGGGCGATGTGCGCCGCGGCAAGCTTGCGGACAACGTGAGCGGCTTCGGCCGTGCGCTGCGCCGCGCCGGTGTGCCGGTGGATGCCGCACGCATGGCGCTGGCCCAGCAGGCGCTGATGCTGACCGGACTCGGCCGCGAGGATTTTTGCGCGGCGCTGGAGGCCGTGCTGGTCAGCCGCGAGCAGGACCGCGCGGTGTTCCAGGAGCTGTTCAACGCCTACTTTCGCAACCCCGAGGTGGCGCAGAAACTGCTGGCGCAAATGTTGCCCAGCGCGCCCGCCAAAGCCGAGCCTGCCCGGCGGCGCCCGCGCGTGAACGAGGCGCTGGCACCCGTGCGAGCCGCGCGTACTGCGCCGCCGGCGCGCGAAGACGACAAGATCGAGTTCGACGCCGCCATGACGGCCAGCGACCTGCAGCGCCTGCGCAATGCCGACTTCAACCAGCTCTCGGCCAGCGAATACCTGCTGGTGGAGCGGCTGGCTCGCGACATCACGCTGCCCCTGCCGCACTACGCAGCGCGCCGCACGCGGCCGGGTGTGCGCGGCCAGCGCCCGCACTGGGCTGGTGCCATGCAGCTGGCGGCCAGCACCGGTGGCGAACTGCTGCGCGTGCCCCTGCTGCAGCGCCGCCAGCAGCCGCTGCCGCTGGTGGTGCTGGTGGATGTGTCGGGATCGATGGAGCGCTACACCCGGCTGTTGCTGGCGTTTTTGCACGCGGCCACGGCAGTGCGCCATGCGGGTGGTGGCCTGCGGCGCGACGTGTTTGCCTTTGGCACCACGCTCACCGACCTGGGCGCTGCCTTCCGCCTGGCCGATACCGACGCCATGCTGGAGGCTGCCAACGCGGCCATCACCGACTTTGCCGGGGGCACCCGGCTGGGCGCGTGCCTGGCCCAGTTGCGCACCGCCCATGCCCGGCGCCTGGTGGGCCGCCGCACGCTGGTGCTGCTGGTGAGCGACGGGCTGGACACGGGCGCGCCCGAGGAACTGGAACGCGAGCTGGGCTGGCTGCGCCGGCACTCCGGCCGACTGCTGTGGCTCAACCCGCTGCTGCGCTTTGACGGGTATGCACCCACGGCGCGTGGCGCAGCCGCCTTGCACCGCCAGGCCCACGGCATGGTGGCGGTACACAACCTTGCCCGCCTGCAGGACTTGGCGGGCAGCCTGGCGGCCTTGCTGCGATCGCCCGGGGTGCGTTAAGAACGTGTTTACGATCTTTTCAGGGCCGCGCAAGTACCTTGCCGGGATGGGCTGCAAGGCGCGGTGCGCCGCCAATAGCCCGTGCTATTGGCCAGCGGTGCAACGCCGCAGACCGCCCGGCAAGGCACTTGCCCGAAGGGTTGGAGTGAAATCGGGCGATTGGAAGCCTCGGCTGCTTGCATGGGCACGAGCCCATGCGGCGCATCCGAAGCATCCACTCATCCCGATTGCACTCCAACGCGACCCCGAAAAGATCGTAAACACGTTCTAAGGCCCAGGCCGCCTTCACCGCCGTTTTTCACACACCCGACGACAATCAGAGAACGCCCGAGAGGAAACCATCATGGAAATGCAAGCCAGCCGAACCCTTGCCGTCAGCCAGCAGCAGGCCTGGGACGCGCTCAACGACCCCGAGGTGCTCAAGCTGTGCATCCCCGGCTGCGACAAGGTCGAGCCCACGGCCGACAACCAGTACGCCGTGGCGATGGCCCTGAAGATCGGTCCCGTGTCGGCCAAGTTTGCCGGCAAGATCACCCTGTCCGAGATCGTGCCGCCCCAGAGCTACACCATCGCGTTCGATGGATCGGGCGGCGTCGCCGGCTTTGGCAAGGGCAATGCCAAGGTGGCGCTGGTGCCGCTGGCGGCGAATGCTGCCGGGCAGGAAAGCTGTGAGCTGCAATACACCGTGCACGCCACGGTGGGCGGCAAGATCGCGCAGCTGGGTCAGCGCCTGATCGATGGCGCCGCCAAGTCGATGGCCGAGGATTTCTTCAAGCGCTTTGATGACGAGATGCAACGCCGCCACCCGCGCGCGGCGGTGCCCGATACCGTACCTTCACCCTTGCCCACGCAGCCCGGAGATCTCGCGGTGGCGGGTTCAGCAGGCCCGCAGGGCGGCGAAAGCGGCATCCCGACATGGGTGTGGGCGGTGGGTGCTGCGGCGCTGGCGGCGCTGGGCTGGTGGCTCAACCGCTGAGGTCGCCGCTGCAGGTCAGCCCCCATATCCGGGCTGCATCGGATTGGCTTACAAACAGAGAAAACGGATGGAAAACCTTGATGTGATGGTGTTGCGCACGCTGCACGGATGGCGGGCCGCGGGCCGCCGCGCGCTGCTGGCCACGGTGGTGCGCACATGGGGCTCATCCCCCCGCCCGGTGGGCTCCATCATGGCGCTGTGCGAAGACGGGGCGGTGGTGGGGTCTGTGTCGGGCGGTTGCATCGAAGACGACCTGATCGACCGGCACACGCGCGCCTACGCGGCCAGCGCCGCAGCGGCCGTACCCGCCGGCACGGCTGCAGACCACCGCATCCCCAGCGGGCCACCGGCCTTTGTCAAGTACGGCATCACGGCAGATGAAGCCCACCGCTTTGGCCTGCCGTGTGGCGGCACGCTGGAGCTGCTGCTGGAATACGACCCGGATACCGCGTCGCTGGCCACGCTGATCGAGGCCCTGGAAGCGGGCCGCCTGATCCAGCGCAGCGTGCAGCTGGCGGACGGTTCCGTCACCCTGCAGCCTGCGGCCGCACCGGCAGACCTGGTGGTCGATGCCCTGCAGATCACCAACACCTTCGGCCCCGAATACCGGATGCTGCTCATCGGTGCCGGGCAGCTGGCGGAGTACCTGGCCACCATGGCGCTGTTCAACGGCTTTGCCGTCACCGTGTGCGATCCGCGCGAGGAATACCGGGGGGCCTGGAGCGTGCCTGCTGCCACGGTGGTGAGCGACATGCCGGACGATGTGGTGCTGGCCTTCAGGCCCGATCGCCGTACCTGCGTGGTGGCCCTCACACACGACCCCAAGCTTGACGACCTGGCGCTGCTGGAGGCACTGAACACCGAGGCGTTCTATGTGGGCGGTATCGGATCACGCCGCAACAACGAGGCCCGCCGCGCCCGCATGATCGAGCACTTCGATCAGACCGAGGACAGCCTTGCGCGCCTGCGCGGGCCCATCGGCATCTACATCGGCAGCAAGACTCCACCGGAGATCGCGGTCAGTGTGATGGCTGAGATCCTTGCCGTGAAAAACGGTGTGACCCTGCCGCGCGACATGGAGGTCGCCCAGGCCAAGAACGAGCGGGAGATCGCCCACAACGATGCCGGGGCGCTGGTGTGCGGCGTGCGCTGAATGGCCACTGAGCGGCGCAGTCGCGCGCCAGGCCCCCGGTGCGCAGGGGTGCATGGCAGCGCACACGGGCGGCCGCTGCTCAGTGCGTGTGCTGTCGCCGGGCGGGTGTGTGGGTCAGTTGCCGCTGCACGTGCTGCAGCAGGCCATCGCATGCGTCCTCCACCAGGTCCAGCACTTCAGTGAACCCTTGCGCCCCGCCGTAGTAGGGGTCGGGGATCACCGGGCTGTCCAGCCTTGTGCAGAACTCGGTGAGGCGGCGCACCTTGGGCAGGTATTGCGGCGGGCAGAGGTCCTGCGCCAGCGCCAGGTTGTCCCAGTCCATGGCCAGGATCAGGTCGTGGCGGGCAAAGTCATCGTCGGTGATCTGCCGGGCGCGCAGGTCGGACAGCACGTAGCCACGATGGGCTGCATGGCGCTGGCTGCGGTCATCGGGCGGCTCTCCCGGGTGGTAGTTGTGGGTGCCGGCAGAGTCCACGTGTACCCATTCGGCGAGGCCGGCCGTAGCCACCCGGTGCCGGAATACCCCATGCGCCGTGGGGCTGCGGCAGATGTTGCCCATGCACACAAACAGCACGCTGTACGGCCTGTGCAGGGCGCCTGGCGGGGGCGTGGAGGTCATGAGCCCATCACCACGGGGCCACCCTTGGCGATGGCCCGCTGGTAGGCGGGGCGGGCCACCATGCGCTGCCGGTAGGCCACGAGGTGCGGCGCAGAACCGCCGCTGGCGGTGCGGGACAGCGCCGCTTCGACGGCAAAGCTCATCTGGAAGTCGGCCATGGTGATGTGCTCGCCGGCAAACCAGGTGTGGCTGGCCAGGTGGGTTTCCATGAAGGAAAGCGCAGCGGCCAGGTTGGGGTCGATGAGCTTGTCCTGCACCTTGCCGCACAGGGCGCGCGCAATGGGCTTGACGAAGAACGGCATGGGCTGTGCCGGGATGCTCATGAACACCAGCTTCATGACCAGCCAGTTCATCAGCGAGCCCTCGGCATAGTGCATCCAGAAGCGGCATTGGCGGTGCTCGGGCGTACCGGCGGCGGGTTGCAGGTGCGCCAGATCGCTGCCGGCCTGCCCGCCATAGGTTTCCACCAGGTATTCGATGATGGCGCCCGATTCGGCAATGACCTCTTCGCCGTCCGTGATCACCGGCGATTTGCCCAGCGGGTGGATGCGGCGGAGTTCGGGGGGAGCCAGCCGGGTGGCCTTGTCGCGCTGGTACACCTTCAGCTCGTAAGGCACCCCCAGCTCTTCCAGCAGCCACAGGATGCGCTGTGAGCGCGATGTTTCAAGGTGGTGAACAGTGATCATGTGTGCAATGGTAGGGCGTGTCGATCCAGGCCTGAAATCTCGCATGTGGCCGCGCCGCCACTACCGGAGTCGCTGGCGCCGCGGACGCGCCTTGCGTGGGGCTCAGAGTGCGCCGAGGAACGCTCGCAGCTCGTTCCAGCCCCGCGCGCAACCGGCGATGTCGGGCTGGCTGGCCGCGTCTTCCAGGGCACGGGCCACGGCGCTCTGCTCCGGGTGCCCCAGGGTGAGCAGCACGGTCCCCAGGCTGTGCGCCAGCCTGCGCAACGCGGGCCAGTCTGCGGCGGCATGGGCGGCATCCCCCTGGCGTACATCCACCGCAAACTGGGCATGGCAGCTTGCCCTGTAGGCACGGAATAGCCGTTCGTCGCCGCCAAAATGGGTGGTGATGGCTGCGCTCTCGGCTGCAGTGAGGGACGGCCCGGGCTGAACGGGCGCCCGGGCTGGCGCACTCGCCGCGGGCTGGGCTTGCAGCGCCAGGGCGTCCCGCACGCACGCCTCCAGTTCCAGAACCGGGGTGGGCTTGGCCAGCATGCGCCAGACGCCCAGCGCGTTCAGTTCGTCCCGCACAGGCGGGGTCAGTCCTGCGCTGAAGACCGCCACCGGAACGGGAGGCACGCCCTCCGTGTTGCGGTGCAGCCGGTGCATCAGGTCCACACCGGACTCGCCAGGGAGCATCAGGTCGGTCAGTACCAGCCGGACATCGCCCGCCAGGAGCGTGGTCCAGGCATCGGCCACGTTGGTGCATGCCACAAGATCGATCTCCAGCTCTTCCAGTGCCATGTGCACGAACTGCGCTATGGACGCATCGTCTTCGACCAGAAGAACCTTGGGCCTGTTCACTGCGGGCTCCGCTGGGCGGGCAGGCTGGCAGCCAGTGCTGCCGGCAGCTCGGCCACCAGGCTGGGCTTGTGGATGACGCGAACGCCCTGCAGTGCAAACGCATAGGGCTCACGCTGCTGTTCGTCCAGCGAGGTCACCACGATCAGCTGGCTACGGGTGAACTGCGGGTGCGAGCGCAGCGTGGTGATGAGCGTGGCACCGTCGATGCCGGGCAGCAGGATGTCCACAATGAGCACGTCGGGCTGTGTCTGCCCATACAGCGCCAGCCCTGCAATGCCGTCGTTGGCCACATGCAGGGCCACGCCGGGAAAATGCTGCTGGACAATCAGCGACACCAGGTTCTGGAAGTGGATGGAGTCCTCGATCAGCAGCACCTGGGCCGGAGCAACGGCACCTGGCGCGCGCCGGGCTGGCACCTGCGGCGCTACCCCCGCGCCAACGCTTTGCGTGGCCGCAGGGCCGCGTGCATTGATCCAGCGCTCGACGGACGCCCGCGATATGCGCCGATGTCCACCAGGGGTTTTCCAGGCGTCCAGCTCGTTGCGGTCGACCATGAGTTGCACGGATCGCACTGCCATTCCCAGCAGTTTGGCAACTTCCAGCGTGGTGTAGTGATCCGGCACGGGCGAAACAAGGGGAGAGAGTTCAGTTTGCATAACGGTTGCATTTTCTCGCTAATTTCTTTTTGCGCCACCTTGATTATGATAAAAATGATTGATATGATCTACATCATCGTAAAAAAGTTGTTCGAAATTGCTTTTTTCCGGTCATGCCTCTGTCCCGATGAAAGTTGCACATGAAAAAAATCCTGATTGTCGAAGACCATTTGGACATCCGCAAACTGCTGAAAATGACCCTCGAGTTCGACGACTTCGAGATTCATGAGGCCTCGACCGGCGACGCAGGGTGGGTGCTTGCGCAGGAAATTCACCCCGATATCGTGCTGCTGGACGTGATGATGCCCGGCAGCCTGACGGGCCTGGATGTCTGCCGTCGCATCAAGTCCGACCCGAACATGCGTCACACGAAGGTGATCATGCTGACAGCCCGGGTGCAGGCCAGTGACCGTGAAATGGGCATGGCCGCTGGCGCGGATGACTACCTCATGAAGCCGTTCAGCACGCTGCAGGTTCTGGAAAAGATCTACCGCCTGGAAGCCACCCTCTGATGACCTCCGGCGCGCAGCCTGCATCGTTCCCCGCGCCTGGGGCGGAGGCCCGCTGCTTTGATGAGGCAGCGGTCAGGCAGATGGAACTGTTCGTCCGGGATTTCGGACGGATGTACCGGGAGCGCAACGATGCACTGCGCGAGGTGACCCGGGCACACCATGCCGCCCTGCTGCAGCTGTCGATGGTGGCGGAACTCAAGGATGACGACACGGGTGTGCACATCGTGCGCATCGGTTACCTGGCCGAGGCGCTGGCGCTCAAGCTGGGGCAGACCGCGGGATATGCCCGCATGCTGCGCAAGGCCGCGCCCATGCATGACATTGGCAAGATCGGCATTCCCGACCAGGTGCTCAAAAAGCCCGGCCCTCTGACCCCCGAGGAGCGCCAGGTCATGAACCGCCACGCCGCCATGGGCGCTGAAATACTGGGGCGCTCGCACAACATACCCGTCTTTCGCATGGCTGCCGAGGTGGCTGCCACGCACCACGAGCGCTGGGATGGGACGGGTTATCCCGCCGGGCTTTCGGACGAGGCGATTCCGCTGTCGGGCCGGATCACGGCAGTGGTGGATTTCTTTGATGCCTTGACGATGGACCGGGTTTACCGCCCGGCGTTCTCGGTCGACACTGCGCTGCAGATGCTGGCATCCGAGAGAGGTCGCGCCTTTGATCCTGCAGTGGTCGATGTGTTCTTGCTGCATCGGGCAGAAATCGACGCGTTGCGGATCCGTGTCTCGCAGGAGCGGCCGTCTTTTGACGACCTGATAGATTGGTCATGACTGAAACGTCCGGTGCTTGCCGGCTGGAGAAAAAATGATGTGTCTGGTACCAGCACCCGCGCGCCGCCAGAGTGCGTGGGGCACCATCGTGTTTGCCGGCCTGTGTCTGGCGATGGGCCTGTCCGGCCTGGTTCCGCGCGCCGCCATCGCTGGTCCTGTTGCCGACCGCGTTCAGGCGACGTCCACCGTGAAGGTCTGCATCTGGCCCGACTACTACGGCGTGACCTTCCGCCACCCGCGCACGCAGTCGCTGGTGGGGATCGACATCGACCTTTCGGCTGCGCTGGGGCAGGACCTCAAGGCGCGCATCGAGTATGTCGAATCGAGCTTTGCCAGCCTGATCGACGACCTGAACCAGGACCGCTGCGACGTGGCCATGTTTGCCATTGGCATGCTGGCGCAGCGCATGGAAAAACTGGCGTTCACCGAACCCTACCTCAAGAGCGACATCTACGCGATCACCACCAAGAGCAACACCGTGGTTCGCCAGTGGTCCGACATCGACCAGGCGGGCGTCATGGTCGGGGTTCAGGCGGGTACCTTCATGGAGCCGGTGATGGGGCAGCGGCTCAAGAAGGCCACCATGGTCACCGTCAAGCCGCCAGCGACGCGTGAGCGCGAGCTGATGGCCGGGCGTGTGGATGTGTTCATGACGGACTACCCCTACAGCCGGCGTCTGCTGGACAACGCAGACTGGGCGCGGCTCGTGGAGCCACCCCAGCCGTTTTCGGTGCTGCCTTACGGCTACGCCGTGAAGAAGGGCGATGAGCGCTGGCTCGCCACCCTGGACGGCTTTGTGGCGCGCATCAAGCGCGATGGCCGTCTGGCGGATGCTGCAGCCCGCAACGGCCTGGCGGCGATCGTCGTGCGCTGACATGGCCAGAGCGCCGCACTTGCGTGCCCGTCCATTGCGTGCCTGGATGTCCCAGGCCAGCCACCTCGTCCTGGCGGTCGGTGCGGCGGCGTCGGCGGCGGTTTTCGCGGCCGTGGTCGCTCTGGCCTTCAACGACTTCGGGGCATCGATGCGGGGCAACCATGCCCATGCGGCGATGCTGGCGCGCATCCTGGAAGACCAGGCCACCCGGACCTTTGAAACCACCGAACTGGCTCTGGACGCCCTGTCGAGTTCACCGGCTGTCATGTCCCCGGGCAGCGGTCCTGCCCGCATGGAAGAGGCTCTGCGTCAGGCCCTTGCCGGGCTGACCTTCCTGCGCGGGCTGGGCGTGGTCGATCCAGGCGGGCGTGTGGTGGCCAGCACCTTTGCGGGCGAGGCCGAGATGTTCGTGGACGTCAGACGCCTGGGGCCCTCGGTCAGTGCCGGGCGGGCCGTGCTGGGCGGATGGGTGGCCGGCAGGGGCCTGCAGAGCATACGGCTCGATGGTGCAGGCACGGCAGCGCCTCCAGGCGTGGGCTACATCCCGGTGCTCCACGGCTTCAAGAGCGATGGCGGGCAACTGCTCATCCTGGTGGCGCTGGTCAATCCGGATGCGCTGTCGAACTTCCAGCGGCTGACCCTGGAGGCCGAGACCTTCGAGTCGGTGGTTGCATCCTATGGCGGGCAGGTGCTGGCCAGCTCGGGCGCCGCTGCAGGCCTGGCCGGGCAGAGCATTGCCAGCCTGCCCGTCTTCGCCCAATACCTTCCCGCGCAGGAGCATGGAACCTACGTCGGTCAGGGCGTCACTGGCGAGCGGCAGATCCTGGGCTTTCGTGTCTCGGGCACCAAGCCGCTGGTGGTGATGGTCGAGGAGTCATTCCAGAGTGCCGTGCAACGCTGGTTGTCGGAGTCGCGGGCGCTGCTGGGCATCGGTGCGGCGCTCATCGTGCTGACCGTTGGCCTGACACTGGCGCTGTGGCGGGGCGTGCGCACCCGCGAATCGGCCCTGGCCGAGGTGGAGGCCGCCCAGCGCCGGATTTCCCAGAGCGAGCGCGACCTGAGCGTGCTGATGCGCAGCGTGCAGGAGCTGATCTTCCGCACGGATACCCGGGGTCTCATCACGTATGTGAATGCCCACTGGACGGTGCTCACCGGCGAGCCCGCGGCGCAGGCCATCGGCAAACAGATGCAGGACTTCATTGCCCCGCAAAGCCGTTCGAGTGTGGCGCAGCTGCTGGATCGCCAATCCCGTGAAACCGTCCGCAATTGCGAGGCGCTGGCCCTGTTTCCTGGTGGGCGGCAGCTCATGCTTCAGGTTGCGGTGGTTCCCCTGCGTGTAGAGGGGCGGCTTGCCGGCTTTGCCGGCAGCGCTGTGGATGTGACCGAGCGCTGGACTGCGCAGTACCAGCTGCAGACGCAGATTGCGTTTCAGGAGCTGTTGCTGGAGACCAATCCCCTTCCCATCTCTGTGTCGGATGCCGAGGACCGGATGGTGCGTGTGAACCGCGCATGGGAGGAATACAAGGGCCGGTCCCGCGACGAAGTGCTGGGCCGGACGATCCAGTCTTTTCTGCCGCCGGAGGAAGCCCGGGCACACGGTGCCGCCAATGCACAGCTGGTCCGCTGGGGCGGACGCACCTTTTTCGAGGTGCAGGTGATGCGGGGTGACGGCTCGCGCCGGGATACGCGGGTGCAGAAGGCGGCCATTGCCGACGAGCACGGCCGGGTGACGGGAGTGCTGAGCATCCTGATGGACATCAGCGAGTTCCGTGAAGCAGAGCGGGCCACGCAGGAGGCCCGCGATGTGGCCGAAGAAGCATCGCGGGCCAAGTCGGAGTTTGTGGCCAACATGAGCCACGAACTGCGTACCCCGCTGCAGTCGATCCTGGGCTTTGCCGAACTGGGGGTGCTGCGCGGCGGCTCCCAGCCCAAGCTGGCGTCCATGTTCGAGTCCATCCACCTGGCGGGGCAGCGCATGCTCAATCTGGTCAACGACCTGCTGGAGGTGTCGCGCCTGGAGAGCACAGTCGGGACCTTTCATCTGGAGCGGCTCGACCTGCGCAGCGTGATCCGCCCCGTGCTGCGCGAACTGGAGCCCCAGCTGGCGCGCGGCAGGCTGCTGCTGGACGTTCAGCTCTCCGAGGGCCCGCTCATCGCGAAGGCCGATCCCCTCCGGTTTGAGCAGGTGATCCGCAACGTGGTGGCCAACGCGATCAAGTTCTCGCCCCCGGGCGGCAAGATCACCCTCAGCGGCCGGATCGACTCACGGGGGCAGGTACACCTGGTGGTGCGCGACCAGGGGCCAGGCATCCCCGAGCCGGAGCTGGAGCACATTTTCGAGGCCTTCGTCCAGTCGTCGAAGACCAAGGATGGATCGGGCGGTACGGGGCTGGGCCTGGCCATCTGTCGCAAGATCGTGGAGGCGATGAGCGGCCGCATCTATGCCCGTAACGTTGAAGGCGGGGGGACGGCCTTCCATATCGTGCTGCCCGCGCGCGGCCAGACTGAAACCGAGCCGGTGCCGCTGGGTCCG
>Ga0181554_1002928_pt1 | contig 14737 bp, 12 predicted proteins | sample 011ome_16_FD_145602 | JGI IMG/M metagenome (GOLD analysis project Ga0181554, IMG submission 145602) | Coastal salt marsh microbial communities from the Groves Creek Marsh, Skidaway Island, Georgia - 011503CT metaG (spades assembly) | ecosystem: Environmental > Aquatic > Marine > Intertidal zone... | reverse complement strand
CCATTCGGCCTGGCCTTCCCAGGCGTTCCACTGGGCGTCCAGGCGCATGCCGACGCGGCTGGCCGGGATACGCGGCAGGTTGCTGCCACCTTCGAGCCGGGCACGCACCGTGTCGCCAAACAGCGTCACGCCCAGGTTGCGCGTGATGCGCTGGCGCACCTGGCCTTCGATGCCGGTGAAGGTGGCGTCAGCCTGGCTGTACTGCAGCAGTTGCAGGCCATCGAGCGCATCGAGCGTGCGGCCGTAGATGTAGTTGTTGATGCGGTTCCTGAACACGCTCACGCCAAAGGTGGTGTCGCCCGCCGTCTTTTTCAGGCTCAGGTCGAAATTCTGCGAAATCTCCGAGCGCAACCCGGCGTCGCCACGCTCGTACGTGCTGGTGGCCATGTGCAGGCCCCGGGCATACAGCTCCTCGGCCGACGGCGCGCGGCTGGCGCGCGTGAACGAGGCGCCCACCTGGTAGCCCGGGGTGAACCTCCACACCGCGCCCAGCGATGCCGAGGTGCCGTTGTGGCTGCGCTCGATGTCGCTGGTTTCGGCGCGGGCGGTCTGGCGGTCGTGGCGCAGCGCGCCCTCAAAGCGCCAGTCGCCCAGGCGGTATTCCTCCAGCAAGAACAGACCGGTGCGGCGGGTGACGGTGGGCTGCACGTAGGCTTCTTCGCCGTCGGCGCTGAACTTGCGCTGCGAGGTCTGCAGGCCGATCACGCCCTTGAACCCGGCGATGGGCTCGTGCTGCAGCTCGATGCGGGTGTCGTACGCCTTGTTCTTGAAGGTGGTGCTGATGGCGCCGTCTTCGACCTCGTCGTGCCGGTAATCGGTGACGCCAGCGCGCAGCCGCAGCGCCGAGAAGCCCGCAAACGGGTTGCGCAGCTCGCCCCGGATGTCAAAGCGCTCGCTGCGCAAGTCCACCACCGGCACATCACCGGGGCCGGCATGGTCGGCAGGGTCGTGGGCGCCTGCTTCGCCGTCGTGGTCACCGCAGTGCAGCAAGTTGCCATCGGCGTGGCAGCCCTCGAAGCTGTGGTTGTGGCCCGGCAGGCCGTATTTGGCAGTCTGGCGGGTGTAGGCGGCCCCCAGGTAGCCCTGGTCGCCCACCCACGACAGGCCCACACTGCCGGTGTCGGTGCGGTTGAAGCTGCCCAGCACCTTGCGGGCGGGTTCGCCCTCGGGCGCCCAGCCCTTGCCCACCCGGTAGTCGCCTGCGTCGCGCGCCACGCCTTCCACATGCACGGCCAGGTTGCCCGCCCCGCCGGTGAGCGAGAACGCCCCCGCACCCTCGCGCGCCCCGGTGTTGGCACGCAGCTCGGCGCTGCCTTCAATGCCCTTTTGCGGGATGGCCGTGGGAATCTTGCCGTCCAGCACGTTCACCACCCCGCCTACAGCGCCATTGCCGTAGACCAGGGCCGAGGGGCCCCGCAGCACTTCGATCTGCGTGGCCAGCAGGGGCTCGGACACCACGGCGTGGTCGGGGCTGATGGTGGAGGCGTCGTGCAGCTCTGCGCCGTCGCTGAGCACCTTGACGCGCGGGCCATCCATGCCCCGGATGATGGGGCGGCTGGCGCCCGCGCCAAAGTGGCTGCTGGTGATGCCGGGCTCGCTGTTGAGCGTCTCGCCCAGCGTGGCCTCGCGGCGGCGCACGAGTTCATCGCCTTCGAGCACCGTGACAGGTGTGGTCATGTCATTGGCGCCCAGCTGCAGGCCGCTGGCCGACACCGTGACCGGTGGCAGGGTGGCAGCCTCGGCCACGGGCGCAGCCACGCGGGGCTGGGGCGCCTGCTGCGCGTGGGCTGCGCTGGCGCCCCACAGTGCAGCCATGGCCGCCAGCGCCACCGGGCGCAGGGCAGCCCGGCGGGCCGAACGTCGTGATGGGGCAACGGAGTAGGGAGAGAAAGTCATGGTGGGAGACAAAAAAAGGGGAAAACCAGGCACGGTGAGCCCAGGGAGCGGCCGTGCGCGACAAAATCTGAAAAAATGAGGCAAAAACACCCAAAGCTGCTAGTGCACGCTGGACTTATAGCTATTACTTCAATAGCAAAAACAGCGCACAACACGCCTGATCAGGCGAAGGTCATGGCGAGGGTCGGGCCAGAAAATCGCGAGCGAATGGCGCTGTACCGTTGCCCGGCCATGGGCTTGCCGCGCTTGGGGGCGCGTATGGAGCCGGTCAGCGCGGCCGCCGGGGCCGGGCGTCGCATCGGAGGGCGCAGCGGGCGCGTAACCTCAGGCGTGCGGCGGGCCGCGCGCCTCAAACAGCGCAGGCGGCTGCGCGGGGCGGCCCAGGGTGCCGCCGGGGGGGATGGCCGCCGCCGGGGTGGCGGCAGATACGAACGCCGCGACCAGGTGGAGCGCGTCCGCCAGTGTGAGCTGGTCCAGCAGCTGGCAGTCGGCCGCTGCGTGGCCCGGGAGCAGCCCGCCGGGCAGGCTGGCAACGCCCTGCCCCCACAGGTCTGCTGCGGAGTGCACCCCGGAGTGCACCCCTGAGTGCGCCACCGCATGCGGCGCCAAAGCCTCTTGAGCGGCATGAGCGTGCGCCCCGTCTGCGGGGTGGGCGTGCAGCACCGGGTGCACTGCCAGCGCCTGCCATGCTGGGCCGCCATGCGCCACATGGTGCATCTGGCCCAGCACGGGCACCAGCGCCAGGCACAGCAGCAGCCACCCCAGCGCCAGCCGCGCCACGCGGCTGCGGCACAGCGCAGCCGCACGCAGGGCTGCGTGGCTGGCGCTGGGGTGGCGGCGGGCGACGGGGCGGGATGGCACGGTGCGAGAGGGCGAAAAACTGCGGGACAGCGGCGGTACAGTGCGCGTGGGCGATGTGGCTGTAGCAGGCGGTGTGTGGCGGGCGGTGTGGCGGGAGTGGATGCCGGCGCGCGCCCCATGCATCACATCACACCAAGCCACCTCACATCATTACTTGACCGGCACGGCCTCCACCACGCGGTAGAACAGACCGTACTGGTCTTTGGTCAACACGTTGAAGCGGCCTTCCACAATCACCGGTTCGGTGGAATAACGCACGGGCGTCTTGGCCTTGACCTCCACCATGCTCTCGGGCCCGCCCGGTATGCAGAACGAACAGGTCAGCGGTACGGAGGTGAGCAGAAAGTGCGTCTGCGTGGGCTTGGCGTCCAGCGGCATCATGAAACCTTGGATGCGCTGCACCGTCTGGTGCATGGCCTGCTGCTGGGCATTGAACACCGGGACCATTCCATCCTTGGTGGTCTTCTTGGTCAGATCGGTCAGCACCGACCATGGCACCACGTCATTGCGGTCGGGCAAGGGCGCGATGGGACTGTTGGGGCTGTGAAACCCCGCGCCCGAGCCCGAAGGCACCCCGGCCGGCGCCGCGCTTGGCGCACCGGAGGGCAGCGGGGAGCTGAGCACGGCCGTCTGGGCCTGCGCAGCACCGGCCAGGCTCGCCCACACGGCCACGGCGGCAAGGGCCCGCACGGCAGCCTGGGCACCGCGCGGCTGCCGCAGGGGCAACGCAGGGACACGGGTCAGGCGGGGGGCGTGGCGACGATCAGTCATGGCGGTCCTTGGATCACGGTCAGGCAATGTGGGAGGGCTGCGGGCAGATACAGGCTAGTACCGGCGGGTACCGGCGAATACGCGCAGCCATGGGCTGCTGTGGCGAACGCTCAGTGCGCGTGGCGCATGCCGCAGTACTTGCCAAGTGCCAGATTCTTGCAGGCGGCCTGGAGTTCCTTCTGGCAGGTGTCGTGGCCCTTGCCGGATTCCAGGCACTTGGCGGCGGCCTCGTGGGCGGCGGCCATGGCGCGGTGGCGCTCGATGTCGGCCTTGGTTTCCTTGTCGTTGTGGGCCTGGGCGTGCGCCAGGGCACCGGCCAGCAACAGGGGCGCCAGGGCCAGTGCGGCAAAGAGCTTTTTCATGGTGAATCCTTTCAATGGGTTGGCGATGGAAGAAAAAAGAGCCCGGACACCGTCACGGCTGGGCCAGCAGGTCGGCCACATCGGTGTTGTAGGCATGCATGGCGGGCAGCAGCGCGGCCAGGGCCGCAACCCCGGCAGCCAGCAGCGGCACACCGGCCTCGGCGGGCAGCCAGATCCAGCCGGTGACGGGCAACAGACCCTGCGCCTGGAGCACCCAGCCCAGCCCATGGGCCAGACCATGCCCCAGCAGCATGCCCAGGGCAGACGCCAGGGCAGCCAGCCACAGGGCCTCCCAGAGCACCAGCCCGGCCACACGGCCCGGCGGCGCGCCCAGCATGCGCAGCATGGCCAGGTCGGCGCGGCGCTCGCGCACGGCGTTCCACAGGGCGATGAACACACTCAGCGCGGCCACGGCCAGCAGCACGCCGCCAAAGGCGCGCAGCACATCGGCCCCCACGCCCAGCAGGCGCAGCAGCCGCGTGACCTCGATGGCAGGCGCCGCCGCCTGCATGGAGGTGTCGCTGTTGATCTTGCGCGGCAGTGATACCGCGGCCAGCGGTGTGCGGTAGCGCACCAGGGCCACCGTCACTTCGCGCTCCTGCTGCAGCAGGGCCAGGTCTTCGGCGTCGGTGGCCATGTCGGTCTCGTGCACCATCCACACCGATTCGGTGCTGGTCAGGATGAGCCGGTCGAGCACGCAGCCGCAGGGGGCCAGCACGCCGCTGACGCGGTAGGGGTGGTTGCCATGCGCATGCCCTCCCCCGCCCAGCCCGTGGCTGCCCACAAAGGTGGCTTCCACCAGCGGCGCACCGGCGTGGTCCGCTTTGACGATGCCGCGCGCCACGGTTGCGCCCAGCACGGCGTCCATGGGCTGCTGCCACAGGGCGCCCTCGGCCAGAGTGGCTTCGTAGTGCTTCACGTAGTCAGGCGTGGTGCCGACGATGCGGTAGCCGCGATAGCTGTCGCCCAGGCTCAGCGGTATGACCTGTGCCACCAGCGGGTTCGCCTGCAGGGCCTGCACTTCCTGCAAGGGGATGTTCCCCGTGGGCGCATCGATGTGGAACACCCCGGCCAGGATGAGCTGCAGCGGGCTCCCCTTGGCGCCCACGACGAGATCGATGCCGGTCAGGTCGCGTTCGAACGCCTTGTCCAGCTGCGTTGCCACCAGCAGCACCAGGGTGACCGCCGCCAGGCCCAGCGTGAGCACCAGCAGGTTGAGCACCGCCGCGAGCGGGCGGGACCACAGGTAGTGCCATGACAGGCGGGCCAGCTTGAATGCTCCTGATTTCATAGCTGCAGGTCCTTTCCCGTCGGGGACCATGGGGCAGTTTGGTTCAAATCCAGCGTCTGCGCGCCTGCCAGGGCCTGCACCACGCGCTGGTCGTGCGTGGCGATCACCAGGCTGGCGTTGCAGGCGGATGCGCTCTGGCACAGCAGCGCCAGGGCATCGGCGGCGGCCTCGTCATCCAGGCTGGCGGTGGGCTCATCGGCCAGCAGCACCTCGGGCGCCAGCAGCACGGCCCGCGCCAGGGCCGCGCGCTGCGCCTGCCCCCCCGAAAGCTGCTGCGGCTTGCGCGCGGCCAGCTCGCCAATGCCCACCTGCGCCAGCGCACGGCCAATGGCCGCATCGTCGCGCGGCAGCCCGGCGGCAAAGTAGACCAAGCCGAGGTTGTCGGCCACCGTGAGCGCGCTGCTCAGGTACAGCTTTTGCGGCAGAAAGCCGATGCTGCGGGCCCGCCAGGCATCGATCTCGGCGCCGCGCTGCGTGGCCAGCTGCGTACCCGCCACAAACAGATCGCCACTGCCCGCGCCGCGCAGCCCGGCCATGAGCGCCAGCCAGGTGGATTTGCCCGAGCCCGAACGCCCGCGCAGCAGCAGCGTGCCGCCCTGGCGCAGGTCCACATCCGGAAACCGCAGCACCACGCCGCTGCTGGCATAGGTATAGGCCAGGCCCCGCGTGCGGATCATGCGGCCGCCCCTTCGGCCGGGTGCGCGCAACCAGCGCAGCGCCCGCGCACGGCAATGTCCACGGCCAGGCTTTCGTGCCCGGCCGTGGCCAGCGCCTGCAGCACCTGCCTGAGGGCCGTCTGCACCTTGGCCGAGCCTTGCGACAGGCGGAACTGCCGGTGGCAGTCGTCGCATTCAAACCGGGGGGTGGCGCCCTCTTCGCCCTGCGGCGCCAGCGCATAGCGGGTGACGCGGGCTGCGTCGATCTGCTTGTGCAACAGGCCCGCCGCGGCAAAGCGGTCGAGCATGCGGTACACGGTGACCTTGTTGACCGGCGCCCCCGATGCGGCCAGGGCTGCTTCCACCTCGGGCTCCGACAACGCGGCATCGGGCCGCATGCGGTACAGCTCGGCCAGGGCACGCGTGGCGCGGGTGGCGCGCATGCCGGGTGGCATCCGCCAAGGCAGGGCGAGCAGAGGTGAGGAGTGAGGCATGGGAGTGGAACAGGGTGACGTGTACAGCTGACGCCAGTAAACGCAAACGGCTTGCATTATGGCCAGATAAAAGCCACACGTTTCCGGATCCTTGCGGCGCCGGAGACTGTGATGTATTGCGCTGAGCTCAAGGAGCAAAGTGTTTTTGTCAGGCTCTGGTAATTCCTGTGCGCAAACAATGCCTTACGACTAGAATTCGATCAGAAATATCATTAATATCAAATAGGAGGTCTAGGTGATCCAATCCACTGCATCCGGAGCGCAGTCGAGCCGAATGAGCCTGGCACAGCGGCTCACCTTATTCACTGGGTCGCTCATTGCGATCATGCTGATTGCAGCCATCGGATGCTGGTTCATGATGACCGGGCTGTCGGAAGATGCCGAGCAGGTCAACAGCATTAACGTGCCACAACTTCAGCTGATCGCAGCCATTGAGCTCGATGTCACTCGCGTGTCGCTGCAGTTGCGACACAGCATCCTGTCGCGTAACGAGCGCGAACTGAAGGACACCCTGGCCGACATCGAGGCCAAGAAAGTTCGCCTTGTCGAAAACATGGAGCGCTTTGGTAAAGGAATGACAGACGCCGAGGGTCGCGCCGCCTACGCCCCCCTGCCAGACCTGATGCGCGAGTTTGTCCGCGTCGGCACTGAAAACATCGGGTTGATCGTGGCTGGCAAGAAAGAGGATGCCTTTGCCTTTTTGGTGGACAAGACCATTCCAGCGCGCAACCGCCTCCTTGAACCGCTGGCGGCAGAAAAGGTGCGCCAGGGCAAGTCGCTGAACAGCGTGATTTCCGCGGTCAAGTCGTACTCGGATCTGAACCTCAAGCTGCTGCTGGCGGTGTTTGGCATCGTCACCGCTGGACTGGTAGCTATGCTGGTCTACCTGCGCAACGTGACCACCCAGCTGGGCAGTGACCCCGCGCAACTCAAGGCTGTCGCCGATGGAATCGCTGCGGGCGCGCTGACCACCTACGTGCCGGTGCGCGCAGGGGATGAGCAGAGCATCACCTATTCGCTGCGCGTGATGCGAGACCGCTTGGCCGAGGCCGTGACTGCAGTACGAGCTGGTGCCGAATCTGTGAATAGCGCCGCCAGTGAAATCGCCCAGGGCAATCACGATCTTTCCGGCCGCACGGAAAGCCAGGCCAGCGCGCTGCAGCAAACGGCTGCATCCATGGAGCAGCTCAACTCCACCGTGCGCCAGAACGCCGACAACGCGCGCGCGGCCACCCAACTCGCGACCGGTGCATCGACGATTGCCCGTCAGGGCGGTGAGGTGGTGGGCGAAGTCGTGTCGACCATGAAAGACATCGACGCCAGCAGCCGCAAGATCGCCGAAATCGTCGGTCTTATCGATGGGATCGCCTTCCAGACCAACATCCTGGCGTTGAATGCTGCGGTCGAAGCGGCACGGGCCGGCGAACAGGGCCGGGGTTTTGCCGTGGTGGCCGGTGAAGTGCGGGTGCTGGCCCGGCGCAGCGCCGAGGCCTCCAAAGAGATCCGCGGGCTGATCGAAGAAAGCTCCAAGCGGGTAGAGCACGGCACCGGGCTGGTAGACAAGGCCAGGTCCACGATGGGCGAGGTCGTGCATTCGATCCAGCGCGTAACCGACCTGATGAGTGAAATCAGTGCCGCCAGCAGCGAACAGAGCCAAGGCGTCAGCCAGGTAGGTGAGGCCGTCACGCAACTCGATCAGACAACCCAGCAAAACGCGGCCCTGGTCGAAGAGATGGCCGCCGCCGCCAGCAGCCTGAACCAGCAGGCCACCGGGCTGCTGGCTTCGGTAGCTGTGTTTACGGTGCCACAGGCAGGGCACACGCTGGCGTTGACGGACGCGCGCTGAGGGCCACGCGATGGCGGGGCGTACTACGCCCCTGAAAGACCTGTACGACGGGTGGCGACGGCGGGTTTGCAGCACACCGGCCGCCCGCTTTGGATGCGTGGCACCATCCCCCTGCCCGCGGGGTCACCGGAAGGGCCTTAACCCTTGAGATAGCGCGCGAAAGTTTTCCGAAACTTCTCCACCTTGGGCGCCACTACAAACGCGCAGTAACCGGCGCCAGGGTGCTTGGCAAAGTAGTCCTGGTGGTAGGCCTCTGCCGTGCTGTAGTTCTGCAGCGGCTTCACTTCCGTGGTGATGGGGGCGCCAAACACCCTGTCGGCCGCCATCTGGCGAACCATGGCGTTGGCTATTTCGCCGTGCTCGGCGCTCTCGTAATAGATGCCGCTGCGGTACTGCGTGCCCACATCGTTGCCCTGCCGGTTGAGCGTGGTCGGGTCGTGGGTGTGAAAGAAGATCTCCAGCACCTCCTGCAGGCTGATCTCGTCGGCGTCAAACATAAGGCGCACCACTTCGGCATGGCCCGTGTCCCCCTGGCAGATCTGCTCGTACGTGGGGTTGACGGTGTGGCCGTTGGTGTAGCCGCTTTCCACGTCGGTGATGCCGCGCACGCGGTCGAACACGGCTTCGGTGCACCAGAAGCAGCCGCCACCCAAAGTGATGGTTTCTAGTTTTTTAAGTTGTTGATTTTCCATAGTTTTCACCCATTAGGCTGTCTCTCAACCTTTGACAAAACAGCCAAAAACGTCCTAAGATTTGGCAGAAATTTGTCAAAGATTTGGAGGCTCAATGTCTGCCCTACCTCGTGGCATAACACAAGTTTATTGGAAAAACAAGACAAAGACCAAGGAAAAACAGGTCAAGTTCCGTGTTCGTGTCAACAAAAAAGTGAACGGTCAACAAGTCAAGGTTGACCAACTTTGTGACGACCTAGAACAAGCAAAGGACTTACTTGCCACCTACCAATCAAATATTGGTCGTCAAACACTCAACAAGATTGAAATTGAACGAGATGTAAAAGCGAAGGAGATTGCCAATCTGCTGGCAAGTCCTACAATTTCATTTTACATTGAGCAATATATCGCCAAGTATATTCCAGAGGTTCAAGGCAATGACCTCAAAAAACAAAATCGGGTCAGTAAACTTTCATTTTTTAAGACGATTGAAAATACCAGAATTCCTGATCGTCATAATGAGATAGTTAGTCCTTTGTTGCAGGTCGGTGGTTTAATCGCTCAAATGGCACAAAAAACCATCGCAAACAGTGGAAAGAAACGATTTGGGGATTTCAAGCCTGAACAGATTACCTATCTTGAAATTAACGACTACATTACCACTCGTCTGGCTACACCAGCACGAACCAGATACAACACGACTTTGGGTCGTAATGTTTCCAAGATTTCTGTTTCTCGTGAACTCTCATTCATCAAAAAACTTTTTGAGAGTTTACGGCATCAAGAAAGTAGGTTCAAAGGCATCCCAAACCCTGTCACTGAATACGACAAAGATTTATTGAAAAATCGTGACCCTAAAAACGATTACCGATTGAGTGATGATGACAAAAAGATTTTGTTTGAGGCTCTGGACAATTTCAAAAATCCAGAGATGAAAAAAATCTGCCTACTCTCGTATTATTGTGGGTTTCGCCGTAGTGAAATCGTTCCTTTGACTTGGGAGCAAGTTCACTTTGATGAAAATTACATTCAACTCTATCAAACCAAATCAGGCAGACCCAGAAAAGTAATCATCACAAAAGAGGCTCGTGAAATTTTGGAGAGCATTCCAAGGAAAGAGGGGCAACCAAGATTGTTCACTTACACCTTGTTTGGCTTCTCTGGCTCATTTGACAAATTCATTGAACGAATTGGACTTAAAGCAAAGGGCTTTCATTTCCACTTTTTCCGTCGTGAGGCGATTAGCAATCTTGTCTTTAATATCGGTCAAGCCACTGGAATGAGTGGGGAAAATTTCAGCATTCTCATCAGTGAAATTCTAGGGATTGAGAATGTTAGGCACTTAGAAAAAAACCACCTGTCCGAGTTGCCTAGCGGTTCGCTCAATAGTCAAGTTGATATTATGAAATCGGTTGGACATAGCAACAAGCAGACAACCAAACGATACAGCCCTATCAAACTACCAACAAGAAAATAAACCGCATTCTTGAATATACCGAAAGGACCCAGACGAGCTGGTCCATTTTTGCCTACGGCACCTCTCTGCAAAGACAGGTGCTTTTTTATGCCTGCTTTATTTATGTGAATGGCACATTCACATAAATAAAGTAGGTGCTCCCAGCCGGGAAATATCGCAGATAAAAGCGAAGCAAAATCAAAGCAAGCTCGTCTTGCTTCCGGGTTATAGGCCCCTGCCAAGGACCTCCGGTAGGACCGCACCTATGACCGAAGGGAATAGGTATAGTCGGTCTCTATACCTTTACAAAGGCAAAAAAAACGTTATCGTAATTATATAAAAATAATAATAACAGGTGTAATTATGAGTTATCAATTTTTCCATATAGAGGCTTATTCTTTAGTCGCAAAATCCTACGAAAGAGAAATAACAATAAAAAAAGGAAGCAAGGCAGGGCAAACCGAAATTAAAAAAACAGAGACAAGAAGCCTAAAAGAAATCATGGAGGAACAAGCTCGAATCGAAGAGGCTTGCCCCCATGTTGAGGACCCTCGTCGCCCTGGGCTCTTGTATGGGGTGCCCCCTATGGAGGTTTTACCTCTTGCAGAGGAATGGGCAGACCAGGCGAAAGATGCCAGGGGCTACAAAATGAAAAAAGATGGCAATGTGGCTCTTGTGGGTGTTGCTTCTCTTCCTCGTGAAATGGAGGACGACTTCCCAGAATTCGCAGAAGCGACCCTTAAATTTTTAAAAGCGAAATACGGGGACCGTCTTAAATCGGTAGTCGTTCACGATGATGAAGAGCACCCCCATTTACATTTTACGGTCATACCTCGCAAGGGTGAGAGATTTGACGATATACACGAGGGACTTAAAGCCAAAAATGAAGCCAAGAAAAATAAGCAGAAGGGAAAGGCTCAAAATCTTGCCTACATTGGAGCAATGCGAGAATTACAGGACAATTTTTATAATAAAGTTGGAATTAAAAACGGTTTGACTAGGTTAGGTCCTGGTGGTCGTCGTCGTCTTACTCGTGCCGAGTGGCAAGCAGAAAAACAGAAGTCCAGAGCCTTAGCCAATGCGAAGGCTGTTGCCTCTTCTGGCTATCGTGCTGGACTCAAAAAAGCCAAGGCAGAAGCTACCGAGATCGTCGCCCAAGCCCAAGAGAAAGCGAAGGGGTTAGGGGTCAAGATGTCCGGTTGGTTTGCTGGTCTTGCTGGTGGTTGGCACCAGCCAAGCGCCTCAGCAGTCGCCAAGGCTACCAAGGTCAAGGAAGAGGCTCAAAAGGCTCAGGAAGAGGCCCAGAAAACCAAGGAACAGGCCAAGAAGTGGGCAGATGAACGAGTTGCCACTGTGGGCAATCAAATTATCTTGGAGAAGTCCAAGAATGCCGAATTAGAAAAAGAAGTTAAAACCAAAGATCAGAAACTGGAAGATCAAGCCACACTGATCCAGTGGTATCAAAAGAAGTTCGGCAAGGCTCCTGACAATTTGCCAAAAATAAAATAATTTTTCGCCGTTCCTTTTTTTATTTACTATCGTAAATCTCTAACGAGTTCTTCTTTGCTTGGATGGTATTAGTCTACTTTGCTTGTGTACTATTAATATATGGTGTACGGATGATGGTATATATTATCTTTTTAGACTTTGCCTTTACCGTGCTATCACACGGTTCCGGCAAAGTCTTACCCAAACCCGAAAAATTTCGGGTCCGGACTTTACCGGGCACTTAACCGTGTGATAGCTACCACATAGCACCGGACGGAGAATTATTAACCACCTCCGTTTAGCAAGTTCGTTCTGTTAATAGAACAGTTGGGGGGTCTTGCCTTGTCTTCCCTGTGGCTTTCCAACTTCGCCTTTTAAGTTCTAACCTACTTCACTATATAAATAGTTCGCTACCTTCTTGGGGGGATTTACAGTTATCAGGAGCCTTACCCCTGAATATTTTTAACCTGCCTTCATACAAGCCATTCGCGTTAGCAATTATTCGACCGAGGAACTTAATCGACGCATAAAAAAATTGCCCTAACAATTCTCGTTGGGCAGGCTTGACATATTTTATATTTTTCGTATGATTAACTTGCCTACTCAATCGGGGGATTGTTATCATACTTATAAATAAATTCTATGAATTGTCAAGAGTGTGATTAAGGAAATAAAAAAGCCAGTCAAATGACTGGCTTTTTTATTAATCAATTGCGCTGACTTCAATTCTTTCGCGCCTTTATATCTTCCACATCATAACCCCTGCTTTTGAGGGTCCCGAAGGCTATTGCCTTTTCTTTTGAAGATTTTCCAAAGAAACCGTCGCTGTGAACAATCTTAAGCAATTCTTCGTCACTCAGATCTTCATACTTCTGCCTAATTTCACGAGTTTCATTGGCTGATTTTTCTAGCTCGTTGTATACAGCAGTTCCTGCATTTTTTGCAACTTCAAATGCCTTGTCCCAGAACCCCATTTCCATCCCCTCTAAAAATTGGTTTTAAGAATATTTCGCACCACAACCGCGACAATTTCCGTTGAAAACTTTGTTTTCTCCGCAGTTGGAACACCGCTTGCCCTGCCCGCCTTTGCCATCATTAGCTGGCAGGGTCATGGTGTAGTTGCACTTAGAGCACTCTCGCCCGGTAGGTGTTTGGAAGAACGTTTGTTCACCGCACTTGGGACACATTTTTCCAGCCATCGTCACAGCACCTTTCATGTATGTGTGTATATGTGTATGGCAAATGTACGAGAGCGGACCAGCCCCGTCAAGCTTTCCGGCAGTTGCGTTTGCTGAATTTGGCAGAAAGTTGTCAAAAATTCTTTTGCCAAAATATAAGTTGTTGTTTTATATGGTGTTTTATTGTTTTAGCGATTCCAGGCACCAGAAGCAGCCGCCGCCGAGGGTGATGGTTTGTGGGTTTTGCGCCATGGGGGTCTCCATCCGGGGAATTCATCGGAAAAACATCCAGGGCATGGTACGCGGCCTCGCCCGGCGTGGCGCGGGCGGGGGCATTGGCTACTAGTAGCGGCGGCCCTGCTCCATGAGCTCGGGCGTACCGATGAGGGCGTTGATGCCGTCAAAGTCCAGCATCTGCCCCTGGAACGGCGCCGTGGTCTGGTGCGCGTGCAGGCTGGCGTAGTAGCCCTGCAGCGTGTGCGCCACGGCGCGGGCCGTGCCGCCCGGGAAGATCACGATGCGAAAGCCGCGCTGCTGCAGATCGGCCGCGCTCTCGATGGGGGTCTTGCCGCCTTCCACCATGTTGGCCAGCAGGGGCACGCGGTGCGCAAAGCGCTTGCAGGCGGCGTCCATCTGCGCGGGCGTGCGCAGGGCTTCGATGAACAGCGCGTCCACCCCGCAGGCCAGGTAGGCCTCGGCCCGGTCGAAGGCGGCGTCGATGCCCTCCACGGCCAGCGCGTCGGTGCGGGCCAGGATCAGCGTGTGCGCGCTGCGGCGGGCGTCCAGCGCGGCGTCGAGCTTGCCGCACATCTCGCTCACGGGCACCACCGTCTTGCCATCCAGGTGGCCGCAGCGCTTGGGAAAGCTCTGGTCCTCGATCTGGATCATGGCCGCACCCGCCCGCTCGAAGCCACGCACCGTGCGCTGGGTGTTGAGCGCGTTGCCAAAGCCGGTGTCGGCATCCACGATGACCGGCGTGCGCACGCGCTCGGTGATGCGGGCCAGGGTGTCTTCCACCTCGGTGTAGGTGGTCAGGCCCACGTCGGAGCGGCCCAGGCGCGTGTAGGCAATCGATGCGCCCGAAAGGTACAGCGCCTCAAAGCCTGCCTGCTCGGCCACCAGGGCGCTCAGGGCGTCGTACACGCCGGGGGCCAGGATGGCGCGGGGTTCATGCAGGCGCTGGTCCAGCGATGGACGATGGGATGGGGTGGTCATGGTTCAGTCTTCCGGATGCGTTACCAGTTCGGCCGCCTTGTGCGCCGCAATGAAGCCGCCGGCAACGGCACTGAGGAGCCCGTTGCCCGACAGGTACCCCCACACTGCATCGCCCGACACGCCCCGCGCGGCGCCCCCGGCGGCCAGCAGGTTGGGGAACGGCTGGCCGCCCGCGTCCAGCACGCGGCACTGGGCATCAATGTCCAGCCCGCCCTGGGTGTGAAACAGCGCGCCAGTCACCTTGACGGCACAGTACGGCGCCTGCAAGGGGCGCTGGAATACGCGGTTTTCTGCCAGTTTGGAGTCTTTTTGGCCCCAGGTCCTTGTAGTGTTTGCCAGTGTTGCTATCAATTTTGATTCTTCGCAGCCAATGACCGCAGCCAGCGCCTGAACGCTGTCGCAGTGCTTGACGGCACCCGCAGCTTCGGCATCGACAAAGTCCGGGAAGGTTCGTGCCAGCGCGAGGATGGGCGCGTCGAACACATTCCACGCCACGCCACCCGGCTGCGCCAGCACATGCACCGAGGCCTCGGAGTAGCCCTGCGTTTCGTC
>Ga0181554_1002914_pt1 | contig 14786 bp, 10 predicted proteins | sample 011ome_16_FD_145602 | JGI IMG/M metagenome (GOLD analysis project Ga0181554, IMG submission 145602) | Coastal salt marsh microbial communities from the Groves Creek Marsh, Skidaway Island, Georgia - 011503CT metaG (spades assembly) | ecosystem: Environmental > Aquatic > Marine > Intertidal zone... | reverse complement strand
CGGCCTTCAACTGACCGGCCCTAGCGACAGGTCAGGCGCTATAAATCGCCCGAATTAGACTTTGGTGATATCAAACAGCGCAATTGTCAGAATTTCATAAGAACGAAGACCACCAGGGGTTTGCACCTCAACCGAGTCGCCAACGCTTTTGCCAATAACCGCACGGGCAACCGGTGATGATGTCGAAATCATACGCTTGGAAATATCGGTCTCATAAGGCCCGACAATGTGATATAGCGACTCTTCGTCGGTTTCCTCATCGACCAGCCCAACACTTGTTCCGAATGTAACTTTCTCGCCGCTCAACTGCGCCGCATCAATAACCTCGGCGCGACTGGTTACGTCTTCCAATTCGGAAATACGCCCTTCGATGAATGATTGTTTTTCACGAGCAGCATGATATTCGGCATTTTCTGACAAATCACCATGTTCACGCGCGACGGCAATGGCATTAATCACCGCCTGCCGTTCGGTGCCCTTTAAATGCGCCAGCTCTTCTTTGATTGCGTTCAACCCTTGCGGGGTGAAAGGTATCTTTTCCATCGCTTTAATATCCGTTTACCCAGCTGCCGCAAGGCCGCCTTACACTGTCCTGATTGCCCAGATTAACTGCTAACGCTTAATATCTGCAAGATAATCCTGCAATGTACGAACGCCCAGTTGACCTTGCCGCAGGGCGCGGATTGCCTCAGCCGCCGCGCGGCTTCCCGAAACAGTTGTATAGTAGGGAATTTTGTTGGTTAAAGCGTTATGGCGAAGCGAAAAAGAATCCTTAATTGCGCCGGCACCTTTGGCTGTATTGAACACAAGTTGAATCTCGCCGGATAACATTGCGTCAACCGCGTGGGGACGGCCTTCCATCACCTTATTGATCCGCGTTGCTGGAACCCCTGCCGCGTTTAACGCATCAGTTGTGCCGCCAGTCGCAAGAATTTTAAAGCCATCATCAACAAGGTTACGACAAATCTCGACAAAGGCCGGCTTGTCCTCATCCTTGACCGAAATGAACACGGTACCAGAGAGCGGCAGTCCAACGCCTGCACCCAGCTGGCTTTTTGCAAATGCTGCACCGAAATTACGGTCAATGCCCATAACCTCGCCCGTTGATTTCATTTCCGGGCCAAGGAAGACATCAACACCGGGGAAACGGGCAAAGGGGAAAACCGCTTCTTTCACCGCAACATGGGGTAATTCAAGGTCTTTAAGATTGAAGCCAGCCAGTTTTTCGCCAGCCATCACGCGTGAGGCGATCTTGGCAAGTGGCACGCCAGTGGTTTTGGCAACGAACGGAACGGTCCGGCTGCCACGCGGGTTGACTTCAAGAAGGTAAATCTTGTCCTCGCGGATTGCGAACTGAATATTCATCAAGCCAACTACATTCAGGGCAAAAGCCAGCTCTGAGGTCTGCCGCCTGATCTCGGCAAGAATCTCGTCCGATAGGTGTTGCGGCGGCAATGAGCAAGCAGAATCGCCAGAATGGATACCAGCTTCCTCGATATGTTCCATGATGCCGCCAATATAGACATCGCTGCCATCACATAGCGCATCGACATCCACCTCGATGGCGTTATTCAAGAAGCGGTCAATCAGTACCGGATTGCTGCCCGATACCACAACCGCATCGCGCATATAGCGTTCGAGATCAGCCATCTGGTGAACGACCTCCATCGCGCGCCCCCCAAGCACGTATGATGGGCGGATAACGACCGGCAGGCCAATCCGCTCGACAATGGTGCGGGCTTCTTCGGCTGAATGGGCGATGCCATTTTCTGGCTGCAATAAATTCAACTTTTGCAAAAGCTGCTGGAAGCGTTCGCGGTCTTCGGCAAGGTCGATCGCATCGGGGCTGGTGCCCAGAATTGGGATGCCTTCAGCCTCAAGAGCTGCGGCAATTTTCAACGGGGTTTGCCCACCAAGCTGGACAATAACGCCGCGTAGATCACCATTTTCGGCCTCGCGCTTGATCACCGAGATGACGTCTTCGTCGGTCAAGGGCTCAAAGTAAAGCCGATCGGATGTGTCATAATCGGTCGATACTGTTTCCGGATTACAGTTGATCATGATGGTTTCATAGCCGGCATCAGACAGCGCATAGCAGGCATGAACACAGCAATAGTCAAATTCAATCCCTTGGCCGATCCGGTTCGGTCCGCCGCCAAGAATGACAATCTTTTTCTTGTCGCTTGGGTCGGACTCACACTCGGCCTGATCGCTGGCCTCGTAGGTTGAATACATATAGGCGGTATCAGACGCAAATTCGGCGGCACAGGTATCAATGCGTTTATAGACAGGCGTGACCCCTGCCGCCTGCCGCATCGCGCGCACATCCGCCGGTTCAAGCTTGGCAAGCTCGGCAAGGCGGCTATCGGCAAAGCCAAGTGATTTCAAATGACGCAAGGACGTAGCATCATCGGGCAAGCCGTTCTCGATCACTGCATTTTCCGCATCAAGAATTGCCGCAATTCGTTCAAGGAACCAAATATCCCAGCTGGTTGCGGCGTGAACCTCGGCGATTGACATACCGCTGCGCAATGCCATTGCAATGCGCAAAATCCGGTTTGGTACCAGCTCGCCAAGCCATCCGCGAAGCGGGTCTTCGCCAAGCGTGCTGTCCGGTGCAGGCATTTCAACCGGATTCAGACCAGTCAGGCCGATTTCCATTGAACGAAGCGCTTTTTGCAGACTTTCTTCAAAGGATCGGCCAACCGCCATCGCCTCACCAACCGATTTCATTGAGGTCGAAAGATTCTGTTCGGCACCGGCGAATTTTTCAAATGTGAAGCGCGGGATTTTGGTCACGACATAATCAATCGTTGGCTCAAAGCTAGCCGGTGTAACGCCGGTAATATCATTGACCAATTCGTCAAGCCGATAGCCAACCGCCAGTTTGGCCGCAACCTTGGCAATAGGAAAACCGGTTGCCTTAGAGGCAAGGGCTGATGAGCGGCTAACCCGGGGGTTCATCTCGATCACAATAACGCGGCCCGTATCCGGACAGACGGCAAACTGCACATTCGAGCCGCCAGTATCAACGCCAATTTCACGCAATACGGCAAGCGAGGCATCGCGCAGTACCTGATATTCCTTGTCAGTCAGGGTCAGGGCAGGAGCCACTGTTACCGAGTCCCCAGTGTGAACGCCCATCGGATCAATATTTTCAATTGAACAGATGATAATGCAATTGTCGGTTGTGTCGCGCACAACCTCCATTTCAAATTCTTTCCAGCCGAGAAGTGATTCTTCGATCAGAACTTCAGAAACGGGCGACAGGCGCAGGCCGTTACTAACGATGGTTTCGAACTCGGCGCGGTTATAGGCAACGCCGCCGCCTTCGCCGCCAAGGGTGAATGATGGGCGGATAATCGCCGGTAGCCCGACCTTATCAAGCGCCGTTAACGCATCCTCAAAATTGTTAACGGTGCTGGCCCGCGCACATTCAAGCCCGATCCGCTGCATTGCCAAACGGAACAATTCGCGGTCTTCGGCCATCTCGATTGATGCGGTACGCGCGCCAATCATCTCGACGCCATATTTTTCCAGCGTCCCGTCATTATAAAGCGATAATGCAGTGTTTAGCGCGGTTTGGCCGCCCATCGTCGGCAATAGCGCATCCGGACGCTCGGCCTTGATGATCTTGGCGACGGTCGCCGGTGTAATCGGCTCGATATAAGTGGCGTCGGCCATTTCCGGATCGGTCATGATCGTCGCTGGGTTCGAGTTGACCAGAATAATCCGGTAGCCGTCAGCCTTTAGGGCTTTACAGGCCTGTGCACCGGAATAATCGAACTCGCAAGCCTGACCAATAACAATGGGGCCAGCGCCGATAATAAGAATAGATTTGATATCGTTACGGCGCGGCATCGTTAATCTCTCGTCTTTTCCATCATGTCGGTAAATCGTTCAAAAAGGTAGCGCGAATCATGTGGGCCGGGCGATGATTCGGGGTGATATTGAACGCAAAAAGCAGGTTTGCTGGTGTGACGCAGCCCCTCGACAGATTGGTCGAAAAGCGAGATATGCGACACTTCCAATTCTGCGGGAAGGCTGTCAGGGTCCACCACAAAGCCATGATTCTGGCTGGTAATTTCGATCTTGCCAGTCGCAAGGTCTTTGACCGGATGGTTGGCACCGCGGTGACCGCGTTCCATTTTATGGGTTTTCGCACCAAGCGCCAGCGCCATCAATTGATGGCCAATACAGATGCCAAAGACGGGCATGTTTTTTTCGATCAGCTTGGCAATTTGCGGGCCGGCATATGCTGCGGTCGCGGCCGGATCACCAGGCCCATTTGATAGGAAAACCCCATCAGGCTGCAATGCCAAAATCTCATCGGCTGTGGTTTCAGCAGGGACAACATGAACCGCGCATCCGGCATCTTCTAGACAGCGCAGAATATTGTGTTTGCAGCCAAAATCCATGGCGACAACCTTGTATTTTGCGGGCGTTTCAAGATGCGCGCCCTGATCCATCTGCCAGCTGCCCTGATGCCAGTCATGGGCTGTATCGGTGGTGACCTCAATTGCGAGATCCATGTTTTTAAGCCCGGGCCACGCGGCCGCTTGAGCCTTTAAGGCGTCGAGATCAATCTTGCCGTCGGGCGCATGACAAAGCGCCCCGCGCGGCGCGCCAAGGTCGCGGATGCGGCGCGTCAGCGCGCGCGTGTCAATACCGCTGATCCCGGGTAAATTATGGGTTTTCAGCCAGCTATCAAGGCTGCTTGTCGCTCGCCAGCTGGCAGGATTGGTTACCGCCTGCCGGACGATTAACCCCAGCGCTGTGGGCTTGCCAGTTTCAAAATCCTGATCATTGGCACCAACATTCCCGATATGCGGAAAGGTAAAGGTGATGATCTGCCCAGCATATGACGGATCTGTCAGGATTTCCTGATATCCAGTCATTGATGTGTTGAAACAGATTTCGCCAACATTAGTGGTGGCGGCACCGAATCCGTAACCGGTGAAGACGGATCCATCTTCAAGAACGAGGGCTGCTGTCGGGTTTTCCCGGTTGGCGCGAAGCGCAGCAAAATACTGGCCAGACGTAATTTTCTGCCCCATTTGATCCCACATCCTGTTATAAAAGCCGCGTGGTTCAGACCGTGTCTGCCAAACGGCAGTGGTGATACCGCAGCCTGCTGCATTGGTCAAGCCAAAGCGGAAGGGCTTGCGGCATTTGTCAGAGTCGCGTAAAAGCGCGCTGACGATTTGGGGAGGACTTTCCCGAATTTGATTTACAGGGGAACGCTAAAATCATGCGCGAAAATATTGCAGCAGCAATGAAGCAAGCATTAAAAAACAAGGATCAGGCTGCGCTTGGTACCATGCGGCTTATCATGGCTGCCCTGAAAGACCGTGATATCGCCGCAAGAGGTAATGGCAACCCTGATGGGATCAGTGACGATGATATCCTTGGCCTGCTGCAGACCATGATCAAGCAGCGGACAGAATCGGCCAAGATGTATCGTGATGGTGACCGGCCGGAGCTTGCGGATGCCGAAGAAGCCGAGATCGCCATCATTAAGGGGTTTCTGCCAGCCCAGCTGGATGACGCCGAAATGCAGGCGGCGATATCGGCAGCGATAGACGAAACCGGCGCATCGTCGGTCAAGGATATGGGGCAGGTGATGGGCTATCTGAAAGGCAATTATGCAGGACAGATGGATTTTTCTGCGGCTAGTCAGGCAGTTAAGACAGCCCTGATGGCAAAGGATTAGGATCTTCAGAGGCGCTGAGGCACATTCCAGCAATCATGTGAAACATTGCCTGCCGCCAAATAATGGCAAGATTACTGGCCCCATTCAAGATTACTGGCGCCATTATTGGCTTCACTCGAAGGTCTTTCGAGCCTCACTCAAAATGATCGAATATTGGGGCCAAATATTGCGGCCACTTGCCATGAAATTTGATGGTTTTGCCGCGGCAGTCTATGATAACGGTATGAATATTGGGGTTGATGCGCCCCGTCGATGACCAACCGGCTAAATTAGTAAGCGGAGCTTTGAATTATGGCGGTGCCGCCCGAATTTATCGAAGATCTTCGTCAGCGTGTGCCGCTATCGGATGTTGTTGGGCGCCGGGTCAAACTTGTGCGCAAAGGGCGCCGTCATAGCGGCCTATGCCCCTTTCACTCGGAAAAAACCCCATCTTTTTCCGTAGTTGATGATGATGGTTTTTACCATTGTTTCGGCTGCGGTGTGCATGGTGATGCGATCTCGTTTCTGCGTGAGATGGATGGGTTGGAATTCATGGAAGCCGTTGAGCGGCTTGCCGAAATGGCCGGCTTGGCCATGCCTCGGAGCGCGCCACAAGATGTTGCGGCATCGCGCCAGCGCAAGGCAGCACTTGATATTCTTGAAGAAACAACCCTGTTTTTCGAAGCGGCTTTGCGCCGTGACGAAGGCCGTGATGCAACGCGCTATCTAAAACAGCGCGGGCTGGATGCGGCCATTGTTAAGACCTATCGGATTGGCTATTCACCGCGAAGCGGGTTGCGCGCTGCGCTAACGGATAAGGGGTTCTCCGACGATGATATGCTTGCTGCTGGTGTGATCCGTAAATCGGACCGTGATGGCAGCCTGTTTGATTATTTTCGTGATCGCGTCATGTTCCCGATCGAAAACCGGCAAGGCAAAGTCATTGCATTCGGGGCGCGGGCGCTAGGCGATGCCCAACCCAAATATCTGAATTCGGGCGAGGGGCCGACCTTTTCCAAAAAGGCGGTGCTTTACGGATGGGTGCAGGCGCGTGAAGGATTGCGGCGTAATCTACCACTGGTTGTTGCAGAAGGTTACATGGACGTGATTGCCATTCACCGGAGTGGTGCGGCCGCGGCGGTGGCGCCGCTGGGGACAGCATTAACCGCCGAGCAGATTGCGCTATTATGGAAGCTGCATGATGAACCGGTATTGTGTTTTGATGGTGATACCGCTGGCCAGCGCGCGCAAATGCGGGCACTTGAGAGGATATTACCGCTTTTAGAACCGGGGCGTTCGGCGCGCTTGGCGGTGCTGCCTGAGGGCACTGATCCGGATGATTTGATCGCCGCAAGCGGGCCGGAAGGGTTTCGCAAAGTGATCAGCACTGCACGCGCATTGGTTGATAGTCTTTGGGAACGAGTAGGGGCCGAATTTGACGTGCGCCAGCCCGAAACACGGGCGCAATTCTGGCAAGCGGTTCGCGGCTATGTCCGCAGTATCGGCAATAATCAGGTGCGCAGCGCGTATGGCGATGAAATTGAAAGCCGAATCGCTGCGATGCGTAATCAAATCCGCGGGGTATCGTCGGTGGTCGCCCCGCGACGCACACCGCGGCCGCAAACCGGATTAATTAATCGGCATCGGGCGGTGCTGGCACTGTTATTGGCGCATCCTTCGCTGGTTTCTGCGAATTTTGAGACATTGTCGATGCTGGATTCGGGGGATCAAGCACTCGAAAGCCTGAAAAAAGCACTTATTGACGCGGTAATCCGTGATCCAGACCTTGACGCCGCAGCGATAAGCTATCATTTACAAGGATTGAATTTGGGTGATGTGTTAGCGGCAGTGACGGGGGATGACATGAAAGCCAGATTGCCATTTGATCCGGTTGCGCTGGCAAGCGATCAAGCCGCGATACATCTAGATGAACTACTTCAACTTGTCGGCGGTAAGTCCGGGCTGTTTTCACAGACCGGTGCCCCAAAAAATAGATAATAACGGGCCACCGCCCACAGCGATGGCAACATCGCCACTTGAATGACATTTGATGCAACAATGCCGGGGCAAGCACCTCCGGTTGCGTGCCAAGCCGGACAGGAACATGAGCAACAAGATGGCCAGTAAAGCAAAAAAACAAGCCGAACCTGATCAGAATACCCCAGAGGCAGCCGAAGCGGCCAGCCTTGACGCTGCTCAGCAAACCATCAAGACCTTGATGAAGCTTGGCAAGGAACGCGGATTTGTCACGCATGATGAATTGAATGCGGCGCTTCCTGCCGAGGATTACACGTCCGAGCAGATTGACGATGTGATGTCATCTCTAAGCGAAATGGGCGTGTCTGTTGTCGATAGCGCCGAGAGCGATAGTGACGAGGATGAGGCATCAGAAGACGGCCGCGCCGCCGGTAACCTGTCAGATAGCGATGTGTCGGGAACAGATGATCCGGTAAGGATGTATCTGCGTGAGATGGGCAGTGTTGAGCTGTTGTCGCGCGAGGGCGAGATTGCCATTGCCAAACGTATTGAGGCTGGCCGCGAGATGATGATTGGCGGCATTTGCGAGTCGCCATTGACCATTCGTGCATTGCTGCATTGGCGTGACCAGATCGCCGATGGCGTTGTGCCGCTTCGCGATATCATTGATCTTGAGGCAACCTATGCCAAGATTAACGGTAACCCGCTGATCGACCAGAACACGATCAACCCGCTTGAAGATGATATTCCGGATGATGATCTGGAAGATGATGAGGTTGAGGAAGAAGATGTCGATGACGAGGATGATGACAGTGGTGATAGCGATACCGACACATCGACCCGTGACTCGCATAATGACAATGACGAAAATGACGATCTGAACCTGTCGCTTGCCGCCTTGGAAGATGCGGTTCGTGACGATGTGATGACGCTTCTTGATGAGATTGGTACGGCCTATAAGGCGTTTGTGAAAAGTCAGGATCGTCGCCTTGCCCGGATGACAAAGGAACAACCGCTGGTTGCCAAGAGCGAAGCGGCACATTTCGAAATTAAGGTCAAGCTGTGCGAATTGATGGAAGGGGTGATTTTCAACCCCAACCGGATTGAAGCCTTGAGCGAGCAGGTTTTTACCCTGAACCGTCATTTCACCCAGATCGAAGGCCGGTTGATGCGGCTTGCCACCGATAGCGGTGTGACCCGGGCACAGGTTCTTGATGCTTGGAACGGCCGCGAAGTATGCGAAGATTGGCCCGGCAGTGGCTATAACAACAAGGCGTGGAAAAAGCTGTTGGCGGGGAACGCCGACGAGATTGCCGAGTTGCGCGACAAGATCAAGCTTGTGGTCGATGATGTGGGGCTGTCTATCCCTGAATTCCGTGAAGTGATCCAGACCATCCAGCGCGGCCAGCGCGAGGCGGCACGAGCCAAACGCGAGATGGTTGAGGCTAATTTGCGGCTGGTGATCTCGATCGCCAAGAAATATACCAATCGCGGCCTCCAGTTCCTTGATCTGATTCAAGAGGGCAATATCGGCCTGATGAAAGCCGTTGATAAATTCGAATATCGGCGCGGCTATAAATTTTCGACCTATGCCACATGGTGGATCAGGCAGGCGATTACCCGGTCGATTGCCGATCAGGCGCGCACGATCCGTATCCCGGTTCATATGATCGAAACGATCAACAAGCTGGTACGGACATCGCGTCAGATGCTGCATGAAATTGGCCGCGAGCCAACGCCAGAAGAATTGGCAGAAAAGCTGTCAATGCCCATTGATAAAGTGCGCAAGGTTTTAAAGATCGCAAAAGAACCAATCAGCCTTGAGACCCCGATCGGCGATGAAGAAGATAGCCATCTCGGTGATTTCATCGAGGATAAAAACGCTGTTCAACCGCTTGATGCGGCGATCCATGCGAATTTGCGTGAAACCACAACGCGGGTTCTGGCCAGCCTTACCGCGCGTGAAGAGCGGGTGCTGCGGATGCGGTTTGGCATTGGCATGAATACCGACCATACGCTTGAAGAAGTGGGTCAACAATTTAGCGTGACGCGCGAGCGGATCCGGCAGATCGAGGCAAAGGCGCTTCGTAAGTTGAAGCATCCGTCACGTTCGCGCAAACTGCGTAGCTTCCTCGAAAGCTAGGCAAGATAGCAGGCCTGAAAGGGCCGCTTGTCGAGGGGATCAGGTGCGGGGATGAAGGCTGGCATTTTGGCCGGCGGAACGAACCGCAATCAAAGGTGGGGCCTGTAGTTCAATTGGTTAGAACCCACGGCTCATAACCGTGTTGTTGCAGGTTCGAGTCCTGCCGGGCCCACCAACCCTTGCTTCCAAATACCCAGCCACCGTCGATTAGAATGTTGCAGATAACGAAGTGGCACCATCAACAGGCTTAATGTTTCTCGCCGCGTGCCATCAGCCAAAGTCCGGCTGATGTAACGAGCAGCCCAGCCAGCCCGTTCAATGTCAAACCCTCACCAAAAACAAACCAAGCGATCAACATAGTCACCGGCGGCACGAAATATTGCAGTGCCGAAACCCGTGTCGCCGCGCGTGTACGGATGAGGTGGAACATCAACCCATAGGCACCAACCGACGCAATTACTGCCAGCCAAATTACCCCAAGGAATAGTTCAATCCGCCAGTCAGCAGCGAAGTTCTCAAATTGTTGTGCGAGCGGCAGTAGAAGCAGAACCGTCAACGCGCCCTGCCAGAAAAGTGACGTAAAAATCGGCATATCTGGCTCTGATGTCGAAGATGTGTTTGCAGCTATTTCCAGCTTTATCGAAGCGCGGCGGCGTTCCCAAAGGGTGACAAAGGTCAGGCTGGCGGTTGCTAGCACAGGAAGTGCGTAGACCCATAACGCCGCCCCAGAGGCACCACTGTCAGCACCAATAAAGATTACCACCCCGGCAAAGCCAACACCGACCCCAACCCATTGAAGGATGCTATTTCGTTCGTTGAGGAAAAGTGGAGCAAGTAGCGCGGTAAATGCCGGTTGCATCGCTGCGATAAGCGCAGCTGCGCCAGCGCCAATGCCAAATTCCAAGGCCTTTAAGATAGCGATCAGCCAGACAAAATGTGCCCAAAAGCCAGTTAAAAAAGTCCCAGCATTCGGACGCCGCCATTCATCGCGCCAGGTGACAATAAGACCGACGACGACAATGACCAGCGCATAGCGCCAGAACAACAGCGTAAACGTCCCAGCAAGCGGCACCGCAAGCTTTGCCCCAATATATCCAGAGCTCCAAAATAAGAGGAACAGTGCCTCGTCACGGCGAAGAAAGGTCATCATAGGCATCCCCAGTTTGCTGTGATGTCGCCGCAGAAACTAAACCCAAAAACGTCGAGTGAAGATTGGCATAATGAGATGAATTTTCTGTTAACCCCGGGCAACGGGCCGTCACTGAAGACATCAGGCCATGCCGTCTATGACCAAGCGGCCTGTAAACGCCAGCAGTTAAAACCAGCATTTTGTTTAAAAGTTTAATCTAATTAAGCTAACCCAAATGCCTTATGCGTCAATCAGGCTGGCGCGTGGCAAAGGAGGCTATATGACGCAAATGCGATTGGTGGCTAATTTCGGGCCTTTAACAAGGCGGTTGTTGATAACGCCGTCACTGATAGGGCACATCTTTGCAAGATGGCGCGTGCTGGAAATATCGCTGGCCGGAGGGTTGCTGATGGCGGTGCTATCCGCACCATCAGCCGCTGCAAAATCGGTTTTCATGGTTTGTAACGGCTTGTTTGAAATTGAACAGATGCGTGGCGAAAATGCCGAAACCGATTCATTTCAAGGCGCGGTCTATGTCACGGTCGATGTTGACGGTGGTGACGTATCGCGGGTGCGCATGGTTCCCATTGAGCGCAGTCGCCGTTTGCCAGCCTTTGATTTTATCCAGAATGCACCGCTTTCACCCGATGGCGATATTATTGATTTTGTGGCAAGTGATGATGATCTGCGGATCAGCAAGACATCGCAGTCAGGCCCAATGGTCTATGCCGTTGTTGGTGATGACCCCTATGTCGAGACCCCGACAAATGCGCATGAAATGACTGTTCAGCTAAATCGCATTTCGGGCCGCGTGCAGGTCGATTGGCATTGGCATGAAGTGCGCGATTTTCTGCCGGTTGGCGCCATTCGCAGCATCAAAAAACGCTATAGTGATCACAAATCATTCGCCGCCGATTGTGATGTGATGCAGCAGCGGCTGTTTTAGTCATAAGCCAGATTGCTGATCAAAAAACAGGTGATGCGAAATGGTCTAGGCGGCGCGGCCCTCGGCGGTGGCATAGATCAGGGCCTCGATAAACAGATCCTTGTTCGATGATAGTGGCACCAGCTTGATATCTTCGTCCAAATGCAGGTCAATCTTGGTCGCGCCTGCATTTTGGGCGCGCGCCTCGGCGAGCTGTTTGGCAGCAATGCGCGCCGTCGCAAGCGCGTCATCAAGGCTGGATTTATCCAGCGGGCCATCGGGAAGGTGAACGCGAAATTTGGATTCGGCCGGCTGGGTGATCGAAATCATCACACGCTGGCGAACCGATCCGGCGGCCGCACCAACCGCCCCGGCAACATCGGCATGATCAGGCACGCTTAACTGAACCCCCATCGCGGCGGCGATTGGCGGGTAATGCGTTGCAGCCGATGCGCCAAGCGCGATAAGATCGCTGTTCAATGACACTTTTACCGACACCAGCGGCTGCGCAGGCGGATTGCTGTTTTCCGGTGCCGCACGAAAAGATTGCGCCAGAATAGCGTTATTCGATATCGCCGCTTCGCCGCCGCCTTCATGCGCCAAAGCTGCATCCATAAGCGCCAATATCGAACGCCGATGCAATTCGCCAAGCGTCATTTCCGCCAGCGTCATTGGTGATGCTGCAATCGCAACACCAGCACCATTTCGTTGACGCGCCATTAATTTTGCGCCAAGCATTGCCGCCTCGCTATCAAATTCAGTAAAGGCGCCGGTAACATGGGCGGCATCGGTCGGGGTAAAGCTGGACAGGCCAAGAAGGCCGCGGCTGATCAACCGGTCAACGGCACCAAGCGCCAATTGGGTCGCGGCCAGTTCGGCAACCGGCGATGGGCCGGCAGCAATAGCCTTTTCGGCCAGCCGGATCTCAGATCGGGTAAGCCATTTTGGCACCCCATCAGGCATGATCGGGAACACAAAGCGCGCATCAGTTGCCATGGGTACAGCCAGATCAAGCTGGCTGGCAAGATGGGTCTTTATCTGAGGCCAGCGCATTGCCAATAATGACAGCGGCGTTGCCCGCCGCGGGCCAAGTGTTAGCCCGCCAGTGCGCCCGCGCAAGATCGGCGTTACCTCGCTATCGCCGCCAAGCCCACAGGTGCGGATCTCGGCCGCCTCGACCATAGTCTGCCAGCCGCCAACAAATGCCCCGTCTTGCTTGAGGCGCGGTGTGCCATTATGCAAAAAAGCAATATCGGTCGTGGTGCCGCCGATATCGGCAATCAACGCGGTTTTAGCACCGGCCAAAAACGCGGCGCCAGATAGGCTGGCCGCTGGCCCCGATAGCACTGTTTCAACCGGACGTGATCGGGCAAAATCGGCTTGGAGCAGCGATCCATCACCCTTTACCACCATTAGCGGGCAAGCCAACCCCGCCGCATCCATGATCGACTGGGTGGCGGCAATTAACCGTTCCAGCAAATTAATCAGACGAGCATTTAACACGGCGGTAAGCGCCCGTCTTGGGCCACCCAGTGATGAAGATAATTCATGACTGCAGGTAATCGGTAGGCCGGTAATGTCGCGCAGCATATCGCGGGCTTCGGTCTCGTGAAGCGGGTTGCGCGTGGCAAAATGACCGGCAACAGCAAAGGCGGATACTTCTGATTTCAGGCGCTGTGCTGCGGCTTCTAGCGCGGCGATGTCAAGCGGTGCCTGAATACCACCATCGGGCCGGTGACCGCCGGTAATGAAATGCACCGGATCTTGGCCTAGGGCACGGGCTAGATCGGCGCGTTCAAGTGCCATCTCGTCAAAACCGATCAAGAACAGGCCAACGCGGCCACCAACACCCTCGACAACGGCGTTAGTGGCAAGCGTTGTTGACAGCGAGACCATGCCAATATCAGCCGGTGCCCCGTCATAGGCAGCCAGTACCTTGGCAATGGCACCACCAAGCCCAACCGACAAATCATCGCGGGTTGTTAGGGCCTTGCCAGTTGCCAGAACAACGCCCCGATCAACATCAAGAAGAGCTGCATCAGTATAGGTGCCGCCAGTATCAAGGCCGATTACAAGTGACATGGCATTCCTTTTCTGAGCTTGGCTTTTTGGGGCATCGCTCTGCTGGCGTCATCATCTTTTATGCAGCGTGTTTGGCAAAAAAGGCCAGAATCCAGCCGGCCACCATTTTGCCGTCATGTGGGGTGGTCAAGGATTGACGCGCCGCTTGAATGCAGTCAGCACCTGCCTTTGGTGTCAGCAAATCTGCAAGCGCATCAGTATAATCAACGTCAAATTCCGGATGCCCTTGAACAGCAAATACGTTATCGCTGATGGCAAAGGCAGCGTTGGCACAATGTGCGGCGCTGGCGATTGGCCGCGCACCATCTGGAAGGCGGGTCACCTGATCTTGATGAACATGAATGAGGTTAATCGTCTCGGCCTTGTTATCAATCCAGTCCGGATGGTCAAGCATGGTCATTTCTTTTACGCCTATGCCCCAGCCATGATCCCATTTCTGGGCATGACCGCCCAGCGAATGGGCGATGATCTGATGGCCAAAACAGACCCCGACAAGCGGCTTGCCGGCAGCGTGAATCTGGTGAATAAGGGTCATTAATTTTGGAATGAACGGCGCGTCATCATAAACGCCATAGGCCGAACCCGACACCAGAAAACCGTCATAATCATTGATATCTTGCGGAAACACATCATCAACCACCGCCAGCGTGGTAAAGTGAAATGTCTTGCCCTGCGGCAGGCTGGTGAACAGCGCGCTGAACATATCATTGTAATCTTGAAAGCGTGCTGGCATGGCTTTGTTGGTATGACCCGCCAAAAGAATTGCGATATGCATGCGCTTGGTTTCCTATCAAATTTAACACTCGCCTTGCTTTGGCGTCCCTTGCTGGCGTTTGCC
>Ga0181554_1002904_pt1 | contig 14819 bp, 10 predicted proteins | sample 011ome_16_FD_145602 | JGI IMG/M metagenome (GOLD analysis project Ga0181554, IMG submission 145602) | Coastal salt marsh microbial communities from the Groves Creek Marsh, Skidaway Island, Georgia - 011503CT metaG (spades assembly) | ecosystem: Environmental > Aquatic > Marine > Intertidal zone... | reverse complement strand
GATTATAATTCCTTAGATACCTTTCTAACATGAAAGGGGAAAACTTTCCAAACGCATTTTGAGATATATCGTACGCCAATCTTGGCTTGTTGATTGATTTATCTATTAGGTAGTAATCACTGTTACTGAGTACATGCTTTTTATGCGGACCTCTTGTTTCTGGCTTATTTTCCTCGAGCATTACAAGCGCAGAGTTAAAGCTGTCAACTTCATCGTAGTATTCTCCCTTTGAGTTAGTCTTAGTGTATAAAAAATACTCAACATTAAGTCCTGGATTGCGAACCCTAGCAAAGTTTTGAGCAATTGGTTCTGGTCTTGGAGTAAAACTGTTACACTCAATAAAAACAATATGATCAAAGTATGCATCTCTTATGCTAAGACCCTCGTCTATTAGGCTAGTGGTAAGAACTATCTTGAATTTTTTACTTTTTCTTCCTTTTATTCGGTGATTAAATTAAACACACCTTTTGTTAAAAATTCTGTGCCTTCTTTAAAATCATTTGCATTTAAGATTTCAATAAAATCACTATTTGTAGCTCCAATTTTAACCATTACCTTTCTAAAATTTGTTTCATTTTCTTTTTCTAGCACAAAAAAGTTATTGTCTATTTGGGCAACAGCATCTATAGGTAGTGCTAAATGTTCTTGAGAAGAAGTCACAATTTCACCTTCTATGTACATGCCTGGAGCAAATAGTTTTGTTTCATTCTCGTTTAACAAATCTCCATGTATCGCTATTGTTCTGTCTTGATTGCTTATTGCTTTATTTATTAAGTGGACTTTACCGCTATAAATCTTAGGATGATTTTGTAGTTTAATATTGATTAAATGCCCTTCTTTAACCATTGAATAATCTTTTTCAAATATTTTCAATTCAATATGTAACTCGTCAGTATTAGTTACCGTTACAGCAACATCTGAAGGATTTAAAAATGCCCCTTTTGTTGCGTTAATGGAGGTGGCATAACCCGTTAAAGGAGATGTAACACTAATAATCGATTGAATGTTTTCTCCAGTTAATAGGTTTGGATCAATGTTCATTAAACTCAATCTCTTCTTTAGAGATTGAAAGCGTGCTAAAGTTATCGCATACTCTGATTCTGCCTTTAATAATTTTTTCTGAGAGGTAATATTGTCATCAATTAACTCTTTTTGGCGTTCATAGTCAGATTTTAGATAGTTTAGACGCCCTTTAGCTTCTAGAAATTCTTGCTGAATTGTAACATACGCGGGATTTTCAATAGTAAATAAGGTTTGTCCTTTTCTGACAGGGTCACCAGGTAACAAACTAATATTTTTTACATATCCTTCAAAATAAGTACTTACATCTGACTGATTTTCTGGAGGAACAGCAAACATTCCATTCGCTTTTACAATGGTATTAAATGATTGTCTTGTAATTTTACCAACCTTCATACTACCAGATAAAAACTGGTTTTCTGTAATAGTAATTAAATCTTTATTCTGGGTTGTTTCAATAATACCTGTTTCAATTGTTTTGTTCTTTTCATTTGAATTACAAGAACTGAAAACTATTATTGCCACTAATAAAAGGTTTCTGAAGTGCATAGAATTTGATATAATGCTGGGGGTGTTTTTCATATTTAATTGGTTAAATAATTTAATTCCAACACGGTGTTGTTATACTTATTGAGGCTATGTAGATAGCTAATTTCAATATTTCTTGAACTCTCTAATAGTTGCACATATTGCAAGAAATCTATTTCACCGTTTTGAAATGCTTTTGAAGCGGTTAATTTCAATTCTAAAGAGAGTTGCCGTCCTGTAGTTACGTAATAATCAACCGTTTCTTGATATTTTTTTAAATCAGAAATTAAGCTATTATATTTTGTTTGTAGTTGAATTTTGAAGTTCTCAAATTCGTTTGCTACAATAAATGTTTCGGTTTTTGCTGCATTGATTTTTGATTTGTTAAACCCAAACCATAAAGGTATTGCAATACCCATCTGAAAACCATTATAATTTCTTGTATTAATGCCATTATTAGTGCCTTGAAAAACTGAAAATTGCAAATCTGGCAAGAGCTTTTGCCTCTCCAGCGAAAGGGTGTATTTAGTTAAATTTTTTATAGAATTGTAATATAAAATCCCTGGGTTATTTGTAATGTTTGGTTTGTCTAAAGCCAGTCTTGGTAGTGTGTTTTCACTGACAATAATTAATGAATCACTTTGCACCCATTGATTGAGTATTGTATATGCTTTTAAAACGTCTTCTTTAGCCTGTGCAAGTGAAATGCTAATTTCTTTTTGTTTTGTTTCAGCGGTTAATTTTTCTAATAAATTAGTTTCTCCTACTTCGTATCGCTTTTTAGCTGCACTAGCAAATTGTCTATATAAACTATCTAAAGACCTATATTGATCAACTAAATTTTGATTGAAAACCACATTGTAATAAGACCTTAAAGCTTCTTTAGTAACTATCCTTTTGTTTAACTCATAGCGCTGAATGGCTAATGCTACTTTTTGTTTTTCTACTTTGTGTTGTGCACCATAAATAGTTGGAAATTTAAGTGATTGACTCACTCCAAAAACACGAAGGGGAAGGCCATTTTCAGCTATATTATTTTGGTCATAACCATAATAAACTTGTGTTTTATCTATGTTAAAGGCACTACCCACTAATTGTTCGGATTGATTGATTCTTATTGCGTTGGCTTTTAATTCCTTATTATTTTCAATGGCCAATTTCACTGTATGATCTGCCCCTATTGAATTTTGCTGTGCGCTACCAACTATTGGTGTAAGTAAGACTGCTGTAATAACTAGAAGTTTGGAGTTAATTTTGGCTTTTAGCTTTGGAGCATGCTCATTTCTGTCAAACATAGCATATAAAATTGGTAGCACAACAAGTGTTAGTGCAGTTGCGGTAATTAACCCTCCAACCACTACGGTAGCTAAAGGTCTTTGCACTTCTGCTCCCGCAGATGTAGAAATAGCCATAGGTAAAAAGCCTAAGGCAGCAGCAGCGGCGGTTAGCAATACAGGTCGCAATCTATTTTTTGTCCCCATTAATATTCGTTTATTGATATTATTTATACCATGCGCTTTTAATTCTTTAAATTCCTCAATCAAAACAATACCGTTGAGTACCGCAATACCGAAGAGTGCAATAAAACCTACACCTGCCGAAATACTAAAAGGTAAATCTCGAATATAAAGCAGCATTACACCACCTATAGCAGACAAAGGAATGGCACTATAAATCATTAAAGCTTCTTTAACTGAATTAAAAGCAAAATAGAGTAAAACATAAATCAAGATTAATGCAATTGGCACGGCTATTTTTAATCTGGCTGTTGCCGTTCTTAAATTTTCAAATTGCCCCCCATAACTTACAGAATATCCTGTAGGCATTTTCACCTCTTTTTCAATAATTGATTGTACATCTTTTACAACTGACTCTAAATCTCTATTTCTAACATTTACGCCAACCACAATTCTACGTTTGGTATTGTCTCTCGAAATTTTTGCGGGTCCTTTGGTGTATTTTATGGTGGCAAATTCGCTGAGTGGTAATTTTATTCCACTAGGTAGAGATATAGATGCTGTTTCTATATTTTCAATATCTTTTCTGTGTGATTTATCATAGCGTATCATTAAATCAAATTGTTTTTCGCCTTCAAACACTGTTCCTGCGTTCATTCCTGCAAATCCCATAGTAATGACTTTATTTAAGTCTTCAATATTCATTCCGTATTTAGCAATTTTTTGTCGGTCATATGTTACTGACATCTGAGGCAAGCCCGCTGTTTTTTCCACCGAAATATCTGCAGCTCCCTCAACGTTCTGAATTGCTTTTTCTATTTCTAAAGCTTTTCTATATAAGACATCTAAATCTTCTCCAAAAATTTTAATGGCTAAATCTGCTCTAACACCTGTAATCAATTCATTAAATCGCATTTCAATCGGTTGGGTAAATTCAAAATCTACTCCTGCTATCTGGTTAGATAATGCCTCTTTAAATTTGTCTGCCAGTTCATCCTTAGATTCAGCAGAGGTCCATTTGTCTTTTGGTTTTAGTTTTATAATCACATCACTTTCTTCCATAGACATTGGGTCAGTTGGTACTTCTGCAGCACCAATCCTACTCACTACTTGTTCTACTTCTGGAAATTTCTTCAGTATTTTTTCCATCTGGGTAGTAGCCTCAATGGTTTTACTCAATGAAGTTCCTGTTTTTAATACGGGCTGTATGACAAAATCACCTTCATCTAAAGTTGGTACAAACTCGCCACCCATTCTTGTAAATAAAAACCCAGTGAAAAATAGTAAGCCTACAGCTATACTTAATACTATTTCTTTTTTACGCAAAGCCCATGCAATAGTGGGCACATATTTATCTTCTAAAAAAGAGATCAATCGAGATGAAATGGTTTTCTTTTCAGGATTATTTGGTTTAATAAACAAAGAAGACATAACAGGTATGTAGGTGAAACAGAGTATCATAGCACCTATTAGAGCAAAACAGAATACCAATGCCATAGGGCGAAACATTTTTCCCTCTACACCTACTAAAGATAGAATTGGGATAAAAACTATAATAATAATCAATTGTCCAAAAACAGCAGAATTCATCATTTTAGAGGCGCCTCTATATGTAATCTCATCAATTAAACCTTGCCTTTCATTTTCAGGAAGTGAGAATAAATTTGAGCGTTGACTAGTAATTTTAAAGGCTATGAACTCTACAATAATTACAGCGCCATCAATAATAATTCCAAAGTCAATGGCTCCCAGACTCATTAGATTGGCATCTACACCAAAAATGTACATCATTGAGAGTGCAAATAAAAGACATAAGGGGATTACGGAAACAACTACCAATCCAGAGCGCCAGTTTCCCAAAAGCAAAACCACTACAAAAATTACTATTAAACAGCCTAAAATTAGGTTTTCTGCAATGGTAAACGTTGTTTTTGCAATAAGCTCACTACGCTCTAAAAATGGATTGATGGTAATACCCGGCGGTAGAGAAGACTGAATCTCTGCTACACGTTGTTTAACGGCTTGAATAACTTCATTTGAGTTAGCATCTTTAAGCATCATTACTTGTCCAAGAACTTTTTCACCTTCGCCATTCCCTGTTATTGCTCCAAAACGATTTGCGTGACCAAATCCAACAACAGCAACATCCCTAACATAAACCGGAACACTTCCTTTTTTTAATACTACAATGTCTTCAAGGTCTTTTATTGAACTTATTAGTCCCTCACCTCTAATAAAATAACTCTCATTAATTTTTTCAATATAACCCCCTCCCGCAATACTATTATTTTTTTCGAGAGCAGAAAAAACATCAACAATAGAAACATCCATAGCACGAAGTTGCTCTGGATTTATGGCCACTTCATAGGTTTTTAAATAGCCACCCCAAGTATTTACTTCTACTACCCCAGGAATACCTGAAAGTTGTCTTTTTACTACCCAGTCTTGAATAGTACGAAGGTCTGATAGTGAATATTGGTCTTTGTGTTTGGCGTCTACATCAATGACATATTGATAAATTTCACCCAGACCTGTAGAGACTGGACCCATAAATGGTTTACCGAAACCAGAAGGAATTTTTTCTTCAGCACTTTTTATTTTTTCTGCTATGAGCTGACGCGGTAAATATGTCCCCATTTCATCATTAAATACAATGGTTACAACCGATAAACCAAACTTAGAGATAGAACGAATTTCTTTTACACCAGGCAAGTTTGCCATTTCTAACTCTACTGGGTATGTTATGAACTTTTCAACATCTTCTGTTGCTAAGTTCCTTGAAGTTGTAATAACCTGAACTTGATTATTGGTTACATCTGGTACCGCTCCAATAGGAATATTAGAAAGGGAATAAATACCAAATCCTACAATTCCAGCAGTAAATAATAGTATTATAAGTTTGTGGTGAATACTATATTGGATAATACGTGCTAACATTTTAAAAAAAGCGTTTGTAAGTGATAAGTATCACTAATGTGTTTTATTAATTAAATGTATATATTCTACAGCTGATAGCAATTACATTGACTTTTTATTTTTAGCGTCTTTAATAAAACAATTGACTATTTTAAAACCCTATTAGGTATTTAATTAGTGAGATTTAAAGGTCAATTACAGCAAATCCTATATGTATATTACCTGTTTCTCTATCCACAAACAACGCCCTGTCTTTGATTGTTCCATGGCAGGTGTTTTTTGAACAAAATAGTGAGCCTCCTGCTAACCTAACCATTCCATTATTTAAATCTCCAGTTATATCCCATACATTTCCAACAACATTAACGTTGCCAATTTCTGATATGGGAAGTGTATTTTCGGATACTATTATTCTTTGATCATTTCTGACCATATCCCAATATTCATTATAATTTGGGAGTCTTTTTCCTGCCCATTTACAATAGGCTAAAGCGTCATTGTAACTCACTTGAGTTACAGGTAGACTTACAGAAGTGACCTGGTTAATTCCGTCTGGTTTTTTCCAAGTAGCATTTGGCACTTTTTTAAAATTGTACACATCCAACTGCACAATTGACCAGCCATATTTTTCTGCATCTGTAATATATTTAGTTTCATTGATGAATTTTTCAAAATGGGCATATGACACAGGATATATTCTTATTTCTTTTTTCTTACAAGAAGAAAATAGTATTAAAAAAACAATCAGGGCATATTTGTTTAAATGCTCAGTCATGAGAATTCTCTTTGTATATAAATAAACTAACCGCTACCAGAGACAAGTTTTTAATGATATACTGGCCTATTAAAGTGGGCGTAAATAAATCATGCCAGGTATCATTTTGTAAAATAAACAAAGGAGCTAGTGTCATAAAAATATGTATCCAAAGGATATAACAGGCAATTTTAGTAAACTTTTTAAACAAAAAAAGAATTCCTATAGAACATTCAAGAGCTCCAAAAATTGGAATAAAAATGTCATCACTAATAAAGCTGCGAATGGTAATTTCACAAAGATGGTGTACCAAAGGTTCTGCAGGAGAGGCGCCTAATATTTTTAAAATTCCAAACCAGAAATAAATAATTAAAAGTGAAAATCTGCCAAATAGATTCGTAAGATTAATGGCTTGTTTGTTTTGTTCCATTAGATAAAATCATTGTGCGTTAAATGTATATAATCTCTTTTTGTTTTCAAATTTCATAAGGCTTTTTTCTTGCAGTTACAAAGTGTTATATTTAAGTAAAAATTGTTTTCTATCAATGAAAAAAATGCTCCTCTCTTTTTTTGTGGCTATGTCTATTGCCTGTACTTCAGATAATTCTGGCGCATTGGGCGACTTGTTGGTAGAAGACAACTTAGTTTCTGATGCCATTGAAATTGACGAAGGAAGTGAAAATGAACCAACGGATACTACAGGAACATCTGGAGAAACAGAAGAACAATCAGGAGATGAAACTGGAGGAGAGGAGTCAAATTCGCAAGAGGGTGTCCAAACTCCTGGTCTTTATTTGGGTGCAAACGGACTAACTTTAATAGCCAATTCAGCAGCAAAGCCAGGAGATATTTTGGTTTTTGAGGATGTTGAATATTTGGTGGTAAACGATCAAATGCTTCGAGACATTATCACCGATGACAGGGAAGATATTTCGCTCTTAGTCACTACTTATGTGACTGATTTAAGTAATTTATTTGAGAACAAACAAACCATTACTCCTAATATTGCTGCTTGGGATACCAGCAATGTTACAGACATGAGTTATTTATTTGCTGGGGCTAGTGTCTACAATGGTGTTTTGAGCTACTGGAATACCGCTAAGGTGACCAATATGTCCTATGCGTTCGCCAATGCTTTGGAGTACAATCAAGACCTTGGAGACTGGAATACCAGCCAGGTGACCCAAATGGATGGAATGTTCTCTAATGCGACTTCATTTAGTCAAAATCTCAGTGGATGGTGCGTGTCATTGATTGACAAAGCGCCCACTAATTTTTCTACTGGGTCTTCCATTTCCGAGACCTCACTGCCGCAATGGGGCACTTGTCCTGATTAGTAATTAGCGTTAGTCATTCTATTTAAATTTGCCCAATGATTGCTTTATGAGTATTTTCACCTTTGATTTAAAAGTATAATTTCCATAGAATGGCAAAAAATAACACTCCACCAAACCAATCTAACAGTCAAACGGTTCATCACTTATACAGCAGTGCTTTTTTAATTGCTTACTTGCTCATTGGTTTTGTACCCAATCTAGGTGCGGTAGACCAGATAGCCCCTCAGTGGTTGTATTTGAATAGTGTGAGTGTGTTGGCAGCGATTTATATTTTGAAAAATCACGCGTATTTTTCATCGGCCGTAGGCAGTTTGTTTAAGACTAAATTTTCTTGGTTGTATGCCGCTTTTATTGTTTGGGCTTCTGCCTCGTATTTTTATGCCATAAACCCTACAGAAGTATTGGTGAATTTGGCTAGAGTGGTGGGGACCTCAATAGCTTTTGTGAATGTGTTTGTATTACTTCAGAAAATACCCAACAAATTCAAGCTCATAGCTATGGTGGCTACTGGAGCCTTGTTGATAGAGATGTATATGGTCTTAGACCCTTTGTTGGGCTTGTTAAAGCAGGGGGCAAATGCCTCTAGGTCTTCGCTATTGAAAGGAACCACGGGAAATATTAATATTGCCGCACTATCTTTGGTGATCAAAATGCCTTTTGCACTCTATCTAATGAATTTAGCACAGAAAACATGGCAGCGAATGGCCTATGGAGTGCTTATTACCTTAACCATTTTTTGTTTGGTGCTCATTGCCTCTAGGGCCTCTTATGTGGCTTTGGTGTTGAGTTTGATTCTGTATGTGGCCTTTTGTTTATACAACTATTTTAGGGCGGGTAAACCTAAGCGTTTGCTTATTCCTATTTTATATTTTGTGGTGCCTTTTGTGGTGGCAGTAGGGATTAGTGAACTCAGTACTATTGGTAAAAATAACACTACTTTCTTTGAACGATCTGCAACTATTGTGCAGGCTACTACTGATGGATCTATTGCAGGAAGACTTCGTTTTTATATGGTAGGAGTGGAGCATATTTTAAATAATCCAGTAGTAGGTTCTGGTCTTGGGAATTGGAAACTCATTTCTATTTTATACGACAAAGAATTTATTAATGGCTATGTGGTGCCCTATCATATGCACAACGACTTTATTCAGATAGGTACAGAACTCGGCATACCAGGCTTCTTAATGTATCTAGGACTTTTTGGTATGCTCATTGCTTATATCGTTTATATAGCCAAATCTAAATTGCCGGAGAACACCAAGTTCTTCGTGGCTTTTTTGGCCATGTCCCTCAGTACTTATATGGTAGATGGCGCCTTAAACTTTCCTATTGCTAGGCCTATTATGCAAATGGTATGGCTGCTAGTGATGGCCTTAATAGTCTTGTTATTTTTAGACGCCAAAGCTTTTAATAAAGACCACAAACCCACCCCTATGAAAAATGCCTATTGGGTATCTGTGGTGTGTTTGATTTTATTAGCCCCTTTAACTTACATTACTTATCTGACTAATGAATCCCTAAAAGGGCAACAGGTGCTTTTGGGGGAATACAATGCTGGGAAGTTCACTTATCCTTTAAACAAGATTGATCAGGTAGTGCCAGGCATTCCAAATATCTCAGTGACCACTTTACCCATTGCCTCTATGAAGGCCAGGTATTATATGGAAAATGGTCAGGACGACAAAGCTTTAGAAATGCTCCGAGCAGGGATTACCGCCAATCCCTATTTAGGCTTTAGTGAAACATTGATGAGCCAAATTTTCACTAAGAAAAATCAGCGAGATTCAGCTACTTATTATGCCAAGGATGCCTATGAGCACTTGCCTATTCCACCGCATTTTGCGAACTATTTGAACTTGTTAATTCAAGAGGGCAACACTGCCGAAATAGACCGTATTTTTGTTAAAGATTCTGTAAAACACGATCCTATGGTTTGGAAGAACTATATGATTGCGAGTAATGCCTTAAAGCCTACAGGAGATACTGTTGCTGTAGCAGTCGCTAACAGAGCCATTGAGCTGTTTCCGGCAGACAAGGACTTTTTAGTGCTTAAGAAAATAGCTGTTTTAGGGAAGGAAAATGTAGACCGCGCCTTTGCCATCTCTCAAGAAGGATCTGCCTTTTTTCAGCAGCAAGACTTTATGAATGCCGCACAGAAGTTGTCTGAGGCTGCTGCTTTAGACCCGCTAGAGTTCTCTTATTTTGAAAATACGGGAGCGGCTTACTTTTCTGCTGGTTTATATGAATTGTCTCTTCCTTATTTTGACAAAGTGATTCAGGAGCTCAACCCAAAATCCGGAAAATCTGAATATATTAAAGGCTTAGCCCTCATTAATTTAGGAAGGAATGAAGCAGCTTGTGAACTGTTTAAAGCTGCTAAAAAGTACAGATACGCAGCAGCAGATCAGGCCTTACAAACACACTGTAAATAATTGGGCCATTTGTTTATTCGGACAAAGGCTCTTGAGTGTTTTGTCATTTATATGGCTTTAATCACATAGGTAACTACCCCCCACACCAATAACGTATTATCTTCTGTGACTGCAATGGGCTTGTATTTCTTGTTTTCTGGCATGAGATAAAGCACCCCTTCGGTAATTTTAAGTCTTTTTACGGTGAATTCACCGTCTATAAAACAGACGGCTATTTTGCCGTCTTTAGGTTCTAGACTTCTGTCTATAACTAATAAATCTCCATGGTCTAGGCCTGCACCAGTCATTGATTCTCCACTTACGCGTGCGTAAAAGGTGGCCTCTTTGTTTCGCACCAGATTCTCATCTAGGCTAATGCGAATCTCTTTGAAATCGTCTGCAGGAGAAGGGAAACCAGCAGAGATACCCCCTTCAATAATCGGTTGTTTTTGCCCGCCCTCTGTCAGGGGTGTGTAAAAGCTTAAACTGGGGGTTTCTTTTGTTTTTACGAGTCTCATGAGTTTACGGTAATAATCTCAGACAGGGAAGTGGTATAGCGCTTGCTGAGGTGTTCTTGTTTCATTTTCCAGGTACGCTGCAGGTCTTGATTGCCTACTTTTAAGGCATTTCCGTAGCGTTTGTTCATTTTATCCATCACGGCCATTAGGGCGTCGTGTTTGGGCTGCTCTCTTTGAAAGAGGTCCAATTGTTTTCCGTTTACAGGCACCAAACCACTGATCATAACCCCTGCTTTTTTATAGGCCACTCCAGGCTCGTATAAAGCCCTGAGCCCTTTAATGGCTACCTGTCCTAGTGTAATACTAGAGTCTGTAGGATAGGCTAGGGGAATGGCCAGGTATTTTCTGATTCTAGGGACCTTTGGATCAAAGGGATTGTTGCGCAGAAAAACCATCAGTATGTTAGCGGCACTTTTCTGGGCGCGTGCTTTTTGAGCACAGTGGTTGGCAAAAGTGGCTATGCGTTCTTCCAGTTCGGGAAGGCTGCTAATGGTTCCTTCAAAACTCCTGGTGGTGGCAATACCTTTTTTACTTTTCTGCCCTTCCTCTAGCCCTAGGGTAGGAATACCTTTGAGGTCTTGTTGTAAGCGCAAACCTACTACAGCCATTTGTTTGCGTACCCAATCTTCTGGTAGTCTAGTAAAATCGTAAGCTGTTTTTATTTGTACCGTTTCTAAGCGTCTAGCATGCTGGCGCCCAATGCCCCAAACGTCTGCTATTTGGGTCCATTTTAGCGCTTTTGTAATGCTTTCTGCTGTATCTATGACGTGTACGCCACCGGTGCGCTCTTTGAATTTTTTGGCAATTTTGTTGGCTACTTTGGCCAGTGCTTTGGTGGGGGCTATTCCAATACTCACCGGAATACCGGTCCATTTCTCTACCCGCTGTTGCATTTCTTTGCCATAACTGGCCAGGTCTATATAATCAAAGCCTTTGAGGAGTAAGAAGGCCTCGTCTATGCTGTAGATTTCTATTTCAGGGGTGAATTGAGAGAGAATTTGCATGACCCTCGCGCTCATGTCTCCATAGAGTGGATAGTTGGAAGAAAACACCTCTATGCCCTTTTCCTTGCAAAAGGCTTCGTATTTAAATGCTGGGGCGCCCATAGGAAGGCCAAGGGCCTTGGCTTCATTGCTGCGCGCAATGAAGCAGCCGTCATTGTTAGACAATACGGCTATGGGCTTTCCCTCCAGTGCAGGGTTAAAAACCCGCTCGCAGGAAGCGTAAAAATTATTACAATCTACTAAGGCAAACACGACATAAAATTAATTCGTTTGCCTCAATTTTCAGCAGTCACTTTAAAGAAGTTATGAAGAAAATTTGGCTACTCCCAAAAATAGAATAAAACCGCCGTGCAGCACAAAGTGCGGACGTTTAAGAAGAAAATGCAGGGTGTCCTGTAATATCTGCTCCGGTGATGAGTAAGTGAATGTCGTGGGTGCCTTCATAGGTAATCACAGATTCTAAATTCATCATATGCCTCATAATAGAATACTCTCCAGTAATACCCATGCCGCCCAATACCTGTCGGGCTTCTCTGGCTATTTTAATAGCCATGTCTACATTGTTTCTCTTGGCCATAGAAATTTGAGCAGTAGTGGCTTTTCCTTGGTTTTTGAGTTGTCCCAAACGGAAAGCCAAGAGTTGCGCCTTGGTAATTTCGGTGAGCATTTCTGCTAATTTTTTCTGCTGTAATTGGGTGGCTGCTATGGGTTTTCCAAATTGAATACGCTCCTTGGCATACCTCAATGCAGTGTCGTAGCAGTCCATGGCTGCTCCAATGGCGCCCCAAGCAATGCCGTATCGGGCAGAGTCTAGGCAGCCCAGTGGTGCCCCCAATCCGTCTTTTTCAGGGAGTATATTTTCTTTAGGAATTTTTACATCGCTAAAGATAAGCTCGCCGGTGGCCGACGCCCTTAAACTCCATTTATTGTGCGTCTCTGGTGTAGAAAAGCCCTCCATACCGCGTTCTACAATCACGCCTTTAATTCTTCCGGCTTCATTTTTTGCCCACACCACGGCAATATCTGCAAAAGGTGCGTTAGAGATCCACATTTTTGCTCCGTTTAAAAGGTAATGGTCTCCCATGTCTTTGATGTTGGTGGTCATGCCGCTCGGATTAGACCCATGGTCTGGTTCCGTGAGCCCAAAGCAACCCATCATTTCTCCAGCGGCTAATTTTGGGAGGTATTTTTGGCGTTGCGCCTCATTTCCGTAAGTAAAAATAGGATACATGACTAATGAAGATTGTACAGAAGCGGTGGAGCGCACTCCAGAGTCGCCCCTTTCAATTTCTTGCATGATCAGGCCGTAACTAATTTGATCCAAACCTGCACCCCCGTAATTTTCAGGAATATAGGGTCCAAAGGCACCAATTTCTGCCAATCCTTTGATGATTTCCGTGGGAAAAGTAGCTTCTTGGGCATGCTTTTCAATGATCGGACTCACGGCTCTCTTGACCCATGCTCTAGCAGCATCTCTCACCAAGAGGTGCTCTGGGCTCAGCAAATCATCTAAGGCATAATAGTCTGGGGCTTCAAATAAGTCTGGTTTCATAGCTAATTTTTTGGATGGCTTTTTTTCACAAAACAAGCCGATGCTTTCTAGCTTCTAAATTAACTAAAGAAATATAACATTACAACAAAGTAAAGTTACATTTTTAAATAAAAATCTTTAACCAGTTCGGTATAGTCTTCCGTGTATTGGTGTCTGCTGGTTTCAATGGTGAGCTCACGGTGGAGGCAACGGGTTTTTTCAAATCCAAAAGCCATATAAGATCGCTTAAATGGAGCGTTCTCATGCCCTCTCACTTGCATAATTTCACGAGGAAAAAGCCCTGCTTTGGCGGCAAGCGAAATAAAACCCTGCTCCTCTTTAAAAGGGAGTACCAACGCAAAGACGCCTTTTGGGCTCAATAATGTGGCGGCCGCTTGCACCAAGAGCGGGAAAGGCAGCGTGCTGCTTTCTCTCGCTGCCGCCCTCGCTTCATTGTCCAAATTATTTTCAGTGTAAAAAGGAGGGTTGCTCACCATAAGGTCGTAAGACAGATCGTCTGCCTCCTCTAAAAGTTCTTCCAAGTGGGCGTGATAGCAAAACAATCGGTCTGCCCATGGGGCATTTTCAAAATTGGCTACGCATTGCTCATAGGCCTCTGGAATGAGTTCTACCCCATCTATGGTTTCTGCAAAGCTTCGTTGGGCTAGCATAAGGGCTACTACACCTGTTCCCGCTCCAATGTCTAAAATACTATTAGGTTCATGAGCAATAGGCGCCCAAGCCCCTAGTAAAACCCCATCAGTGCCAATTTTCATGGCACATTGGTCTTGTTTCACACTAAATTCTTTAAAAAAGAATGGATTAGACATATAGCTGATACATAAATAAACAGTTGAGTGCTTAGATCTTTCCTAGGTATAGGTTTACTAATCCGTCTGGAGTGTTTACCTCAATGGTGTTGTTTTCTCGATCTACCTTAGTGATAATCTGGTCTGTAATGGGAATAAGTAATTCTTTGTCTCCTTTTTTGGCAATGAATAAAGCTTGGCTAACACTGTCATTTACTGCAGTGATTTCACCAATATTGCCATGGATTTTATCTAAGAGGGTAAAGCCAATAATTTCGTGGTAATAAAATTTATTTCCCGAGAGTTTTGGAAGAAGGCTTAAGGGCAAAAAGAGTTCTGCGCCCATGATTTTATCTGCGGCGGCTTCATCTTCCACTTCTTCAAACCGCACCCTGAGTAAGCTAGATTTGTGAAGGGAACATTTTTCAATAAAAAATGGAACCAGGCTGTCTCTAAGTGAGACAAACACTGATTCCATATTTTCGTATAGTTCGGGCTCATCTGCGTCTAGCTTAATGAGCACTTCCCCTTTAA
>Ga0181554_1002903_pt1 | contig 14824 bp, 17 predicted proteins | sample 011ome_16_FD_145602 | JGI IMG/M metagenome (GOLD analysis project Ga0181554, IMG submission 145602) | Coastal salt marsh microbial communities from the Groves Creek Marsh, Skidaway Island, Georgia - 011503CT metaG (spades assembly) | ecosystem: Environmental > Aquatic > Marine > Intertidal zone... | reverse complement strand
GAGGCGCCAGCGCGTCGTCGAGGTCGTCGTCGTCGTCGTCGACGACGACGACGACGACGACGCCTCGGGCGGCGGGGTCTCGAGGACGACGACCCGCTCGCCGCCGCCGCCGCCGCGCGCGCACGCCGCGAGACTCGGGGCGCCCTCGAACGTCTCCGCTTTCGACCCCAACGCGTTCCGCATCTCCGGTATCGTCGACACCGTGACGTCGCCGTCGACGCGCGCGATCGCGAGCGCGTCGCGGGACCACCACGCGATCGAGCAGCACCCCGAGTCCGACGCCGACGCCGCGAGCGCGACGGGTTCCAACGTCATCGCCGCGGCGGCGGCGGAAGACGCCCCCGCGAGACGCGCGGCGTCCGCGCGCCACACGTGGAGCGCGCCTTCCGGGTCGACCACCGCGACGTGCGCGCGGCGCGCGTCTTCGACGTCGGCGTCGTCGTCGTCGTCGTCGTCGCATCGAAACGCGACGGCGCACGACGGCGGGGGGACGCCGAGGAGGTATCCCACGAGACCGCTCGCGCCGCCGCCGCCGCCGACGCCGCCGCCGACGGGTCCGCCGCCGCGGCTCGCCGTAAACGCGATCGGCACGAGAAACTCGTCGTCGTCTCCGCCGCCGTACCTCCACACCCCCACGCCAACGCCACCCCCCTGGTCGCCGCGTCCCGCGACGATCAGCAGACGTCGTCGCTCGTGCCATTCCATCCCGAGCGGCGAAGAAAACGACGCGCCGGGGAGCGCGCTCGACCGCCGCTTCTCGACGCCCTTCTTCTCCGACAGTAGGGTCCGACATTCTCCGACATTCTCGTCCGACACCTCCACGCCGCCGTCCACGTCGACGTCGCGCACGCGCTGCGCGTGGAACGGCCCCGCGCATCGACGCCTGTGCGCCCTCCCCGCGTCGCCCGTCGCGCGTCGCGGGTTCGCGCCGGCGACGACGACGAGCGTCCACCCCCCGCCGCCGGCGACGGCAGCGAGCGCGACGCCCGCCACCTCCCCGCGCGCGCCCCGAGGTCGACTCCGGCCGCGCTGCGTGTGCGCGAGCCGCCCGACGCGCGTGACGACGTGGACGTCGCCGCCGCGCGTCGCGACCGCGAGCGCGGAGCCGTCGGCGGCCCACGTCGCGTGCGTCGCCGACGTCGACGCGCCGCGGTCGCCGTCGAGCTCGCCCGGCGCCTCGAACGCGCCGAGCAGCCGCTCGAAGTCGTCCTCGTCCCTGAACGTGCGCGTCGTGGACCCGGCGACGACGGCCACCTCCGCGCCGCGTTTCGATGCGGCGAGTATCGGCCGGCGGCGGGCGTCGAGCGCGCGGGAGGACGTCGCGCGCGATGCCGACGAGAGCGACGCGCGCAGCGCGGCGCGTGCGGTGAAACTCGCGCCGCGGGTGACCGCGCCCGCGGCTTTCCACGTCAGCTCGGCCGCGCGTCCAGCGAGCGTCGGCGTTGAAGTGTCTTTGGGCTCGTCGTCGCCGGCGCTTTCGTCGCGCGTTCCCGGGACGACGCGTCGCTGAGAGGAGGAGGAGGCGTGGAGGGGATGGATGGGGGACGTCGCCGTCAGGATTGGATTGGTTTTCTATTAGGCACTGCGAGGGCACGAGTATCAGATCTCGGGCGGACGTCCGAGCGCGACCGAGACACACCCGATCGCGAACGCCGCCTCCCGCCGCCTCCTCGTGCTCCGCGTGGAGGTACACCTCGTAGAGGAGCGCGTCCTGGCTCCCCATGGCGCCGACGCGACCGCCGCGCGCGTGCCAACCGCGCGGCGCGGCGTTCAAACGCTGACACTCGAAAAAATGACGACGCGACGCGACGTCCGAGAAATATACTCAATCCATCAGATCCGCTGATGACTCGCTCGTCGCGCGTCACACCTCGGAGCGCGGGTCGTCGGCGGGACCCCCGCGCGCGCGGTCGGGTCGGGTCGGGTCATCATGTCCCGCGAGCTCATGTTCGAGAACGACCACGCGATATGCTGGAAGACGACGATCACGCCGAACGCGCCGCTCAAGATGCACCGGCACGACCGCGCGCGATGCATCGTCGGTCTGAAGGGCGGCGTCCTCAAGAAGACAGAGGAGGACGGGCGCGTCTCGAACCTCGTGTTCGAGACCGGGAAGGCGTACTGGCTCCCGAAGGATCCCCCGAACGAGCTCCACGCGGACGTGAACGAGGGCGAGGACGACGTCGTCGTCATCGTCACGGAGTTGAAAGAGGAGGCGGACAGGGACGGCACGGCGGAGTTCGGGGCCAAACGCGAGCCGTTCGCGGGGTTGAAGATGCCGAAAGGCTGGGAGCCGCCGACGACGAAGCGAGACGAGTAGCAGACCGAAGACGAAGGTATTCTTTACCACAACGACGATATACTGTAACGATGGTGTGATGAGATCTATGAGATGATACTGTAATAGATAGACTAACTGAGGTTCACTCGCGCCGCGCACCACGCGGCGGCGACCCCGAACGCGATCGTCAGCGGCGCGTGAACGAACAACGCGCCCGCGGCGACCGCCTTCGTCGCCGCCGCGCCCGTCGCCGTCAGCCTCTGCACTTGAAAACACGATACCCCGAGGTGGTACGAGAGCATGCCTCCGACGACCGGCGTCGCGGACGACGCGACGGCGGCGTCGTCGGTCGTATCGGCGCGCGACGCGAGGAAGGATGCCAACGCTGAGGGCCGTTCCATACGAGCGATGATATCGGGGTGGAGTTCAAAGGCGTCATCAGGTGGAGTTGAACGGCGCCGAGGGCGGAGATTGAAAGCGGGGGGTGGGCGCAGAGATACGCCGGGAAAAGTCCTTAAGGATCGGCGTTCACAACGCGAACGCGGTCGTATGGGGACCAGTGTGTAGAACGCACCTAAGCACGCCATCGACAACGCGTACCACCGCGAACACTCCACCGCGGCGAAGGCGGCGGTCTCGATCCCGGGGAACACCGCGGCCGGGTTGAGCGCGACCGCGACCGCGCCGGTGAGCTCCACGATCGCGTTCGCGCGCAGGAGCTTCAGGAGCTCGCGCGCGTCGGACGACGGGGACGACGGGGACGACGACGACGACGACGACGCGGGAGCCCCGTCGGACGACGCGAACGCGGTGCCGACTCTGGGGGGGCGAAGCGGTCGCGTTCGGGTTCGGGTTAGCGGCGCGGCGCGGCGCGCGGCGGACGCGCGTCGACCGATGGTAGGGGACGTCAGGGAGCGTGCGAGAGCGGCCATCCCGCGCGCGCGCGGCGTCGGTCCGCGGCGCGCCGGACCGAGTGGCTCGGTCTCGGCTGCGCTGTGAACAATTAATTGCTCAAAAATATTTTTCGAGGGCGAAAGCGAATCCTGAGCGCACTCCCCGAGGCACGCGCGCGCGATGCCCGGCGACGGCGGCGCGCTGCGGAATCGTCGCACCCCCGACGGAAGCGCGGGAAGCGACGCGGAGACGCTGACGGAACCGCTCCTGGAACCCCCCGTCGCGCGGACGTCCTACGGCGCGACGGACGGCGATGGCGACGGCGACGGCGACGACGACGCGAGCGCCCCCTCGACGTCCGCCGCGAAGAAGCGCACCACCTCCTCCATCCTGTCCGCGATCGCCGCGTGGTTCCAGAACTTGTTCGCGTCCATCGGCTTGTGCTCGCGGCGTCGGAAACCGCTGACGAAGACGCAGCGCGAGCGCCTGCGCGCGCTCATCGACCGCGCGGCGATCCCGTACGACGCGACGAACGTCGCGCACGCGGAATCGCTGCGCGATCTGTGGAAGGTCGCGTTTCCGATGCGCGACCTCCCGGGGATGAAGTGCGAGGAGTGGAAAGAGATGGGGTGGCAGGGCGTCGACCCCGCGACGGACTTCCGCGCGGGCGGGCTGCTATCGCTTCAGAACCTGGTGTGGTTCGCGAAGAAGCAGAACAAGGTGTTCAAGCGATTGATGCGAAAGACGGACGGCGCGCGGAGCGACTGGGAGTACCCGTTCGCGGCGTGCGGGGTGAACGTAACGCACGCGCTCGTGGAGTTACTGCAGCTCCGCGACGACACTAAGAAGACGAAGACATCGTCATCGAGTAACGCAGAGGAGGAGGAGGATGCTGCCGGCGACGATGCTTCGTCGTCGGTGCCGAAGCGGACGACGGCGGCGGCGGCGGCGTTCGCGGAGCTGTTGGCGACGGACCCGGACGCGTTCGAAAACGTGTACGTGACGTTCTTCGAAACGCTCGACGCGGAGTGGTTATCTCAGGAGGCGACGTACATGGAGTTTAACGTCGTCATGAAGGCGACGACGAAGAAGGTCAAGGCCGCGTTGGAGAAGGTGGGGAGAAGGAGGGACGGCGGGAGCGTCGCGCGCGTGAGGCAGAAGCTCGGGTTGCAGTGATGAGTCAGTCGCGAGGTCCTTTCGTCGGGGACGACGGGGGCGCGCGAGCGGGAGCAGCGAGACGTGCGGGTGTGCGCGCGTTCGTCGTCGTGATTCACATCGCAAGGTATTTGTTCGTCGTCAGTTCGTGTTCGTGCTGCGGAGCTCGGCCTCGAGCCAGTCACGCCACTTCTGCGCCTCTTTTTTGTCCACCGCCACGCCGCACAAGCCGTATTCGTAATATGGTACGAGCCTGTGCGCGGTCCAACTGTCACCGAGCTCCGCCGCCTTGACGTATAACTCGAACGCCTTCGCTTCGTCTTTATCCACGCCTTTGCCATTCTCGTAAAGCAGGCCGAGGGCGCCTGTCGCCTTGGCGTGCCCCAACTCTGACGCTTTTTTCGTCCACTCGACCGCCTTCGTCATGTCTTTCGCCAAGACATCGCTACTCATCGGGTACCGATAGCAATGTCCGATCGCGTGCATACAAGCAGCATCGCCGCGATCGCACCCCTTGCGGTACCAGTAGACCGCCGTCGCGTACGAGGAATACAAAAACCTGTCACCGTGCCTCTTCAAAGCACCGAGCGCGACGGGCAACGAAGCGTCCGACTTCTCCGCGTCCCTGAACACCCTGCTCACGGCGGCGAGCGCGATGCGGTCCCTCCGGTCCTCGAGATGCGAGAAGATCGCGCACGCGACGTTACCGTCGGCCTCGAGAGTGGGACGCATGTCGGATCTGGGCGTGGCGGCGTGGGGGGGGGCGCGGGGAAGTGCGGGCTCTTTTTCTCGGCAGTGGAGAGAGGGCCTTCCACACAAAAAAGTTCACCGGTCAGTTGAAATCTGGCGCGATCAAATGTTGAAACCGATGGATGGGTGAAAAACGTTTGTCCAGCCGCACCCGAAGTTCAAAATAATCGCGCCCGCGTGCCGTTGCGCTCGTTTTCGGGTCACCATCTCCCGCGCCGAGATCTGCGCCAGGGTCACTGACGTCGCGCGCGACGCCATCGCACGTCGCATCGCGCGCGCGTTCCACCTCCTCGCGCGAGCCCGCGGAAGCGCGAGCGAGAAGATGACGGCGGCGGCGGCGGCGACGACGACGACGCGTCGGCGGTCCACCACCACGATCTCGTCGTTCCTTCTCTCGCTGGCGTGCGCCGTCCTCGTCGTCGCGCCCTCCCCCGCGCGCGCGGCGGGCATCTACGACCCGTGCGTCGCCCAGAGCGCGGTCCAAATCGGCGACACCTTCTCCATCGGCATCGCGTTCTACCCCGGCGGCGCCATCTCGGACTGGTACGACAGCGCGGGCAAGATCTACCATCCGTGCGACGCCACCGCGAGCGCCGTGCTCCAGACGAAGCTCGTGCAGACGCAGAGCTTCCGACCCAAGGTGGACCACCTGACGTTCTTGAGAGGCGACGCGACGGAGGAGACGGCCGTGTTTAACACCGCGAGCGGCACGCCTATCATCATGACCATGGTCGCGTACACGGCCAACGGGATCATCTCCGACCCGAGGATCGTCCGCGTCACGAATTCAGGTGCGTTCTATACACTGGTCCCCATACGACCGCGTTCGCGTGGTGAACGCCATTCCTTAAGGACTTTTCCCGGCGCATCTCTGCGCCCACCCCTCGCTTTCAATCCCCGCCCTCGACGCCTTTCAACTCCTACTGACGCCTATGAACTCCACCCCGACATCGCTTTGTATGGAACGGCCCTCAGGCGCCGTCGTCGGCGGCAGCGATCTCGGCCGCGTCTCCTCGCTCACGCTCGTCGCGCGGTTCGACGGCGGGAACGTGGCGCACCTCCAATGGCACGACATCGGGTGCAGCAGCTGTAAAGATGGGGACTCGTGCATCAACGTCGACGCGAAGGGGGTTCACTACGCGTGCGCGGGGAGCGAGACGGCGTGCTCGTGCACGGGGTCGGGGTGCGCGTTGAATCTCGCGGGGACGGACGTGCTGCGATGCCAGCTCACGACGTCGCTGGGGTTCAGCGGGACGGATAAGCACTCGGTGCCGATGAAGAGCGGGGCGCAGATCGAGCGGTTGGGGCAGTACAGCATCGAGGAGGCCGCGGACGGCGCGGGCGCGAGCGCGTACGGGAGGTAGAGGCGACAAGACGAGGCGAAGATAGACACAGTACGTGTACTTTTGAGGGATTTAACTATTTACTTTCGACCGGCTCCCGGGGACGCGTCCGCGTCGACGCCCTCCTATGCTAAACGACGTCTCGCCTCGACTCGATTCGACTCCCCGCGTGATGCTTAATTCCCCGCGCCGTTCTCCTTCCCGTCGTCGTCGTCGTCGTCGTCGTCGGAGCCGAAAGCGCCGCCGAACATTTCCATCATCCGAGCGGCGGCGTCCGCGGCCATTCGCCGGCGCTCCTCGTCGCCGACGCCGACGCCCGCGGCTCGCACGCGCGCCACCTCCGCCATCATCTGCTCGAGGTCGTCCTCGAGGTCGTCCCCGTCGTCCTCGAGGTCGTCGTCGAGGTCGTCCTCGAGGTCGTCCGCCGGCGCGGGCTTCGCGTCCTCGACGGGAACCGCGGCGCCGGCGGCGGCGCCGCCGCCGCGCGGCTTGAAGACCGACCCCGGCCAGTGGTGCGCCTCGAGCGCGTCCTTGACTCGCTTAAACCCGTGCGCGTCGCCGTTGACGTCTAACCCCCCCGCGCGACCGTCCACGTCCACGTCCACGTCGTCTAACGCCACCGCGACAGCTTCGAAGCCGTGCGCGCCCGCCCATCGCTCCGCGGCGCGAACCTCCTCGAACGCGTTCGCGCGCGCCGCCGCCGTCGTCGCGTACGCGCACACGACGAGCTTGATCTCCGTCTCCGGGAACATCGTCGGCGTCGCGTCGTCGTCGGCGTCGTATCCGGTGGCGGCGTCGGAAGACGAAGAAGACGCCGCGGCCCACGACGTGAGACGCGCCAGCGCGTTCGGTCGCGACGGGTCGAACACCAGCACGATCGCCTCCGGCCCGCGCGATGGCATCCGCGGCGACGGGACCGCGTCCTCGATGACGACGCCCGGCTCAGAGTCGCGGCTCGCGGAGGAGGACGACGACGACGCCGATTCGATCACGCAGACGCTCGCGGCGATGTCCGCGACGTAGTACTTCGTGTCGAGCGTCCATCGCGTCGTGGTCGTCCGGTCGGACGCGTCGGATCCATCCGCGTCGTCGGCGTCGTCGGACGCGTCCGGCGGCGACGGCGACGACGACGACGGAACCAGCGCGGCGAGGACCTCGCGCGCGCGCGCGTTCGGCTCGCCCACGAACAGCGCGAGGGGGCGCGCGTCGAGCGCGTCGGTCGTCGCGTCCTCGGGCATCGCGGCGACGACGACGCGCGGGATCGACTGAGCACGAGCAGTCGCGTCGCGAACGAAGGTTTCACTTCCCTAGGTTCGCGGTGGTGCGCCACTTCCACGCGCGCGCCGGGGTCGCATCGCGCGCCATGGCGTTCGCCGTCAGCTCTGCGACCTTCGCGGTGGTCGCGTCGCCGCGCGTCGCGGTCGCGCCGCGCGCGCGCGCCGCGGCCGTCGCGTCGTCGTCATCGTCGTCGTCGTCGTCGCGCCGTCGTCGTCGTCGCGCGTCGTTCTCGAACGATATCCGTCGTTCGGCCGCCGTCGCGTCCGCCGGAGGCGACGACGCCCCGGGCGAGGTCGTCGACCTCGACGACCTGGACTTCGACCTGGACGACCTCATGCCGGACACGATCATGGGCGACCTGGAGGACCTCCAAGAGGAGCTCGGCGCGGAGTTCGACGACGACGGCGTGCCCCTCAACTACGGCGACGCGGCGCTGGAAGCGCGCGCGATGCGCGAGCGATGCGGCGTCGTCGACCGCACGGGCGCGTGGAAACTCCTCAGGCTCGGCGGCCCCAACGCGATCGACGCGCTCATCGCGTCCGGCGCCGCGGCAAAAGACGTGGACGCGCTGAAGACGCTCGCTCCGGGCCAAGGCGCCGCGGTGTCCTTCGATCGCGGCGACGGTAGTCGAGCCATGTGCCACGTCCAAGACGGCGGCGTCCTCATCATCGCGCCCACGTCCGTCGCGACGACCCTCCTCGCCGCCGCGGGGCCCGACGCCGCGATGGACCTCGCGGAACAGTGCGTGCTGTTATCCATCCTGGGGCCCAAGGCGAGCGACATGCTCTCGGACGTCGGCATCGTCGGCGTGTTGGGCATGCCGCCGGGGACGCACGCAGTGTTCGGCGCGTTCTATACACTGGTTCCCATACGACCGCGTCGGCGTGGTGAACGCCGTTTCTTAAGGACTTTTCCCGGCGATTCTCTCCGCCCACCCCTCGCTTTCAATCCCCGCCCGCGACGCCTTTCAACTCCGCTTCTGACGCCTTTGAACTCCACCCCGATATCATCGCTCGTATGGAACGACCCTTAGGCTACGACGACCGGCCCGTCGTCGCCGCGCACGGGACCGAGCTGGGGGGGGAGGTGGCGAGGACGCACGGCGTCGCGAACTTGGTCGTGGACGAGGGCGTCGCCGGGATGGTGTGGAACGTGATCGTGAGGAAAGGCGCGGAGCCGTGCGGGTCGCAGGCGTTGGCGGAGGTGACGAAGTCGTGAGTGAGCGTCGCGCCGGGCGCCGCCGCTGAGAGACGAAAAGATATGATAGGATAGTCCGACGGCGGCACACGTAGTCTCCTTTATGACGTGCGACTCTACTCTAACTACTAACGTACGGTTTGTGCCGTCGCGCGTCTCATCGTCGCCTTTGAAACACCGCGCCGCCGCCCTTTGACGACTCCGAGCGCCGCGCCGCGAGCCGCTTCGCTCGGCCGTCCGCGCTGGACGCCTTCGCGCCTTCGCGCCGCGCCGCCGCCGCCGCCGCCCCCCCCACGCCGCCGCCGCCGCTGAATATCCCCGCGAACGCGCCCGCGGCGGCGGCGGCGTTCGCGCGTTTAGACACTTTAGAAACGCCTACCGAAGTGAAAGCGGTCGATTTCTTCGCCGCCCCCGGCGCGCTGAAAATACTCGAGCGCGCGATCGCGCTCCGACTCTTCGCTCGGTTGCGATCGAACACGTCCATGCCCTCGCTATCTTTCCCTCGAAACGCCTCCCGCGCGAGCGTTTGATCCTCCTCCGTGTTCGGCAGCAGCGTCATCCCCTCCGGTAACCCTAAGCGCTTCGCTTCCGCCTCGTTCGCGGCGATCTCTTTCCGCTGCCCGCGCATCGCGCGTCGCAGCGCTTTGTTCACGGCGTAGTGGTCGCCCCATCGGTCGTCGCTCGTCGCGTGCAGCGCGCGTATGCTCGGCGCCGCCGCTTTCGCGCGCTGCTCCCCGCCCGTCGCCGCGCCCCTCTCGAGCATCGCGAACGGATCCGCCGCGAGCGCGTCCCGTTCCTCGCGCGTCTGAAGCTCGACCTCGATCGTGCCGTCGAGGTCTAATCCTGGTCGCGCGTCGTCGCCGTATCGCGTCGCCGCGCCGGCGCCGCCGACCATTCGGTCCGCGCCCTCGACGACGACGTACTCGCTCGCTTTCGGGTCCGTGTGGATCTCGAGCGCGTGCGCGCAGCACGACGTGAGCATCTTGAACGAGTGTATCGGTATCGAGTGGTACTTCCCGATGGTCTTCTTCTCCGCGTTGAATCGCACGCCGCGCGCGATGGTGGCGTCGCAGCCGCGGCATCGGACGTTGAAGGGCATCTCGAATCGGATCGTGAGGATGCCCTTGTCGATCTTGTTCGCGCGCTTGCCGAGGCTGCCGTGCTTGTTGAACTGTCTTCTGAGCGACTCGGACCCGCCCTCGGGGGTCCAGTCCTGTCGTCATCGGGCGCGGAGGGGAGGGAGGGAGGGCGCGTGAGGAGATGCGAAGCGACGGGGAAAATTGGGCGGGCGCGCGCGCGGATCTCGAGATCTCGACGTCGCGGAGCGTCGCGAGGGGACGCACCGGCGGGTAGTAGAAGCCATCGGCCTTCGTCGCCGCGAGGGTCGACATGACGGCGGCGCGGGTTTTGGAAAACCCGCTCCTCGACCGACGTCGACCGTGCGCCGCGAGCCGCGCGCGCGGGGAGAGTGCGACGTGAGCGCGAGCACGAGCTGAAGAGAAAAAAGTTTATTTTCCCTTCCGAGAATTAATTTTCCGTCGACACATCACCCCGCTCGTCGCCGTCGCCGTCGCCATGGCGTCCACCACCGCGACGGCGTGCGTCCAACCCCGCGCCGCGAGCGTCGCGCGGACGCGACGGCGACGACGACCCCGACCGGCGTCGCGACGACGCGTCACCGCGGACGCGAACGCGTCGGAGACGTCCTCCGCCTCCTCCTCCTCCTCCGCCTCCGCCTTCCCGGTGTTTCGGAAGATGGAGGGACGCTGGGAAGACGCCGTGCGGTACGTCCACGCGACGATGGAGACGACGCCGAAGATCAGGCTCACGGGGACGCGAGAGGTGCGCGCGCGCCGTGCCGCGACGCGCGGTCGCGCATCGCGTCGCGCGCTCCCGAGGTCGCGCAGGAGACTGTTTGCCCATAGGAGCGTGTGTCGGATCCGATCATATCTCGACACTCTGTGCCCACCGCCCGCCCGCGCCCTCCCCGTCCTCGACCGTTAACCGTCGTCCCCCTCCCTACCCCCAACGTCCACAGATACGCGTCGCCGACGACGGCACCGTCTCGCTCCGATCGAAGACGACGTTCCCGGGCGGTAAGGTCCTGGAGCTCGCCTTCGCGGGTGAGCGCGTCGACGAGGCGTTCGGGTTGAAGAACGTGGTGAAGTTCGTCCGGACGCCGCTCGAGCGCGAGGCCGAGCCGGTCGAGGGATACTACCCCATCGTGTTGTTGGTAAGTAAGGCTCCGAATGTCTCTTTCGTTTCTTAATCATGTTATCCATCGTCATCAATCATCGCATCACCTCGTGAGTCACTTAATCGTCGTGCTCACGTCTGTCGCGTCTCCGTAGGCGTCGGAACACCCGGCGGAGGAAGACCACGGCTCGTTCGACGTCGTCGTCGTCCGCGAGGTTCTCGCGGAGACTGGGCGGACGCTGCTGTCCGAGTGCATCACGTTGATAGATAAGGAGGGTGGGGGGACGGAGGCGTCGCACGTCGCGCAGGAGGTGAACGAGGACGGGTCGTTAGGGGGCGTGCAATTGTGGCGAAGCGTGCTGAGAGCGCCGGAGGTAGAAACGTGTTAGGGCAGAAATAGAAACATTGGTCGTGTCACATCTCATCGCGCGTCCTCCAGTATCCCCCGCGCGACCGCGCACGGTCAGCTCCGCCGCGGACGCGATGGAGGAGGAGGACGCAGCCGCGAGGCGCGCGCGTTTGAAAGCGATGCGAGCGGACGCGGACGCGGCGTCGGCGTCGACGTCGGGCGCGGGCGATCCCTCGATCGCGGCGCGGAAATCGTCGCTGCCCGGCCCGTCGCTCGACGACGTCCCGTGGGGCGGGGGACCGACGACGACGCACCCTCCGCGGCAGCTGAAATCCGCGCCGGGGCCGCCGTACCCGCCGCCGCCGCCGGCGGCGGCGGCGTTCGGCGGGTTCGCGAACGCGCGGCCGCCGCCGCCGCCGCCGCCGACGACGACGGGAGGGGCGCATTTCGCGGGGTGGGGAGGAGGGGGGAGAGGGGGCGGACGGAGAGGCGCCAAAGCGCCGCGGCTCGACGACGGCGGTCGCGGCGGTCGCGGAGGCGACGGTGACGCGCACGCGTACTATAAGAAGAGCATGGTCGAGGACCCGTGGCGGCATCTCGAGGGTCGCGTCGCGGCCGCGCCGCCGCCGCCGCCGCCGCCGCAGCAGCAGCGGCAGAGACGGCACCCGGCGCCGCCGCCGCCGCCGCCGCCGCCGGCGCGGCTCATCGCGGGGAACAAGCATCGTCTGTTCGAATCGTTAGACTTAGAAGATTAATCGCGACCGCCCATCGTAGAGACTACTCAACTCTCCGCGTGATCTCGTCGGCGGGCGTCGCGCGGTATCGTGCACGCGCCGGCCGGAACCCGCGGCGTCGGCGTCCGGTCCGGCGAAAAACACAGCAGTCGCAATCGTCGACGACTCGTCGATCTCGTCGTAATCGTCACCGCATCTCAACTCATACGTCCGCGCGCGTCCACCCGTCGTCGCTCGATAACGCGATGTCCGCCGCATCGATCTCGATCGTCGTCGCGTCGTCCGCGTCCGTCGCGTCCGCGTCCCCGAGATGCGTCGCGTCGACGCCGCGAACGGCCGCGGCGCTCGGCGGCGGTGGGCACCGTCGATCGCATCGCCGATCGCCGCGTCGACGCGGCGCATCGATCGTTCGCGCCGCGGAGGAGGACCCCATGAAGGCGCGTCCGTCCACGGGATCCCCGCCGCGCCTCGAACGTTGGTTGCGTCGTCCACGAGAAAGAAGAACCGCCCGCGCGGCGTCTCGGCGTCCTTCGCGACGCCGCGAGCGGCGCGTCCCGCGTCCTCGTCGCGCCGGTCGCTGACCGACGAACCAACCCTATCGCCCCTCGCGCGATGATATCTTCGACAGGCTGTCGCTCGGCTCGTGAAGAAAGTCCAAGGCAAGATCCCGGTCGTGTCCCTGCTCTCGAAACTCCTGACCCCCGAGGGCGGGATCGGCGTCGAGGCGCTGTCGTACAACGAGTACTGCCGCGCGAAGCTCGACGCCGCGGGGGGCACGGAGTACGGCGCGTCGCTGAGCGAAATTTGCGACGCGTACAAAAAAGAGCCGCGGCAGTTGCTGCTGCTGACGTGGATGGTCTACGAGGGCGACGGTCTGCTCCCCGACGACGTCGCGACCGCCGCCGCGAGACGATTATCGAGCACCGGGTTCGACTACGAGTACGAGATATTCAAGTTCGAGAGCGCCAGGGACGAAGCGATCGCGCGCGCGCGGAAAAAAGGCGTCGACCCGCGCGCGGGGCGGGACGCGGCGAGGGCGACGAAGACGGCGACGGAGGTGTTGGAGCTGTGCTGCGGCGCGACGAACGGGTTGACGACGGAGGGGAAGGGGCACATCGCCGTCGTCGCCGCGGCGACCATGGAGGCGGTATGACGTGATGTGATGTGATGTGATGGAGGAGGTACGTATCAGAATGTTAGTACAAGCGCTTCGTTCGCCCTGGTCAAAACCAAAAAAAAACCAAAATAAAATCGTCACAGCTCCGCGGCTTTCGCCGCCGCGGACGTCAGACCGACGTCTTCGCCTTCCCCGCCCTCGAGCTTCGCCTGCTCCTCCGCGAGCTTCGCGTCCAGCTCCTTCTGCCTCTCTGCCTCCTCCCACCGCTCGAACGCCTCCCTGTCTTCCTTCCGTTTTATCTCGTCGAAATATTCGTCCACGTACGTCTGGTACTTGGAGTCGTTCAGCCCGAAGAGATCCGCGAGGTGCTCCTCGAGCTCCCAGAAGCACGCGCTGAGCTTCTTGAGGAACTTCCGGAACCCCGTGAGCGTTTCCTCCGCGACCGCGGCGTCGTCCGCGGCGTTCTCCGCGACCTCGGTCTCGCTCGGGCGGGCCATCCTGCGCGGCGATCGGAGGCGGTGGGGGGAGGGCCGACGGTCGGCGAGATCGATCGACCTGATTCGCGAGGGAGAGAGAGACTGGTTCCCATACGACCCGTTGGCGTGGTGAACGCCGTTTCTTAAGGACTTTCTCCGGCGCATCTCTCCGCCCATCCCTCAGTTTCAACGCCCGACCGCGACGCCTTTCAACGCCAACTGACGCCTTTCAACGCCACGAACCGAGTGCGAGGCGCCGGGTGCTCACTCATCGCGTCGTCCGAGGGGAGAACCTCGACGGACGACGACGCGAGCGGGTCGGGGGTGGTCGGCGCGCGCACCCGTCCTGCGCGTGCGCGGGCTGGAGCTCGATCTCGTCCGGGGACGTCGCCTGTTGCATCATGACGGGCGACCGTCCGTGCGGGAGCGCGCCCCGCGAAGTGCCCGCGGCGATCCCGAGGGGCGGCATCGCATCGTGAAAATTTGAAGTTTGACCGGGGACAGGAGGTTCTGTTGGTTGACTCCCGCGCTCGCGCTCGTTTCGTTCGACGCGGTCTGAATAACGCGCTAGTAGTCTACTTCATCTATCATCACTCCGCGACGTCGGCGACCCCGCCGTCGCCGCTCGCGCTGCTCGCCACCTTCCTCCTCTCCCACGCCGTCCTCGCCGCCTCCGGGACGCGGTCGTACCCTTCCGCCCACCCTCTCCCCTCCCCTCGCGCCGCCGCCGCGCTCGGCGTCGGGCGGTCGACGTACGCCGCTCGCACCGCCGCGTAGTCCACGTCAGACAGCGTGCCGTCGCCCTGGAGCTTGACCCTGATCGACTTCGCCGGCGGAGGGCGAGCGACGGGCGGCGCGTGGTCCGCGGCTGGGACGTACGGCCGCGCGGTGAGCTCTCGGCCGCCGCCGCCGCCGGCGCCGCTCGACGCGGTCGTCGCCGCCGCGCCCGCGCCGGCGCTCCCGCTGGCGGCACCCTGAACGCCGCCGCCGCTGGCTCCTCCTCCTCGCTTCTTCTCCGAGTGCAACAGCGCGGCCATGTCTTCCATCGCGCGCT
>Ga0181554_1002901_pt1 | contig 14832 bp, 21 predicted proteins | sample 011ome_16_FD_145602 | JGI IMG/M metagenome (GOLD analysis project Ga0181554, IMG submission 145602) | Coastal salt marsh microbial communities from the Groves Creek Marsh, Skidaway Island, Georgia - 011503CT metaG (spades assembly) | ecosystem: Environmental > Aquatic > Marine > Intertidal zone... | reverse complement strand
GCGAAAGGTCGCACACGACTATTGAAAACCTGGGACCGGACACTTCGGAACGGTTCGTTCACGCGACGACGCGACGACGCGATCGCGTGGACGGGGGTGCCAACGGGACGAAACGCACCGTGGAAGGCATCTTCGTCGTGAAATCGACTCGACGGCTCGCGCTCGAGGGGAAGGGAGCGCGCTTTCGGAGCGCGATTTGACGCGGGATCGGTGGAAACCGCGAAAAAGGTCCGGTCGACCGATCGACGGGCGCGGAAAGCGTTCTGTCGCGCGCGACGCGACGGTGTCTGTTCGCGTGTGCGCGCGGAGCGTCGATGCGAACGCGGGCGGGCGGTGCACTTTAGGTCACCGGTCGATGCGGCGGTCGCGATGCGTGCGGCCGTGCGTCGAGAAGTGTGCCTCGTGCGGAGGGAAACGAGCCCTCTGTTAGGATTTTGTCGGGAAGAAGGCGAGCTTCCGACCGGATGGACCAGTATCGACGCTGACGATTTCACCCGACCTCCGGTATCAAATTCCCCCTTTCAAGCCTGCTTGAAGCACTCGGAATAATCGGCGTTGATGCGACAGAGGCGAGGGTCACGGTCAACCCTTTCCTCCAGTGCGGTCGCGGGTCGCGCCCAGAGGGAGACGCGCGGGATCGTCGGCGTCGGCGTCGGCGATATCTGCTAAAGTACCTTCGAAGGTACGAAAGTACTTTCGTACTTTCGTACGAAAGTACTTTCGTACTTTCGTACGAAAGTACTTCGGCCTCAGAAGTCGTCGGGGTCCACGCACCCCGGGTCGTAGTCTTCCCCGGCTTTTTTCGCGGGCAACACGACGACGTCGAGCGCTCCAAACTTCACCGCGCCGTCGCTCGACCCCTCAAAAACCCTCGGCCGCTTCCCCGTGACGGACGCCACCTCGCGTCGCACGAGCTCCAACGCCTCCGCGCCCGCCGCGCCGCTCCGGAGGAGCACGGCGACGACGCCGCCGCGGCCGCCGCCGGTGATCTTCGCGCCGAACACCCCGCGGTTCGGGCCGACGTTCTTGCACGCGCGCACGATGGTGTCCGTGGCGTCGGACCCGAGGCCCAGGCGGCTGTACGCCGCGTGCGATTGGTACATGAGCTCGCCCATCAACGCCAACGTCTCGTCCGTTTCTTCCTGAGCCGCGGACGCGTCGAAGCCGAAGCCGCCGCCGCTTGCGCTCGCGCTCGACGCCGACGCCGATTCAATCGCGCGCGCCGCCAGCGCGAGCTTCGCGAACACGCGACAGCGGTGATGCTCGTACACCGGATGCGCGCCCGCGCCCGCGATGTCGTACCGCCCGTCCGGGTGCACCTTGGTGTGCGGCTCGTCGCCGTGCCCGTCCGCGAAGTGCGAGAGGAAAATTTTACCCTCCATGAAGCACCCCGCCGGCGGCAGACGCTCGGCGAACGCGGGCGAGTCCCACACGTGCGGGGGAATCTCCGTGAGATACTCCAGCGGTTTTGCGCTCAAGTCGTCGTCGAGCAAGCCGACGTCGACGTCGTCGTCCAGGGAGAGGTCGCGCATCTTCGCGCCGGGGACCTCCGATGGCGGCGCGCCGACGTTGTACGTCTTTTGCAGCATTCGACGCGCCATGAACGCCGAGACGCGAACGCACGCGTAGTCGGAGCCGGTGTGCAGGTTCAGATTCGGTCGCGCGCGGCCGTCGGTCCCCGCGCTCCACGGCCCGGTCCTCTCTTTGTTGCTGTGCTTCTCGCCGCTGTCGACGCCGACGACGGCGCACGCGCTCGGGAGCTTCGCGGTGCCTAAAAATTCCGCGGGGCGGCACGAGATCTTCAGGAGCTCATCCTTCACCCCCAACGCGACGGTCATCTGGTCCGCGAACGATGACAGGTGGAGGGTGATGATTCGTTAGTTCGCGCGCGTCCCGTGATGCGGTTGGACGACGTGCGGTGACGTGGCAGATCGTGTGGTCGGCACGCGAGGAAAAGAAGAAAAGAGGAAAAGAGGCGGGCGCGATGGGCTTGCGCGCGCGCCTGGTCCATGACCCCGCACGGGCTCCCGACGACGACGTTCTCAGCCTTCTGGCACGCGAGCGATAACTCCCTGGGCGAGAGCGTTACCCCCGCGATAGATAGCAGCGCCCTCGCGGTCGCCACCTCCAGCGCCGCGCTCGACGCGACGCCCGCGCCCTCCGGCACGTCCGACTCGACGTACGCGCAGAGCGTGTCGTGCGCCTTTTTATTCGACTGACGAGAGGCGTTCGATCGGCGGGCGACGTGGCGGCGGGAAGTGATGCGATTGGTTAGTAGTTTGATGACGTGGACGTTTCATTGGACGAGAGAGATTGACGGAGACGGCGCCGGCCCGTCGAAAGTCCTCAAGGAACGGCGTTCACCACGCGAACGGGGTCGTACGGGGACCGGCGTGAGATAAAACGCGGACGCGCCTTCACCGTCTTGTTGCGCGTGAACTTCACGCCGTGCTCTCGAAACAACACGAGCACGACGCCCGCGACGTACGCGGCCCACTGCGACGACAGCACCGTGTGCCCTTCCAGTCCTGTTTTCGTCGATCTCGCGTCGAAGAACGCCTTCGCGGCGTCGTACGTCATCGGTTTTGACGCGACGCCGTCCGCCGCGCCGAGGAGCTGAGGGTTGTTCCATACCATACGAGCGAACGTCGGGGTGGAGTTGAAAGGCGTCAGAAGCGGAGTTGAAAGGCGTCGAGGGCGGGTGTTGAAAGCGAGGGGTGGGCGGAGAGACGCGCCGGGCAAAGTCCTTCAGGAACGGCGTTCACCACGCGAACGCGGTCGTATGGGGACCAGTGTGAGATAGAACGCGCCTGATCCATGGGCATCTCGAACACCTCGCCGCGGTCGACCGCGGGCCCGTCGTCGTCGTCGTCGTTCTCCTTCTCCTCCTCCCCCTCCTCCGTCTTCTTCTTCGTCGTCGCCGTCTTCTTCTTCTGCCGCGTCCGGGAGACGATGATGAGCTTGCCCGGGGTCGCGTCGTCCTCCACCCTGCGCTGCGCCGCGACGTGCGTCGCGACCGCGGTGGGGGACTGCACCACCGTCGCGCCGCTGTAGTCCGCGATCCCGCCCATGACGTCGATCCTCCCCGGCGCGCGCGTCACCTTCACGGGCTCGTCCCACTGGAACATCGCGGCGACGCGCCAGTCCGTCTTATCCCACGACGACGCCGCGTCGTCGCCCTCGAGGAGCTCCGATCGCGCGGGATCCGACGCGCTCGCGAACGCGCGGAGTCGATCGAGGAACGCGGTGGTGTCGCGCGGGAGAGGCGTCGGCGCGGTGGAGCTGGGGAGGATCGTCGGCGGCGGCGTCGTTCCGCGCGCGCCGGGGGACGACATCGCGGAGAGCGCTGACGGAGAGCGCGCGGTGACTCCGTCTCGGCGCGTCGACGGACTGACGTCGCAGCGACGAACGCCTTCGATCATCGCGACTGCGGATGCGTCGCGTCGAACAAAACATATTATTCTAAGATCTCGTCTACTGCTGGCGCGCGCCTCCTCTCCCCGCGGCGCCCCTCCCCCCCCTCGCGCGCTCGCTCGGCTTGTACAAGTACGGATCCACCTCCTCGCCCCCAGCCCCCGCGCCGCCCGCGCCGTACTTCGCGTCGTACAGCTCCGCGGCCGCGCTCCCTATCAAGCACCCGAGCGTGAGCGCTTGCGCGTAGATGCGCGTGTGGAACACTCTCGCCGCGGCCGAGAGATGCGTCCGCGTGCTGTTCCACGCGAACGCGCCGGCGACGCCGCCGAGCCAGACGCCGCCGATCGTCCGGAGCTTGTGCTCCTTGCACCACGCCGCGATCGACGCGAGGTCCATCGAGGAAGCGGACCGCGCGCGGTGGGTGGCTCCTCCCGCGCGCCGCGCGCGTCGACGTGTGGAGGAGGGGACGAGGAGAGAGGAGCGCGCGTCGTCACCGGTCGCGCGGCTCGATCGGCACCGGGTCGGCCGCGGCGACGCCGACGCGACGTCGACTTTGAACGCGCCTTCGACAGCTTCGAGCGTCGCTCTGAAACGAACGTTGCCATTCCGTCCGCGCGCCGGCGCCGCGCGGGGATGGAGACGCCGCCGCCGACGCGCGCGCGCGATCGTCGCGCGCCGTCGACGCCGTCGACGCCGCGGCCGCGGTCGATCTTGCGGCCGAGCGGGTCGTTTCGAACGACGCGCGGCGGCGACGGCGCGATGCTCGCGGACGATCGACGACGACGGTCGAACGGCTCCGAAGCGACGAGCACGTGGCAGGCCGCGCTCGAGAGCTACTACGAGGACTGCGGCGGCGCGAAGGCGGCGAAGGCGGCGTCCGTCGCGCGCGAGCTCGAGTCCCCGACGTCGCCGACGAGCGTCCTCCTCGTCGACGCGATCGAGGACGACGCGCGGAGCGACGCGTCGAGTCCGAGCCCGCGCGTCTCATCATCCGGCGTGCGCGAAAAAACCGTTGGCGTCGACGACGACGCGAACGACGACGACGACGCGACGACGCCGATGCCGCTTCCGCCGCGCGCGCGCCGCGTCTCCTTCGACTTCGACGTCGTCATCGACATCGGCCCGCTGCGGAAGCTCTCGCGCGAGAAGAACCCGCACTGGCCCGGGCAGGTCACGCTGCAGCGCGCGAAAAGCGACGTCTCGCGCGTCGTCGCCGCGCTCGCCGCCGCGTTCGCGTTTCGACGACCGCACGTCATCGCCGAGGCGCGATCCGCGAGGACGTGCAGACGACGACTGAAGGCGGGGAAGAGGAACGCGCGCGAGAACCGCGACTACAACATCCGGTTCAGCGAGCGAGACGCGGCGGTAACGCGCGCGCTGTTCGACGAGTTCGAGCGCGAGGACGGAGGACGGAGAGGAGGCGCGCGGGAGCGAGGAGAGACGAGGGACGACGCGAGAAGGTGACGACGCGACGACGACGTCTCCGCCCGCGGCGTCCGTTCGTTCGTCCGTCCGTCGACAGCGGCCGAGCGAGCGCGTAATAGGCGCTCGCCGCGAGGGGTTACTCGGTCGCGGTTTGTTTTATTATTACATCATAGTGTACAACACCGATCGCTCGCGCGGCGGCGGGCGCGTCGTTCCTTTCCTTTCCTTTCCGTTCGCGCGGGTGGCGTCTGTCGAGAGAATTGAAACGAACCGAACCGTCAGTCCCAGTCCCGGTCTGGCATCACCGCGGGCGCGACTAAACTCCACGTGTACAGCAACCCGGTGACCCACAACGACGCGTACTTGACGTACACGCTCGCCCACCCGACGTCCACGGGCGCTCCGCCGTCCTCGAACGCGCGATCGCCCCAACCCGTCATCAACATCGCGAGATACGCCGACGCCGACGCGAAGATGAAGTGGAAGAACGCGTAGTTGTAGGACACCGGGACGGACGGGTACGACGCCTTCCCGCGCGCGCCGACGCCGCCGTTCTCCTCGTCGTCGCTGTCGCTCCCGCCTCCGCCGCCTCCGCCGCCGAGTAACGCGCTCGCGTCGACGCCGCCGTCGCCGTCGTCGACGCCGCCGTCGCCGTCGCCGTCGTCGCCGTCGCCGTCGACGCCGCCGAAAAAATCCGCGCTCCCCGCCCTCAGGGTCGTTCCATACGAGCGAATGTCGGGGTGGAGTTCAAAGGCGTCAGTAGGAGTTGAAAGGCGTCGAGGGCGGGGATTGAAACCGTGGCGTGGGCGGAGAGATACGACGGCAAAAGTCCTTAAGAAACGGCGTTCACCACGCGAAAGCGGTCGTATGGGGACCAGTGTATAGAACGCACCTCAGCGCCCCGTACGCCACCGACGCCAATGTGAGCGCCGTGCTCGCAATCTCCGCGACGCCGCCGCGCGAACCCGCGCCGGCGCCGGTCTCGCTCCCGCGCGGGTTACACTCGTACTCGCTCGGCTCGGACGCGAGCGCGCTGTAGAGCAGGTACGTGCAGTACGACGTGACAACCGCCGACGGCAGCAAGCTCCCGTCCTGATGAGGGTCGAGGGTCCACACGAAGCGATGATATCGGGGTGGAGTTGAAAGGCGTCAGTTGGTGTTGAAAGGCAACGAGCTCGGGGATTAAACGCAAGGGGTGGGCGGGGAGATGCTCCTGCAAAAGTCCTTAAGGAATGAAGTTCACAACGCCAACGCAGTCGTATGGGAACCAGTGTGACTACTCGAGAACGCGCCTTCACGCCCGGGTGCACGCACGCGAGCGAAAACGCCAGACACAACGCGCACGCGCTCCCGATCATCCAATCGTTCGAGCCGCAGTCCACCCCGCGCGGGGAGAACCACCGAAACGCCATCACGACCACCGCGACGCTCTCCGCGTACAGGACGATCGTGGATACGAGCAGCCCGACCAGCCATCCCGCGTGTTGTCTCGCGACCCAACTCTCGTTCCAGAAAAACGCGAAATCCAACAAGATGATCATCTGCACGACGAGAAACACGCCGGACGCGACGCGCGCGACCCACGTGTACGCGCCCACGACGCCGTTCGACGCGAAGAACGGGAGGACGTTGCACAGCGCCCACGCGGTGAATTTGAGGACCCAGGAGCCGTGATGCAGGTGGACGTCGCGCGCGTCTGATGAGGGCGATTCCGGGGTAGGTACAGTACAAAAAGTGCATCGGTCAGTTGAAAGGGACCCACGCGATCGAACTGAGTCCGATGCTCGAACCTGTTGAAACCGAGCGGCGGGTGATAAACGTTCGCGTGAACGCACCCGAGCGTCGCTTCACGCCGACGAGCGCGCACGCCATCGCGCCGAAGAAGATGAAGTTCCCGAGGGAGATTCGGTACACCGCCTGCGGGTGGGGTTGGAGTCGGTTGAAAGGCGGCGTCGGTCGGAGTTGAAAGGCGAGGAAAAAAGCGAAAAAAAAAAGTCCTCGAGGAGGAGGAGCGTAATAAGGGAGGGGTTCACTGCTGCCTTTCGCGCTGTAATTCGGGTCGGTTTTTTGTGCCGATGCGTGGGGGCTTTCCGGCGTTCTTATTGGCTGGCGCGCGCTGCCTTCGCGCTGCCTTGAGCGGCGAGGCAGCGCGAAGGCAGCGCGACGGGCAGCGCGCGAGGCAGCGCGCGGTCACGCGGTCACCAGTCACGCGGGCAGCGCGCGGGCAGCGCGACGGGCAGCGCGAAAACAGCGCAAAAAGAAAAACGGGCAGCGGTCAAGCAGCGCGCTCCAGCCTATCAAATCGCCGGAAAGCCCCCACGCATCGGCACAAAAAACCCGCTCAAATTACAGCGCGAAAGGCAGCAGTGAACCCCTCCCTGTAATAAATCATGATTCGTCGTGCGGGCGCCGGCGCGACTCGAACGCGCCTGCGCGCCGAACCACTCGTCGCCCGGGACGTAATTCATCGTCGCGAGCCGCGCGATCCACGGTATTCGCTTCAACAGCGGCTGCGCGCAGTCGCGCATGACGAACGCGAGCGCGGTAGAAATTGCAAACATGACGACGTAGAGCGCCCGCGCGGACGTTTTCGCGACGGCGTCGCCCACGTGCCCGAGGCATCCGCACGTCGCGGTCATGCACGCGCTGCCCGCGCACGCGGCGGCCATGCTGCCGCACGCGAACATCGCGCACCGCGCGGCGTGGAGCGAGGAGGGAGTCTGGGGTGGACCGACGTCGACGTGGGGGTGGGGGGGGCGCGGGGGTCATCAGATCCCGCGTCTCGAACGACGACGCGCGCGGGGGGCGGTCGACGCGACGCGCTTCGCGAATGGCTCGGGCTCGCTCGCGCGAAAATCGTAGGGTTGACGAAAGCGCGCGCGACGCACCGGTGACGCCGCCGCCCGCGCGCGCTGCGCGACGCGCGAGGAGTGAAGAGAAGCTCGAGAGGGAGCCGAGCTCGCGCGCGCGCGGAGGAACGCGACGCGCGCGCGGAGAGGAATGCGACGCGACGCGGCGCCCCCGTTGCTTTTTTTTTCTCGACGCGTTCAGTTCTTTTCTGTCAGGTTCTTTTCGACAGAAATTTTCTCGGGTGCCGCGATTCGTTCCCTCGCAGTCCTCTCCGCGCCGCGGGCACGCCCCCCCCCAAGGATGGTTGTCGCCGGGGATTTCTTCAAAGCGGTAGTGCCGCAGATTCCCGTGTTGACGGTGTCGTTTGGTATCTATCTCTACTTGATCGACCCCGCGATCGCCCGGAAGTGGTCGACGAAGAGCGCGCTGCTCGACCCGCAGCTCCGATCCCTCGAAGACCTGCTCACGGGCACGCCGGGGGGCGCGGACGCCGCGCTCAAGAAGAAGAACGACGCGGCGAAGGCGAAGGCGAAGGCGAAGGCGGCGGAGTAGAAGTAGACGGGAGCGAGAGCGACAGACGACGACCGGGACGACGACGACGCCGCGCGGATCGATCGAATGGACCTCGTCCGAGACGTCTTCGGGGACTCATCAGACGCGTCGGACTCGGACGCGGACGGCGCCGGCGCCGCCGACGCCGACGCGCGTTGCGCGCGCGAGGCGTACGGACGCCCGCCCGTCTCGTTCCTCGCCGCCGCGGGTCGATGGCGCCGAACGCTGCCGCTCAGAGACCGCGCGCGCGGCGCGACGCTCGCGCGCGGGGTCCTGACGGACGACGCGATGGCGTGGTTGCTTCGCGCGATCGCGAGCGACGGACTGATCGATTCCGCCGCCGCCGCCGCCGCCGGCGCCGCGACCGGAGCTCCTCGACGGAACCAAGCGATGCGCTTCGGGGACTTTCCTCCGTGGGCGGCGGTCCTGTCCGAGCGCGTCGAGGCGCTGGCGCGGCGCGAGGGGGAAGGGGACGACGACGACCGTCGACTGATGACGTCGGCGGCGGCGTCGTCGCACCCCGCGCCGATGTTCGACCAGATGATCCTGAACTCGTACCTCCCCGGGGAGGGTTTGCGCGCGCACGTGGACTTGGACGCGTTCGACGACGGCGTCGTGGTCGCGTCGTTGGAGAGCGCCATAATGATGGACTTTTACCCGCCGCCGCCGCCAGATCCAGCTCCAGCTCCAGATCCGAATCCGAATCCAAATACAAACGACGACGACGCGACCGGGGATATCCCGGGCGGGGATGGGGACGTCCCCGGGGACGCGACGCGCCGCGCGCGCGGGAAACGCGACGACGACGACGTCCCGATCCAAGTGTGGCTCCAGCCCGGAGACGTCCTGTTCCTGTGCGAGGACGCGCGGTGGACGTGGAGGCACGGCATCGCCGCGCGGTCGCATGACGTTTTAGTCTCGGAGGACGGCGAGAGCGCGCGGAGGGTGGAGCGGGGGCACCGCACGAGCGTGACGCTGCGAAAGATGCGTCACGACGCGCACGAGCTCCGCGTCGCGGCGTGATCGAGCGGGCGGATGCTTAGTCTAGTATGAGTAGGGAAGTAGAATCGGGGTGCCAATATTTGCTGTTTCAGTCCTCGCCTCGTCAGCCACAGCACAGTCAGCTCACGACGCGCCAATCTGCCGTTCCGTCGTCGCGTCGCGACCACTGCCGCTCGCGCCGTCCGCGCGCGATGGCGTCGACCGTCCGCGCCTCCCCGACGCTCTCGCTCCCGCGCGCGCCCTCCCGCGCCGCCCGCCTCCCGCGCCGTCGCGCGTCGCGGGAGACCCGCGGAAAAGGATGGCGAGACGACAGCCCGCTCGACGCCGGCGACGCGACGACGAGAGCCAAGGCGAAGCGGAGCAAGACTCGTGAGCGCGGCGGGACCACGGGCGTTGGGAAGGGCACCGAGGAAGGGTGCGAACTCCGCGCGATCGACCTCGGCCAGGGGAAGTCCGTCGAGCTGTACGTCCCGCGCGACGACGCCGTCGCGGACGTCGCCGGGGACCGCGTCTCGCTGGAGGTGCTCGAGGGATTCAGGCGCGTCCTCGTTTCATTCATCGCGCACTGGTCCCCATACGACGCCGTTCGCGATGTGAACGCCGTTCCTTAAGGACTTTCACCGGCGCCCTCTCCGTCGCTCTCGTCCAATGAAACGTCCACGTCATCAAATACCTAACCAATCGCATCACTTCCCGCCTCGTCCCCCACCAATCAGGGACGAGCTCTACGGCGCCGGCGACGTCGTGTGGCCCGCGTCCGTCGCGCTCGCGCGTCTCCTCGCGCACTGCCCGAGCCTCGTGCGAGGGAAGCGCGTCCTCGAGATCGGCGCGGGGTTGGGGCTCGTCGGCGTGGCCGCGATGGGCGCGGGCGCGAGCGAGGTGTGCTTCGCGGACGTCGACGCCGGCGTGCTCGCGATGACGTCTCGAAGCGCGGAGCACGCCGCGAAGACGGCGGCGCGTTCCCAGCTCACACTAGTTTCCATACGACCGCGTTGGCGTCGTGAACTTCATTTCTTAAGGACTTTCTCTCCCGGCGTTCGTCTCTCTCCGTCCATCCCACGCTTTCAATCCCGACACACCTCGTCGCCTTTCGACTCCGACTGACGCCTCTCGACGCCGCCCCAGAACGCCGCCGGGTCGACGCCGACGACGACGCGAACGTTAACGTTGGATTGGAAGGAGCTGTCCGCGTGGCCGGAGCGCGCGTTCGACGTCGTCGTCGCCTCGGACGTGCTGTACGACGCGGACGCGGTGCCGCACGTCGCGGCGGCGACGTCGAGGGCGCTCGCGCTCGCGGGCGCGGTCGCGGGCGCCGCGGCGGACGGAAACGGGAACTCGAGCCCGATGAGCCCTCCCATGGCGTTGTTCGTCGACCCGGCCGCGCGTCTTCACCGCGAGGCGTTCGCGTCCGAGGCTCGGAAGTTTGGCATGGAGACCGCGGACGCGGACTTCCCGGGGCACGAGAACATGCGGCTGCTGCAGCTCACGCGCGTGGAGCTCGGGGTCGCCGCGTGACATCGGGTCTAAGATAGAATTATTCGTTCGAGCGACGACGTCGCGTCGCGTCTCGTTCCGCGACTACCTACGACGCGCCGCCGCCGGCGTTGTTACCCCCCTCCACGCTCCCGTCTAAGTCGTCGTCCATCCCGCACCACCCCTCGACGGCGAACAGAAACTGTTTGAAGTCGACCCGGCCGCTCTTATCCCAGTCCAGCTCGCGAAACCGCGCCGCGGTGAGTCCTCCGTGTTCGGTCTTTTGCTTCGCGTGCGCCCCCTCGTGCGCTTCCAGCTTCTTCAACACCTCGTCCTTGCGTATGTACCCGTCGCCGTTCGCGTCGAAGAAGAGAAACGCCTCGAGGACTTTCTGGACCGCGTTGTGCACGAGCGTGTCCTCCCCCGCGGAGCCGCTCACCGCGGTGTCTTTCCCCACGCTCAGGTCCGTCTCCCAACTGCGAGACGCGCGGCGGTGACGTGGCGGGCGACGATTGGTTAGAGAATGATGACGTGGCAGACGTGCGGATGACGAGTGGACGAAAAACACATAGGAAAGATTTTCAGCCGCCGCGCGGCATCAACGCAACGCGACGCGACGCACCTGACGAGATACAGGAGCACGATCATGAGCACGAACTCTTTGTAGTTGACGCGCCCGTCGTGTTTCAAATCCGCCTCGTCGTAGATCCTTTCGATCATCTCGCGCTCGACCGTCACCTTGCGGCTGAACCCTTCCTCCACCGCGGTCACGAACTCGTGCTTCTCGATGAACCCGTTCGCGTCTTTGTCCACGCGATCGAATATCCCGCGCAGGGCTTCGAAAGAAGAGAGCATCGACGGAAACTTCATCGCGATCTGAGGGTCGTTCCATACAAAGCGATGTCGGGGTGGAGTTCAAAGGCGTCAGTTGGCGTTCAAAGGCGTCGCGGTCGGGGATTGAAAGCGAGGGGTGGGCGGAGAGACACGACGGCAAAAGTCCTTAAGGATCGGCGTTCACCACGCCAACGCGGTCGTATGGGGACCAGTGTATAGAACGCACCTGATTCACCGTCTTCGACGCCTCCACGGGATGCCTTCGCGTGTAGTCCTTCACCTTCTCGCTTATGAGCGCGTCCAGCGCGGACGGCTCGGGAACGCGTTCCCTGCCCGACGCCGGGGTGCCGCACGCGTTGCCCATGGCGTCGGTTTGGTCACTCTCTCCCAGGAGTAGGAGGTCGCAGGTCGCGGACGACGGACGTTCACGGCGGCCGCGGGGGCGAATTCGAAAGCCTTCGAACGCCGCGCCGCTGATGATAAACGTCAGACAGCTCGACGAGCTCGAGCGCGCGCTCGACGCGTCGGCGCGCGCGGTCGCGCGCGCGCGGTCGTTCGCTCGCGCCGAAAGGGCCTCCGCGCGAGTCGTGCGCGCGTCGGGAAGACTCGCGCGCGGTGGTGTGATGACGCGACGCCGCGACGACGCCCGCGTCGGACAGCGAATCCCCCCACCCTAGGTTATCTTCCCGTCGCCGGCGCCGACCGCGACCTCGGTCGCCACTTGTCACCGCGAGAGATAACTCCAGTCGGTCGCTCGGCGACGCCGCGCACACCGCGCCTCGCGCGGGCCGTCGCGACGCTCACGATGGCATCGCGCGTCGCCGCGATCTCGATGTCCGCGCGCGCGCCGGCGGCGTCGGTCGCGCGCGAATCTCGTCGCGCGGCGGCGACGACGACGACGACGACGACCGCGCCGAGGAAGATGAAGATCTCTCGGACGTTCTCCCCCTCCTCCTCCTCCTCCCCGTCCGCGTCGTCGTCGCGCGGGTCGCTCGTCGTCCTCGCCGCGAAGGGCAAGAACGCGCGGCTCGCGGGAAGGGACAAAAAGTCGCAACAGCGCGAGGACGCGAAGCAGATCGAGGGGCAGGAGGCCGCGGCGGCGGCGAGGAAGGGTAAGGGTGAGAAGGCGTCGAAAGCGTCGTCGCCGCCGCGAGTGGCGAACGTCAAGTACAGCAAGCGCGGCGTCCCGTCCTCGCAGACGGGCGGGCAGATAAGCAAGGCGGCGCTGAAGCGCGTCCGCGAGGCGACGACGGAGAAGATCGCGGAGGACGCGACGAAGCGAGACGCGAAGCGGGAGGAGTATCGAAGCGCGCAGGCGAAGGGCATCCCCCAGGTGGTGACCGATCGGATGCTGAAGCGCATCTCCATCTTCAGCGGCGTACCGCTCCTCCTCGGGTTCAGGTGCGCGCGCTGGCCTCGGTTCGGTTTCGGTTTCGGTTTCGGTTTCGGTTTCGGTTTCGGTTTCGATCCCAGCCCGCGACGCCTTTCAACTCCGCCCGCCTGACGCGCCCCTGAACGCCGCCCGCCCCGCCCGCCCCGACGTCGCAGCACCGGACCCATCTTTTACGGCGCCAAGGTGTTCGCGCACCTAGACGTCGCGCCGTGGCAGTTTTTCCTCGCGAGCACGCTCACCTTCGGCGGCGCGCTCGTCGGCATCACGTACGGCGTGTTGTCCGCGTCGTGGGAGCCGGGAAGGGAGGGGACTTTCTGGGGCGGCGCGGAGATCAAGGTGAACGTGCCGATCCTCATGGCGACGGTGCTCGGCAAGGCGTCGGGTGAGACTGCTTCCCATACGACCCCGTTCGCGTGGTGCACGTCGTTCCTTAAGGACTTTTCCCGTCGTCACTCTTCACCCGCGCTTCCCTTTCAACGTAAGTTTGACCGGTAAGACGTTCGACTGACCGATCGCTTCACCCACGCAGGGGAGCTCGCGAAGGGCGAGTTCCCGGACGAGTGGGACGACGGCGAGCCGTGAGCGAGCGCCGCGAGCACACGGTACGCTCCGGCACGACGCGTCGTTTACTTACAGTATGGATCCACAAAAGACCAACCACCAAACAAACCCACACCGTGTCATAGTCTATCACTCTTCCTTGACGACGGGCGGCAAGTTGTACTCCATCGGCAGCGCCCTGGCGCCCGCCGCGACGTCCCTCTCGAACGCGTCGTACGACACCACCTCGACGCCGTACCCGTCCTCGTCGCGTTCGTTCCCCTCCCGTATCCCCTTCGCGCCTCCTTCGCCGCCGGTCACGATGACCACGCCCTTGTACACGTCGCCGAGCACGAGCTCCGACGCGACGTCGTCGAAGGACGCCGCCGCGGGCTGGAGCAGGATCCCGAGCGTCTCCCGCGGCTCTGCGAGGGTCGACGTCGGGGTGGAGTCGAAAGGCGTCAGGGGTGGAGTTGAAAGGCGTCGATGGCGGGGATTGAAAGCGAGGGGTGGGCGGAGAGAGACGCCGGGAAAAGTCCTTAAGGAACGGCGCTCACCACGCGAACGTGATCGTATGGGGACCAGTGAGTGTAACGAGCTAGAACGCACCTCCGAACGTGAGCAGCCTCGACCCCGGCGGCGATTTCGGCGCGTAGGGGTTCGCGTCCAAAGCCGCGCTGCTCACCATGCCGTATCTCTTCGCGTAGTATCGCTCCGAAGCTTGGACGTCTCTCACGTTGATCGCGACGTATTCGAGAGGGTCTCGACGCGCGGCGACGCGCGCGCGGACGCGGTAGCCGCTCGGAGACTTGCAGTCGAAATACCCGAATCCATACACGAGCTCTCCTCCGGCTTCGTATATCCGACTGACCCTGACGCCGAACGGCACGGACAGCGACACGTACGCGAGCCCGGTGCCGACGACGCCGGGGGCGCCGTTTCCACCGCCGCCGCGAGCGCGGATCTCCACGCCCGCTTTCGCGCCGTCGTCCGCGTCGAGCGTCTCTTGGCCGAACGCGAGAAACGCGGCTTTCGGTTTTCCGCCGCCCTCCTCCTTCTTCTCCGCGACTTCGTCGACGCGCGTAACGCGCATGCCCATGGCGTTTTTCCAGAAATAGATCTCGTCCTCCCACAGGTTCTCGTCCACCTCTAACACGATGCGCTGCGCGTAGTTGGTCGCGCCGGAACGCACGCGCGGACGCGTGCGGTCGACGAACTGCGCGTTGAGCTGCGTCCGCTCGAGCTGGTTCTCGAAAAAGTTCTTCTGGCCGACGAGCGCCTCGTTCTCCGGGTCCGCCTCAGGGTCGTTCCATACAAAGCGATGTCGGGGTGGAGTTGAAAGGCGTCAG
>Ga0181554_1002895_pt1 | contig 14851 bp, 13 predicted proteins | sample 011ome_16_FD_145602 | JGI IMG/M metagenome (GOLD analysis project Ga0181554, IMG submission 145602) | Coastal salt marsh microbial communities from the Groves Creek Marsh, Skidaway Island, Georgia - 011503CT metaG (spades assembly) | ecosystem: Environmental > Aquatic > Marine > Intertidal zone... | reverse complement strand
AGAGCATTGGTAAACATGCCACGACGCCGTTCAATATCTGCATCTTTCGCAGCCTGATCTGCCAGGTTCGAGACATCATAAGTTAATGTATAAAGCATCTTTGACGTGCTGTCTGTCACTGGTCTTGATTCCATAAACCCGTGACAAAGGAGGTCCGATTTAAGGTCTATCTAGCTCAACTGTGTGATAAGGCTCCAAGGTATCAATAGCGTCCACCGGCTGGCTATTCACATCCCATTTAAAAAGCTTTGCTATAATTCGATCTTGTTCAAAATCTACGATAGTAAAACCATGCTCTTCAATCGGTGGCACTTGTTCCAGGAAGTCCAAATATTGCGAAGGCGCCGAAGACACACCACGAACCACTGAGGGGAATCCTCGAATCGAAGTGCCAACCGGCCCACACAGAACATTAGTGATGGGGTTGTCGCTAAAATCCAGACTACCAGCGCCGTGCATCGTTCCGACACCCGTGGCATGGAGATCGCCCGCTATTACTAGAGGATTACGGTGCTTCATATCTGCCAATGACTGCATGATGCGGTCGTGCTGATCCAGCCAGCCTTGTCGCCAATGAGCCTTGGGAATTTGGGTAGTCAATTGACCCGTCTCCGGATGAATTACATCTGGATACCACTCGCCCCATTTCCCGGCGGTCCATCCGGGCGGATTGGAGGGCACATGGACAAGATGACGAGTGTCTTGTGATGCCGTGCGCTGAACCAGCCAGTCTTCAACATTACTATCCAGAAAAGCGGCATTGAGTTCGCCAACGCTCAATGTGCGGCGCACATCGTAAAGCAACACCTCTAACAACTGACCGTAGCGCAAAGTGCCGAAACTTTCGGAGAGATCTCCGCGGGCAGAGCTCGTAGAATATGGCAGACCGAGTGGGCGCATAACATCAGGAAGAAACTCTGGGTAATACAGTTGCTGAGTAGTGCGCGCAAGCTGTAATTGAAACCATGGAACCGGATAGGTAATTGGCGAATCATTCTCCCAGTGATCATGATCATCCTGCAGAAAGTATACAGGCGTAGATCTAAAGTCAGTACCATACAACGGAACTATCTGAGGGCCTGCAGCAAGTTTCATGGCTTTCTCGTTGCTGCCACCCTTAACTCGCTCGGCATAATTGAAGTTTGATTGTTGACCAGCATCACTCAATTCTCCGGCTTGATCGCCTTGCCAAGTATGAAGGTCCCAATAAATGTGATCACCATTAGCTACCGCCGCCTGCGGTGCGAATGACAATCCTCTTTTTAACAGTCTTTGGCGTATGGCTATCGGCAGATTGCCGCGACGATCGCCAATGCCAAAGTACTCGCCTTCAGGACCTCCGGCACAGGTATAAAACAACACTCGAACATTTTCAGGATTCTGGTCGGGTGCCGGGAAAGTTGATAAGGGCCAGGACGCGCACAGGAAATTGCCGCTACTGTCTTGCAGAGTCAATTCATACTCGGTATCTGCTTGCAGCTCGTCTGCATAAAATTGCCAGAACTCACCACTGGTATCGTTAACATAACCTTCGACTATTTTCGTGCTACCCGCATTTTGAATTCGCAGGCGAGGTGTATCGTTCAGCGCTCTGGTGAACGAAGCCTTTATGAGAATCCGTGATTCGTTTACTGCGGGCAACAAATGCCGCAGGATGCCTGCATCCCAATCGTCTGTTGCGGGGTTTAGATCCTGTTGTGCAACAAGTTTTTGCCAAGGCCAGGTGGCTAACATTGCTCCTGCCATGCCGCCCGCACTGCCGCGTAAAAAGTCTCGACGTTTCAGAGGCGGTAAATACAAGTTCAACTTATTCTTGTGACAGGTTTTCTTGTCTGACTTTTTGTTAGCCATAATTCACCAGGTTTTCATACATTGAAACTTGAACCGAACTTAATTTATTAGTGTCAGAGTTTTATATGCTTAGACCAACTCCCCCGCCAAAGAATGAAATATTAGCGTGAATTACGATTAGGAATGCCTCGATTAAGGGTTCTAACATGTTCGGCAATAGAACGAATTTGGCTGGCAGTAAACGTGTCAGCAAACGCTGGCATGCTATTTTGGCCCTTGCTTATAATACTGGCCACTTGGTCGGTACTAAATGCCGCCAGACCTTCAAGAGGCATTCCGTTGTGACCGCCTTCGCCGCGAAGCCCGTGACAAAACACACAGGTCTGTCGAAATAAAGCCAAGCCTTCTGTGTTTGGCTGTGGCGGCGTAATTTGCTCTAGAGGGATAGACGTCTCTTCACCCTCTTCAAGCAGCTTAAACGTCCACATGCTGTCGCCCCGGCTGGAACCTTCCAGCAGATTGCCCGCAGAGAACACGGTTACGTACTGCTCGCCCTCGTGTTCGAAAATTGTCGGCGGCGCGTTAACCCCTGCGTCAGTCATAAACTCCCACAATTTCGTACCATCACGAGAGTCCATCGCGGTAAAACGACCATCGTTGCGGCCGGCAAACAACAGGTCACCGGCAGTCGCGACCAGGCCGCTATAACAACGGCTGGACCAGCGCTGAGACCAAAGTCGCTGGTTGGTGCGGAGATCCATCGCCGCAACAACTCCCGTGACAGCGATGGGCGCAAAACGCATGCTTCCACCGGTATACCGATCGCCCGACTCCACTTGTTCGACGCCGTCCCGAGTAGCGTAAGCCGCCTGCCGTTCGCCGGCACACACGTACATAACTCCTTTGTTAGGGTCTACTGCGCTTGGTGGCCAGTTTGCTTCGCTACGACGCAGTAGCACCGGGTTATCCCAAAATGGAGTGAAGATGGCGCCGTTGTTAACCATCGTGAAACCCTCAGGCGGGATATCCAGCGTCTGAGAGACAAAGGCGTCGCCTACAGGGTAGGGTTGAGTGGCTGCAGTCGCCTGGCGGGGTTCTTGGGGAACCGGCCGCTCTTCGATGCCAACTAGAGGCTCGCCGTTGGTTCTATCGAGAATATACACCCAGCCGGTTTTGCCTGCCTGAGCCAAGCCTTTGCGCGGCACACCCTCATAGTCCAGATCAAACAACACCACTGGGTTAGGCGCGTCGAAGTCCCACAGGTCATGATGAACCTGCTGGAAGTGCCATCGGTATTCGCCGGTATAGACATCCAACGCTACGATAGAGGCCGTGAAAAGATTATCGCCCGCACGTATGGCGCCATTGTAATCGGGGCCAGGATTGCCGGTAGAGAAATAGATCATGCCAAGCTCAGGGTCCACCGCCGGCGTATGCCAAACCGTGCCGCCACCGGTCTCCCACGCAGCACTGTCCGCCGGCCAGGTGTCAGAGCCAAACTCACCCGGGGCAGGCACTGTATAAAAAGTCCACAGCAGGCTACCGTCGTTTGCATTATAGGCTTTAACACGCCCTCGTGCTGCAAATTCAGCGCCGGCAAAGCCACTGATCACCATGCCATTAAAATACAGCGGCGCGCTGGTAATGGTATAACCTTCTTCCCAGGCTTCCGCCTGAATAGACCAGACCTCCTGCCCAGTTTCCTTATCTAGAGCTTTTAATACGCCGTCTAGTTGTCCGACAAAAATTTTATCCTCGCCAAAACCTACTCCACGGCTGGTCCAGCCACAGCAGATAGTTGAAATTTCTGAACTGAGGTTTGCTTGTTTGCTCCACAAAATTTCACCTGACTCGATGCTTAACGCAAAGACATCATCTGCACCGGTTATGACGTACATAACACCTTCGTGAATAATAGGCTGTGCCTCGCCAGAATATTTAGCACCAACACCGGAGCCCTCAAGATGCGTTCGCCACACCGGACCCAGCTGACTAATAGTCTCGGTATTAATCTGTGTGAGAGGAGAAAAATTGCGGTTATATAGGTCCCCGCCGTTACTGAGCCAACTGCTTACAGGCAATTGCATTAAGGTGTCGGCATCGGGCCTGATTTGCGAAAACTCTGCCGCCTGGGAAGTGCTAAGACAGATGAGGAATGGCAGTACTAAAAAATTCCGATGCTGTAGTCTTATCATTATTATCTCTCAAAATCAGCTGGGGGCTAAGGCGCGCCCCTCGAAAATCTCACGGCGCAGATTAATTAATCCAGCCTATTATTACTATGCTCTCCACCTGGTTGCAATGCAGATAGCAGCTCACATCTCTTAACTGGCCAAATGCCATTCTGCCCGTTTCACCGCGACGCCTTATCAAGGCCTCATCAACACCTTACTAGTGTGGACAAAGACAATATTCGCAGCTACTGTTTATGGCTTCTGTAATTATCTTTGAGCTCAATGTGTCTATGCAAACTGCAACAATTTTTAGAATAGGTCTAACTGCTTTTCTAAGCATGGTTCTTGCTGGTACTGCCTATACACAGATAGCCAGTGACCCTTCTCCTTTTGAAACGGACAATCCAGAAGCTGTTGTCCCCGGCGAACTCTTTACCGAACCGGCAACGCTCATCAATATAGGTTTTGAATGGTTAATTCAGGGCGATGACAACCGCAATGCCAGCGTATCGGTAGAGTATCGTGAGCAAGGCAGTTCTGAATGGCTCGATGGTTTGCCCTTACTGCGGCTTAATGGCGAGCGGGTTTACAGTGAGTCTCGCGTCGACGTTATCGTGCCCAATATGTTTGCAGGAAGTGTGCTGGAGCTTGAACCTGACACTGCTTATGAAGCCCGCTTTATCATCACCGATCCGGATGGTGTAATCGGGAACCCCGAGCGTGTTGCATTGGTCCGCACCCGCGCAGAACCCCAGCCATATGCTGGCGGAAGAGTTCTGCATGTCTACCCCCATGGTTACACCGGCGAGAAACTGGAGCCTGCCTTCGAGGGTTTGATGTGTGCCTACAACGAGTGGTGCGCAGGTACAGATTGGGCCACTTCGGGTCGACCTCGAGTGCGCGCCGGCGATACCCTCGTTGTTCATGCCGGGCTCTATAAATACAACCGATACGAGTACACCAATAATGCAGCCGTGAATAGATCGACACCCCTTGACGGAACGTACTACCTAACCGCCGATGGTACGGCGGAGCGACCAATCTCAATTGTTGCCGCCGGTGATGGCGAAGTTATCTTCGACGGCAACGGCAATTACGCGCTGTTCGATGTGCGTGCAGCAGATTACACCTACTTTGAAGGCATCACTTTCCGCAACTCTGAGATAGCCGTGTTGGCTGGCACGCAATTTCTTGCCGGCTCCAAGGGTCTTACCGTTAAACGAAGCCGTTTCGAAAATGTTGGCGCTGGTGTATTCACTAACTATTCCGGATCGAACAATTTTTATATCGCCGACAGTACGTTTATGGGGCGTAACGACCCCGACCACTTGATCGGCTGGCAGGGTCAGATATGGGAACAGTTCGCCGGGCTGGAAGAGCAGGTGTTTCCCCCCGCTATGGCATCCTATGTGGCCGTGAAGCTTTATGGCCCCGGCCATGTGGTTGCCCACAACTATATTGCTGACTTCCACGACGGCATCAATGTTGAGACCTACGGCAATCCCGACGGTTCAGTTGCGTCGGGCCCTGGAATTCCCGAAGGAGCAAAGTATCCGCCGCGGGAATATTGGGACCGCCGACCAGTTGCTATCGATTTTTACGGCAACTACATTACCAACAGCCATGACAACCCGATCGAAGCCGATGGCAGCATGCACAATATTCGTATTTTTCGGAATATGTTTATCAATCATCCCTCCCATGCATTTTGTAATCAACCGGCGCTGGGTGGCCCTGTTTACTGGTATCGTAATATTGCCTATCACTTACCAACGGGGTCGACTCGTTTAACCGCTGGGTCTGCCGGAGCAGTTTTTTACAACAACACTATTCTGTCCGAGACTAATGTGACCAGCGCAACGAACGTGCACTGGCGGAACAATCTTTTCCTTGGAGAGCAATCAGCAGATGAAATTTTTAGCGTGACTACTCTAAGCAGCTACTCCTCGTCAGACTACAATGGCTTTCGTCCGAATTCGGCAGAAGTTTCGTTTCGCTGGCAAGCACCCACCTCAAAGACGCTTGTCGATGTAACTAATCCGAACTATGAAGCAGAGCTTGAATCCATGGAATTTGCGACACTAATAGACTATTCAACTGCAACAGGTCAGGACCGCAACAGCGTGCTCGTAGACTACGATATATTTGTTAACGTGCCGCCACTTGATGCGCGCGATAGCAAATCTCTGCAGACCCTTTACAACGCGGCTGATCTCGACTTCCGGCTACGAAGTGGTTCCGCCGCAATAGACCGCGGAGCGATGTTGCCGGGCATAACTGACGACTTCAACGGGGACGCACCCGACTTGGGCGCTCTGGAATTTGGAGCGGATACTCCTATATACGGACCGAGGCCGTAAAGTAAGAGGTTTAAGCAATGGTCATAGTAAGAATACAGTAAAATTAAAAAAGCTATAGCAAGTTGTACCAAAAGCAGCGTTAAATAAAAATCCTTTTGCCCCGTCGCCCTCTCATTACTGAAATCAGCGAGGCATACTGCGGCTGGATTCTGAACCCTAGGGGACAGAGTGCACTCCTCGCGTTGAGCCCGCGTTTCATTGACGTGCTTGGTGTTGGCTGCTATCTGACGGGCTTTGCCCTCTGGTGTTCGGCTGCCTGTGCCACGGCCACCGTGGAGTCTACATTTGGTCTTGCCCTTGGATGTTTGTCTGATTTTGATAGTGATATAAAATGGTATTAATTAATTTGATATAATCGATACCATCATAAGTACCATTAATTTAATGTGTCTTCGCGAACATCAAATTAAGTCTTCACGCATCCTGCGGTCGCTTATTGCTCGCCTCACAGTCCCCTTAGTTCTTGAAGGTCTTTAGACACAAGGTACTTTGGCAGCTTAACTCCGTGGGTATTTCGCGCCGCAGAGTATTGCTAGCATCAGAGTCATCAGAATTGGTTTACCTTAGCTTTGATTAACCTAAGATGGGGTTAATTAAGGGGCGGGGGGAGGCTGAAGCTTGCGGTAATAGGTATAATTACTGCAAATATTTGCCGAAACAAAAAACAAAAATTAAGGAGCAGCTTTCATGTCAGCTAAACTCCCAGTTGCTATCTCCTTCTCTAGCATTGCCAACTTCCTCGGAACAATCGGCGTTATCGGCTCGTTAATTTTCGTGGGGTTGGAATTGCGCCAGTCTCATAAAATTGCGCTTGCAGGGCAAATTCAAGCGAGGAATGAAGTTGCCTCAAACTTACTACTCGCTCCAATCCAAGGGAATAGCAATTTCCTTAGTGTAAACGGCGCGATTCAGGGCGAAACTGAAGAAGAGTTACTTCTAAGCACTCTTTATGCACACCGGGCATTAACTACGCTGAATGCATGGCAGCAATATAAGTTAGGACTGCTCGATGATGAAACATGGGCGTTAGTGGATAGACGCGCCGGTAGCGGGTGGAAGAATTGTGGTGCGAGAGAAGAGATGATGGCGCAATATACAGATGATTTAATTGAATATGCGTTGAATAACTGGAGTAACGAGTCTTGCACAACTGATGAGGAGCTTTAGATGTCAAAGGGTTTTCCGGTATTGATTTCTTTTACGGGTTTAACAAATTTTCTTGGCGTAGTCGGAGTAATTGGGTCTTTAATATTTGTCGGTTTGGAATTAAGGCAGTCGCAGAAAATTGCACTTGGCAACCAAATACAAGAGCGAGCGAATATGGCCGCAGATTTTATACTCACAAATCTACAAGGCTCAGACGCAGGAAGGCAGCTTTTAGCGATTCGAAAGGAGGGTCTTAATTTAAACTTGGTAGACCCAGACACGCTCAATGATGAGCAATATGAGGCTTTCAACCTAATACACGATTGGCGAGTAAATTCTATAGAAAACGTTTTTCAACAATATGCTTTAGGGCTGCTGCCAGATGATGTTTGGTCACAGGTAGAATCGAGAATGATGAGCCATTATTCAAATTGCAAACTAAGACATTATTACAACAGCGTAATACCTGCATTGAAAAAATATGTAACCACTTTACCTCAAGATTGTTCTGAACTAATAACTCTTGATGACTGGAGTGCATCAGACTAATTTTCTTTAAACACCACGTTCCTGCTGTTGAGGTAGCCTTCCCAAGATGTCCCAAAATACCAAGGCGGGGCTTAACAAGGAGGCGGGGGGAGGCTCACGCTTGTGGCAATAGTTATAGTTGTTGCCAACACTTGCTAGAGTTGATTTTGAAAAGGAGAAAGAAAATGAAAAGACTACTACTCATCGCGCTGATCTTCACCACGCCGGCATTTGCTCAAGAAGTAGAAGTAGAAAAAGAAGAACGTCAGGTGGAAATTCGGATGGAAGCGCTTGGTGGAAGCGGGGCTGAAGTTGCTGCTGCAAGCGGGCAGGCTAGCGTTGCAATATCTGGAAACTCAGACGGCTCTGTATGGCATTTTTACTCAAATAGAAATCCCACGTACTGTTGGGTGGATGAAGACAATGAGCCGCATTGCAAGGAAGTCAAGCCGGAGTAAGCCAACCGCCAACACTTGCTAGAGCTGATTTTTAAAAAGGAGAAGAAAAATGAGTGAAGAAAAGAAAGTCATACATGAAGTGAAGCTAGATAAGCCTATCATCAAGCTGTTATGGGTATTCGCCTTAGTCCTACTACTCAACTCTCTTCCCAAAGGCGCATTGCTGCCTGAGGCATTCGCTGAGTTGTCTAGCAACCCTACCATAACGGTTCTGTTAGGAGAGAAAGATAGTTATGCTTCAGGTATTGATATTGATGACTAAGCCGATGCTTCAATAACTCCGGTAGTTATTACGCCGTAGAACCGTCAATAACCCCTGCCTTAACCGGTTAGGTAGTCACTGTTTTAAAAGCCCGTAGAGGACAATCATCCGCTGCGGGCTTTTTTATTGAAGTCTAGAAGGCTTAGTTAGTACCGCCTAGAAGGCTTTTCAAAGCAGAGGCTTCAGGCTGCTAAGGGTAGAGTACAAGGAGTTTGATAAATCATGTATTTTAGTCAACTCGTCTCAGAACAGTTCTATTGCTCTGAATAGCCCCTTCTACACTCGCTTGAGCAGCAACAATATACTCGCTCGAAGAAACTTTTTCATAAGATATTGAGTTCACAAAATTTGCTTCACCGGGAACATAATTTGACATCGCAGACAGCGACAAAGATAAATTGTCATCACCAGTTAAGGTAGCTTCGAATTCAGGCTCGGTACCTAATGAACAGTAATGCTTAACGACCAAAACTCCATCTTCCTCAGAGTAAGTAGTCATCATTGGCATCCCATCTTCAACGAGACGCTCAAGAACTGTATTACCGTCAGAAAGAATGATGAATTCGGATTCAGTCTTCACCACTTCGCCAGTATCGCGCGTCTGTACGCCTTCCCACTTACCTTCCATTGATTTAAAGAAGCTAAACTCACTCGAATCTTGTGCAAAGACGCCTGCTGAAAATAATCCCAAGCTAGCAAAAAAACCGAATTTGATAATTGCGTTCATAGTTTCTCTCCTTATCGATGACTGTAAATGACTAGTTTAAAACTTTTCCAATATTGAGTTACTCTCTAACGTAGACGTCTATAGTCGCCGTTCGAGTAAAGGGATTCATTACGATTCTATCTAAGTTTACCGTTCCATTTGAAACTGCGACCAATTGATCTAGCACTAACAACGTGCCATCACGGCGCCAGATTCCCGCGCCAGACCCTGAGATAGCGGTATCCTGATCAGGATATGCTCGTCCTTCAAATGTAAAAGTACCGCCGGTATTCGTGGAATTATATGAAAGCTTGAAAGTCATGTAGACACGCCCGTAAGTTTCCATGTTCTGCGCGGCTTCAGCGACAATAGTCGTCATTTCAGAGCCTATCTCGACCGAAATCAGATTAAGGTTACTTTGCGGTTGACGCGCCTCCAGTGTTAGTGCGTGATGATCAGCAAGAAGTTGGCCTGGCAGGCCCAGAATCAAGACTGACATCATAAGTATTTTTCTGATCATAAAACTCTCCGCATATTTACAGTTTAAATAGCTTTCCTGAAGAAACCATTTAGAACCTCCATACTGAGAATGTCAATAGAAAAAATATGAACACTGCGTTACACAAAAGTAATTTTCTGAAGTTAAGAAATTCCCAGAAATACTTGCACTAAAATCTCGCATTTCAAATTTTCTGCACCAAAATCGCGCTTAACCTCACGGCTCATATGCTGACGTATGTGGAATTGATTCCTAAGGCATACGCACAATCCGGACCAATCAAGGTAGTAGTGTGTGACTTGAATGGATACAGATGCGCGGATACTAAACGGTTTAGTGGTGGATTGGACGGAATAGTCACGGGCCAATAAACCCTACCTGTAACCGGTTACAACTCACGCCCAAACAAAAGCCCACAGAGGACAATAATTCACTGCAGGCATTTTTATTGAAGTCTAGAAGGCTTAGTTATTACCGCCTAAAAGGCCTGTCAGGGCTGAGACTTTAGGCTTTACCTCAGGTTGGTCAGGGATGGCGTCTAGAAGACCACGTAAGGCGCTTACAGGACGTTTCTCTTCTAATGGGTAGATTCCCCTAAGAGAGGAATACTGACGCTCCTGCGCCTGCTGCTGAGCCTCAGAAAGTTTCCTATCCTCCTTTTAGGATGCTTCCTCACTACGTTTGAAACTGATTCTGCATCGCGACCCTCAAAGGGTTCGTATTTTGAAGGAGATGAGATTTTTCAACTAGAAATGAAGATATGTGATTCGGCAGGTGGTTTAGCAGCTTCTCTTCTTGAGAAATAGGTACTACAACTAAAGTCTAAGTTCCAAAGACGACACAATAAAAAAATCACTCCTACTCGCGTCACTGCTCCTATCTAGCGCAGTTCATATTGATCTTCTAATCAGTGCATCGATCGGGTAACGCTTGTAAATATTCGACGAATGCTGCTTCGAGGAAACGAGAATTATACAAACTCCTAGTTGAGCAGTCCTCCCAACTCTGAAGTATTCTCTCAGCGATTACTCTCCATTCACCTTCAGAAATAAATCCTGCCTGATACTGAAAAAGTGTATTTTGCTGCATTTGTGTTGACCAACTCCATTGCATTTCTCGCAGGAATTGATCCTTCAGCGATAGTTCACTTTCCGGCTTTCCTCTTAAGTTAGCGAAAGCTTCTGATTCGCCTGTCAAGAATGCCAACGCTCTATTTGTTACTTGCTCTGACCTTCGCTGCTCCATATCTGCAAGCGCAATAAGTTGTGTTTGTCTTAGCTCTAAACCGACGAAAATCAAAGAGCCAATTACACCAATCACACCAAGGAAGTTGGCCACTCCTATAAATGATATTGCAAAGGGTGATTTAGACATCAAGATCGCTCCAATATTTTCCCAAGTGCTTTTCGAGGGAATAGACTTCTAATGACAAGCCGGGAAGCATGCTCAACAGAGACTTTGATTCTCTTCTAATGCTGAGACTGCATCCTTACCTCTCACACTAAGTGTATTCGATATTTGAAGTAACCAAGCCTGACAAAACGGTGTTTTTTGATTAAGTTCATTTCCAAATTCTTGTTTTATTCTAGCCAAAAACTGCGCTGCTCGATCAATAGGCCTGCTATTCCTATCATAGAACTCGTATAGGTTTATTCTTACGAATTTTGTCAAAAACTCTGAGAGTTAAAACCAATCGTGGCTGTTATGCGCAGGCAATCTACTAATTCATTTTATGAAGACGCTCGTCAACATAGTCTATAAAGTCTGCCGAAAGAAATCCTTTTAGTTCGCCATTATCCCAAGCGCGACGATGTGGTGAATTTTTGTTACCAAATAGAGTGAGTAATCGCGAATCAAGGTCAACGAAATCTCCATCAATCGCGTCTAATTTAAGTGTTAGAAAAATATTCTCTTGTTGTCTGACAGGCTGCATAATCCAACCAATAACAAACGATTGTTCTGCTGCGGTACGTTTTTCTTTTTTGGATAATTCAAAAAATGTTTTTGTTCTCTCAAGATCAACACAATTATTACGCCAAACTTCAGTTGTCGCGGCAGAGATAGCTAGTTGAGTAGTCGCTTTTACAGCTCTAGTATTTTGCTTAATTTGATTCGCGAGGTGAAAAAGGGTTATTAGCACTGCAATAGCACCAACAAAATCTCCGATAGCTCCTAGTTGAGCTAAAGTAATATTCATCATTATTAATGCCTCCCACAGAGTTTATTAGAGTTATTCCGCTATGGTTTAAATCTATCAAAATATTAGTAAAGAAATTATGAGAAGCATGACCATTTTTTTGCAAGGTGTAATTATTGAATTAGCTACATTCGAAGTCGATTACTCGGCAACTATGAACCTAATAAATTATTCTACCCAACATAAGCCCTATATCTTACTTCGAAGTGATGATGCTCTTTTATGCCCCCATGAAATTATCTACTAAATTTTTATTCAAAGATTGATATTACCGACAGTGGTGGGAACATGATGAGCGTCAAGAAAACATAACTTTCAATTAAGTGCCAGTCCATGTAGGCCGCCTCTTTAACATTGAGATTACTCTTCCCGCCTAAGGCGGTTGATATAAAACAACTCAGCGATCCAATCGATATCGTCATTCCATCACTCGTCTGCTGCCGATGGACATAGCGTTTTAATATCGCCAATTAGCTTCTTCGATGCGGCTCAGTCTCTGAAAAAATTTTTACCGGTGGAGCTACTATCCTCGGGGTTCTCATCTCTCAGCTTTTTTACAGGGCTGTCGGTTTGAAGAATATTATGCTCAAACCATGTTATAAATTCCTGATCTTTATGCAATTTCCAAAAGCCCCAACTTCTTTGGCCTGCGGGCGTCTTGAATATACCCAGCTGCATTAAATGAACTCTTAAATCTAAGTGTTTTCGATCAACTAAACCACTCTCCACTTTGTCGTAGACATCAAAGAGATCGACAAATAAGGTAGTAAAAAACGTCATCAAACGCCATTTGTCTGTTTCGCTCATATTCGCAGGATCGGCCCAATCCTTACTCAGAAATTCTGCCAATTGCGGATCTTGAGTAGACCTTAAATAACGATCGTAAATCCGTTGAGTTAATCCTAATCCAAATTGAGCTTTTGCTATTTCGGAGCTTTGGCGAATCTGCGATGCTAAGTAGAGCAAAGTACCGACGGTTGCTAAGGCTGCTATTACTTCGCCTATTGATCCAAGATCATTTATATCCATTAATTTTGCCTCGTAGATTGAACTTGATTTTGAACAACTGTAGCTAATCTAATCGATTTATAAACGGAAAAATAGTTGGATAATGCAATGTCAATAGCCTCGTCGATTTGGGATTACACCTCTAACACCGCCGCAAGGGGAGGCTGCATCTTTGCCTCTCACATTAAGTGTATTCAATACCTGTAGTAGCTAGACCGACTAAATCGATATTCTGCAGATTAAGCTCATTTTCTGCGACCTGCATCGCAAGGTTGACAGGACTGAGACTTCCGTTATCAATCAAAGAGCCATACTGATCAATGAGGGATTGAGGTGCTGATTGACCCGTTAATGTACCGTAGAAGTGATTAACCAAAGTTGCGCCACTTGGGTTTGATCCGAAAACAGCATCGAGTGCTGCTTGGAGAAATTCTTCGTAAGTCGTGCCGCTATCCAGCAATCCAAGTCCTACACCAACAAGGTCGGCTCGTTTTATGCCAGAAGACCCAAGGAAAGCACCTAACACCTTAGCTGTTATACCTGCAGTGCCATCTAGGTCTAATGCTAATTTTGAGTCTTCAAACTCAATTCTTTCGACGTTTTTCAGGCTATCTTGATTAAATGACCATCCCTCCCAAGATTCAAGTCCTGACTCAGGCGTTGGGTCAACAACAAATTTAGCCCATGTGAAGTTTGCTCTAGGTTCGGAATAGACGACAGTATCTATTCCTGTCCCTCCATCGATAAAATCCCCCTTATCTGACAAATCGGTATAGATGGTATTGTTCTGATAGTCGCCATACAAATGATCTGTACCGAGTGAGTCGTTCACAGTAGGGTTTGAATCTATCAAGTCAAAAAGCGGTAAATTTTCGTAAGAAATGATTGAGTAACCAAGATCTTCGAGAATGGCGAGGTCAATCCTACCTATGTCTAATCTGTTTCCGTAGTAATTACCCCATTGGAACATTAGCCCGCTTGGTACACGGTTTTCGGAGTAATCGGTATTGCCGTAATGGTCGCCATAGGAGGCAGCAAGGGGTAAATCTCCACCATAAAGAGCGGAAGTTTTCTCTCCTACAAAAAAACTTAACCCCGAATTTTCGATTACCAAATCTCTCCATTGCCAAGTCACACTGTATAGGCCTAGAGCATGAAAAACCTCATGCGTTAAAACACCAATGAAATCAAAATGACCCTCTGGGAGGTTCGGCGTTATAAATCGATTCGGGTTTGGATCAATCCAAACAGGCATTCCGTAATTGCGGATCGTTCCATCAGCACTCAGGTATATGGTAGTCCCAATATCAGGTTGGTTAGGGTACTGGTCATTTCCAGTAGTAGCCTCAATAAGAGTGCTATTTTCCCATCTCCCATTAGTCCAGTTCACACTGCCCAAAGCCGGTAGAATTCCATCTACGTCTGGATAGGGTGATTTAGTATGATCGGCGACTCGGATTTCTAAATCCATAGTGCCTTTCCAGTCGACATACGTTCCAATCAACTCAGCAACATAAGTGCCTGCTTGATAAAGTTGACGCTCAATATCGGAATTGATTAGATCTTGTGGGTCTGAAATATTGACTGTGTAGGAGGACACTTTTGAGAAGCTCCTTAGAAATGACATGCCGAGAAGCATGCCTAGCGTTGAGGCTAAGCATACTCCTCGGAGTAGCTATTACTAGACTGATATTTGGGCCTACTAATCATGTACCCAAATCC
>Ga0181554_1002892_pt1 | contig 14872 bp, 14 predicted proteins | sample 011ome_16_FD_145602 | JGI IMG/M metagenome (GOLD analysis project Ga0181554, IMG submission 145602) | Coastal salt marsh microbial communities from the Groves Creek Marsh, Skidaway Island, Georgia - 011503CT metaG (spades assembly) | ecosystem: Environmental > Aquatic > Marine > Intertidal zone... | reverse complement strand
ATCCTTAAGGACTTTTGCCGGCGCATCTCTCCGCCCACCCCTCGCTTTCAATCCCCGCCCTCGACGCCTTTCAACTCCAACCGACGCCTTTGAACTCCACCCCGACATTCGCTTGTATCGAACGGCCCTCAGACGCCCCCGCGAGTCGCGGCAGGCTCGGACTTCCGTGCTGGACGCGTCCCGGGGTGGTCGTCGACGCCGTCCGCGGGAACCCCGGGGTGAGGTTACCCGCGCTGGACGAGTCGTTAGGCGGCGCCGTGCTCGGATTAAACGTCCTATCGCGCGCGTTGCTCGACGACGAGAAGGATGCGGACGCGGACGCGGAAGGGCATCAGGTGCGTTCTATACACTGGTTCCCATACGACCGCGTTCGCGTGGTGAACGCCGTTCCTTAAGGACTTTTGCCGTCGTCTCTCTCCGCCCACAACACGCTTTCAATCCCCGCCCTCGACGCCTTTCAACGCCAACTGACGCCTTTCAACCCCAAAAAACCAAAACCAAAAGAATCGTCGGGACGCGACGCGACGGCGCGACACCGTGATGGTGCTCGTCCAGGACCTCGTGAGCGACGTCGAGCACTGGTCCGCGATCGCGCTGACCGCGCGCGTGCCCGTGATCGGGGTCCACCTCCCCTCGGGCCTAATTCCATGTTCGAACGACGACGACGAGGACGGCGGCGGCGACTGCGGCGGCGGCGGCGGCGGGAACGAAAACGAAAACGAAAACGACGACGACGACGCGCGATTCGCCGCCGTCGTCGTCGGCGCGACGCGCGCGGCGCTCAACCTCCACGATCGAGTTGAAAACGCCGAAGATGCGGCCGTTACGACAACAACAAAGAAGATCATCTTCGCCGCGCTCCCCGGAACGTCCGCCGCGCGCGTCGCGTTCCACGCCGCGATGCACTTCGAGCTGTGCGGCATCGCCGACGCGTGCGCCGTGGTGGCGTTGGACGGAGGCGCGTTCTATCTCACACTAGTCCCCATACGACCGCGTTCGCGTGGTGAACGCCGATCCTTAAGGACTTTCGCCGTCGTCTATTTCCGCCCACCCCTCGCTTTCAATCCCCGCCCTCGACGCCTTTCAACTCCGCTTCTGACGCCTTTCAACTCCACCCCGATATCATCGCTTCGTATGGAACGCCCCTTAGACCGCGACGACGTCTTCTCCGCGAGGCTCTCCAAGCTCCCGCCGCGCGCGTTAGACCCCGCGTACCAGGCGCTCGCGGGGAAGTTGCAGGAGACGGAGACGCCCGGGGGCTGGCGCGCGTTTCGAGGGTTCGTTGGGAAGAGCCCGGGGTCGAACCCGCGGCGTTCGAACAGTTCGAACGCGAACGCGACAGCCGGCGACAGCCGGCACGCGGCGGCGCTCGAGGCGGCGTCGCGGCGGCGGCCGCGCGAGACGTCGCGCCGCGCGTGGGACGAGGACGTCGACGACGCGATCGTTCGCGTCGTCGCGCTGTGTGCGATCGCGCGCGAGAGCGTGGACGTGGACGTGGTGAGCGCGCACGTCGCGGTGATGTGATGAAGGTTCGCGCGTAGTTGTAGCTTTGCTCCGCGCGACTGGTACGGCGCGGTTGAAGATTTTGTTCAAGTTTCTGTTCATTTCACTTCCAACGACGCGTCGTTCTGTTCTTCTTCACTCTCGCCCGCGCGAGATCCTCCCCGCCCCCGCCCGCGATGCGTCTGACCGTGCGCACGCCGCGCATGGGGTGGTCCGCGGTGATCGACGTCCCCGATAAGTGCCTCGTCGGGGAGCTCAGGAAGACCGCCGCGCAGGCCGCGGACGTCCCGCCGGCGCGCGCGAGGCTCATCCTCCGAGGCGCGACGCTGGAGGTGCGACCGACGCGACGATCGCGATCGCTCGCTCGCGCGCGCTCGGGTGCCCACATCCATCACCGACGCGCCCGCGTCGCTGACGACGCGACGCGCGCTCTCTCTTCCCCCTCTCGCCCGCAGGACGACTCCAGGATCGCGCCCATCAAACCGGACGACACCGTCCTCGTCGCGCTCGCGCCCGAGCCGGTGAACCGCGGCGGACGCGCGGGAGGGACGCGCGACGACGACGACGACGACGACGACGACGACGACGCGGTTCGATTCCCCTTCGGCCGCCTCGATCGCGCGCGAACGTCGCGAACGCGTCTGCGGCTTCTCCGGTTCCTCCAGCACCGCGTGAAGCTCCCGGAAGCGCTCGCGCACGGGATACTGCGCGTGCGGCTGAGGACCTACGCGGGGGTGGTGGTGTGGCTGACGCTGTGCCGCGCGTCGTGGAGGTGCGCGGGGGGGCGAACAATTCATTTTTTTCCTCCGTCTCTTCGTTCGTTCGTCGTTCGGGGCGGCGAAAAGAAAAGCGCGCACGACGCCTGACCGGTTCTTCTTCTCCCCGCCGCCGCGATTCCGTCCAGGTACGACCACGCGCCGCTGTTTCTCTTAGCGACCGGGTTCTTCCTCGTGTTCGCCGGGCTCGGGACGAAAAAGCCCGGCGAGGCGAGCGCGTACTCGCTGTTCAACGAAAACTTCCGCGAGTTGCCGGGAAACTTCAACGCCGGCGACGTAGACAGAGTCAACCGCGGCGGAGGGTACTGACGAGGCGCGTTCTTGTCGCGCTGGTGCCCATACGACCGCGTTCGAGCGGTGCACGCCGTTCCGTGAGGCCTTTCGCGGGGGAACGAGAGAAGTGGAAGCGATGCCGGCAGTAGTAACTAGACTAGACTAGTCTTGTAGACCGCGTTACAGTAGGACGCGCGCAGTTACGTGTCAGCCGCGGGAAAACCTCTCCCGAACCAATCGCATCTCATTTCGCGTCAGACTCGACCGCGCCGCCGCATGCTCCGAGCCCTCGCCCGCTGCCGCGCTTTTAGGACACCCTCACTCCACCCCCGGTCGTCGTCGTTCGCGTGCGCGGCGTCGATGCGCATGGCGCCGAAGCACGACGCGAAGCCGTCCTTCCCCGAAGAATACGTCGTTCCCGATCGATGGACGCCCCCAGGCGACCTCGGCGGGAAGTTTGGCGGGATGAACCGCCCGACGGCGGGCGCGCGGTTCGAAAGAGCCCTCCCGGTCGGGAAGCACCCTCTGCAGCTGTACTCCCTCGGGACGCCGAACGGGCAGAAGGTGACGGTGTTGCTCGAAGAGTTGGGGCTCGACTACGACGCGTGGAAATGCGACATCGTCGCCGATCCGCCCGCGCAGTTTAGCTCCGGGTTCGTGGAGGCGAACCCGAACTCGAAAATCCCGGTGCTGATGGATCACAGGGACGCGAAAAGTCACGGCGCGCCGCCGACGCGGGTGTTCGAGAGCTGCCACATCTTGTTGCACCTGTGCGAAGCCGCCGGCGCGAGCGGAGAAAAGTTTCTACCGAGCGCGCGCGTCGATCCGCGCGGACGGACGGAGTGCCTCAACTGGCTCTTCTGGCAGGCTGCCTCCGCGCCGTACATCGGCGGCGGGTTCGGGCACTTCTACAACTACGCGCCCGCGAACTATCAGTACGCGATCGACCGGTTCGCGATGGAGACGAAGCGACAGCTGGACGTGTTGGATAAGCAACTCGCGGGGAAAACCTTCGTGGTGGAACGAAACGACGACCGATACGGGGACGCGCCGACGATCGCGGACTTTGCGATCTACCCGTGGGTGAAGTGCATCGACGTGCACTACGAGGCTGGGGAGTTTCTATCGTTGAAGGAGGACTACGCGAACATCACGCGGTGGTGCGAGACGTTGGAACGACGGGAAGGGGTGAAGAGGGGGATGCGGGTGAACGCGTTCGGGCCGGGCGCGGTGGAGGAGCGGCACAGCGCCGCGGACTTTGATTAGCACGTGTACGAGGTGTAGTCGCGGTTCATTGTGTGGTAGTACATTCTTTATTCTTTGCTATACGCTTCGCGTCGCGATCGTTCGCGGTCGTGTTCCACACTCCGCGTCGTTACCAATCGTCCATGAGTATGTCCCACACACTCTCCGCAAATGGCGTCCAGCGGTGTCCTCGTGTTACCGCCGCATCATAGGTTTCCTCGTCCACCGGAGCTCCGTGCCTGATAGCCCATATTGCCGTCTCCAACTGATCTCCAAGAACACGCGAGAGAGCAGTTTGTACGTCCCAAGGCGCGCCGTTCGTTAGCGCCCATTTCAGAACGTGAAAATGACCAGAGTATGCCGCGCCGCTACAAACTGTCGCGTCCCACGGAGCGCCGTTCTCTCGCGCCCACTCGAGAACGTGCAGGTGACCTCGCTTGGCGGCTTTCGTGCAAGTATCAGCCCAAGGATACTCGTTCTCTCGCAGCCACTTGAGCAGCTCGAGTTCGCCAGCGTAAGCGGCCCAGCCACAGAAACGTTTGGCCTTCTCGCTCATGGGTTCGAAACCACACGGAACGACAGCGACGAGTTGGAAGCCAGAGTAAATTTTTCCCTCAAACCCCCGCGTCACCGACGCGAGAAGCTCCTCGACGCGCGCCTTCGGCAAGCTCAGCACGCCGTCGTGGCGCATCAGATACTTGACCGCATCGCCAGAGATGAATCCTCGTTCAGCTCGATCGAACGCCGCGGGCAACGACGCGACTCGCGCGTCCGCGTCGCGGAAGACGCGACCGACGCGCGCGAGCGCGCAGCGGTCGCGCGCGTTCGGCAGGAACGAGAAGACGAGACACGCGAGGGCGGGCTCGGCGGCGAGGACGTCGCCGAGGGTGGCAGCGGCGGGGGCGGCGCTCGGATCAGGAGGAGAAGCCTTCGGGCGTCGAGATCTCGTCATCACGACGCGCGGGGTGGAAGGCGCGCGCGTCGAGGAGTGCGCAGCGCGCGCGCCCCTCCTCGCTCGACACGGAAAGTCGAACTCCCGCTCCCAGCCAGCTGGCGCGAAAACAGAACACTCCGCTCCAGTCCGCGCAGCGCCCGGCGAAGCGTCACTGCGGCCGCGCGCTGCGCACCACTCGCGATGGAGGCGACGGCGCACCCGCGCGTGATGCCGATGGCGTATGTCCAGGCGAACGCGGTGTTCGCTCGCGGGTGGACGATACGATGGCGCGACATCGAGGCGCGTCGCCGGCCGCGTCCGGGCGCTCGAGGACGTCCATCGTTTTTCTTCCTCCCGCCTTCTTCGATCTCGCCGCTGAACGCCCGCCCCCCTCCATCCCTCCCTTCCTTCCCTCCCTCCATCAGAAAACGCTGCGGGACCTCCTCCTCCCCGTCGTCATCGTCTTCGCGCTCATCGTCCTCGAGGTCATCATCGGCGAGGAATCCCTCCCCGCGGTCCCGAAACTCCCCGCGGTCGACACCGCGTGCGATCCGTACCCGCCCGGCGCGAACGTCTCGAGAGGCGCGGTGTGCTGGTACTACCCCGTGCGCGCGACGCACGAGCACGTCGTGGGGTACGCGCCGAACAACTACGCGTCGATTAACGCGCTCATGGCGGACGTGCTCCCGAGGGTCGCGGACTCCGCGCCGCGGCTGCACGCGGAGTGGACGGGCGAGCTCACCATGCGAGGCTTCGAGACGGAATCGGCGCTCGTGGAGTTTTACAAGACGCAGGCGCGTCCCATCTCATCACACTGGTCCCCATACGACCCCGTCGGCGTGGTGAACGCCGATCCTTAAGGACTTTATCTCCCGTCGTCTCTCTCCGCCCACACCTCGCTTTCAATCCCCGACCTCGACGCCTTTCAACTCCATCTGACGCCTTTCAACTCCACCCCGACACAGCCGCACTCGGTGTACGCCGGCGTCGTCTTCCCGCGGTTCCTCCCCGCGCGCGACGCGTTCAGAGACCTCTCGAACGCCGCCGCGGGGTTACCCCCCGCGGGCGCGCCGCCGTCCCTGGACGAAACGCTCCGCGTGGACGAGTCGTTTCAGATTTTGATGAACGGATCGTACGTTCTATCTCGCACTGGTCCCCATACGACCGCGTTGGCGTGGTGAACGCCGTTCCTTAAGGACTTTGCCCGGCGTTACTGTCCTCCCACCCCCCGCTTTCAATCCCCGCCCTCGACGCCTTTCAACTCCACCCCTGACGCCTTTCAACTCCACCCCGACATTCGTCGCTTCGTATGGAACGACCATCAGATACGTCCCGGGGGGCGGGCTCGACGGCGGCGAGAGCGTTGGCGACGAGTGCCGCCCGCAGATCGCCGCGGACGGGTCTCTGTACTCCCCGAAGGGCCGCGGGACGTTGCCGACGCTGTGCTCGTCCATGAGTTACCTGAGCACGGGGTTTTTGCACTTGCAGAGCGCGATGTCGTCGGCGCTGGGGCAACGCGCCGTCGGCGACGGCGGCGGCGATTCATCGCTCGGATGCGGCCCGGACGCCGCCGCCGGCGGTGCCGCGCCGTCGCCGCCGCCGCCGTCGCCGCCGCCGTCGTCGGGCTCCATATCAGCATCGAGTGGTGCCCTCACCGTCGAGATCGCGTACGCGCAAGCGCCGCTGCCGGAGTACGACCGCGGGTTCGGCAGCGTCACCATGCGTCTGTTCGCCGCGGTGTATCTGACCGGGTGCCTCGTGAACACCCTCTACGCGTCGACGCGAGGTGCGCCGCGCGTTTTGTTGCGAGACTGCTTCCCGTACGACCGCGTTGGCGTGGTGAACGCCGATCCTGAAGGACTTTTGCCGTCGTCTCTCTGCGCCCACACCTCGCTTTCAATCCCCGCCCTCGACGCCTTTCAACTCCACCCCTGACGCCTTTGAACTCCACCCCGACGTTCGCAGTGATCCTGGACGACCGCGCTTCGCGAGCCAAGGAGACGCTCCAAGCCGCGGGGCTCACCTCCGCGGCGTACTGGGTCGGGACCGCGCTCTTGACCGTATGCTCCAACGCCGCGAGCGGGGGATTCCTCGTGTTCGCGACCGTGTTTCTCGGGTTCTTCGACCTAATATCCGCGCCGCCGTTGCTGTTGCTCACGTCCGCGTACGCCGCGGCGGCGACGTCGCTCGGGTTTCTCATCGCGACGATTTTCAAAAAACGCCGCGCCGCGGAAGCGGCGGTGGGGTCTTCGCTCGTGTTATCCGCCGCGATATTCATCCCGCAGACGCTGTTCGGCGCGCCGGCGTGGAAGGTGTTGATCGCGAACTTCCTCGCCCCCGTCGCGTTCGCGGGCGCGATGGACGTCGCCGTGCAAGCGCAGGCGGGGGGGACGCCGTTGACGTTGACGAACTTCGCGTCCGATTCCATCGGAAGGGATCCGTCCACGGGCGGCGCGGGCGGGCACCACGCGATCACCGCGCTCGAGGCGTTCTTCTTGCTCCTCTTCGACGCGATCGTCTACGCGCTCGTCGCGCTGTACGTCGAGAACGCGAAGCGGTGGGGGGACGGGACGTTCATGTTCCGGAGGCAGTTTTGGCGCGGCGGCGCGTTGTTCGGCGGCGGCGGCGGCGGCGGCGACATCGGCGCGGCCGTCGCGCTCGAGATGGAGGACCCGTCCATGGGAGGCCGGGTCGAGGTCCTCCTGGAAGACGTTCTCATCGGGGAGGAGGACGAGAGCGTCGCCGCGGCGGGCGAAGGTGCGAGCGCGAGCGCGAGCGCGGCGCCCGCGGCGGCGCGGCGGCGGCGGCGGCGGCTCGAGCCCACGGTCAAACTCGTCGACGTCGTCGTCAACGACGCGCTCGCGCTGACGCCCGCGATGATGGGAGGACGCGGCGGCGCCCGGGGCAAAAACCAACAGCAGAAACGGTGGCGGTCGTGGTTCGGGGCGCGGTCCGGGTCAGGTGCGTTCTATACACTGGTCCCCATACGACCCCGTTCGCGAGGTGGACGCCGATCCTTAAGGACTCTCGCCGGCGCATCTCTCCGCCCACCCCCCGCTTTCAATCCCCGTCCTCGACGCCTTTCAACTCCGTCTGACGCCTTTCAACTCCACCCCGACATTCGCTTGTATAGAACGGCCCTCAAACCGACGCGCGGCGGACCGACGCGTCAACGTCGTCGACGGCGTCTCGCTCGCCGCGCACTCTGGGCAGATTCTCGCGCTCCTCGGCCACAGCGGCTCCGGGAAGTCCGCGATCATCGAGCTCATCGCCGGGTCCAGAGCGCGCGCGGAGGGCGAGATGGAGTGCTTCGGGACCCCGACGCGGGTGAAATGGGACCCCGCGAGCGAGGGCGTGTCCGTGGGGCTGTGCGCGCAGCACGCGGTGAGCGAAGGCGGGCTCACCGCGAGGGAGCATCTCGGGTTTTTCGCGCGGCTGCATAAGCAGATCATCGCCGCGGGGAGCGCGTCGATATCGAACGGGTACCACTCGTTTCACTCCGACGAAGACATCGCCGCGATGGAGGAATTTCTGACGCACGCGGGGTTGATGGAAGGGTTGACCCCGAACATGCCGATCAGGGAGTTGGACCCAGGGCAGCGCCGGGCGCTTCAAGTCGTCCTCGCGTTCGCGGGCGTCGCGATGGAGGCGGTCAGGCGCGACGCCGACCAATCCGCGCCCGCCACGTCACCACCCACCGACGGCACCTCGGCACCTTCTCCCAGTACCACCACCACACCGCCGGCCGCGAAGCCGCGAACGCTCGTGCTCCTCGACGAGCCCACGAGCGACGACATGGACCCGGCGTTGCAGAAGATGGTGTGGTCGTTGATTCGTCGGTACAAGTCGCGGTGCACCATCGTGCTCGCGACGCGCAGCGTCACGGAGGCGACCTCGATCGCTGACCGCGTCGCGATGATCTCGCACGGGAAAATCAAGTGCGTCGGCTCGCCGACGTTTCTCACGAAGCTGTTCGGTCTAGGCTACCGCCTTCACGTGACGTTTAAGCAGCAGCCGACGGGGGTGTCGCGCTGTGAGGGCGAGGGCGATCCCGGGCTGGCGGTGCTCGCGAAAGTGAGAGAGCGGTGCCCGAAAGCGACGACGATCACCTCGATCGCGGCGTCGAACCGCACGGACATCTCGCAGGAGGTAACGTCTTCGTCGTTGCCGTTATCCTCGCGCCATGGAGAGGGCGGCGGCGGCGCGAGAGACGACGCGACGACGACGATTTCCCTCGTCGGCGAGGACGTCCCGCTCGGGAAGATTCTCACGGACTTGACGTCCGCCGCGGACGCGTTACACATCGCGGACGCCGCGCTCGAGGCGACGTCGTTGGACGAAGTCTTCACGAAGCTCGGGCAGGAGGCGGAGGAGGAGTCCGAGACGCTCTTACCGCTCGACGCGGGCGTCCTCGCGTTCGGGGATGACTCCCTGACGCGAGGACTCCTCGGGCTCGGGCTCGGCGGCGGCGACGGCGACGACGACGAAGGCGGCGGATCTTCCAGCACGGTCGAGCTCCACCGCGCGCGCGTCGGGCGCAAGCGAGGTAACGCCGCGTTTGCGCGCGACACCGCGGCGATCGCGTCGCTGCGATGGAAAGAGTACGTGCGCACGCCGTGGAGCACGTGCGCGTTGTTTCTTCTTCCCGCCGTCGTCGCGTTGCTCCTGTTGTCGATTCAAACCGCGGTGCGGAACGCGAGGCCGGAGCACCGAGTCTCGACGTACGCGCGGTGGGTCCCCGCCGCGTCCGGGTCCGCGGCGGACGACGACGCGACGCGCGTGTCGTACAGCGTGTCCGACACTGTCGGACATGACGCCGCGTCCGACGCGGCGGCGGTGATGACCGCCGCGCTCGGGTCGTCCGAGGCGGCGAACCTCGCGGCGACGACCGGCGCGCTCGCGAGCGTCGTCGCGAACCCGGGCGCGAACGCCCTCCACGTGTCGTTCACGGAAGTGAACCTCGCCGCGTGCGTCGTGCGAGCGACGGTGACGTACGATCCGCTCGCGGACGTCCACGTCCTTCCGAGGACGGTGCGCCGCGCGTTTTGTTGCGAGACTGCTTCCCGTACGACCGCGTCGGCGTGGTGAACGCCGATCCTTAAGGACTTTTGCCGTCGTCTATCTCCACCCAGGGTCCCTCGCTTTCAATCCCCGCCCTCGACGCCTTTCAACTCCGCTTCTGACGCCTCTCAACTCCACCCCAGGTGTCGAACTTGTACACCTCCGCGATTCGCGCCGTCGCGGCGAACAAGACGGCCGCCGGCGCCGCGAGCGCCGCGAACGTGACCGCGGTCGCGGCGCACTTACCGTACGAGACGCCGTTCGGGAGCGCGTGGAGCTACCTCGCGTCGATGGCTGTCCCAGTCGCGTTGCTGTACGTCCCCGTGCGCGTCGCGGCGACGGCGACGAACGAACGCGTGAGCTCGCACAGGTTGACGTTGACGCTCTCGGGACTCTCTCCCGCGGCGTACTGGACCGGCGGTCTGCTCGTCGACCTGGCGCTCTCCGTCGCGTCGATATTCCTCGTCGCGCTGTGCGGGACGTCCGTGGGCGTCGCGCCGTGGGACGACGCCGCCGCGCCCGCGGCGTTGTGCGTCCTTTTGAGCGCGTTTCCGTCGCTCATCTTGTGCGCCTACGCGATGTCCTTTTCGTTCGAAGGCGCGTTCTATCTCACACTGGTCCCCATACGACCGCGTTGGCGTGGTGAACGCCGATCCTTAAGGACTTTTGCCGGCGCATCTCTCCGCTCATCGCTCGCTTTCAATCCCCGACCGCGACGCCTTTCAACTCCAACTGACGCCTTTCAACTCCACCCCGACGTTCGCTCGTATAGACGCCTTCAACGCCTCGCACGCGATGACGACCGGGTTCCAAGTCCTGTCCCTGTTCGCGGTGCTCATACTCCTCCCGCTCGACGGCGAGGACGAGAGCACGTCGCACTATCACCTCATCGTCAGCGCGGTCTTTCCGCCGTACGCTCTGTTGGGCGGCTCGCACTTGGTGTGCTGGAAAGCGCTCTCGGACGACAACGGCCCGAGGGAGCCGCGCGCGTCGGGCGCGTTCTATTTCCACACTGGTTCCCATACGACCGCGTTCGCGCGATGCACGCCGATCCTTAATAATGAGTTTCTTCTTTGCCCGGCGATCGTCTCTCTTCGCCCACCCCTCGGTTTCAATCAATCCCGACACACCGCGACGCCTTTCGACTCCGCTTCTGACGCCTTTCTTTGAACTATACCCCGACGTCGCTTTGAATGGACCCTCGACCCTCATCAGACTTTTTCGAGGACGAGCTCATCCCGGTCGGGATGCGCGGCGCCGTCGTCGGGTGGTTTTTGTGGGCCGCGCTGCTCCTGCACGCGGAGCGCGACCACGCGCGGCGGCTGCGCGACGGCGTGAACGTGATCGGCGCGGCGGAAGCGGAGGCCGCCGCGGGGAACGACGCGGTGATGGAGCGCGAAAGAGTGCAGCGATTCGCGGCGACGCACGGCGGGCCGCAGCCGATCGGGGAGGACGACGCCGCGGCGCAGGTGGCCGCGGACCTCGCGGCGGCGGTTCGCGCGCGAACCGTCGCGCAGCAGCAGCAGCAGGCGGCGGACGCGGACGCGGACGCGGAAGCGGACGCGGACGCGGATCCGGAGGCGGGGACGGTTGACGTTCGTTCGTCTTCTTCTTCTTCCGACGACGCGCCGCCGCCGTATCTCTTCGCCGCCGTCGGCGTGAGCGCGCCGGCGCCGCGGCGGCAGATGCACGTTAGCGATGACTTCAGCGACCTCCCCGTCGCGGTCACGGAAGGCCCCGGCGCGGGCGCGGTGTGTAACCTCTACCTCGGCGTCGCCCCGCGCGAGGTTGTCGCTCTCGTCGGCGGCGCGCGGTCGTCCGGGAAGGAAGCCGCGTTGCGATGCGCCGCCGGCGTCGACGCGTTCGGCGGGGACGTCCTCGTCACGTCCGTCGACCAATCCGCATCTGCCACGTCACCGCCTGAGATCGGCGGGCGCAGGGCGAGGAGCTTGCGGAGGAACGGCGTCGTCGCGTTAGAGCGCGGCGCTGTCGGCGTGTGCCTGAAGGACGACGCGCTGTGGGAGCGATTGAGCGTCCTCGAACATTTGACGCTGCACGCGACGATTCACGGGTTGGATCGCCCGCGCGCGGTCGCGTACGCCGCCGCGGAGGCTGTCGGGCTGACGCTCGTGAAGGCTGGGGGAGGGGCGCAGCAGAACGGCACGAGCGGCGGCGGCGACGGGATAACGGCCGACGGCGAAGCGTTTCGGGACGACGGCTTCGCGGACGACGGCGTCGGCGGCGGCGGCGGGAACTGGTTTGCGCGAACCTTCGGGAGGAGGCAAAAAAACGCGAGCGCGGGAGACGCCGCCGCCGCCGCGATTCTGAACGCGCCCGCGCGCGAGCTCAGCGCGTCGCGGCGGCGGCAGCTCGCCGTCGCGATCGCCCTCCTCGGAGATCCGATGTTTCTTCTCTTGGACGCGCCGACGCGCGCGGTGGACTCGCACGCGAGGCGCGCCATCTGGGCGCGGATTCAAAGGCGCGTCCTAGTATCGCACTAGTCCCCATACGACCCCGTTCGCGTGGTGCACGCCATTCCTTAAGGAGTTTGCCCGCGCGCGTTTCTCTCCGCCCACCCCTCGGTTTCAATCCCGACACACGTCGACGCCTTTCAACTCCGCTTCTGACGCCTTTGAACTCCGCCCCGACGTCGCTTTGAATGAACCCTCGACCCTCGAAGGCACGCCGCGAGAGGCGGAGGCGCGCTCGTGTCCTCCGACGCCATGGACGAGGTCGAGGCGATATGCACTCGCGTTTGCGCGCTCGTGGACGGCGACGTCGCGGCGGTGGACACGCCGCGTCGCATGAAAGCGCGGCACGGGCTGTCGTACCATTTGCGGGTGACTCTCCGCGGCGGCGGCGGCGGCGACGACGCGGCGGCGGCGCCGTCCGACCAATCCGATACCGCCACGTCAGCGAGCCCCGACGACGTCGCCGCGTGCCACGCGCTCGTCCGCTCCGTCGCCCCGAGCGCGCTGACGTCGGAGACCGCGTCGTTCGACGGCGGCGTCGGATGCGCGTACGAGCTCTCTCGGCTGTCGCTTCCTGGTCTCGCGCGCCTGTGCGCTAAGGCGCGTTCTGTACACTGGTCCCCATACGAGCGCGTCGGCGTGGTGAACGCCGATCCTTAAGGACTTTCGCCGGCGCATCTCTCCGCCTAGGGTCCCTCGCTTTCAATCCCCGCCCTCGACGCCTTTCAACTCCACCTGACGCCTTTCAACTCCACCCCGACATCGCTTCGTATGGAACGACCCTAAGCTCGAGAGCGCGGGGGGCGCGGACGCGCGCGACGTCGAAGGGTTGGGCGACGGCGTGAAGAGCGGCGCGGGCGCTACTCGCGGGTTGATCGAGGCGTACACGCTGTCGCAGCCGACGCTGCAGCAGGTGCTTCTGAACCTTCAGGGGAGGTCGTGAGGCGAGAAGGAGGTAGGCGCGCTCAAAGGGCGCTCGCGTCTGTCTGTGAGAGGATTAAACTGTAAAACTGCGCTCATGAGAGAGGAGGAAAAAACAACCGACCGCGGCTTCAATTATTGTCTGTGGCCGCCTTTCGCTCCGCCACGCCGCCTCCGCACGCCCTCTTCCGGGCGCACGCGGCCGCACGCTCTCACGCCTCGCGCGCCGTCCCCCGCGCGCTGCACTCCACCGAACGCAGGGACCGAAGCAACGCGGCATCCCTCATGGTCGCGTTCCTCCCCGTCGCCGGCGCCGGCAAGGTGGCCGGCGCTAGGGTTCACCCCGTCGTCGTGTTCAACGCGTGCGATTCCTTCGTCCGCCGCGCGGAGGCGCAGGACCGCGTCATCGGCACGCTGCTCGGCAGCGTCGGCGTGGACGGCGTCGTGGACGTCCGAAACTGCTACGCGGTCCCGCACAACGAGCAGAACGACACCGTGTACGTGGACGTGGAGTTCCACCGCGCGATGATCGAGCTCCACCAAAAGGTGAACCCGAGCGAAAAGATCGTCGGGTGGTACAGCACGGGCGACGGCGTCGTCCCCACGGACGCGCTGATTCACGAGTTTTACTCGCACGAGTGCCAGAACCCGGTGCACGTCACGTTGGACGTCGGGTTTAACGATCGCGCGAAGCTGATGCGAGCGTGGACCGGCAGCAGCATCGCGATCGGCGCGCAGGCGCGTCGCGAGCGTTCGATCGGTCGATCGCCCCTCTCTCGCTCGCGCGTCGGTCGATCAGTCGATTCGTTTCGATCCGATCGACCGACGCGATTTCATCGACGACGGCCCGCTCTCGCGATGAAACGTTTCCTTTCAAATCGCCGACTGACGCGTCGTTCTCTTCTCTTCGCGAAAACCTCCTCCCTCCTCGTCCCGCCAGGCGAAATCGGCGGCGGACGCCGCGGGGGACAAGGCTGCCGCGGCGGCGGCGATCGCGGAGAAGAAGGAGACCGCGCCGGGCGAGGACGGCGACGACGCCGCGGCGACGGGGCCCGGCGACGACGCCTCCGCGTCCGCCGCGAAGCCGCCCGCGGCGATCCACTTCCAAGAGATCAATCTTACAAACGTCTTCGACGAGGCGGAGCGCGTGGGCGTGGCGAGGCTCTGCGCGCCGTCCTCGGACGCGTCCACGTCCGACGACGTCAGCGGCGCGGACGGCTTACAGAAGACCGTCGCGAAGCTGTCCGGGATGCTCGACGACGCGGCGAAGCACGTCGCGGCGGTGTGGTGCGTCCATACACTGGTCCCCATACGACCGCGTCGGCGTGGTGAACGCCGATCCTTAAGGACTTTTCCCGTCGTCTTTCTCCGCTCACGCCTCGCTTTCAAACCCCGCCCTCGGCGCCTTTCAACTCCGCCTCTGACGCCTTTCAACTCCACCCCGACGTTCGCTCGTATGGACAATTACCCTCAGCGACGGGAAGGCGCCGGCGGATGCGGAGATTGGCCGGCATCTGTCGGACGCGTTGTCGGCGGTGCCGCGGCTGACCAAGGAGCAGTTCGAGAAGCTGTTCGGGGACTCCGTCGCGGACGTGCTGCTGACGCGGTACCTCGCGAACATCACGAAGATGCAGCTGATGCTCGCGGAGAAGCTCCAGACGACGTCCTTGCTCGTGTAATCATAAAAT
>Ga0181554_1002890_pt1 | contig 14878 bp, 11 predicted proteins | sample 011ome_16_FD_145602 | JGI IMG/M metagenome (GOLD analysis project Ga0181554, IMG submission 145602) | Coastal salt marsh microbial communities from the Groves Creek Marsh, Skidaway Island, Georgia - 011503CT metaG (spades assembly) | ecosystem: Environmental > Aquatic > Marine > Intertidal zone... | reverse complement strand
GCGGCCTTCCGTCATCAGTTTGTGATATTCCTCGTTCTGCCACTGGGTGCGGATGGCTTTGGAAGCCATGCCGTCGAACAACACGGCCAGAAAGTTGTCCGGGTCGCCGTTGTCGCCGGTCCAGCCCAGCATGCCGGTCTGGTGTTCGGCCGCCTGCATGCGCTTGCGGTACTCGCCCCATTCGTAGGACACCAGCGTGGCCTCGATGCCGATCTTGGCGAGGTCCGCCTGGATCATCTCGGCCATGCGCTTGGCGTTGGGGTTGTAGGGGCGCTGCACCGGCATCCACCAGATGTCGGTCTTGAGGTTCTCGACGCCCGCGGCCTTCAGCATCTCCTTGGCCTTTTCCGGGTCATAGGGGATGTCGACGGTCTCTTCGTCATAGGACCACATGGTCGGCGGGATCGGGTTCTTGGCCTTCTGGCCGGCACCCTGATAGACCTCCTTGATGATCGCATCGCGATCGATCGCCATGGCGAAGGCGCGGCGCACCTCGACCTTGTCGAAGGGCGGCTTCTGGTTGTTCATGGCGTAGTAGCCGATGTTCAGGCCCGCCTGCTCCAGCACGTTGATGTCCTGGTTCTGCTTCATGTCGGCGATGTCGGCCGGGTTCGGGTAGGCCATCATCTGGCACTCATTGGCCTTCAGCTTGGCGTAGCGCGCGGTGGCATCCGGCGTGATGGCATAGACGAGGTCGTCGATCTTGGGCTTGCCCGCCCAGCCGTCGAAAGCCTTGAAGCGGATCACCGCGTCCTTCTGGTAGGCGACGAACTGGAAGGAGCCGGTGCCGACCGGGATCTGGTCGAATTCCTCCGGCGTTCCCTTGTCCGTCAGGAACTTGGCATATTCGGCGGAGTGGATGGTGGCGAAGTCCATCGCCAGGTTGGCGAGGATCGGCGCATTTGCCTTCTTGAGCTTGATCACCACGGTGAGGTCGTCATCGCCCTTGGTGATCGACTCGAGCAGGTCCGGCATGGCCATGTCGTTGAAATAGTCATAGGCGCCGCCCGAAACCTTTGCAAAGGGGTGGTCGGGCTTCCACTGGCGGTCGAAGGACCAGATCACGTCTTCCGCCGTCAGGTCGCGCGTCGGCGTGAAACCGTTCACGCCAGAGTGGAACTTGACACCCTTGCGCAGCTTGAAGGTGATGGTCTTGCCGTCATCCGAAATGGTCCAGCTTTCCGCGAGTGCCGGGGCAACCTCGGTGCTGCCGGGCTTGAACTGCACGAGGCGGTTATAGACCGGGCGTGCGGCGTTGAAGGTGGTGCCGGTGGTGTTGATGGCCGGCGTGAAGTTTTCCGGCGATCCTTCCGAGCAGTAGACGAACGACTTGGCGTTCGCCGCACCCGCCACCAGCATGCTCGAGGCCAGCAGTGCCGCCCCAAACAAGGTCTTCAATTTCATGATGTGCTCCCTGGATGTATTTCCGCCTCTCGGGGCGTGCTCGCACTAAAGCACGTTTTATCCGGGCGATCAAAATCGCCTTTTTCAGGGGATGGTTTACGCCGCGCGCAGCGGCTGGCAATCTCCCGCGGAAACCCGCGGAGACCGCCCATGACCAGCCCTGTTACCCCCGACACCATTGAAGCCTTCCGCCGGGACGGCGCCTGCGTTCTGCGCGGCGTGTTCACGCCCTGGGTCGACACGCTGCGCAAGGGCATCGACCGCAACCTCGCCGAGCCTTCTGCCGACGTGAAGATCTACCAGGGCAAGGAAGGGGCTGGCCGGTTCGTGGGCGATTACTGCAACTGGGAGCGCATCCCCGAATACCGTGACTTCATCTTCAATTCCGGTGCCGCCGCCATTGGCCGCGGGCTGATGGGCACCAGCACCGTGCGCCTCTTTCATGAGCATGTGCTGGTGAAGGAGCCGGGCGCGGATGTTCCCACCCCGTGGCACCAGGACCAGCCCTATTATTGCGTCGACGGCACCGACACCGTTTCGCTGTGGATCCCGCTCGATTCGGTGCCGCGTGAGCGCACGCTGGAATTCGTCGCGGGTTCGCACAAATGGGGCAAGTACTTCCGCCCCGAGCGCTTCAACAAGACGGCGCTGAACGAGAATGACGGGCTGGAGCCCGTACCGGACATCAACGGCAACCGCGGCGCCTATGAGATCCTCGGCTGGGCGCTGGAACCGGGCGATGCGGTGGCCTTCAACTATCTCACTCTTCACGGCGCGCCCGCCAATACCAGCAAGGTCGACCAGCGCCGCGCCTTCTCGCTGAGGCTTCTGGGCGACAACGCCCGCTTCGCCCGGCGCGAGGGCATCGTCACCTCGCCGCCCTTCCGGAGCGTGACGCTCCCCCACGGTGCGGTGATGGACGCCCCCGAATTCCCGCTGCTGGCGGGCTAGAGGGCTTTTGCGGTATCAGGGTTTCCGTTATGCGCGGGCCTGACCCGCGCATCCTTTTCCTTGGCCACGAGAAAAAGACACCCGGCTCAGGCCCGGGTGTGACGAGTTGGAAAAGCGCGGAAGCTCACCCAAATCGCTTAGGCGAAATCTGCTCCAGCACCAGCCCCTCGTCCATGATGTCCGCGGGCGGCGCTTCACCGCGCACCAACGCGGCGGCCAGGCGTGACAGCGCGGGCGAGGACTGGATGCCATATCCCCCCTGTCCGATCAGCCAGAAGAAACCGTCTTCCTGCGCGTCATAGCCCACCACGGGGCTGCCGTCTGGCGCGAAGCTGCGAAGGCCGCCCCAGGTGCGCTCCACGCGCGTCACGGGCAGGTCGATCGCCTCCTCGAAGCGGGCGATGCCCTCGGCCAGCACCATGTCGTCGGCGAAGGCGTCATGCGGGTCCACGGGGTCGGCGTCGGCGGGTGAGATCAGCAGCTTTCCGGATTGCGGCTTGCAGTACCATGTCTCGCCCACGTCACCCACCAGCGGCCAGTGCATGATGTCCGTGCCCTCAGGGCCCGGCACTACCGCCATGGAACGGCGCTTCGGCTGAAGGCCGATGCGCCTGCGCCCCGCCATTTCCGCCACCACGTCGCCCCAGGCGCCGGCCGCGTCGACGATGATCCGTGCACGGAGCGGTTCGCCCTTGCTCCGCACGGTCCACCCCTGTGCCGTCTTCTCAAGCCCCGTCACGGCGTGGTCAGTGCGTAGCTCCCCGCCGCGCTGGCGGAACAGCTTCAGATAGGCCTGGTGCAGCAGGTCGACGTCGATGTCCGCCGTGCCGGGCTCGTACACCACGCGCTTCGCATAGCCGTCCTTCAGCAGCGGATATTTCTCTTTCGCCGCGGTGGGCGAGATCTCCGACATGCCCTGCTGCACTGCCATCAGGCTCTCGAAGGCCTGTTCCTGGCCCTCCGGCATGAAGAACATCGTCTCGCGCGGCGTGAGAAGCCCATGCTCCGCGAAGTGAGGCCGCGAGGCGCGCGTCAGCGCGAGGATAGCGGGCGGGCCGTAATTGGGTTCGTACGCCGCAGCGGAGCGCCCGGTGGTGTGATACCCTGGCCGGTCCTCCATCTCGCAGATCGCCACGCGGTGGGTGTCCGCCAGATGGGCCGCCACCGATGCGCCGGCAATGCCGGCACCGATGACGATGATGTCGAAGTCCTGTGTCATCGCGCCAGTTAACCGGGGCCGCGGCCCTTGCGCAAGAACGCTTCCCCGTTCCATCATGCGTGCCAACGCACATTCGCACGCGAGGATTGATCATGGCTCCGTTCAACAAGCCCGTCTCCGGGCTCGTCACGCCGCGCTTCGGCGGAATCGCAACTTTCATGCGGTTGCCGCACGTGCCGCTGGAGCAGGCGGAAGGGATCGACATCGGCCTTGTCGGCATTCCGTGGGATGGCGGCACCACCAATCGCCCCGGCCCCCGCCACGCGCCCCGCCAGATGCGCGACATGTCCGCCATGGTGCGCCCCATGCACCAGACCATGCACATCGTGCCCTATGACCTCGCCAACGTGGCGGATCTCGGCGACTGCCCGGTGAACCCCGCGAACGTCGAAGATGCGCTGCATCGCGTGGAGACCCATTTCAAGGCGCTGGTGGCCAAGGGCATCCGTCCGCTGTCGGCGGGCGGCGATCATTTGTGCTCGCTGCCCGTGCTGCGCGCGGTGGGCGAGAAGGCGCCCGTCGGCATGATCCATTTCGATGCCCACACGGATCTCTATGACGGGTATTTCGGCGGCTTCAAATATACCCATGGCACGCCCTTCCGCCGCGCCATCGAGGAGGGCGTGCTCGATCCGAAGCGCACGATCCAGATCGGCCTGCGCGGCTCCATGTATGATCTCGACGATTTCGAATGGGGCGAGAAGATGGGTGTCCGTCTCGTGCGCATCGAGGAGGCGATGGAGAAGGGCCCCAAGGCGATCATGGCCGAGGCGCGCGCCATCGTGGGCGATGGTCCCACCTATGTGAGCTTCGACATCGACATGCTGGACCCCGTCTACGCGCCGGGCACCGGCACGCCGGAGGTCGGCGGCTTCACCACCTTCCAGGCCCAGCAGATGCTGCGCGAGCTGCGCGGCCTCAACATCATCGGCGCCGACGTGGTGGAGGTCTCTCCGCCCTTCGATCCGGCGGGGATCACCGCCCATGCGGGCGTGACCATGATGTTCGAGATCCTCTGCTCCATGGCCGAGGACGTGGCGAAGCGGCGGGGCTGAGCCCCGCCTTAGGCCAACTGCGTCTCGAACAGCCTGCCCCATTGCGGCATCGCGTCGGTGATGCCGGCGAGCCGCAGCGTGTGCCAGGCCATGGCATGGTTCGAGGAGGTGATGGGAACGCCCGTTTCCGCCTCGATGGCGCGGGCCGCTTCCGCGAGTCTCACGGACGTGCAGGAGACGAACACCGCGTCGACCGGCGCATGGGAGAGGATTGTGTCCACCCCGCGCTTCACGGCCTTGGGCGTGATGCGCGCCACGATGCCGTCATCCTGCTCGTTGAAGGAGCCGAAGACCGGAACCTCGAAGCCGCGTGCGCGGATGTAGTCGGCCACGATCCGGTTCACGTCGGCGCGGTAGGGCGTGAGCACGCCGATGCGCTTCGCCTTCAAGGCCCGGAAGGCGGCGAAGGCAGCGGTGATGGGGGTGGTGCACTTGGCGTCGGGGCGCACCTCGCGGATCCGCTCGAACACCTTCTCCTCGCCGATCGCCATGGAGGCCGAGGTGCAGCCATATGCCACGACGTCGAGGGGGCTGCCCGGCAGGATCACGTCGGTCGCGGCGGCGATGCGCGGTTCCATGGCGCGCAGCGTCTCGGGCGTGATCTGGGCGTCGTTCAGAATGCGGCTCTGGTAGAGCGCCACGCCGTGAAGCCCTGCCATGATGGCGCGCCATTCATGTTCGATGGTGTAGTCCGTGGCGAGGACGATGAGCCCCAGCCGCGCGCGGCTGGCGATGCCGTCATCGGTTTCGAAGGGAAGATGCTCGATCAGCATCATGCCGTCTGTCGCGCCGGTGGCCGGTGAAAGGTCGTTCATCCGCGTTCTCCCGCCTGGAATCCCCACGATTCCTATCAGAGGAAATGGCACGCTCCTATAGTCCGGCACACATGATTCGATTTCCTGACCGCATAGCGGGCCTGCCCGCGGCGCTGCGTGGCGCCCTCTCCGTGCTCGCGGGCCTGCTGCTGGCCGCGGGGCTTCCGCCGCTGGGGCTTTGGCCGCTCGCCTTTCTCGGCGTGCCGCTGTTCCTCGCCCTTCTTGGTGGTGGAAAGGGCAGGGGCCTCGGGCTTGGCTGGCTGTTCGGGCTTGGCTATTTCGCCGCCGCCTTCCACTGGATCGGCTTCGCCTTCCTGATCGAGGCCGACCGCTATCTCTGGATGATGCCCTTCATGCTGGGGGCGCTTGCGGGCGGCATGGCGCTCTACTGGGCACTCGCCGCGGCGCTGGCGCGGCGGCTGGGCGGCACGGGCCTCGGGCTGGCGCTTGCCTTCGCCATGGCGATGGGCGCTGCCGAATGGCTGCGCGGCCATCTCTTCACCGGCTTTCCCTGGGCAGCACCCGGCCTTCTGGCCGATGGCATGGGCGGGCTTGCCCAATCGGCCGCGCTCATCGGCATGACGGGGCTCACGCCGCTCGTCCTGCTCTGGGCGGCGCTGCCCTATGCGGTGGCGGCGGACCGGCGGCGCGGTGCGCTGGGGGCATCGCTTCTCATCGCGCTGCTGCTGCCAGCTCTCTGGGCCTGGGGCGGGATGCGGCTTGCCGGAGCGACGGACGAAATGGTGCCGGGCGTCACCTTCCGCATCGTTCAGCCCAACGTGCCGCAGGAGCAGAAATGGCGCGAAGACAATGCCCGCGCCATCTTCGACGACCTGAAGCGCCTCTCCGTCATGCCGACCTCCGCCCGGCCAGACGGCATCGGCGGCGTCACCCATGTAGTCTGGCCCGAATCGGCCGTGCCCTTCCTCATCGACGAGAGCCCGGCGGCCAGGGCCGAACTCGCCCCCTTGCTGGGCGGGCGCACGACGCTGCTGACCGGCGCCATCCGGCGCGACCCGTCCGGCGGGGAGGACCCTGACCTCTTCAACAGCATCATCGTGTTCGACGGCGAGGCCGTTCCGATGGCCCGCTATGACAAGTGGCGGCTGGTTCCGGGGGGCGAATTCCTGCCGCTGGGCTGGCTGCTCCAGCCCTTGGGCTTCGAGAAGGTGGTGCGCACGCCCGGCAGCTTCACGGCGGGCCCCGGGCCTGTGACCCTGAACCTTCCGGGAGCCCTGAAGGCGGGGCTGCTCGTCTGCTACGAGGTGATCTTCCCCGACCGGCTGGTGGACCCCGCCCAGCGCCCGCAGGTGCTGGTGAACGTCACGAATGATGGCTGGTTCGGCCGCTCCACCGGGCCCCACCAGCACCTCGCCCAGGCGCGACTGCGCACCATCGAGCAGGGCCTGCCGCTGATTCGCGCCGCCAATACCGGCATTTCGGCGGTGATCGATTCGCACGGGCGCATCCTGGATCGCCTGCCGCTGATGGAGCAGGGGGTGATCGATTCCGGCCTTCCGGTTGCAATTCCACCCCCGCCTTACGCCCGCCTCGGCGACTGGGGGCTTCTCCTGCTGCTGGGGCTGCTGGGGACGAGCGCAATTCTGGCGGGCGTTTCGCGGAGAAGGTGAGGTTCCCCACCTCATTCTACAATTTTTGCGTATCGCGGCCCGGTTTCAGGGGAAAAGCAATTGCGCGCAGGGATTAGGTATACTAAGCTAGTAGTTGCTTGTGCTGTTGCGGAATAGAGTGATGACGGACAACTTCGTGGCAGAGCCGGGCGTCAGACCGGGGGGCATCAGGTCTGAGGTAAAAATGACAAGACGCGATCCGAACTTCGTAGACGTACACGTCGGCAGCAGAATCCGTATGCGCCGCCAGCTCATCGGCATGAGCCAGGAGAAGCTGGGTGAACTGCTGGGCATCACCTTTCAGCAGGTCCAGAAATACGAGAAGGGGGCGAACCGCATCAGCGCCAGCCGCCTTTACTTCACCGCCAAGATCCTGGGCGTTCCGGTGCAGTTCTTCTTCGAGGAACTTCCCGGCATCGAGGAACATGGTGGCATGGGCGAGGCCCGTGAGGAAGATGCGGTGCTCTCCGCCCTCATGAACGTCGAGGGTGTGACGCTGGCCAAGGCCTTCCGGGACGCGGACAGCGTGAACAAGCGCAAGCTGATCTCGACCATCGCCCGCGTCATCGCCGAAACCAAGGAATAGGCGAAGCTTTTTCAAAAATTTTTTCCGCTGGCCGGTCGCAATCGATTGGCCAGCGGATTTTCCGCATTGCGCCCAGGCGGGGTCCTGCGCCTTTTGGCAATGCTGTTCCGTTGCTGCCAAACTTGACCCGCATGCCTAACGCTGCCAAAAAGCCCTCTCGCAAAAATCAAGAGGGCTGTTGGCCAGATGTCACGCAAGAATTTCGTGTTCACCAGCGAGTCGGTGTCGGAAGGCCACCCGGACAAGGTGTGCGACCGGATCTCGGACGAGATCGTCGACCTGTTCTACCGCGAGGCGCTGGAGCAGGGCTTCGACCCGTGGTCCGTGCGCGTGGCCTGCGAAACCCTTGCTACCACGAATTACGTGGTCATCGCCGGTGAAACGCGCGGCCCCGCCTCGATCACCAAGGCCAAGATCGACGCCGCCGCCCGCAAGGCCATCAAGGACATCGGCTATGAGCAGTCGGGCTTCCACTGGGAAACCGCCAAGATCGTGATCCTTCTCCATAGCCAGTCGGCCGACATCGCCCAGGGCGTGGACGGCGAGGGCGAGAAGAAGGAAGAGGGCGCGGGCGACCAGGGCATCATGTTCGGCTATGCCTGCGACGAGACGCCCGAGTTGATGCCGGCGCCGCTCTATTATTCCCACAAGATCCTGAAGCTGCTGGCCGATGCGCGCCACTCCGGCAAGGAAAAGGTGCTGGGCCCGGACGCCAAGAGCCAGGTTTCGGTGGTCTACAAGAATGGCAAGCCGGTGGGCGTCAGCCAGATCGTAGTGTCCCACCAGCACCTGGATGAGAGCCTCACCTCCAAGGACATGCTGAAGCTGGTGAAGCCCTATGTGAAGAAGGCCCTTCCCAAGGGCTGGATCACGGATGACACGGTGTGGCACGTGAACCCCACCGGCAAGTTCTTCATCGGCGGGCCTGATGGCGACACCGGCCTCACCGGCCGCAAGATCATCGTGGACACCTATGGCGGTGCGGCCCCCCATGGCGGCGGCGCCTTCTCCGGCAAGGACCCGACCAAGGTGGACCGTTCGGCCGCCTATGCCGCGCGCTACCTCGCCAAGAACGTGGTGGCGGCGGGGCTTGCCAAACGCTGCACCATCCAGCTGTCCTACGCCATCGGCGTGGCGCAGCCGCTCTCGGTCTATGTCGACACCCACGGCACCGGCAAGGTGCCCGAGGCCAAGCTCGAGAAGGCGCTGGCCAAGGTGATGGACCTGAGCCCGCGTGGCATCCGCACCCACCTGAACCTCAATCGCCCGATCTATGCCCGCACCGCGGCCTACGGCCATTTCGGCCGCGCGGCCGAAAAGGACGGCGGCTTCTCGTGGGAGAAGACCGACCTCGTGAAGGCACTCAAAGCCGCGGTGAAGTGATTACCACCACCGAAAAGCGGTTCCAGTTCTACGGGCGGCGCAAGGGGAAATCCTTGCGCCGTCATCATTCGGAGCTGATGGACCAGCTGCTGCCCCATTTGCGGGTGGATCTCGCCGATCCGCTGGCGAAGATGGGCGAGCGGCGCTGGCTGGAAATCGGCTTCGGCGGCGGCGAGCACCTGGCTCACCAGGCCTCCCTTCATCCGGACGTGTCCTTCATCGGGGCAGAGCCCTTCGTGAACGGTGTCGCCAAGATGCTGGCACTGGTGGAGGAGCAGAACCTCGCAAATGTGAAGATCCATGACGGCGATGCGCGCCCTTTGCTGGAGGCGCTGCCGGAGGCCTCGTTCGAGCGGACTTACCTGCTCTATCCCGACCCCTGGCCCAAGGCCCGTCACAACAAGCGCCGCTTCGTGAGCCCGGAGAACCTCAGCCACTTCCACCGGGTGCTGAAGCCCGACGGCCTGTTCCTCTTCGCCAGCGACATCGAGGATTACGTGGACTGGACGCGCGCCCACGTCTCTGAGCATGGCGGCTTCGCGGAGGAGGGCGACCCCGCCCAGCCATACGAGAACTGGATCCAGACCCGCTACGAGGCCAAGGCCCGCCGCGAGGGCCGGGGCTCGAACTACCTGACCTTCAGGCGCAAGGGCTGAACCGCCCAACCACCACCCCTTGCGAAATGGGGCGGGGCGGGCTATATGCGGTCCAACTTAGGTTCACTCACATAGCCACGACAGTGGAGATCGCGAGTGGGTCCCGGTCCGGGGCCCGCTTTTTTTTATTGCCTGAAAGGGCCTTCGATGACGACCGAAACGGAAACCAGACTGGCCCGCGAGACGGGCCCCGCGCAGCGGGTGGCGGCCCTTGCCGAGCCCGTGCTGGCCGACATGGGCTTCAGGCTCGTGCGCGTCAAGATGAGCGGGCCGACGCTGCAGATCATGGCGGAGCGACCGGACGGCACCTTCTCCATCGACGATTGCGAGGCGGTGAGCCGGGCCATGTCGCCCATCCTCGACGTCGAGGATGTGGTGTCGTCGCGCTATCACCTCGAAGTCTCCTCCCCCGGCATCGACCGGCCGCTGGTGCGCCCCTCCGATTTCGAGGCGTGGGCCGGCCATGAGGCGAAGGTCGAGATGGCGGTGCCGGTCGCGGGCCGCAAGCGCTTCAAGGGCACGCTCGAAGGCTATGCCGATGGCGAGGTGCGCCTGTTCATCGAGAACCCGGAAGGGCCTTCGAAGGAGCCGGTGCTGATCGGCGTGCCCTTCGCCGATATTTCCGATGCCAAGCTCGTCCTGACGGACGAACTGATCGAGGCCGCCCGCAGCCGCCTGCCGCAGAAGGGCTATGGCGACGGCGCCGAGATCGACGAAGACCAGATTTCGCAAGAGAGGAGCGAAGACAATGGCTGATTTTGGTTTGAGCGCAAACCGGCTGGAGCGTTTGCAGATCGCTGAGGCCGTTGCCCGGGAAAAATCGATCGACCGGTCCGTCGTCCTCAAGGCGATGGAAGAGGCGATCCAGAAGGCCGCAAAGGCCCGCTACGGCACCGACCTCGAAATCGCCGTCGAAATCGACCCGAAGACCGGCGAGGACCACATCTACCGCCTCATGCTGGTGGTAGACGCGGTTGAGAACCCGGCTACCCAGATCAGCCTCGCCGATGCGCAGAAGCGCAACCCCGCGGCCGCGGTGGGCGACCAGATCATCGCCGAGACGCTGCCGCCCATCATCTTCGGCCGCATCGCCGCGCAGAACGCCAAGCAGGTGATCGTGCAGAAGGTGCGCGATGCCGAGCGCGACCGGATGTACGAGGAGTACAAGGATCGCATCGGCGAGATCGTGCACGGCGCGGTGAAGCGCGTGGAATACGGCAACGTGATCGTCGACCTGGGCCGTGGCGAGGGCATCATCCGCCGCGACGAGTCGCTGCCGCGCGAAACCTTCCGCCCCGGCGACCGGGTGCGCGCCTATGTCTATGACGTGCGCCGCGAGCAGCGCGGGCCGCAGATCTTCCTGTCGCGCACGCATCCCGAATTCATGGCGCGGCTGTTCGGACAGGAAGTGCCGGAAATCTATGATGGCGTCGTAGAGGTCGTGGCCGTTGCGCGCGATCCCGGCAGCCGTGCCAAGATCGCGGTCCGCTCCAAGGACGGTTCGATCGACCCCGTGGGCGCCTGCGTCGGCATGCGCGGCAGCCGCGTGCAGGCTGTCGTGAACGAGTTGCAGGGCGAGAAGATCGACATCATCCAGTGGACGCAGGACGTCGCCTCCTTCGTGGTGAACGCGCTCGCCCCCGCCGAGGTCTCCAAGGTGGTGCTCGATGAGGAATCCGAGCGTATCGAGGTAGTTGTGCCGGACGAGCAGCTGTCGCTCGCCATCGGGCGGCGCGGCCAGAACGTGCGTCTCGCCTCGCAGCTCACCGGCTGGGACATCGACATCATGACGGAGGCCGAGGAATCGGAGCGCCGTCAGAAGGAATTCGCCGCCCGGACCGAGCTCTTCGTCTCCGCCCTCGACGTGGACGAGACGCTGGCCCAGCTCCTTGCATCCGAAGGTTTTGCGACCGTCGAGGAAGTGGCCTATGTGGAACTCCGCGAGATCGCCTCGATCGAGGGTCTCGACGAGCAGACGGCGGAAGAGCTGCAGAACCGCGCCCGCGAGTTCCTCGACCGCCAGGCCGCCGAACTCGACGCGCGCCGCATCGAGCTTGGCGTGCTGGACGAGCTGAAGGAAATCGAGGGCCTGACCCCCGCCATGCTGGTGGCGCTGGGCGAGGCCGGCATGAAGTCCGTCGAGGACCTGGCCGGCTGCGCCACCGACGAGCTCATCGGCTGGACCGAGCGCAAGGCGGGCGGGGCCGTGAAGCACAAGGGCGCCTTCTCCGACCTCGAAGTGGCGGCGGACGAGGCCAATGACCTGATCATGAAGGCGCGCATCCATGCGGGCTGGATCGAGGCTCCGGCGGAAGCCGAGGCGGAGCCTGAGGGTGAGGTGGAAGCCTGACCGCAGCCGCCCCTAGCCCTGAGCCGGAGGCCGAGCTGCCCTTGGCCGACCGCATGTGCATCGTGAGCCGCGAGGTGAAGGACGAGGCGGAACTGATCCGCTTCGTCCGCGGCCCCGGCGGCATCGTGGTGCCGGATCTCGCCCGCAAGCTGCCGGGACGCGGCGTGTGGGTGAGCCTCGACCGCAAGATGCTGGCCGAGGCAATGAAGCGGAAGCTGTTCGCCCGGGGCTTTCAGGCGGAGACCACAATCCCGCCTGATCTGCCCGATATGGTGGCGAAATTGCTGCGCCAGCAGGCGCTGTCCTTGCTTTCACTCGCCAAGAAGGCGGGCGAGGCCGTTGCGGGCTTCATGAAGGTTGAAGAAATGCTTGGCCGTGGACGGGCGAAACTGCTCTTCCATGGAACGGATGCGGCGCCAGACGGTTGCCGGAAATTGGATAAGCGGGCTGAGCCCGGCGTCGAAAAGGTGGTTCTTTTCGAAACGCGTGAATTGGATTTGGCTTTTGGACGGCCAAATGTGGTACATGCTGCCGTGGCCAAGGGAGGGCTTGCCGAAAAGCTCTCCGTCGCCGTGCGCCGGATCGAGACGTTTGAGGGCCTTCGCGCGCCCTCCGAGGACCTGAAGAGAGAAGATGACTGATAACAACGACAAAGACCGCAAGTCCGAAGGCAGCCGCCCGGGTGGCGGGACATTGACCCTCAAGCGGCCGTCGATCGAACAGAGCAAGGTCAAGCAGAGCTTCGGCGCCGGGCGCTCCAAGACCGTGGTGGTGGAAACCAAGCGCAAGCGCATCGGCGATGAGAAGCCGGGCGCGTCCGAGGCGCGTCCCGCCTTCCAGGCACAGCCGCGCGTGACGCCCGTGACGCCCTCCCCGCCTTCGAACACCCAGACGCCGACGGCGCCCAAGCCGCAGCCGACGCAGCGTTCGGGTGTTGTGCTCCGCACGCTCACCGCCGAGGAAAAGGAAGCGCGTGACCGCGCTCTGGCCGGCGCGCGCGTGCGCGAGGCCGAGGATCGCAAGCGCCAGGAAGAAGAAGCCAAGCGCCGCGCCGAGCAGGAAGAACACGACCGCAAGGAGCGTGAAGCCGCCGCCAAGCGCAAGGCCGAGGAAGAAGCCCGTCACAAGACCGAGGAAGACGCCCGCCGCAAGGCCGAGGAGGCCGCCCGCAAGCTGGCTCCCAGGTCGGCTGCGTCGAATGTCGTGACCCCGGCCACCGTGCCGATGAAGCCTGCGACCGGAAAGGCCGGCCCGGCTCCGGTGAAGCGCAGCCATGACGAGGAAGAGGCCGCACCCGTGCGCCGCACCTTCCCGGGCGCCATCAAGCGCGAGATCAAGGCGCCGGTTCCGGCCCGCCCCACCAAGACCGTGGAGGCCGACAAGCGCCGTGGCCGCCTCTCCGTTGGCAATGCGCTGAATGAGGACGATGAGCGCGCCCGTTCGGTCGCCGCCTTCCGCCGCCGCACGGAGCGCCTCAAGAAGCAGGCCCATGGCTTCCAAATGCCCACCGAGAAGGTGAGCCGCGAAGTCGTGATCCCGGAAGCCATCACCATCCAGGAACTCGCCAATCGCATGGCCGAGCGCGCCGTGGACATCATCAAGTTCCTGATGAAGCAGGGCGAGATGCACACGATCAACGACGTGATCGATGCGGACACCGCCCAGCTCGTGGCCGAGGAAATGGGCCACAAGGTCAAGCGCGTGTCCGAAGCCGACGTGGTCGAGGGCCTCGCAGGCGATGAAGATGCGCCCGAGCAGCTCAAGTCCCGTCCGCCGGTCGTGACCATCATGGGCCACGTCGACCACGGCAAGACCTCGCTGCTCGATGCGCTGCGCAAGACCAACGTGGTCTCGGGCGAAGCGGGCGGCATCACCCAGCATATCGGTGCCTACCAGGTCGAGACGCAGAATGGTGTTGTCACCTTCATCGACACGCCTGGCCACGAAGCCTTCACCTCGATGCGCGCGCGCGGCGCCAAGGCCACCGACATCGTCGTGCTGGTCGTCGCTGCCGATGACGGCGTCATGCCGCAGACGGTCGAGGCCATCAACCACGCCCGCGCGGCCGGTGTGCCGATCATCGTGGCGATCAACAAGATCGACAAGCCCGCCGCCAATCCGGTGCGCGTGCGCAACGAACTCCTGAAATACGAGATCGTCGTCGAGAGCATGGGCGGTGACACGCTCGAGGTCGAAGTCTCGGCGCTCAAGGGCACCAACCTCGACAAGCTGCTCGACGTGATCCTGCTGCAGTCCGAAGTGCTCGACCTCAAGGCCAATCCCGACCGCGAGGCCGGCGGCATGGTGGTGGAAGCCCAGCTCGACAAGGGCCGCGGTCCCGTGGCCACCGTGCTCGTGCAGCGCGGCACGCTGAAGCTCGGCGACATCTTCGTTGCAGGTTCCGCCTGGGGCCGCGTGCGTGCCCTCGTCAACGACAAGGGCCAGCAGGTCAAGGAAGCCACGCCCTCGACGCCTGTCGAGGTGCTGGGCCTCAACTCCGCACCGGAAGCAGGCGACCAGTTCGACGTGGTGCCGAACGAGGCCCGCGCCCGCGAGGTCACCGAATACCGCGAGAGGAAGCGCCGCGAGACCCGCGGTGCGGCCTCCGCCCGCTCCTCGCTCGAGCAGATGATGTCCGCGATCAAGGAAGGGGCCACCGAGTTCCCCATCCTCGTCAAGGCGGACGTGCAGGGCTCGGCCGAAGCGATCGTGCAGGCGCTCGAGAAGATCGGCAATGCCGAGATCAAGGCGCGCGTCATCCACTACGCGGTGGGCGGCATCAACGAGTCCGACATCGGTCTTGCGGAAGCCTCCAAGGCCGTGGTGCT